>Ga0180218_1001662_pt1 | contig 12981 bp, 11 predicted proteins | sample eDN3rd37CKraftBY_FD_151334 | JGI IMG/M metagenome (GOLD analysis project Ga0180218, IMG submission 151334) | Enriched backyard soil microbial communities from Emeryville, California, USA - eDNA 3rd pass 37_C Kraft BY (version 2) (version 2) | ecosystem: Environmental > Terrestrial > Soil >... | reverse complement strand
GAGCCTTCACCTTGCCGGAGGCGATCATCGCCAGAAGCAGAACGACGGGAACAGCCGCCGCGATCGTCGACAACGTTGCGTTGCCGAAGGGATTATAGACTTGGCTCCACATGAGCTTTCCCCTGAACCGGCCAGCACTGGCTGGCGCCTGTGGCATAGCGGTCGGGCCAGAGCGGGCTCCCCGCCCGGGAAAAGCTAGAACGGTGTTCTACCGCGGCAATATGAACTTGAGTTTATAGAGTAGTTATGCCTGCTAATCTTTCTGCGAGCAGGCCAGCATGCCCTCGAGATCGATGTAATGGCCGGCCCGGTCGCGCTTGGCCGCCAGATAGCTGACGTTCTCGGCCGTCGGACGGCCCAGCACCCGGTGATCGGAGATGACTTCGAGTCCGGCTTTCGCCAGCGCGCCGATCTTCTCGGGATTGTTGGTCATGAGGCGGACCTTGCCGACCCCCAGCGCCTTGAGCATCACGGCCGCGAAGTCGAAGCGGCGCTGATCGGCCTCGAACCCTAAGACCTCATCGGCGTCGTAGGTGTCGTACCCTTGCGATTGGAGCTTGTAGGCGCGGATCTTGTTGGCGATGCCGTTCCCGCGCCCCTCCTGGTCGAGATAGAGCAGGATCCCGCCTTCGCCCTGCGCCATGAAGCGCACGGTCTCGCGCAGCTGGTCGCCGCAATCGCATTTGAGGCTGCCGAAGAGGTCGCCCGTGAGGCAGGCCGAATGCAGCCGCACGGTGACGGGCTTCGTCATGTCCGGCTTGCCGACGATGATCGCCACCTGATCGCGCAGGCCCTCGCCGCCGCGGAACACCACGAACTCGCTGGCGGGCGCCCCCTCCAGCGGCACGGGCGCGCGGCTGACGATCGTCAGGTCCGCCGCCCTGGCACGGCGATAGTCCCGGACGGCTTTGCCGGACACGCGCACGAGCGACGGGTCGATCTCGATGCCCTTCGCCAGCGGCACGACGATCACGGCCGGCAGGACCAGCGACAGGCGGGCCAGTTCCAGGGCCTCCCCGTCCAGCTCATCGGCCGGGCGCACCGGCGCGTCGATGCGGCTGTCGACCTTCAGCGCCAGCGCTTCCACACGGCTGCGGTCCACCACTGGGAGGGCGACCCGGCCGGGAACCTCCCGTTCGAGGCCGAGACGGCGAAGCCTTGCCGCCGGCAGGACGAGATGGGCGCGGCCTCCGGCCACGGCCTCGATCTCGGCCCCCATGGCCTCGTCCAGATCCTCGACGCCGACCACGAGCGCGCTGCCCTCCGCCCCGTCGATCACCACGGGGCGGGCGCTGCGAAACTCCATGATCGCCCGCTCGACGGAGGTCGTGGCGGGGTTGTCGGACAGGCTCAACGTCAGGCGCATCATCGAAAACTCAAGAAAACGGCCTCAAATCCAGGAAAAAGGAAGTCGTTTGAGGTCAAATCGCCCCTAAAGCCACGCTTCAGGTCGAGCTGCACCCTATCACAGGCCTCCCAGATCCCTAACCCCATAGATGCGATAGCTGGCATGCTTGATCAACAGGCTCGCCTGCAAAGCCCTCTTGGCTCGACGGCATAGTCCGAGCGCGCTATCTCTGGCGCTTCCTGCGCTTCAGCTTCCGTAAAGACATTTGATGATGCCCTCTTTCCCGCCCCGGCTTCTCGCCCTTGGATTCTTCGGTCTCGCCTCGACGGCCACCGCCGCCACCCTCGACGGCTTGGCCGTCGACGTGACGAACACGAGCGAGCCGGTGCTGTGCGCCGAAAAGGACAATGTGGCGATCAACTTCGCCTCGCCGGAGGTGAAGCATTTTCAGATCGAGGCCGTGCATCCGGCCTATCTGGGCTCCCTGCGCCAGGATCGTTGGGAGCCGGACTGGACGGCCTGCGAGGACATCTCGGAGGAAACCTCGGCCAAGCCGCACCCGACCATGTCGACCCTCTATGAGGACGGCGATCTGCGCATCATGGGCCTGTCCTTCACCGAGTTCTGGCGCCCGAGCGACGTCACGGTGACCATCAGCGACAAGGTCACGCCGAACATCCATCTTCTGCAGCTGCTCAAGAAGCACGGCGACAAGACGGTGGAAGTGCTCGTGATCTATCCGGGCGACGGCTATTGGCGCATCAAGCCGCTCCCGCCCGAACATCTGGACTGGACCTCCTACGGCTCCTCCTTCCTGGTCGGCCCGGTGGAGTTCGACCAGCGGCCCGTGGTGAACCTGAAGGACGTCGCCTTCGACCCGAAGACCATGACCTTCACGCTGACCCTGGCGAAAGGCGGCAAGGCGAGTGTCGCCGTCAAGGCGCTCAACGAGGAGCGCATGACCCTCGACGTCGCGTTCGATCAAGGCGTCTCCGGCCTGCCCTTCGCCGGGCTTCGCTCCATGTACGTGACCGAGTTCAACGCCGATGTGGCGCGCATCGCCGTGCGCGAGGCAGGAGCCCGCTCCTGGCGCGAGGAGCCGATCATGAACTTTCAAGGATCCAAGGTGACCGACGCGTGGATGGGACGGCTCGTCCCGTCCCGCCACAACACCAGCGCCCCCGACATGATGTTCAACCGTTTCCGTGAGGAGCCGGGCGCCTCGCGCTGAACCGGGCGTTCAATCTTGAAACCAAGCGCCCGTCGATCAGGATGAGCCCGGCCCCGATGAGCGCCATCCCGATCATGTGCCGGACGGCCAGGGTCTCGCCGAGAACGAGCACGCCGAGCAGGATGGCGCTGACCGGGATGAGGAAGGTCACGAGGCCCACATTGGTGGCGCCGGCCCGCGCGAGCAGGCGGAAGAAGATCAGATAGGCGAACGCCGTCGAGACCAGGCCGAGGGCCACGAGGGACAGGATCGCCCCCGTGCTCGGCATCGCCAATGTCCAGGGCCGGTCGATGATCAGCGCGGTGGGGAGAAGGAGCGCGCTCGAGACCACGACCTGACCGGTCGCCGTGGCAAGCGGCGGGACTCCCATGGTTTTGAAGCGGCGGCCGAACACCCCGGACAATCCATAGGACAGGGCAGCGCCGAGAACCGCGAGCTGGGCGAGGATGCTCGCATCCAAGGACGCGAAGGCCGCGGCCCCGATCATCACGGCGACGCCGACGAATCCGACGATCACGCCCGCGAGCCGCTGGCCCGTCAGACGCTCGTCGTCCGTAAAGTAATGCGCCACGATGACCGTGAAGAGCGGCGTCGTCGCATTGAGAATGGACGCCAGGCCGCTCGCGATATGGCCCTGCCCCCAGACGATGAGGGTGAACGGGATGACATTGTTGAGGATCGACATACCAAGGAAGGCGGCCCAGACCTGACGGCTGCGCGGCAGATCCACCCCCATGAATCTCAGAACGAGAAGCAGCGCCGAGGCCGCCGTGACGACCCGCAGGGCCACGATGGTCACAGGCGGCAGTTCGCGGACGGCGACCCCGATGAAGAGAAAGGATCCGCCCCAGACGATGGAGAGAATCGCCAGCAACGCCCAGTCGGACGCATTCATGGTCTTCTGAATGGATGCTTGTGCCATCATGTCGTTTCCGAAGCTCGCGCACCGGAATGACACGAAGTGGGCCGTCGGACGACCCGTTTTCTGTGGTCAGGAGACCTTGTACCCTTCCCCGTTGCTTCGACGCGCCAGTAAGGCGGCGCCCCTGCTTGGCGTCAGTCTGCAGCGGCAGACCCGGTTCCGACGGCACCTCTCCGATTGACGATCATGAAGCCAACCGGTCTCATAGTTATGTCATAATGTGACTCTAAGGCAGCGAGACCGAGACGGCAGCCCTGCCCGAATCCCAGCAATCCACAGCGAAAATCCCGTAACGGGAAAGGTTTGGTTTACGATGGCGGAAAGTGTCTCCACGCCTTTACCACTCCTTCACGGCTTCGGGGCGAACCTCGCGCTCGCAATCCAGCCCCGTGTAGCGCCAGAACCATGACCCAGCCGCTCTCCCGTGAACCGACCTACGGCGCCCGCCCCCAGACGGCGCGGTCGAGCTTCTGCGTGCTGCCCCATGATCCCCGGCCGGCCCGGAACACCAGCTTCATCTTCGGCCGCTCGGATTCGCGCTACCGTCCCCTCCTCAACCAGGAGGAGCGGGATCGACTCCATTTCTGGGCCATGATCGTCGCCCTGTCGTCGTCGTTGGCCGGCACGACCCTGCTCCTCACGGCCATCCTGCGCTGACCTGAAGGACGACGCATCGGATTGATCCCAAAAATGGTTCCCACTTTTGGGTCCGATGCTCTACTTCAGCGGCCAGACCAGCATGATGAGCGGGATGCCGACCACCACCACCAGGATCGACAACGGCAGACCGAGCCGCCAGTAATCGCCGAACCGATAGCCGCCCGGCCCCATCACCAGCGTGTTGCACTGGTGTCCGATGGGCGTGAGGAAATCGCAGGCCGCCCCGATGGCCACGGCCATGAGGAAGGCGTCCGGCTTGAAGCCGAGCTGGGTGGCGAAGCTCGCCGCGATGGGAGCCATCACCAGCACCGTCGCGGCATTGTTGAGGAACGGCGTCACGGCCATGGCGGCCACCATGATGAGCGCGAGCGCTCCGGTCGGCGGCAGCATGCTGGCGGTCGACGAGAGCCAGCCGGCAATCAGGTCCGTCCCGCCCGTCGTCCGGATCGATTCGCTGACCGGGATCAGAGCCCCAAGCATGACGATGATGGGCCATTCGATGGTCTCGTAGGCCTCGCGCAAGGTCAGCGACCCGAACAGCACGAGCAGCACGCCCGCACCGAAGAACGCGATGGCGACCGGCAAGATGTTGAAGGCGACGAGGAGCATGGTGCCGGCCAGGATCAGCGCCGGCAGGAGGCTCCTGCGCGCGCTGCCGAGCCGGATCTCCCGCTCGGCCAGGGGCAGGCAGCCGAGATCGCGCAGGGTGTCGGGGAGGCGTTTGAGGTTGCCCTGCAGCACGATGACGTCGCCCGGACGCAGTGAAATGGTGCGCAGTCGTTCCTTGAAACGTTCGCCGCTGCGGCTGACCGCAATGAGGTTGACGCCGAAGCGCTCGTAGAGGCCGATCCGCTCGGCCGAAAGGCCGCTCAGGACGGAACCCGGCCCGACGATGGCCTCGATGACGCCGATCTCGTCCGAGGCCTCATCGACCTCGGGCTGCCGGTGCTCGCGGCTGAGCCTCAGGCCGGCCCGTGCGACGGCGCTTTCAAGCGCATCCGGCTCGCCTTCGAGCATCAGGACGTCGTCCTCCTTGAGCGTGACATCCGGAAGCGGAGAGGAACTGCGGCTCTCGCGGCGGATGATGGCCGCGACCTTCACCTCGCCGTTGGCGAGCCTGTGCAGGTCGGCCACCGTCTGCCCGACCACGTCGGACTCGGCCGTGACCTTGGCTTCGGTCACGTAATCCTTGATGTCGAGCGCGGCATCGAGGGTTGCGGCTCCCTTGCGGCCCTGCGGGAGCAGGCGATAGCCGAAGGCCAGGAACACGACGCCCGCAAGCGCGATGCCGATTCCGACAGGCGTGAAGTCGAACATGCCGAAGGGCTCGCCCAGAAGCTCCTGACGCATGCGCGAGACGATGATGTTGGGCGAGGTGCCGACCAGGGTGACGATGCCGCCGAGAAGCGACCCGAAGGCCATCGGCATGAGGAAGCTCGAAGGCGGCGTGTTCGTGCGACGGGCGATCTGGAAGGCGACGGGAATCATCATCGCCAGCGCGCCGATATTCTTCACGAAAGCCGAGAGGACCGTCACCACGCCGACCAGCACGATGACCTGGATCTGCGTGGTGCGCAGATAGGGCCCGACCCGGTTGAGCCCAGCCTCGAGGATCCCCGACTTCGCGACCGCGGCGCTGACCAGGAGCGCGCTCGCCACGATGATGACGATGTCGTCGCTGAAGCCCTCGAAAGCCTTGTCGGGCGGGACGATGCCGACGAGCACGGCCACCAGGAGCGAGAGAACGGCGACGAGATCGTAGCGGAAGCGGCCCCAAACGAAGAGCGCCATCATCCCGGCGACGATGGCGAAGGAGAGCATTTGTTGGTGGGTCATGCGAAACGCGAAGGAGAGGAATGTCTATCCTAACGCGTCACGTCACTGTTGGTGCCCGAGAGCGGGCCCGGTCTCGGAAAAACCAGAGGCCGCATTGTCTTCCCTAAAACCGGTGTCCACTTTCAGGAGAAATGCTCTGGCCTACTGCCCGAGGACGAGCGCCCAGTAGCGGCCGTAGCGGTTGTTCGCATCGGCGCGGGCGAGCCCGATCTTGCGGGCCTGGGGCATCAGGAGATTGCTGTTATGGCCGGGCGAAGCCTTCCAGCGGCCAACGGCACCGTCCACCGTGTCGGACCCGGCGGAAAGATTTTCGGCCGAATAGCCGATGATGCCGTAATCGTTCATGCGGCTCGCGAAGCTGCCATGGCTGAGCCGGCCCGCCGCCGCCACGGCCCGGGCCTGATGCTCCGCAGCCTTGTTCAGGGTCGAGTCCACCGTCACCGGGCTCAGGCCCTTGGACACGCGATAGGCCGAGATCAGACGGGCCGCCTCGGCGGCGTCGGACGTGGAGCTCGCCAGGACGGCATCCTTGGGCGTGAGAGCCAGATCGCCCGCGCAACCGGCCAGCCCCAGGGCAACCAGGCCCGTGATGATAAGCGCACGCATCGAAAATCCCCTTCGGGCGGCGTTCGAGCGCCGCTCCCCTTGCAAAAAGTGCCTGTGGCGTTCATGTGCTTCAAGCCATGAACCCGATGACGCTGCATGCCATGTTGAAGCGTGAGGGTCCAGATTCCACACTCTCCCGCGTCAGCTGACCGCATGTCCTTAAAGTCCTCCTCGCTCGAAGCCGCCATTGTGGGCGGCGGTCCCGCCGGCCTCATCGCCGCGGAGGTGCTGGGACGCGCGGGCCTCAGGGTCACCGTCTACGACCGGATGCCGTCCGTCGGGCGAAAGCTCCTCATGGCGGGACGGGGCGGCCTGAACCTGACCCATTCGGAAGAGTTCGAGCGTTTCATGGCCCCCTATGCCGAGGCTCAGGCCCGGCTGCGCCCCCTCATCGGGGCCTTCCGTCCCGAGGACCTGCGCGCCTGGTGCGAGGGCCTGGGCCAGGAGACCTTCGTGGGCTCCAGCGGCCGCGTCTTCCCCCAGGCCTTCAAGGCCTCTCCCCTCCTGCGCGCCTGGCTGTCGCGGCTCGAAAATCTCGGTGTCCGCTTCGCGCTCCGCCATCGCTGGCAGGGCTGGGACGAGGACGGCCGTCTGATCTTCAGCGACCCGACCGGCCAGATCGTCCGCGCCAAGCCCGATGCCACCGTCCTGGCGCTCGGCGGCGCGAGCTGGCCCCGGCTCGGTTCGGATGGAACGTGGGTGGAACTCCTGTCCCGGCGCGGCATCGCGGTCTCGCCCTTACGTCCCGCCAATATGGGTTTCACCCTTCCCTGGTCGGAGATCATGCGCAGCCGCTTCGAGGGCGAACCCCTGAAGCGAATCGCCCTGACCTTCGAGGACAGAACCGTGAAGGGCGAGGCCATCGTGACGGCGGACGGGATCGAAGGCGGCGCGGTCTATGCCCTGTCGGCCCGGCTCCGCGACGCCATCGAACGGGCAGGCCGCGCCACGCTGCACCTGGACCTGCGCCCCGACCTGTCCATCGACGCCCTGGCCAAGCGCCTGAGCGCGCCACGAAAGGGGCAATCCGCCTCCACGTTCCTGCGCAAGAGCGCCGGCCTCGCTCCCGTCGGGATCGCCCTGCTCCGGGAGGCTTCGCCCTCCCTTCCCTCCGAACCCGATGCCCTCGCCCGCCTGATCAAGGCCGTGCCCTTGACGTTGACGGGCACCAAATCCCTGGACCGGGCCATCTCCAGCGCCGGGGGCGTGCCGTTCACAGAGCTGGACGATCACCTGATGCTCAAGCGGATGCCGGGGGTCTTCGTGGCGGGCGAGATGCTCGACTGGGAGGCCCCCACCGGCGGCTACCTGCTCCAGGCGAGTTTCGCCACCGGCATGGCCGCGGCAAGAGGGGTGCTGGCCGCCTGCCAGATTCCCGATGACGCATTGACCTTGAATCCGTCATCGGCCACACGGCATTCGTGATCGACCCCGCCAAGATTCTCCACGACGTTTTCGGCTTCCCCTCCTTCCGCGAAGGACAGGAGGAGATCGTGCGCGCGGTGCTGGCCGGCGAGGACGTTCTGGCCGTCATGCCGACCGGCGCCGGCAAGTCCCTGTGCTACCAGCTGCCGACGCTGGCCCGGGAGGGCCTGACCGTCGTGGTCTCGCCCCTCATCGCCCTCATGCGGGATCAGGTGGCGGCGTTGCGCCATTTCGGGGTCGAAGCGGGCAGCCTCAACTCCGCCAACGACCCGGACGAGAACCGCCGCGTGGTGGACGCGGTGCGCGAGGGGCGCATGCGCCTCCTCTATGCCTCGCCGGAGCGGCTGGCCAATACCGGCACGACCGAGTGGCTGGGCCGGGCCGGCGTGAACATGCTCGCCATCGACGAGGCCCATTGCGTCTCGCAATGGGGCCACGACTTCCGGCCGGAATATGCGATGCTCGGTGAGGTGCGGCAGCGGCTGGGCAACGTGCAGACCATTGCGCTTACGGCGACCGCCGACGTGGCGACGCGCGGCGACATCATGCATCGCCTCTTCGAGGAGGAGCCGCGCCTCTTCATCCACGGCTTCGACCGGCCGAACCTGCGCTTGGCCATGCAGGCGAAGGAGCATTCGCGGCGCCAGCTCTTCTCCTTCCTCGACAAGCACCGGCACGAGAGCGGCATCGTCTATTGCTCGTCGCGCGACGCCACCGAGAAGCTCGCGGATTCCTTGAGCCAGGCCGGCTACCGCGCCATGCCCTATCACGCGGGAATGCCTCAGGGAGACCGCGCCAAGAACCAGGACATCTTCCTGCAGGAGGACGGGGTCGTGATGGTCGCGACCGTCGCCTTCGGCATGGGAATCGACAAGCCCGACGTGCGCTTCGTGGCGCACGCGGCCCTGCCGAAATCCATCGAGGCCTATTACCAGGAGATCGGCCGCGCGGGCCGCGATGGCGCGCCCGCCGACACGCTCACCCTCTACGGCCTCGACGACATGCGCCTGCGCCGGTTGCAGATCGAGCAGAGCGAGGCTTCCGACGAGCAGAAGCGCGTGGAGCGCCAGCGCCTGAATGCGCTCGTCGCCCTGTGCGAGGCGCCGCGCTGCCGCCGCCAGACCCTGCTCGCCTATTTCGGCGAGAGCACCGAGCCGTGCGGCAATTGCGACCTGTGCATCGACGGGGTCATGTCCTTCGACGGCACCATCGAGGCGCAGAAGCTTCTCTCCGCCATCGTGCGCACCGGCGAGCGTTTCGGCACCGAGCACCTCATCAGCATCCTCGTGGGCGAGGAGACGGATTCCATCCGCCGCTTCGGGCACGACAAGCTGAAGACGTTCGGGGTCGGCAACGACCGCTCGAAACCCGAATGGCGCTCGCTCCTGCGGCAGATCTATGCGGCCGGCCTCGTCGGCCTGGAGCTGGCGGAATACGGCCGCTGGACGCTCACCGACAAGGGCGTCGCCGTTCTCAAGGGCCAGGAGCGGATCGAGCTGCGCTCCGACGTGCTCATGAAGCCGGCCGAGCGCCGCCGCAGGCGCTCCCGCATGGAAGCGGAATCCTTGGTCCCGTCCGACGATCCGCTGCTCCTCGACCTGAAACGGCTGCGCACGCGCCTTGCCAAGGAAGAGGGCGTGCCCGCCTACGTGATCTTCTCCGACCGTAGCCTCATCGACATGGCGGCCAAGCGCCCGACCACCGTGCGCGCCTTCGGCGAGATCCACGGCGTGGGACAAGCCAAGCTCGACCGCTACGCGGATGCCTTTCTCGAAGTGCTGAAGGCGCACGCGGCCTGAGAGGCACACGACTACACCTCCGTCATGGCCGGGCTTGTCCCGGCCATCCACGCCTTTTCTGCACGGCGGGTTTAAGACGTGGATGCCCGGCACAAGGCCGGGCATGACGAGCAGAGATGGTTGCCTACCGCCCGAGATAAGCTTCCAGATCCCTCAGGTGATGATGCCAGCCCGCCGCATGCTGCTCGATCAGTCGCTGCCGCCGTTCCGTGGGCAGGACCGACCAGCCGCGATGCTCCAGGCGAAGGAGCGTCTTCGCCTCCGCGACGGGGTCGAGAACCATCGACACCTGGGTGGGTTGCGGCCAGTCCTCGTCGGCCCAGGAGAGTTCGAGGAATTCCGGCGCCTCGCACCGGCTCACGGTTCCGGTGGTGACCACCCGCCGACCGGTTTCGTCGGTCCATTCTTCGCGGAAGGCCCCGCCGGCTTTCGCATCCAGGCTGACATGGCCGCCCCACCAGGCCGTGATCGCCTCCGGCGCGGTCAAGGCCGTCCAGATCCGTTGCGGCGCTTGCCTGATGTCGTACTCGATGATGATCCGATCCGCTGTCGTCCCGACTTTCATGGTCGAACCTCCCTAAGCGGCTTGTCTGTCCTCGCTGGCTGCGACGTCTACCCACGCGCCGGAATGCGCGCTTCGGGCGATGGCGTCGACCGTCCGTTCGATGCGGATGCCGTCCTCGAACGTGATCAGATGCGCGGCATCCCCGTCGATGCGGCGGATCAGCTCCCGGCACTCGACGATCTTCAGGTCGTTGAAGCCGAGTCCATGCCCCGGCGCGGGTATGAATTTATCATAGGGCGGATGATGCGGGGAGGCGAGAATGGTGCAAAAGCCTTGGCATTCCTCCGCTCCGTCGGCCGTATAGAGCTGCACCTCGTTCATGCGCTCCTGGTCATAGACGATGGAGCCCTTCGAGCCGAAGAGCTGCACGAAGATTCGCCCCTTGCGGCCCCAGGCGGAGCGGTTGAGCGCGATCACCCCGGAGGCGCCGGTGTCGAGCTCGATCAGCGTGGTGGCGATGTCGTAGGTCTCGACCGCGCGGCGGCCGCCATCCTTCACCGGACGATCTGCATAAGGCTTGGCCATATGCCCGCAGACGCGCCGCACGCCGCCGAAGAGGATGCGGATCAGGCTCAAGGCATGGACGCCGAAATCGTCGAGCGCTCCATGGCCGGAACTCGCCTCGCTCTTCCAGTAGAAGAGCGCTTCGGGATCGGCCATGAAGTCCTCGTCCATCTCCATGCGGACATGATTGACCGTGCCGATCCGCCCCTCGTCGATCAGCCGGCGGATCAGGCGGACGACCGGGTTCTGGATGTAGTTGTAGCCGAGCGCCGCGACCTTGCCCGAGGCGCGGGCGGCGGCGAGCATCCGCTCCGCATCCTCCAGCCGCGTGGCCATCGGCTTCTCGCACCAGACATGCTTGCCGGATTCCAGCGCGGCGATCGCCATCTCGGGATGGAAGGCGTTGGGCGTGGTGACCGACACCACATCGACCTCGGGATCCGCCACGAGGGAGCGCCAGTCGCCGGTGGCGCGCGCGAAGCCGAGCTCGCGTGCCTTGCGTTCCGCGAGGTCCTGGGAGGCTTCGGCCAGAACGGCAAGGCGCGGGCGGGGAACATCGCCGAAGACGGCGGCCACCGCATTCCAGGCGAGCGCGTGGCACTTGCCCATATAGCCGGTGCCGATGAGGCCGATGCCGAGAGAGGTCATTTGACTTGCGCCTTCAAGTTCCGGAACACGGTTGAGAACGTGAGAAAGATACACCTGGAGGCAAGATAAACCGAACCCGACCAAATCAAGATCGCGGGCACTCCTCCGAAATCCATCAGTACTTTGATGTTTTTTGTCCAGAGCATTGCCCAGGTGAGGAGGCCACCTAGAAGATCGCGGCCTCCGCTCGATCCGCACTCGACAATTTCGAACCAGTCACTCGTAAGATAACAGCTATCAGAAATGGTGAAGAGAGGGCGGCGCGGCAGGTATATTGTCACCGCTGTTGTCATGCCAAGGGCAAACAGCCACCATAGCAAGCTCACGCCTTCAACCACGCGCAGCACGATTCTCATCCAAAGTTCCCTTATCGAACCCGAAACGCATAGGAGGCGTCCCGACCTCTATCGCTCCTGAGCGACCCGTGGCAGCAGCTGTATCTGACCAGCAATGGACAATTATTGCAATTATGTTACTTTAGACTTTTAATAGGTCGGAACCTCAAGATTGCCAGACAAAACCCAGAACCCATTAGATTTCACCCAAGAGGAATGGTCGATCATTCTGAGCCTCTCCTCCTCCCGGTCGGCCACGGCAAGCCGGCTTGGGTGGTACGCATCCGTTCTGGGTCCTATCACGCTCTTTTGTGCCTATGGCTCCTGGAGGCGCGAGATCACAGCGGTCGAAATGGCTTTTGTATGCCTTCTCGCTTGTGTGCTCTGGGCGATTGTGAGTGAACTCCGAAGCTCTCAAGTCTATCGCTCGATCTGCAACAAGATCATCGCCTTCAAAGAGTCTCAGGAAAAATCCTCTGCTCCTGAAGTCTCTCCTCCGTAAAGATCAACGCCGTCGCGCAAAGCGGCAGCATTCCTCTCACCCAATACGTCATACAGCTCTCATCTTCTGGACCATCCTTCGAGACGCAGCCTTACGGCTGCTCCTCAGGATGAGGACAGTGTTGATCCAAATCTCACACCATCCCGCCGAGTTCCTCCGACACCGCCTGCAACTCCTTGCCGCCGGCCATGAGGTTCTGCAGCTCCTCGATCTGGATGTCGGACTTCCTGTAGGTGCCGAGCGTCCTGCCGCGGTTGAGCACCGTGAACCGGTCGCCCACCGCATAGGCGTGGCGCACGTTGTGCGTGATGAAGATCACGCCGAGGCCCTTCTGGCGGACCTGGTGGATGTATTTCAGCACCATGGAGGTCTGGGCCACGCCGAGCGCCGATGTCGGCTCGTCGAGGATCAGCACCTTGGCGCCGAAATAGACCGCGCGGGCAATCGCCACGCATTGCCGCTCGCCGCCGGAGAGCGTGCCCACCGCCTGATGCGGGTCGCGCACGTCGATGCCGATCTTGTGCATCTCCTCGCGGGTGACCGCGTCGCAATGGTCGAAATCCACGTTGCGGAACGGCCAGATGCCCTTCACCGGTTCGC
>Ga0180218_1001660_pt1 | contig 13012 bp, 9 predicted proteins | sample eDN3rd37CKraftBY_FD_151334 | JGI IMG/M metagenome (GOLD analysis project Ga0180218, IMG submission 151334) | Enriched backyard soil microbial communities from Emeryville, California, USA - eDNA 3rd pass 37_C Kraft BY (version 2) (version 2) | ecosystem: Environmental > Terrestrial > Soil >... | reverse complement strand
GGTGACCTCGGTGACCTCGGTGACCTCGGTGACCTCGGTGACCTCGGTGACCTCGGTGACCTCGGTGACCTCGGTGACCTCGGTGAGGTGCCCGGGCTGGACGGTGCGGTGGACGAGCTGACCGCTTCGGTGTCCGACACCGCGGGCACGGCGGACGGCGTGCTGGGCACGCGGTCGCTGCTGCGCTCGACGGTGGACGGCCTGCTCGGGCCGGACGGCGTCGTGGACGACGTGCTCGGCCCGGACGCCCCGAACGACGGCGTCACCGACGGTCTCGTGGAGGCCGTGGTGGACGACGTCGACTCGACGCTCGACTCGGTGACGGCCGGTGACCTGCCGGGCGTCGTCGACGACGTGACGGCCGAGGACGGTCTGGTGGACGACGTGCTGGAGGACCAGGGTCTGGACCCGGTGCTCGGTGACGTCGTGGACTCCACCGGCGCGGTGGACGACCTGCTGGGCACAGGATCGACGGTGCAGGACACCGCCGACGGGCTGCTCGGTGAGGACGGCGTCGTGGACGACGTCCTCGGGGCCGACGAGCCGCAGGACGGCGTCACGGACGGTCTCGTGGAGGCCGTGGTGGACGACGTCGACTCGACGCTCGACTCGGTCACGGCCGGCGACCTGCCGGGCGTGGTCGACGACGTCGCCGCCGAGGACGGCGTGCTCGACGACGCGCTGGAGGACGGCGGCGTCGACACGGCCGCCGACGACCTGGTCGGTCAGGTCTCGGACCTGGCGGGCACGGTCGACGACACCGTCGGCACGGGGTCGCTGGTGCAGGACGTCGTGGAGGGTGTCGTCGGTGAGGACGGCGTCGTGGACGACGTCGTCGGCGCCGACGAGCCCGAGGGCGGCGTCACGGACGAGGCCGTCGAGCACGCGCTCGACGACGTCGAGCAGGTCGTCGGGGACCTCACCGAGGGCGACCTCGACGCGGTGACCGACGACCTCACGGCCGACGACGGTCTGGTGGACGACGTGCTGGAGGACCAGGGTCTCGACCCGGTGCTCGGTGACGTCGTGGACTCCACCGGCGCGGTGGACGACCTGCTGGGCACAGGATCGACGGTGCAGGACACCGCCGACGGGCTGCTCGGTGAGGACGGCACGGTGGACGACGTGGTCGGCCCGGACGCCCCGGAGGACGGCGTCACCGACGGTCTCGTGGAGGCCGTGGTGGACGACGTGGACTCGACGGTGGACTCGGTGACGGCCGGCGACCTGCCGGGCGTGGTCGACGACGTGACCGCCGAGGACGGCCTGGTGGACGACCTGCTGGAGGACCAGGGCCTCGACCCGGTGCTGAACGACGTCGTCGACTCGACCGGCACCGTGGACGACGTGCTCGGCACGGGTGACCTGGTCGAGGACACCGTCGACGGCATCGCCGGCGAGGACGGCACCGTGGACGACGTCATCGGCGCCGACGAGCCGCAGGACGGCGTCACCGACGAGCTCGTCGAGCACGTCGTCGAGGACGTCAACGACACCGCGAACGACCTGCTCGAGGGCGACCTCGGGGCCGTGACCGACGACGTCCTCGCCGAGGACGGGCTGGTCGACGACGTCCTGGAGGACGGCACCACCGCCACCGATCCTGGTGACGGCACGGACCCGGGTGACGGCACCGATCCTGGTGACGGCACGGACCCGGGTGACGGCACCGACACGCCGAGCGATGGAGGCTCGGACGCCCCGGGCGAGGACGGCACCGGCTCGGGCGACGGCTCGACCACCCCGGTGGGCGGGCCCGTCACGGCGGTCCCGGGTGCGGACGGCACCGGATCCGACGGCTCGGGGCTGCTGACGGGGACCGGGTCGGACGGCGCCACGGCGGCGTCCGGCGCCGACGGCGCCGACGGGACGGGCGCGATGCAGACCCTGCCGACGACGGGCGGCGACCTGGGGCTGCTGGCCCCGGCGCTCCTGCTGATCGTGCTGGGCGGCGTGATGGTGCTGCGCCGTCGGAGGGAGGCGCTCGCGGTCGCGACCCGCTGACCCCACCGGAGCCGGTACCGGCTCCGGACGGGGCGGCGCTGTCACGGGGGATCACTGGGGAGTGTCCCGTGGCAGCTCCGCCCCGGCTGGGGTCGGCGTGGGCGCAGCACGGCGCAGGGGGCCGGGCCGCGCCCACGACACCACCGACGCCGCGGGGTGCGCGCGGCGGCCCCGGGCGGACGATCACCGGACCCTCGACGGAGGGCTCCGGCAGACCCGCCCGGGGCTGCCCGCGGAACACGCCTACCCTGGGACACCGTGCCCCGACTGATCGCCGACCTCACGCCGCTGCGCGTCTCGCCGGCGTTCCGCCGGCTGTGGTGGGGGCTCGGCGTCTCGAACATCGGCACCCAGGTCACCGTGGTCGCGGTGGGCCTGCAGGTGTACGCCCTGACGGGGTCCACGCTCGCGGTGGGCACGCTGGGCATCGCGGCGCTGGTGCCGCTGGTCGCGCTCGGCCTGTACGGCGGGGCGCTGGTGGACCACTACGACCGGCGCCGCGTCTCGCTGCTCGCGTCCTCGGTGCTGTGGCTGGTGACGGCGGCCATCGCGGCGCAGGCGTGGCTCGACGTCGGCTCGGTGAACCTGCTGTACGGGCTGGTGGCGGTGCAGTCCGCGGCGTTCGCCATCAACAACCCGGCGCGCTCGTCGATCGTGCCGCGCCTGCTGGAGCCGCAGCTCATGCCGGCGGCCCTCGCGCTGCAGACGCTGGCGTTCAACGTGGCCCTCACGTGCGGCCCGCTCGTGGGCGCGCTCCTCGTGGCCAGGCTCGGGTACGCCTGGGCGTACACGCTCGACGCGCTGCTGTTCACCGCCGCGCTGTGGGCGGTGTGGCGGCTGCCGGCCGTCCCGCCCGAGCAGTCGCTGGACGACGACGATGCCCACGACGGCGCGGCCGGCGCCGGGCCCGCCCGGCGCCGCGTCGTCGGGCTGAGCTCCGTGCTCGACGGGCTGCGCTACCTCGCGACGCGGCCGAACGTGCGCACGACGTTCGTCGTCGACCTCGCCGCGATGGTGCTCGCGTTCCCGCGGGTGCTGTGGCCCGCGGCGGGCGCGCTCTACCTGGGCGGCGGGGAGACGACGACGGGCGTGCTCGCCGCCGGGTTCGCCGTCGGCGGCATCCTCGCGAGCGTGTTCTCCGGCGCGCTCGTCCGCGTGCGGTGGCAGGGCCGGATCATCGTGTGGGCGATCACGGCGTGGGGCCTGAGCGTGGCCGCGTTCGGCGCGGTGCTCGTCGCCGTCGGGCCGGACGCCCCGGACGGCGTGCTCTGGGGCGCCGTCGTGCTCGCGGGCGTGGCGCTGCTGCTGGCGGGCGGGTCGGACGCGATCTCGTCCGTGTTCCGGCAGTCGATCCTGCAGACCGCGACGCCGGACCACATGCGGGGCCGCCTGCAGGGCGTGTTCATCGTGGTGGTCGCGGGCGGGCCGCGGCTCGGGGAGATGGTGCTCGGCTCGGAGGCCACGTGGTTCGGCGAGGGGTGGGCGGCCGTCGCCGGCGGGCTCGCGTGCGTCGCCGTGCTGTGGCTGGTCGTGCGGCTCCAGCCCCGGTTCTGGCGCTACGACGCGCACCACCCGGAGCCCTGACCCTCGGCCCTCGGCTCAGGCGACGTCGGCGTACGGGCGCCGGCGCCGCATCCCGGGCAGCGCGGCGAGCGCCAGCAGAGCGCACGCCCAGCCGCCCGACATCGTGACGAGGAAGCCGGCGTGCGAGTCCACGGCGTCCACGGCCACACCCGCCAGCCAGGAGCCGAGCGAGACGCCCACGCCGAGCGACGTGCCCACCCAGGTGAGGCCCTCGGTGAGCTGGTGCGGCGCGACGAGCGCCTGCACCAGGGCGTTGCCGTTGATGAGCGTCGGGGCGATGGCGAAACCGGCCACGAACATCACGACGCCCAGGACCACGAGGTTCTGGACGAAGAAGAACAGCGAGACGCCGACGGCGATCCCGCAGGCGGTGACCGTGAACCGGACCGAGAGCGGGGACACCCAGTGCCGGGCCCCGTACGCGAGCCCCGAGACCATCGAGCCCAGCGCGAAGCAGGCGAGCACCAGGCCCGCGAGCCCCTTGACCCCCTGCTCCTCCGCGAACGCCACGGTGGCGACGTCGCTCGACCCGAACATCACGCCCATGCCGACGAAGACGACGGCGAGCACCGGCATCCCGGGCATGCGGATCGCCGAGCGGCGGTCGAGCCGGACGGCGTCCGGGTGCGTCACCGTGCCGACGCGCTCGCCGTCCGGGGGCACCGCCGCGCCGCGGGCGGGCGGCTCGGTACGCCGCTGCGTGAGGAACCAGGCGGCCCCGCCGCCGCCCACGACGGCCGCCACCAGCAGGCCGCCCGACGGGATCACCGTCGTCGCGAGCGTCGTGGCGAGCACGGGGCCCACGATGAACACCAGCTCGTCGAGGGCCGATTCCAGGGAGTAGGCGGTGTGGACGCGCTGCGCCTCGGGGAGCACGTGGGACCAGCGCGCCCGGGCGAGCGACCCGTACGAGCCCTGGCTCGCGCCCCCGACCGCGGCGCACACCCACAGCACCCACTCCGGGGCGCCCAGGGTCGCGGCCGCCACCAGCCCCAGGAGGCCCACGGTCGTCGCGACGAGCATCGGCGTCATCACCCGGGCCTGGCCCGACCGGTCCACGAGACGGGCGATCTGCGGCGCCACCAGCGCCTGCGCCACCACCAGCACCGCCGACACCCGGCCCGCCATCGCGTACGAGCCGTACAGCGCCTGCACCATGAGCACCGTGCCGATGCCGACCATCGACATCGGCAGCCGGGCGATCACGCCCGCGACGGAGAACCGGGCGGCGCCCGGCACGCGCAGGACGTCGAGGTACGGGTTGCGCTTCCGGGCGCCCGACGCCGTGTCGGGGCCCTCGCGGACGGGCTCGGTCACTGCCGGATTCTCCCACTCCCGCGGGTGGGGCGGCAGGGCGTGGCGCCGGCGTGCGGGGCAGCGCCACCGCGCGCGCCCGGGCCCGGGGACCTCTAGCGTGACGACCCATGACCGCCAGGGGCCGCGTGCGCGCGGCGCAGCTCGTCCCGCGTGCGCTCTGGGCGCTCGGCGGCGTCGCGGTGCTGGCCCTCGGGTCGGCCGTGCTGCTGTCCGCGCACGTCGGGGTCGACCCGTTCACCGCGGCGAACATCGGGGTCAGCGGGCACCTCGGCGTCGGCCTCGGGGCGTACCAGCTCGCCGTGAACGTCGTCCTGCTCGTGCCCGTGGTGGTGTGGGCGCGTCGCTACGTCGGCCTGGGCACGGTCATCAACATGGTGATGACGGGGTTCTTCGTCCAGTGGTTCGGCGCGGTGCTGAACCCCCTGGTGCCCGACCCGCCCGGCCACCTGCTGCAGGCGGTGCTCTTCGGGGTGGGGATCGTGCTGTTCACGGCGGGCGCGTCGGCGTACATGACCGCGGGGATCGGGACGGCGCCGTACGACGCGATCGCGCCGATCGTCGTCGACCGCACCGGGTGGCGGTACCGGGCGGTGCGGGTGGTCCAGGACCTGACGTTCGTCGGGCTGGCGGTCGCGTTCGGCGGCCCGGTCGGCGTGGGGACCGTCATGACGGCGTTCTTCGCCGGGCCGCTCATCGACTTCTTCACCACCCGGGTCAACACGCCGCTGCTGCACCGGCTGCTGCCCGACGACGAGGAGCAGGCTCGACCGGCGCCGTGAGGTCCGTCTCGCCGCGGCACGGTGGGCGACAGATGTCGGGGTCACCGGCCAGGATGGGGCCATGAACGCCACCCCCACCCCCGTGACGGTCGTCGACGACCGTGAGAACCAGGTCTTCCTCGCCCGGCTCGACGACGGCCGCCGCGCCGGCGGCGCGTACTACGAGCGGAGGGGCGACGCGGGGTCGGCCGTGGTCGTCTTCACGCACACCGAGGTGGACCCGGAGTTCGAGGGGCAGGGGATCGGCTCGCAGCTCGCGGCCGGCGCGCTCGACCAGGTGCGCGCCGCGGGGGAGAAGATCGTGCCGCTGTGCCCGTTCATCAAGGCCTACGTGCAGCGGCACCCCGAGTACGCCGACCTGCTCGCCCACCCCGCGCGGTGAGGGCGGCCACCACCACCCGGCGGGGCGGCATCGCAGCGCTGGGGGTCTCCGTCGCGCTCGTGCTCGGCGCGTGCGCGGGCGGGCTCGAGCCCGCGTCCCCCGGTCTCGGAGGCTCCGACGTCGAGCCCCCGGCGGCGACGGCGGCACCCGCGCCGGACGGGCCCGCGGAGACGGAGCCCGCGCAGACGGCGCCCGCGGGGTCGGGCACCGCGCTCGCGGCGCTGGAGATGCTGCCGGTCAAGGGTCGCGCCCCCAAGACGGGCTACACGCGCGACCAGTTCGGCCCGGCGTGGGCCGACGTCGACCACAACGGGTGCGACACGCGCAACGACATCCTGGCGCGCGACCTGACCCGCACCGTCACCGACCCGGACACGCACGACTGCATCGTGCTGAGCGGCGTGCTCGCCGACCCGTACACGGGCACGCGCATCGACTTCCTGCGCGGGCAGGCGACGTCCACCGCGGTGCAGATCGACCACGTGGTCGCGCTGTCCGACGCGTGGCAGAAGGGCGCCCAGCAGCTCGACGGCGAGGCGCGCCGGCAGCTCGCCAACGACCCGCTCAACCTGCTCGCCGTCGACGGCCCGACCAACTCGGGCAAGGGCGACGGCGACGCCGCGACGTGGCTGCCGCCGTCCAAGGCGTTCCGCTGCCAGTACGTGGCACGACAGGTCGCGGTGAAGCAGGCGTACGCGCTGTGGGTGACGAAGGCGGAGCACGACGCCATCGCGGGCATCCTGTCCCGGTGCCCCGACGAGCCGCTGCCCGCCGGCGGGTCCGCGCCCGACGTCGCGCCGGCCGCTGACCCCGCGGACGATTCCGCGGGCGACACCTCGGACGACTCTGCGGGCGACGACACCGGCGCGGGCGCCGGCGAGCCGTTCGCGAACTGCGACGCGGCGCGGGCGGCCGGGGCGGCGCCGGTGCACCGGGGCGACCCCGGCTACTCCTCCCGGCTGGACCGCGACGGCGACGGGACCGCCTGCGAGTAGCGCGACGACGTCAAGCGGGCAGCGAGGCGCCCTGCACGGCCTGGACCTCCAGCTCGACCTTGAGGGTGGTGCCGACGATGGCGACGCCGGCGGCGGCGACCTCGTTGTACCGGATGGCGAAGGCGTCGCGGCGCAGCTCGGTCGTGGCGCGGAACGCCGCGCGCACCACCCCCTGCGCGTCGGCGCCGGTGCCCAGGTAGGTGAGGTCGAGGTCGACCGGGTGCGCCAGCCCGTGCAGGGTGAGGTCGCCGTGCACGGTCCAGCGGCCGTCGGCGACGGGCGTCATCCCCGTGGAGCGGTACGTGATGTGCTCGTACCGCTCCACGTCGAGGAAGTCCGGCGACCGCAGGTGCCCGTCGCGGTAGGCGTTGCCGGTGTCGATGGACGCCGCCGCGATGATCGCGGCCACGCCGGACCGGGAGACGTCGCCGGGCGCGACGTGGATCCGGCCGGCGAGCTCGGTGAACCGGCCCCGCACGCTGGAGATGCCCAGGTGCTGCGCCACCGCCGTCACCGACGAGTGCGCCGGGTCGATCGTCCACGGGCCCGGCGGCGGCAGCTCCGTGCCGCCCTGCCGGGACAGCGTCACGACCCCCAGGGCGACCCGGCCCGAGGCGGTGACGATCGCCGACGTCGCGACGGGCGCATAGCCCACCGCGGTGACGATCGCGACGTACCCGCCCGGGGCCAGCGCCGCCTCGCCGCGCACCGCGCCGTCGCCGTCCGCGGCCGTGCGCAGCACCTGCCCGCCCGCGGCGTCCGTCAGCGTGACGACGGCGTGCGGCACGGCCCACCCGTCGCGCGTGCGGATCGTGGCGGTGAGCACGCCGCTCACTCCGCGGGGTGGGCGAGGACGATGTCGTGCCCGTCGACGCCCGCGCCGGCGAGGCTCACGGCCGTCGCCGCCGGCGGGTACCCCGTCGCGATCACGGTGTACTCGCCGCCGTCCAGGTCGGTGAAGGCGTAGGCGCCGTCCGCGCCGGTCGTGGCCGTCCCGGCGACGTTGCCCGCCGCGTCGAGGAGGGTCACCCGCGCGTCCGCGAGCGGGCCGTGCGGGGCGCGCACGACGCCGGTCACCCGGGCGCCCGCCGCGAGCTCCACCTCGACGCGCGTCACGCCGGCGGCGCCCACCTCGACGGGCAGCGCCCGCGGCCGGAACCCGGCCGCGTTGACCGCCACGGTGACCGGCCCGGGCACGAGCTCCTCGAGGGCGAACGTGCCGTCCTCCGCCGTCCCGGTGCTGGCCTGCAGGTCGCCGCGCACGTCCGTGACCAGCACCATCGCGCCCGCGACGGGCCGCAGGTCCGGGCCGCGGACGACGCCGCGCAGGCCGCTGGTGCCGCTGAGCAGCACGTCGTGGGCCAGCGGCGTCGTGCCGACGACGATCGTGGAGGCCTGCGGCTGGAAGCCGTCGGCCGAGGCGATGAGCACGTACGTGCCGGCGCCCGGGGCGTCCACCGCGTACGCGCCGTCGGACCGGGCGATCGCGAGGCCGAGCTGGCGGCCGCCCAGCGAGATGAGGGTGATCGCCGCCTGCGGCAGCGGCGCGCCCTCCGCGCCGCGGACCAGGCCGTGCACGGTGACGCCCGGGGCGTCGCCGTCGCCGGCCTGAGCGACGTCCGCCGTCGGCGCGGCCCGTCGCGCCGTCGGCCCGGCGCCGACCGCGACGAGCTCCGGGACGTACGCCTCGGTGTCCGCGACGGCCTCCGTCGCCTCCGGCGCCGCTTCCGACGACGCCTCCTCGGCGGCGGACTGCTCCATCGCGCCCTTCGTCTGCAGCGGGACCTCCTTGATGAAGGCGACGAGCAGGAAGGCGACCAGCGCGGCGCAGGCGCCGATGAGGAAGACGTCGGCGATGCCGTGCCCGTAGGCGGCCTCGAGGACGCTGCGCAGGGGCTCCGGCACCTGGTCCATGTCGGGGATGTCGCCCGAGCCGCCCGCGCCCTGCGCCAGCTCGGCGCCCTTCGGGCCCAGGTTCCGCAGGCCGTCCGCGACGTAGTCGGGGATCCGGTGCGCCAGGACGGCGCCGAGCGCGGAGACGCCGATCGCGCCGCCGAGCGAGCGGAAGAACGTCACCAGCGAGCTGGCGGAGCCCAGGTCGGCCGGGGCCACCTGGTTCTGCGTGCAGAGCACGAGGTTCTGCATCATCATGCCGACGCCGATCCCCATCACCGCCATGTAGACGGCGACGTGCCAGTACTCGGTGTCGTACCGGATGGTGCCGAGCAGCCCGAGCCCGGCGGTGAGCAGCAGGGCGCCGGAGACCAGCCAGCCCTTCCAGCGGCCGGTCCTGGTGATGATGAGGCCGGAGAGGGTGGACGAGACGAACAGGCCGCCGATCATCGGGATGGTCATGACGCCGGCCATCGTCGGGGACTTGTCGCGCGCCAGCTGGAAGTACTGGCTGAAGAAGATGGTGCCGGCGAACATCGCCACGCCCACGAAGAGCGACGCCACCGAGGACAGGGCCACGGTGCGGTTGCGGAACAGCCGCATGGGGATGATCGGCTGGGAGACCTTCGACTCGACCAGCACGAACAGCAGGACGAGGACGAGCGCGCCGCCCGTCATCGCGTACGTCTGCCACGAGTTCCACTCGTACTTGTCGCCCGCGAACGTGACCCACAGGAGCAGCAGGCAGACGGCGGCGGTGGAGAGGAACGCGCCGCCCCAGTCGATCTTCACGTTGTCGCGCTTCACGACGGGCAGGTGCAGCGTCTTCTGCAGCACGATCAGCGCGACGAGCGCGAACGGGACGCCGACGTAGAAGCACCAGCGCCAGCCGAGCCAGTCGGTGTCGGTGATGACGCCGCCGAGCAGCGGGCCGCCGACGGTGGCGACGGCGAACGTCGCGCCCAGGTAGCCGGAGTACCGGCCGCGCTCGCGCGGCGCGATCATCGTGGCCATGACGATCTGCGCCAGGGCCGACAGGCCGCCGGTGCCGATGCCCTGGAACACGCGGCAGACGATCAGCCACTCCGCGGACTGCGCGAGCCCGGCCGCCGCCGACGCGAGCACGAAGATCACCAGCGCGACCTGCACCAGCACCTTCTTGCTGAACAGGTCGGCGAGCTTGCCCCACAGGGGGGTGGTGGCGGTCATCGACAGCAGCGAGGCGGTCACGACCCAGGTGTAGGCCGACTGGCCGCCGCCGAGCTCGGCGATGACCTCCGGCAGGGCGTTCGAGACGATCGTGGAGGACAGGATCGCGACGAACATGCCCAGCATGAGGCCCGACAGGGCCTCGAGGATCTGCCGGTGGCTCATCGAGACCCCGGGCTGGTGGTCGGTGCGCCCGCCGCGCTTGGCGTGCGCGGGGGCCGCCGCTGTGGTCGATGCCATGAGGGTCCTCTCGGGAAGCTGCGGTCCGAGGGTGCTCGGGCTCGCGGGTCGTGCGTGGGGGCGGGCCGTCAGGCCCGGGCGGGGACGGCGGCGCGCCCCGACGTCGGGCACTCGGCGAAGCTGCCGTGCAGCCGGGCCATGAGCTCGGTCAGCCGCTCGATCTCGGCGTCGTCCCAGTCGCCCATCCGCTCGGCGAACAGGCCGGTGGTGCGCTCGGAGATCTGCTCGAGCTTGCGTCGTCCCGCCGGGGTGAGGCTGAGGATCCACGACCGCCGGTCGTCCGGGTCGTGGGTGCGCTCGACCCAGCCCTGCTCGACGGCGTGCGACGCGTGCCGGCTGGTCACGGACAGGTCCAGCCAGAGCTGGTCCGCGAGGCGGCTCAGCCGCATCGGCCCCTGACGGCGCAGTGTCGACATGACGGCCGTCGGCCCGACGGCGCAGTCCTGCGGCAGGTTCCGCACGATGGTCCGCTTGACCGCGCCGACGGCGCGCATCTGGCGCTGGAGCTCCTCGTACCGCGCGTGCTCAGGCATGCTTGCCCACCCCCATGTTGGTTGCGGGGAGCAAACATAAAAAGGTTGCCTGTTGAAATCAACTTCCGGCCGCGATGTGGACGCGGCCCGTCCTGGTGCCCCTCAGGGAGCGGTCAGGCGTCGCCGAGCGCGCCGTCGACCAGCTCCTTGGCAGCGTCCTGCACCTGGGCGAGGTGGTCGGCCGAGACGAACGACTCGGCGTAGATCTTGTACACGTCCTCCGTGCCCGACGGCCGCGCGGCGAACCACGCGTCCTTCGTCGTCACCTTGAGGCCACCGATCTTCGCGCCGTTGCCCGGCGCCTCGGTGAGGGTCGCGGTGATGTCCTGCCCGGCGAGCGTCGTCGAGGTGACCTCGTCGGGGGAGAGGGCGGACAGGCGCGACTTCTGCGCGCGCGTGGCCGGCGCGTCCACGCGTGCGTACCAGGACTCGCCGTAGCGGCCGACGAGGTCGGCGTGGTGCTCGGACGGCGTGCGACCCGTCGTCGCGATGATCTCGGAGGCGAGCAGCGCCAGCAGCAGGCCGTCCTTGTCCGTCGACCAGACGCGGCCGTCGCGGCGCAGGAACGACGCCCCCGCCGACTCCTCGCCCCCGAACCCGACCTCGCCGTTCAGCAGGCCCGGCACGAACCACTTGAAGCCCACGGGCACCTCGATCAGCCGCCGGCCCAGGCCAGCCACGACGCGGTCGATCAGCGCCGACGACACGAGCGTCTTGCCGACCGCCGTGCCCTCCGGCCAGCCCGGCCGCGCGCCGCCGTACAGGTACTCGATCGCCACGGCCAGGTAGTGGTTCGGGTTCATCAGCCCGGCGTCGGGGGTCACGATGCCGTGCCGGTCGGAGTCCGCGTCGTTGCCGGTGGCGACGTCGAACGGCGCGTCCCCCTGCATGCGCTCCACCAGCGACGCCATCGCGTACGGCGAGCTGCAGTCCATGCGGATCTTGCCGTCCCAGTCGAGCGTCATGAACGACCAGCGCGGGTCCACCTGCGGGTTCACCACGGTGAGGTCCAGGTCGTACCGCTCGCCGATCGCGCCCCAGTACTCCACCGACGCGCCCCCCAGCGGGTCCGCGCCGATGCGCACGCCGGCCGAGCGGATCGCGTCGAGGTCGACGACGTTCGGCAGGTCGTCCACGTACGTGGTGAGGAAGTCGTGCTTGTGGGTCGTCTCGGCGGCGAGCGCGTCCTCCAGCGACACCCGGCGCACGGACGCCAGGCCGCCGGTGCGCAGGATCTCGTTGGCGCGGTCCGCGATCCAGCCCGTGGCCTCCGAGCCGGCGGGCCCGCCGTGCGGCGGGTTGTACTTGAAGCCGCCGTCGCGCGGCGGGTTGTGCGACGGCGTCACGACGATGCCGTCCGCGAGGCCCGGGCCCTGCGTGCGCACGCCGTCGCCCGTCGTCGCGCCGTTGTGGATGAGGATCGACTGCGACACGGCGGGCGTCGGCGTGAACGAGTCGCGCGCGTCGACCATCACCGTGACGCCTGCCGCGGCCAGCACCTCCAGCGCCGTCTGCCACGCGGGCAGCGACAGGGCGTGCGTGTCGCGGCCGATGAACAGCGGGCCGTCCGTGCCCTGGGACGCGCGGTACTCGACGATCGCCTGCGTGATCGCCGCGATGTGCGCCTCGTTGAACGCCGTGTCCAGGCTGGAGCCGCGGTGCCCGGAGGTGCCGAACACCACCTGCTGCGCCGGGTCCGCGACGTCCGGCACGAGGTCGTAGTACGCCCCCACCACCTGGTCGACGTCGATGAGGTCGATGTCCTGGGCCGGCTTCCCCGCGCGCTCGTGCATGGGGTCGATCTTGCCAGGCGTCGTGGCCGGGTGTCAGGGCGGTCCCGTCAGCCCCGGAAGTCCGCCTTGCGCACCAGCCCGTGGACGCCCACCGTGCGGTCGACGACCTGCGAGACGGCGAAGTCGGCCGCCGCGGACAGATAGGCGTACGCGATCGCGCGGTCCAGGCCCTGGTCGTGCTCCAGGAAGTCGAGGGCGTTGACGACCGCGCGCCGCATCGCGACGTCGAGGTCGCTGCCGTTGCCGCCCACCGCGCCGTCCGGGTCGGACAGGCCGATGGGGA
>Ga0180218_1001656_pt1 | contig 13020 bp, 8 predicted proteins | sample eDN3rd37CKraftBY_FD_151334 | JGI IMG/M metagenome (GOLD analysis project Ga0180218, IMG submission 151334) | Enriched backyard soil microbial communities from Emeryville, California, USA - eDNA 3rd pass 37_C Kraft BY (version 2) (version 2) | ecosystem: Environmental > Terrestrial > Soil >... | reverse complement strand
CGGGAGATATCGAGCAGCGCCCCGAGAATGTCCTCCACCGCTTCCAGCGAGGCGTCGATATTGTCGACGAGCTTTTCGTCGGGCACCTCGGCGCGCGCCTCGCTGAGGCTGGTGACATAGAGCCGCGCGGCGTTCAGCGGCTGGAGGATGTCGTGGCTCGCCGCCGCGAGGAAGCGGGTCTTGGAGAGATTGGCGTCCTCCGCCGCGGCGCGGGCGCGCTCCAGCTCCGCGTTCAGGCGCGTGAGCTGCTCGGTGCGCTCCTGCACGCGACGCTCCAGACTTTCGTTGGCCCGTTCCAGGTCGTCGGCCGCCTGCATGCTGTCGGTGCTGTCGGTGAAGGTGGTCACGAGGCCGCCGTCCGGCATCGGGCTCGCGCGCACCTCGATGATGAGCCCGCGCGCGGCGAAGCGTTCGAGGAACGGTTCTCCCGCCGTGAGATAGAGTTCGATCTGCGTGCGCACCTGGGCTTCGACGTCGTCGTCCGGGCCGGCGCGCCGCGCAGCGTTGAGGCGCAGGATCTCGTCGAGCCGCGTGCCGATATGGGTGAGCGTGAAGGGCAGGTCGAGAATCTCGCTGAACTGCCGGTTCCAGCAGATCAGATGCAGGTCCTTGTTGAACACCGCGATGCCCTGTCGGACCTGATCCAGCGCCGTCTGCAATATCTCGCGATTGTAGTGGATCGCGGCGTTGGCGTCGTCGAGCAGCTTGAGCGCCGCGCGGGTGGACACGGAACGTTTTCGCAGCAGCAACGACAGCACGAGGCGCGAGGACGCCGCGCCGATGGCGGAGGCGAGCTGATGCTCCGCGAAGCGCAGCAACTGGAAATCCGCATCGGCCTTCGGGTCGAGCGTGACGCCGCGCGCCCCGGCATAGCTGTCGAAGGCGGCCTGCGTCCGCGCCTCGCCGAGATAGCGGGCGACGTCGGTGAACAGTTCCTCCACCGTGACCGAGGAGCGCCACAGCCGGAAACTCGGCGTGATCGGCGCGAAATCCTGCGGCACGAAGATGTCGGCCTGCATCCGCTCGATCGCCGTCGGCCGGCTCCGGAACGACAGCGCGACATAGACCGCGAGGTTCAGGATCAGGCTCCAGAACACGCCGTGCACCAGCGCGGGAAGATCGGTGAACAGCAGCGCCTGCGGCCGCAGCCATGAAATGCCGAACGGCCCCTGGGCGAGAATGCCGCCGACGAGGCCGCCATCCGGGAAGCTGGGCAGGAACAGCGTATAGGCCCAGACGGCGATGCCGACCCACATGCCGGCCATGGCGGCGCGGGCATTGCTCCGCCGCCACACCATGCCGCCGAAGAAGGCCGGCGCGAGCTGCGCCACCGCCGCGAAGGACAGCAGGCCGATGGAGGCGAGCTGCGCCTCGCCCGAGGCGCGATAATACATATAGGCGAGGAACAGAATGCCGAAGATGGCGATGCGCCGGACCGCGAGCAGCAGGCCGCCGACATGGGCGCGGTCCGTCAGCAGGCGGTCCCGCCGCTTGAGCATCAAGGGCACGACGATGTCGTTCGAGACCATGATGGCGAGCGCCACGGTCTCGACGATCACCATCGCCGTGGCTGCCGAGAGGCCGCCGACGAAGGCGACTAGCGTGAACAGTTCCGAGCCCGCCGCTGCCGGCAGCGCAAGCACGAACATGTCGCTGTTGCCGCCTTCCGCGCCGAAGGTGAGAAGACCTGCCATCGCGATCGGCACGACGAAGATGTTGATGGCCACGAGATAGAACGGGAACAGCCAGGCGGCGCGGCGGATTTCCTGTTCGTTGTTGTTCTCGACCACGGTGACGTGGAACTGGCGCGGCAGCAGCAGGATGGCGAACAGCGACAGCAGCGTCATCGCCGCGATGGTGCTGGCGATCGGCTCGGCGGTCAGCACCGCGCGGGTGTGCGGAGTCTCCATCGCCTGCGAGAACAGCGCCGCCGGTCCGTCGAACATCCAGAAGGTCACGAATACGCCGACCGCGACGAAGGCGACGAGCTTGACGATCGACTCGGTGGCGATGGCCAGCATCAGGCCATCCTGATGCTCGGTCGCGTCGATATGGCGGGTGCCGAACAGGATGGCGAAGACCGCCATGGACAGCGCGACGAACAGCGACAGGTCGCCGAACACGGCTGCCGTGCCCGCGCCGTCCGCGGTGGCGTAGGCCAGCACGGTGGCGAGGGAGGACGAGACGGCTTTGAGTTGCAGCGCGATATAGGGGATCGTGCCGATGATCGCGATCAGCGCGACGGTGGCCGCGACGGACTGGGCCTTGCCGTAGCGCGCGGCGATGAAATCCGCGATGGAGGTGATGTTCTGCGCCTTGGCGAGCCGCACGATGCGGATCACCAGCGGCGCGCAGAAGCCGATCAGGATGATCGGGCCGATATAGATCGTCAGGAAGTCGAAGCTGTTGCGCGAGGCGAGGCCGACCGAGCCGAAGAAGGTCCAGGACGTGCAGTAGATCGCGAGGCAGAGCGGATAGATCAGCAGCCGGGCGTGGCGCTGGCCGCGCAGGTTGCGGGCGCGGTCGCCATAGCTCGCCACGACGAACAGCAGGCCGATATAGGCCAGCGCCACGGCGATGACGATCCAGCCTTGCAGCATCATCCTGTCCTGCGGTTCATGGCGGCCGCTGGTCGTCGCGCCGGCCGGTCGTTGTTCGAGCCGGCGCGGGTTCCTCCGCCGGCAGACTATCCCATGGCCCGGACGGACTCCATGGCGTCGGTTCCGGCCTCGGCTTCCGGCCCTGATCGCGCATGCGGCGACGGTCGGGTCCGTCCGGCTGCCTGAACACGGCGGCGGTCGGGCGTGACCTGTAGCTGCCGGCGCACGTACCGGAGAGGCAGACCGGAGACAGGCGGAGCTTCCATTGCCTGGGGCCAGGACGACCCGTGTTTCGTACTGTCTCTGACAGGTCCACCCAATCCGGGGACGAACGGATGCCGATCCGTCCGGTCGATCCGTGGACGAGCGGTTGGCGATGACGGATGCGCGAACCCGTTTGCCGTCGCGCCGCTCGCGATCTGTCCGCGTTTCGCCTGCCGAATGATTCGCCATGTCTCTTGCCGCGCGGGGCCGCCTGCCATGCCGGCGAAAGCCCTGCGAACCGGGAACACCATCTCCGCGCGCCAGCGGTTTGACCCCGCCGGCCCCAGCGGGCATTGATCCGCGCCGGTGTGATCGGATCGACGATGGCTCAGGCAGACTGGCGCCGGCGGGCGCGCGACTTCGCGGAAACGCTCATTCTTGCAATTCTGGGTGGTTCGCTTCTGGGCTTCGCCGGCGTGCCGGCGGGGTTTCTGTCGGGCGCGCTGCTGGCGGTCGCGGCCGCCGCCGTCGCCGGGCGGCCGACCTTCGTTCCGGATGGTATCGCGCGGCTGATCTTCTTTCTGCTCGGAGTCATCCTCGGATCGGCGGTCTCGCCGGAAACCCTGACCGGCATGGCGACCTGGCCGCTCTCCATCGTCGCGCTGGCGGTGGCGATGACTGCGATTTTCTTCTGCATCGGCGGCTATCTCCGGGTCGTCCATGGCTGGGACCCGCTGTCGGCCTATTTCGCGGCCGCGCCCGGTGCGCTGTCCCAGGTCGTCGTGATGTCGGTCGAGGCGAAGGCCAACCTGCCGGCCATCGTCATCGTCCAGACCGTGCGGGTGATGCTGCTCGCCATCTGCGTGCCGCTGCTGCTGTCCCGGCTGGACGGCGGGGCGATGCCGGTGATCCTCGCTACGCCGCCCATACAGGGCGATATGCTGGGCGAACTGGCCGTTCTTTTCGCGGTCTGCGCTGCGGGCGCCGCGCTCGTGACGTGGATTCGCTTTCCCGGCGGCATCATCTTCGGGGCGATGGCGGCCTCCGCGGTGCTGCATGGCGCCGGCTGGATCGAGGCGAAGCTGCCCGGCTGGGTGGTGATCTGCTCGATGATCGGCATCGGCTCGATCACCGGCTCCCGCTTCAAGGGGACGAGCCCGGCCATGCTCCTGCGCTATCTCGGGGCCGCGCTGGGCTCCTTCGCGGTCGGGCTGGCCGTGCTGGTCGTGATCGCCGGCCTGCTGATTGTCCTGTTCCCGTTCCGGCTGGGCGACGTCATTCTCGCCTTTGCGCCCGGCGCCCAGGAGGTGATGCTGCTGCTCGCCCTCGCGCTGAACGGCGCGCCGGTCTATATCGGCGCGCATCACGTCGCGCGCTATTTCCTGGTGTCGATGGCGCTGCCGGTGTTCATGCGGGTTTATGGTCCGCGCTCCGAAGCCGTGGCTGTCCGTGCGCCGGCTCCCGGCGGGGAGTGACGCCCCGATTCTGTGACAGCGCGGCGCCGAACTGCTGCCGGCTCCCGACGAGAATCAGCCGGACCGGCACGTTTGCCCGCCGCGGATCGGGAAGCCGCGCGGCGCGGTCCGCGCTGCGCCGTGGATGCCTTGAGAGATGCGCGCGCCGGTGTCGTCCGCCGGAATTGCGCTCGTGCGCCGGCGGGTTATTCCGCCGCCAGCGCGCGCTGCCGGCGCGGCAGGCCGAGCCTGTCCCACACATCCGCCAGCGCTTCGGCCAGCGTGTCGATCAGATGATCGTCGTGATAGGGCGTGGGCGTGATGCGCAGCCGCTCGGTGCCCTTCGGGACGGTCGGATAGTTGATCGGCTGGATGTAGACGCCATGCTCCTCCAGCAGCATGTCGGAGGCGATCTTGCACTTCTCCGGATCGCCGACCAGTAGCGGTACGATATGGGTGTCGGTGGACATCACCGGCAGCCCCATCGAGGATAGTACCGCCTTGGTGCGCGCGGCGCGCTCCTGCTGGCGCTCGCGCTCCCAGGACGATGCCTTGAGATGGCGGATCGCGGCCGTGGCGGCGGCACAGATGGCCGGCGGCAGCGCCGTCGTGAAGATGAAGCCCGGCGCATAGGACCGCACCGCGTCGACCAGCGCCGCGCTGCCGGTGATATAGCCGCCGAGACAGCCGAAGGCCTTCGCCAGCGTGCCCTCGATCACGTCGATACGGTGCATCGCGCCGTCGCGCTCGGCGATGCCGCCGCCGCGGGGGCCATACATGCCGACGGCATGGACCTCGTCGATATAGGTCATCGCGCCATAGCGTTCCGCGAGGTCGCAGATGCGGCTGATCGGCGCGATGTCGCCATCCATCGAATACAGGCTCTCGAATATGATCAGCTTGGGCCGGCGCGCGTCCGTCGCCCGCAGCAGCTCTTCGAGATGGGCGAGGTCGTTGTGCCGGAAGATGTGCCGCTCGCAGCGCGACTGGCGAATGCCCTCGATCATCGAATTGTGGTTCAGCGCGTCGGAGAAGATGACGCAGTCCGGAATGAGTTTCGCCAGCGTCGAGATTCCGGTCTCGTTGGAGACATAGCCGGAGGTGAAGACCAGCGCGGCCTCCTTGCCGTGCAGGTCGGCGAGTTCACGCTCCAACTCCACCAGCGGATGATGGGTGCCGGCGATGTTGCGCGTGCCGCCCGCGCCGGTGCCGGCGCGCGTCGCCGTCTCGACCATGGCGCCGACGACCTTGGGATGCTGCCCCATCCCGAGATAGTCGTTGGAGCACCACATCACGATGTCGCGCGGGCCGGCCGGATTGTGCCAGATCGCGTGGGGAAACCGGCCGGCGATCCGCTCGAGATCTGCGAAAACACGGTAGCGACGCTCCTCCCGCAGGCGGGTCAGCGCATCGGTGAAAAACGCATTGTAGTCCATTACACTTCCGGCTCCGCCGCCCCATGTGCCGCGACAACCGCAGCCGGGGCCTCAAAGGCGCAAAGGCGTCTGGGAAAGCGTTCTAGAAAAGTTCTAGGAGGGTGTCGAGAGTAGCGGCGCGCAACTGCCCCGATTCAGCGCATGGCGGACCCGCGTTTTCGCCATGTTTCGGAGACGATGGGACAATTTGTCCATTCTGTCGCCATCCTAGCGGAACAGCGTCACGCTGTCAAGACTTTTTTCCTAGGTTCTATGTTCCGCCATTTGGCTCTGGCGCGAGTTTGCAAACGCCGGAGGGATGGGGCTGAAGGGCCGTCCGCGGACTTGGGGGACACGCGGAGGACCAGCCATCGCCGCGGCCTGCGCGACCCGGCCGTGGCCGCTGCCGATACATCCAAACCTTAGCGCTCCAGGTAGCTCTTGATCTCGCCGACGATGCCCTGCCGGAACAGCAGGATGCAGGCGATGAAGATGCCGCCGATCACCATCTGGATCGGCAGGCCGGAGTCGGCGAGGTAGAATTGCAGGGTCGTCACGACGCTGGCGCCAACCACGGGGCCGAACAGCGTGCCCGCGCCGCCGAGCAGCGCCATCAGGATCACGTCGCCCGAGGTCGCCCAGTGGACGTCCACGGGGGAAGCGAGCTGCACCACCATGGTCTTGGTCGCGCCGGCGAGGCCGGCCAGCGCCGCCGACAGCACGAAGGCCGCGAGTTTGTAGGCATGGACGTTGTAGCCGAGCGAGATCATCCGGGGCTGGTTCTCCCGGATCGCTTTCAGGATCTGGCCGAAGGTGGAATTGGTGACGCGATAGATCACGAGATAGCCGGCGACGAAGATGGCGGCCGTCGTGTAATAGAGCACATACTGGTTGTTCAGATCGAACAGCCCGAGGATGCGCCCGCGGGGGACGCCGGTGAGGCCGTCTTCCGCGCCGGTGAACGGAAGCTGGAAGGCGAGGAAGTAGATCATCTGGGCGAGCGCCAGCGTGATCATCGCGAAATAAAGCCCCTGCCGGCGCACCGAGACATAGCCGAACAGCGCGCCGAGCGCCGTCGCCACCGCCATGCCGCAGAGCGCGGCCAGTTCGAACGGTAGGCCCCATACCTTGAGCGCATGGCCGCAGACATAGGCAGCGCCGCCAAAAAAGGCGGCATGGCCGAAAGAGAGCAGGCCGACCATGCCGAGCAGCAGGTTGAACGCGCAGGCGAGCAGCGCGAAACACAGCAGCTTGGCGACGAACAGCGGATAGGCGAGGAACGGCGCCGCCAGCAGCAGCGCGACGCCGATGGCGTAGAGCACGACATACAGGATGCGCCGGCCGGAACCTGCGGTTTCGTGCGGCGCCGTCGGGGGCAGGCCGGCCTGAGGCGCGTCGGTTTGCGGCGTGTCGGCGGAGGAGGCCATCGTCATTTCTGATATCCGAACAGGCCGGCCGGCTTCACCAGCAGCACCAGGAACATGATGATGAAAATCACCAGATTCGCTCCTTGCGGATAGAACACCTTGGTGAATCCCTCGATGACGCCGAAGGCGAGGCCGACGACGATGGCGCCGAGGATGGACTGCATGCCGCCGACCACGACGATGGCGAAGACAACGATGACGAGTTCGCCGCCCATCAGCGGGCTCACGGTGTAGATCGGGCCGGCCAGCACGCCGGCGAGGCCGGCCAGAGCGACGCCGACGCCGAAGCCGAAGGTGAGCAGCGCCGGCACGTTGATGCCGAAGGCGCGGGTCAGCATCGGATTCTCGGTCGCGGCCCGCAGGGTGCGACCGAGCGCTGTCTTCTCGATGGCATACCAGGTCGCGAAACACGTCACGAGCGATACCAGCACGACCCAGCCCCGGTATTTCGGCATGAACATGAAGCCGAGGTTCCAGCCTCCGCGCAGGGCGTCGGGCACCGGATAGGGCCGGCCGGCGGTCTGGAACAGCCAGATGAAGGTGCCCATGATGAACATGAACAGGCCGAAGGTGAGCAGCAGGCCGTAGATGTGGTCGAGCTTGTACATGCGCGAGATCAGCGTCTTCTCCAGCGCCATGCCGAGCAGCCCGGCCGCGAGCGGCGACAGGATGAGCGCAGGCCAATAGCCGATGCCGGCATAGTTCAGCAGCATCCAGGCTCCGAAGGCACCGAGCATGTAGAACGTGCCCTGGGCGATGTTGATGATGCCGAGCAGGCCGAAGATGACGGCGAAACCCAGCGCCATCAGCGCATAGAAGGAGCCGTTGATGAGGCCCACCAGAAGCTGTCCGAAGATCATTTGGGATGTCACGGGACGAGCCTTTCAGATGCCGAGATATTGCTGGATCTGTGTCTGGCGGCTGGCGACCTCTGCGCCGGGGATCATATCGATGATCCGGCCGCGCTCCATCACATAATGCCGGTCGGCGATGCGGCTGGCGAAGCGGAAGTTCTGCTCCACCAGGACGATGGTGTTGCCCTGGGACTTCATCAGTTCGATGGCGCGGCCGATCTGCTGCACGATGACCGGCGCGAGACCCTCGGTCGGTTCGTCCAGCAGGAACAGCGAGGCGCCGGTGCGCAGCACCCGGGCGATGGCCAGCATCTGCTGTTCGCCGCCGGACAGCTTCGTGCCGGGAGAGCGCCGGCGCTCGTGCAGATTGGGAAACAGCCGGTAGATGTCGTCGAGCGCCATGCCGTGATCGTTGATCTTGGGCGGCAGCAACAGGTTCTCCGTGACGTCGAGGGTCGCATAGATGCCGCGCTCCTCCGGCACGTAGCCGAGGCCGTGGCGGGCGATCTTCTCCGGCGTCGCGGCGATGACCTCGTCGCCGGAAATGCGGATCGAACCGGTGCGCCGCTCGATCAGGCCCATGACGGCGCGCAGCGTCGTGGTCTTTCCAGCGCCGTTGCGGCCGAGAATGGTGACCACCTCGCCGGGCTTCACGTCCAGCGACACGCCATGCAGCACATGGGAGTCGCCATAATAAGCGTGCAGGTTTTCGATTTGGAGTGAGCGCGCTTCAGCCATGGTCGGACCCCAGATAGGCCTCGATCACGGCCGGATTCTTGACGAGGTCGGCATAGCGTCCGTCGGCCAGAATCTCGCCGCGCGCCAGCACGGTGATGCGGTCCGACAGATCGGCGACCACGGAGAGATTGTGCTCGACCATGAGGATGGTGCGGGAAGCTGCGCTGGCCCGGATCAGCGCGGCGATGCGCCCGACATCCTCCTGGCCGAGGCCGGACATCGGCTCGTCCAGCAGCATCAGTTCGGGATCGAGCGCGAGCGTGGTCGCCAGCTCCAGCGCCCGGCGCCGGCCGTAGGACATTTCGATCGCCTTGATCCCGGCGTAGCTTTCGAGGCCGACCTCGGCGAGGAGGGCGCGGGCGCGATCGTCCATCTCGTGCAGAATGCGGTCGCTGCGCCAGAAATAGAAGCCGTCGCTGCGCTTGCGCTGCAAGGCGATGCGCACATTCTCCAGCGCGGTGAGCTGGCCGAACACCGCCGAGATCTGGAACGAACGCACCATGCCGAGGCGCGCCACGGCGGCCGGCTCCGTGCGGGTGATGTCCTGGCCCTTGAACAGGATGCGGCCGGTGGTGGGTTGCAGGAACTTGGTGGCGAGATTGAAGACGGTGGTCTTGCCGGCGCCGTTCGGGCCGATCAGCGCGTGGATCGTGCCCGGCTTCACATCGAGCGTCAGGTGGCGGACCGCAGAGAAGCCAAGAAAATCCTTCGACACATCGTCAAGCCGGAGGATGGGCGCGGCGTCGGCGGCATCTGCCCGCAGCCCGGGCGCGACCGGGGCGGCATGAGCGGTGTTCTGCGCGGCGAGAGCATTCGGATCGGACGGAGGTTCGCGGGGAGGCTGGGACACGGGCACACCTGAAATGCCGCTCCCGCCGTCACGATGGCGGCGGGAGCGTATGCATTGACGCGTTATTTGCCGGCGAGCGCGGGGCAGCCGCCGTCCTTCAGCGGACGGAAGACGTCCTCACCCTTGAGCTTGCTCACAACTTTCGTCAGGTCCCATTCGCCCTTCGACTCGCCGGGCGTCTTGATCTGCGTCAGCGCGACGCTATGGACCATGCGCCCGTCCGGCCGCAGGAAGCCGTCGCGGGTGAACACATCGTCCACCTTCATCTCACGCATCTTGGCGATGACCACCTTGGAGTCCGTGGAATTGGCGGCCTCGACGGCTTTCAGATAGCTGCGCGCCGCGGAGTAGACGCCGACCTGGAACGAGCCGGGGAAGACCTTGCGGCGCTGGATGAACGTGTCGACCCATTTCTTGGTATCGGCATCGTCGCCGACCACCCACGGATTGACGTTATAGGCGCCCTGGGCGGTTTCGAGTCCCATGGCCCGGATCGACAGCGGGCTGTCGAGGCCGAAGCCGACGACCTTGCCCTTGAGGCCGAATTCGCGGATCGCCTTCAGGCCGTTGATGGTGTCGTCGCCGCCGTTGTTTAGCGCGATCACGTCCGCGCCGGAAGCCTGTGCCTGAAGCACATAGGACGAGAAATCGTTGCTGCCGATCGGGTGTTTCACGGAGCCGACCACGGAGGCGCCGGCCTTTTCAAGCGCGCTCCGCACGCCGGCTTCCAGCGCGGCGCCGAAGGCATAGTCGGCGCTGATGAGGAACCATTTCTTGCCGAGCTGCGGCACGGCAGCGCCGGCCGCGGCGCCGAGTTCGTAGGTGTCGTAGACCCAATGCACGCTGTTGTCCGGCGCGCAGGCCTTGCCCGTGAAGTCGGCCGAGCCGGCGCCCGCGAGCAGGATCGCCTTGTTCTTCTGCTTGGCGATGTCGAGCACCGCGAAAGCCACGGCGGAATTGACGAGTTCCGCAATCACGTCGACCTTGTCCACATCGAACCAGCGGTTGGCGATGGAAGCGCCGATGTCGGGCTTGTTCTGATGGTCGCCGGCGATGACTTCGATGGGCTTGCCGTGGATCTGGCCGCCGAATTCTTCGACGGCCATCTTGACCGCCTCGACGGAGCCATGGCCAGTCCCCGATTCATAGAAGCCGGAGAGATCGGTCAGTACACCGATCCTGATCTTGTCCCCTGCGATCTGCGCAGAGGCCGTTGAAGATAGCAACGAAAGCGCCGCCGCAAGCGCGAGTCCAGCCCTGATCATGACGTTTTCTCCCTCTGAACCAGCCGACTCTGCTGGCCGATCTGATATTAATTATAGCGTATAACGATTTTGACCCGAGTCAATTGGCTCGGGATTCACGGGCGGCATCGATCGGCGTATTGAAAGATGCTGAAACTGGAATGAATTTTGTGAGGCCATGAGGCGTTGCAAGGTTGACGAATCTGTTGCCTGCTTCGGCCCAGTCAGAATGGGGCGACCATGACCAGGAAGGGGAGGCGGCTGGCTGCCGATGCCGGCGATACGTCGGCGGAGGTTGATTTCGGGCAGTTGTCCCAATCCCTCGGCTATGCCCTGCGGCGCGCGCAGCTCGCGGTCTTCAAAAACTTTCGCGACACTTTCGCGAGCCTGGATGTCACTCCGGCCCAGTATTCCGTGCTGCTCGTGATCGGACGCAACCCGGGCCTCAAGCAAACGCAGGTCAGCGACGCGCTCAATATCAAGCGCGCCAATTTCGTGGCGCTCATCGATGCGCTGGAGCGCCGCGGCCTTGCTGAAAGAACCGCCGCAACCGACCGCAGGTCCTATGCGCTCTATCTCACGGCGAGCGGCAGGAAGCTGCTCAAGACTCTGGACGCATTGAACGCCGTTCATGAAGACAAGGTTGCCGCCTCCATCGGGCAGGAGCGGCGCGCACAGCTTCTCGCGCTTCTCTCTGCGCTCACGGCGCCGCTGGACGGCGGCGAGATCGACGACGAGAGCGAGATGGGCACGGCGGGATGATGACAGCCGGCGCGGCGGCTGCGGGCGGCGCGCGGGATTGCGGCAATCCGACCTTGACGCCGGCGCTGCCGATCGGCTTTGAAGCATCATGCTCTCCGCGGCCGGGTGCAGGCGCCGCCTGCCGGGGCTTCCAGGGTTCCGGCAAGGCATGAGGCTTTGCGCCGGGCAACGACAAGCGGATCGGCTGACAGGGAGAACGCGATGAACATCCAGCCAGACCTTCACTCCGGCAGCCAGCAAATCACGGGATTTCTCCAGAAGGCGCATTGCCATCTGATCGACGGGGAATGGATCGAGCCGGCTTCGGGGAAGCGGTTCGACGTGTTCAATCCCGCGACCGGCCAGGTCATCGCGCGGGTGGCGGAGGGGAACGCCGGGGATGTTGACCGCGCCGTGCGCGCCGCGCGCAGGGCTTTCGACGACGGGCCGTGGTCGCGCATGTCTCCATCCGAGCGGTCCCGGCTGCTGCTGCGGCTTGCCGATGCCCTGGAGGACGCCACGGACGAATTCGCCCTGCTCGACACGCTGGACAACGGCATGCCGATCACCATGGCGCGCGGGATCAATGTCGCCGGCTCGGTGGACCGCCTGCGTTACTACGCCGGCTGGGCGACCAAGCTCTCCGGCGAGACGCTGGCGATGGCGGGACAGAACCCGCACCTGTTCCATTCTTTCACGCTGCGCGAGCCGGTCGGCGTCGCGGGCCTGATCGTGCCCTGGAACATGCCGCTGCTGATGGTCGCCAGCAAGGTGGCGCCGGCGCTGGCGGCGGGATGCACCGTCATTCTCAAGCCCGCCGAGCAGACCCCGCTGTCGGCGCTGCGGTTCGGAGAACTGGTTCAGGATGTCGGCATTCCGGCCGGCGTCGTCAACATCGTCACCGGCTTCGGGGAGACCGGCGCGGCGCTGGTGGACCATCCGGGCGTGGACAAGATTTCCTTCACCGGTTCCGCCGAGGTCGGCAAGCAGATCGTCCGGGCCTCGACGAGCAATCTCAAGCGGGTCACGCTGGAACTGGGCGGCAAGTCGCCCGTGGTCGTTTTCCCCGACGCGGATGTCTCGACCGCGATCGCGGGTGCATCGCGCAGCATCTTCTCGAACACCGGGCAGGTCTGCGCGGCCGGCTCGCGCCTGTTCGTGCATGAGCGGCTGTTCGATCAGGTCGTGGACGGCGTCGCCGACACGGCAAGCCGGATGAAGATCGGACCCGGCATCGATCCCGCGACGGAGATGGGGCCGGTCATTTCTCAGGACCAGCTCGATCGGATCAACGGTTATGTCCGCGCCGGCCGGGACGCTGGCGCCACCGTGATCGCGGCCGAGGCGGGGAGCGCAGGCCCCGGATATTTCGTTCAGCCCACGGTGCTGACCGGCACCACGCCGGAGATGTCCGTGCGCCGGGAGGAAATCTTCGGGCCGGTCCTGTGCGCCATGTCGTTCTCCGACGACGATCTCGACGCCATCGCCCGCGA
>Ga0180218_1001655_pt1 | contig 13020 bp, 13 predicted proteins | sample eDN3rd37CKraftBY_FD_151334 | JGI IMG/M metagenome (GOLD analysis project Ga0180218, IMG submission 151334) | Enriched backyard soil microbial communities from Emeryville, California, USA - eDNA 3rd pass 37_C Kraft BY (version 2) (version 2) | ecosystem: Environmental > Terrestrial > Soil >... | reverse complement strand
TGGTGATCGAGCATGGCGGTGGTTCGGGGGCGGCCTATCCCATCGCGCGTGACGTCATGACTTATCTGTTCGATCCGGCGAAGGGCCTGGAGGCGCTCCACGCGCTGGAGAAGCAGTGGGGTGGAACCGCGCAGCAGCGCCTCGATGCGACCTATGCCGCCTATGCGGCGGCGGCCGGCGTGGATGTTCCCCCCGCCCCCGCCGATCCTGCCGCGGTGGCGCGCGAGGTGGATGCGGAAGCGCGCGCCGCGGCGGCCCAGCCCACGGCCGCCGCCACCGAAGCCGTGGCGCCCGCGCCGGAGCCGGATAGCGCCCCCTCCGCGGACAACGCCCGATGAAGCTCGCCGTCCTCCCCGCCCCGCTCGCCGGCATTCCCTGGCGGGTCATCCTGCCGCTCACCCTGCTGGTCTGCTTCGGGGCGGCAGTGCTCTACTCCGCCGCCGGGGGTTCGCTTAAGCCTTATGCGCTGTCCCATGTGACGCGCTTTGCCTTGTTTCTCGTCATGGCGCTGGTCCTCTCGCACTTCCCGCGCGATCTGGTGCGGATCGCCGCCTACCCGGCCTATGCCGCGGTGCTGCTGCTGCTGATGGCGGTGGAAGCCATCGGCGCGATCGGCGGCGGCAGCCAGCGCTGGCTTACCCTTGGTCCGCTGGTGCTCCAGCCTTCGGAATTGATGAAGCCCACGATCGTACTGGTGCTGGCGGCGTTCTATCATTCGCTCCCGGCCGGGCTGGTCACCTCCTGGCGCGCGCTGGTCCCGGCCGGGGTGCTGATCGGCTTTCCGATGGTGCTGGTGCTGCTGCAACCCGATCTCGGCACCGCGCTGGCGATCGGCTTCGGCGGCGTGGTGATGATGTTCCTCGCCGGCATCCCCGCCAAATGGTTCGTCGGCGGCGGCCTCGCGGCGCTGATCGGGGCGCCGCTCGCCTATTTCTTCGCGCTCCACGACTATCAGCGCAAGCGGGTGACGACGTTCCTCGATCCCGAAAGCGATCCGCTGGGCGCCGGTTATCACATCACCCAGTCGAAGATCGCGATCGGCTCGGGCGGCGTATTCGGCAAGGGCTTCGGCCAGGGTTCGCAAAGCCACCTCAACTACCTGCCGGAACCCCATACCGATTTCGTCTTCGCCACCATGGCCGAGGAATGGGGCCTCGTCGGCGGCCTGTTCGTGCTGCTGGTGTTCGGCATCGTGCTGCGCTGGGGCTGGACCGTGGCCCGCCGCGCGCCCGACCGCTTCTCGTGCCTGCTCGCCGGAGGCATGACGGCGACGATATTCTTCTACGTGGCGATCAATCTGATGATGGTCACCGGCATGGCGCCCGTCGTGGGCATCCCCCTGCCGTTCATGAGCCACGGCGGATCGTCGATGATGACCAACATGATCTGCATCGGCACTCTGATGATGGTCGAACGCTGGACGCGCAAGGCGGGCCACTCCGGCCTGGCCACCTAAGCCCGATCTCCCCCTTTTCAGCGCCGCGACAACCGCTATATGGGCCCCTCCCGCGATTCGCGGGCTCCACGGTCCAAACACCAATCGGCCGCCGGATGGACGCATAGCTCAGTTGGTAGAGCAGCTGACTCTTAATCAGCGGGTCCTAGGTTCGAGCCCTAGTGCGTCCACCACCTTTCCACGCATTTACAGCCACTTAGCATAGCTCAACACCGCCCTCACGCGCGTGCAGGAGCCTGTGTAAGAGCAGTGTAAGGGCGCGCTGGCGGTCGCCTGCGAAGGTTCATGGGGCGCTTCTCAGCCACCATCGGGCGCGCAACAGCGGTCCCTCGGGGTAGTAGTCAAATTCGGGGATATGCGGGGGCGATGGCCGGCCTTTTCGGGCGCGCGCGGATTTTTGCGAATTTTGCTGATCCACGATCTTCGAGGCTGGTTCCCTATCTCACCCCGCCGCTCTTTGATATCGCTCCCTGCGAGTGAATCGGAGGGCGGCGAAGGCAATGGCGGGGGAAGTCGAATTCACGGGAAAAGGACAAGGTCTGCGGCTTAGCGTTCAACAGAGGCTCGGCGGAGGCCCGCTGACAATCTTTGGCGCGGCTGCTCAGGCCCACGACCTTTCGATACGGCAAGTGACAGCGGGGGTGATGGCTGAGCTTGCGGCGGAGTTTCCCGACCTCGAATTTCGCCAACGAACGTCGCTCAGCAAGAAGGAGATCAACGACAAGCTGCGCGGCTTCGACCCGAGGCTTGGGCAGGCTCTGTTTGTCGAAAGTGCGAGCATCAGGCCCGATGGCGCGATCACCGAGGTTCGGGACCGACAGGGGCGTTGGCGGGTCATATTGGTGGGTGAGTCAAAGCATCAAGGCAATGACGTCGAGATGATTCTTGCTGGCATTCTGCAGGGCAAGAAGAAGGACCAAGACTTCATGGCCGCCGGCAACGCAATCGAGCGGATGCACAAGAACGTCCTCGAACTTCGCAACTTCATGCTGGACGAACGCCACTTTCCTTATGTCGTTTTCCTGCAAGGCTCGAATTTTGCCACGGAGTCGTTTGAAGTGACGCGACCTGATGGACGTGTGGTCAAGATTGTCCATGACTCCGGCCTGCTGAACCGCATTGATCGGGTTACGGCGAGCAGCCTGTCTCGGGAAATCAATCAGAACTATTGCGAGAACATCACCGTGCGAGCCGGAGAGTTTCAGCACATGTTTCAGGTGGCGTCGCTCTACTGCAAAGCCTCACCATGGAAAGCGGGCGAAATGGCCGCGGTGATGCTTGAGGTTGCGAGAACGTCCCTCAAGGTCATTGCCGACGACCTCAACCCCAAGCCAAACATCGCATAAAGGCGCTGGACCATCTCGGCGGCGTTCGCGCATGGTGCGCCACGCAAGCGAAAGTGAAAATAGAATGGCAAATCGATCGCACCGCAACGCTGGTCATCGCGGGATGAACGCGCTGAAAAAGTCCGGCCTCAAGCATTCATCGGAGGCGTTGGTTTCGACCGACCATTCCGGCAAAACGAGGCATGTGTTCGATGTGGGCGACTGCCTCGACGTGCTTGCGCAGATCCCGGATAACTCCATCCAGCTCATCGTCTGCGACCCGCCCTACAACATTCTGCTGGCGGACTGGGATGACCACGCCAACTATATTGACTGGGCAAAGCAATGGTTGGCCGAGGCCGAACGGGTGCTTTCCCCGACTGGCAGCATCGCGATCTTCGGCGGCTTGCAATACCAGGGTGAAGCTGGGTCGGGTGACCTACTCTCCGTCATTTCCCACATGCGCCAGCACAGCAAGATGCTGCTCGCCAACCTAATCATCTGGAACTACCCCAACGGGATGAGCGCTCAACGCTTCTTCGCGAACCGGCACGAGGAGATTGCCTGGTTCGCCAAGACCAAGAAGTATTTCTTCGATCTCGATGCCGTGCGCGAGCCATATGACGAAGAGACGAAAGCCGCCTACATGAAGGATAAGCGGCTAAATCCTGAATCTGTTGAGAAGGGTCGGAACCCGACAAACGTCTGGCGCATCGGTCGCCTAAACGGCAACTCCCTAGAGCGTGTCGGCCACCCAACGCAGAAGCCCGCCGCAGTTATCGAGCGGCTGGTCCGCGCGTTGTCGTATCCCGGTTCGACGGTCCTCGACTTTTTCGCGGGTAGCGGCGTGACCGCTCGGGTTGCCATACAAGAGGGGCGGAACAGCATTTGCACAGACGCCGACCCTGTATTCCGGGAATACATGGCCAAGCAGCTGGGCTTCCTTCAATCCGACGGGTTGCTCGACAGCGTTCGGCGATATGAAGTGGTGGAAGGCATCGAAAATCTCAACGATCCATACACTGCCCTTACACAGGAGATGCCCGAAGCAGCGGAATAGAAGAAAAACAGCCGCTTCCTCACGTCGAACGCCAAAGTGGACCTTAGACGGACGCAAAAAGGGGCGACCCTTTCGAGCCGCCCCTTCCTCATCTTGGGCAAGAGAAACCGACGATGTGAACGGGCTGTGGCGCAGGTGCTTATGTTCTGTTCTGTGGCCTTACGCCTGCCGTTAGGATCGGCTCGGTTCTAGTTGCCCGCAACGATCAGCGCCCGTGCTTCGTCGGGTCAACCAGCCGGTAGCCCATTCCGGGCTTCGGCGTCGGCGGGAGCGGCTCACCACGGGTGACCGTCCGTTCGTTGCCGGTGTTGCCGCCGCGAGGACCGACCTGCTCATACTGACCAGACCGGGGCGCGGTTTGACCGGGCTTCAACGTCTTGCTCATCTTTTACCTCCTTTCTGCCCGCGGTGGTGCGAGCAGAACGGAGGTTGGCCTATGCGCCCCTCGCGGACAAGGGGGGAACAGAACGTGGCTGTGGATAGAACATCAGAGCGGACGACCCCAAGTGCCATCTTCCTCCCAGCGGCGGAGGGCGGCGACCACATCGACCATATCGGCACGGGACAGGTGCCCCGCCTCAATCTCGGGAAGGACCGTTACCTCGACGAAAACCTCGAACGACCCGAACATGACCACGAAGGGCGACGGTCTCGGCTTCGCTGCCCGCTCCAATCGTGCCACCCGGCGAGACAGAGCCCGGACAGCGCCCATGTGGTCAGGTCAGGCCGAGCGCGGCGCGAAGATTGTCCGCTGACGGCGCTGGCGGTGCCGCTACTGCTGGTGCACCAACCTCCGTCAGCGCCGCGCTACCGGATGCTTCGCCGTTCAGCACCGCCAATGCGCGCGCACCCTCGGTCATGGTGTGGTGCAACAGGGCGGCGTCGATGGCTCGCCGGTCCTCGGTGACAGAGAAGTGGCGACGAACGAGCGCGTCACGAATGTCGCGTTCGCTCCGTTTCGCCATACGGCGGCGCTCCGCGAGCGGCAGGTCAGCTTTCATGCAAGGCTCCCATCTTGGTGAGCAGGTCCAACGCCTGCGCACGGTCCTCTGGCGAACCGCACTCGCGCAGAACATCGAGGCAGTTGCGCAGCGCCTGCGCGCGAAACTCGGGATCGAGGTTGGCAATGGGCTGCGGCGGGTGCGGCACGATGCCGTAGAAGTTCATCATCTCGTCGCCGGTCATCGGCACCACCTTCACCTGGCACTGCTGCTGCTCGGCTAACTGCTCTGCTGCCCAGCGCCAGCGGTCGTAGTCGTCGACGGGCTGAATGCTGGCGCGCTGCCCGTTGACAAGAATGACGAGGAACAGGTCTTGCGGACCCGGCTCCGGGCACATGGCGCGGAAGCGCGGTCGCCAGCTTCGATAATCGGTCATCTGATGGGCCTCCTCGCCCCTCGGGGTAGGGTCACAATTCCAATTGCCGGGGTCGCATCGCCGGCCTCGTCGGACTTTTTGCAATTTGCGGCGTTTGCACTCACCCGATCTTCGCCTCCTCGAGAGCCGCGATCCGAGCCTCCAGCTCTTCGGTCGCTCGAACGTCGTTGAGCGCTTTGATGGACTCGATGATGAGCCTGCCCACGTCAGGCGCGACGGCACCAGCGGCGATGGCATCGAGCACTTGAGCGACCTGCTCGCTGATCGGCGCGGTCGCATCAAACTCGAAGCAGACCTTCTCGGCCTGCGCTTTGAGCGTCGGCAGCGTCTTGGACAGCACGACCGCTGCCGCTCCCGTGTCGCCTTCAAGCGCCTTGCCGATGAGCACAGCGATGATGTTGCGCATCTCGTCCAGCATCTGCTGAGTGGCGAGCAGACGCTTGTCGGGAATGCCGGGCGGTCGCCCCCTCGGGTTCGGCGAAGGACACCCCGGCGTCCATGACGGATTGCCCGGTCCGCGTGGTGCAGCCACAGACTGGTCCGCAACCGGCGTAGGCTTCCAGCCTTCCATCCACGGAGGGGTTTGAACATCGGTCATGAACGAGCCTCGATTTGATTGGATCAAGCGTCGAGGACGAAGGCCTGCTCGGCCGCCGATTTTTTGTCTTTTAGCTCTTTTGCGTAAATGCGCCGGGTGACGATGCCCCGGTCGTTCCGCACCTCGATACAGCCGATTGCCTTCGCTAGCTGGGTGTGAACGAGACCGCCTCGGTTGCCGATCATCTCAAGACCGGCCCGAGCGGCCCTGAGCCGCTTCGCTTTTACCGGCTCATGATGCTCGTGATACATCCGAGTGAGGACCGTCTGCGTGTCCCGGTCGAGACCTGACAGGTAGGACGGCGCGCCGAGGATGGCGGTGGCGGTGCGCTGGTCGCCGTCCTTGATTGCTGCCTGCACGAACTTCATCCGCTCGCCGGTCGTCAGCCCCTTCACATGGGCGCGAATTTCCTGCGCGATGGTGCCCGCTGCCTTGCTCTCGATGGGGACCGAAAACTCCTTCTCGAAACCCTCGATCACGGTCTTGAGGTTCGCAGCAGCGCTGTCGAACCGCTTGGCGATCTGCGCGAACACCTTCTGACCGAAGGCGTCGGTTTCGATGAGCTGCCTCGCCTCGTTCCAAGTCGGGTTGGTTGCAGCCTTCTCCTTGGCGTCGTGCACCTTGGCAATGCCGGTATAGGCCTCGGTGAATGCCGCTACGGTCGGACCAAGTATAGTCTCGGTATCTTCGTCGTAAACGTCCAATGCCTTGACGTTTCCGGGGTGAAGATCAGGTGCAACTCGGGTGTCAATTTCCTCGGACATAAGGGCCTCAACTTTCGGATGAAAGATACACTGTCCTTACATGGTAGCGGGGTCACGCTTAGGTCCGCAATATACTCTAACAAATAGAATAGCTTAGGTCAGTTCGACCGTAAAGAGCCTCAAAGCACACATTTGCAGGACCGAGCCAATTTTAGAATGTGCGGAGTGGTTTAGCGCGTTTGCGGTCGACCTCGCCTCATATGACCACGCAGACCAGGACATTAGCCGCTGTTACACGGCCCCCTATTCCCAAGGAACGGCTACAACGGTAACATCGGTAACAGCAGCTGCTTAGAAAGGGGCGATTATCAAACAACTGTTACCGTTGTTACCGTTGTTGCCTCCCTGTGGTCATAGGGGGCGGCTGTAACGGCTCTCGCTAGGTCAGCTTGCGGTAAATGGTCTTGTTCTGCGAACCGCTTTCAATTGCTACGCGATACGTGAATTCGCCCAACCGCAGGCGCTCGTCTATTTTGCCCCACTCGCGCCGACTGACTTCTCGACCGAGCCATTGGTGCACCAAGTCGCGCGTGACAAGCTGCCCGGTCGTGTGGACCATCTCAACCAGGGTGCCCACTGCCTTGCCGACGAGCGTCTGCTTGTGGTTTCCATTGCCGCCCCCACTCTCGTCATCGTTCTCCTTCGGCGGGCGGGTCGCCTCCTCGAACACCTCCATGGATTCTTCCTCGCCCCAGACCGTGGGACCGAGATTTACGCGGACCAGAACTGAATCCGGGCCATCTTCACGCTGGTGCAGGACATGAACTGGCTCAGTGTTGTATAGCGTCGTGAAGCGCGTGGTTAGGTTCGTTTTGGCCACCCGCATGACGTTGGCGTGCTCTTCGCGAATGTCGCGCGCGTGGATAAACGACAGCCGCGGCGAATTCGTCCATGCGGTCGCACCTGCCACCGTATCGGCAAAGTGCTCGTGCTTCCCCTTATTGGAGTGCCCGATGATCGCGAAGGTCACGTCATACCGTTCCGCGAGCGCTTGAAGATAGGCGAGCAACTTCTTCACCGAGGCGTCGTCGTTTGGGCTTTCTCCCTTGCGCCAACCTGTCAGTCCGACCGCAGTGTCGAGCACGACCAGCTTGAGCGGGCGTGCGGGGATATACATCGTGTCTGCACCCAGCTTCGCCTTCTTTATGGATGTCTCTAGGTGCTCATAAACATCGAAGCTCGACCCGATCACGCGTCCATGCGTGTCCGACTTGCTCGCCACGGCGGTGACGACGAACAAGGTTCCTTCCACCCCGCCGATCTTCATATGCCGAACGCGTATCCAATCGTTCGGCTCTTCGACGCTGACCCACAGGGTCGAGGTTTCATCGCTGATCTGAGCCGCCAGTGTGGCCACAAACGACGACTTAGCGGTGCTGCCGCGTCCGAAGAATCCTACGACGCACCTGCTCGGTAGAAAGGGGTCCACGAGATAGTGAAGCGTCACAGTTGCAGTATCACTGCCCATAGCGACCTCCATCGGAATTGCGTCCATCGGAGCCATTGGCGGTGGGATTAGCACGCCAGATTTGAGCTTCGCGGCTTCCAGCTTGGCCTCTTCCGCTCTTCGATTGTCTTTCATGATCTTCGCAAGGCGCTCGGCATCCTCGCGCTTCGAAGCGTCGCTGCGGAAATCGGGTGTGCCCTGAGGCGGCATCCAGTCGTCAGACATAGCGCGCCCCTCCCCCAATGCTGTCAACTCGGGGCAGCGCGGTCGCATCCGGCCGATTTTCAGCGCAGCGCGCTTTTTGCGAGTATGCGCTCGGGTCGGCGGTCATGACTTGCCGGGATGATTGACGGTGGCGTCACTGGTGGATGCGAACCGGCGCGCCGCCTTCCACGCGTCAATGTCGGCCCGCTCGTAAACGACGCCCGCCTGCTTGGATTCCCCGAGCTTGATGAAACGCGGTCCCTTGCCTTGGCATCGCCAGATTTTGAGCGTGGTCGGCGATATGCCGAGTGCCGCGGCAGCGGCTTCATTGTTGAGGGTCGTGGTCACTTTTCGGCTCCGTGCGCTGCCACCTAGCGCCAGGGGTGAACACTCCGACGGAGCCGATAGGTTGTGCCCGCCCTATATTAGATAGAGCGGGCCGTTATGCTTAAGTTAGCACAAGTATACGGAAATATGTTGGATAAATTACACTTCTCGCGCAGATTCTTTTGCAAACTCTGCTATGTAGTTGAGAATTGAGTTTTCGAGGATGTAGCAAATCTGTATTGAAGGTATTGGCGTTGATTGAAAGCCTTCTTCTCCAAGATCAGGGTATGTAGCAGCCTTAAGTTCCTGGTAGAATAGCGGCAAGATCTGATCAATCTGCCACTGCTCAAGTTGAACATCATGCAATAGGCGCATCTTCTGCACTTCCGTGAGTGCCAGTCCGCCAAAAACAAAAAGGGCAGGCGGACGAGCGGTTGCTGTCAACGCCTGCCTTACGGCTGTTTCCTACGCCCCGAGCGGGCGCATGGCTGTGGGTGCCAGGACGATATGTCAGGATCGTCCTTCGAGTCGATGCTAAATTTTTTCGATTCAAAAAAGCGTATGGGGGAGAGGCGCCGGCGGCACCCAAATTCGGTTCAAAAAAGCGTAGGTGGGGGCGAACCGGCTTTTGCGATGGCCCTGCCTCCGCTTTGCATTGGCGCAAACGCCTCTCGGCTACGGGGCGACGTGGGGCGCGATCGGTGCATGGCCGTCCCTAACCCGGCGGTGCGCGGCGATCGGGGCTGTAGCCCGGCTCTACGCGGCCCCGGCCGCGCGCAGCGGAATCACGTTCTTGCTGGCCGCGACCGCCGCTTGCTGCTCGATCCAGTCGCCAATCATCTGAACCTCGGGGTGCAGCCAGGTGAGGTTCGTCAGGTCCAAATAGTTCGATGCGGTTACGTCATCTTTGCTCGGTTTATGCCCCGTGAGCAGGTCTGTGCGGAACTTCTCAACGCGGCATTCGCGCATCGCGATATTGCTGAAGGTGCGGCGCAGGTCGTGAAGCGACAGATGCTTCCCCGCTATCTCACTCACGGTCTCCATGGCACCGCGGGCATCCATGATCCGACCAGCCTTGCCCCACGAGGGAAACACGAACAAGCTCGGCTCAGGGTCATCCTCTCTAACCTTGGGTTTGGGCATCCGCAGCTTGAGCAGCGCCACCGCTTGCGAGGAGAGCGGGAGCCAGATTGGCTGACCACGCTTCCGGTCAGTTAGGTGCCAGCGGCAGTTGGTCGGATCTTCGTCGTCGATATGCACGCGGTCCCAGGTAAGCGCGGCTGCCTCGTCGCGGCGTGCACCGGTCAGCGTGAGGAAGATGGTCAGGTCAATGCCCGCCAGAGCCTCGCGGTTCTTCGGATTTTCGCGCGCTTCTTGGAGCTTGTTCCACACCTCCCCGACTTTCCGCTTGTCGATGTAGCGCTCCGTCCGGTCGCCGGTCGGTGCCCAATGGTGCTTGAGCGCGCCGACGGGATTGTGTGCGATAAGTGGTTCCCCATCCGGGCGGCGGTATTCGTCCATCGCGAAGTTAATGAGAATGCGAAGCGTCACGAATGCCGCGTTGGCGCTGGCAGGCGCACCCTTCTTGCCCTCGAGTCCGCCATCGACCAGCTCGCGGTGGCGTTCTTGCACCATATCGCGCGTGATGCTTGCGATGGGCTTGTCCTTCCATGTGGCGAACACCTTCTCGACGTGCCGCTGATACTCCGCAGCGGTGCTCGCTTTCAGCTTGCCTGGGCGGGCAGTGTAGGCGGTGCAAACGTCCATCAGGGAGACTCGCATCGCCTCCTCCTGCTTCTTCACATCGCGCGGGTCGATCCCATCCTCGAACTGGTGCTTGTATTGCTCCGCTCGGCGGCGCGCTTCGTCCACCGTCCACGCTCCATAAGTTCCGATGGTGATACGCGCCTCCTTCTTCTGCCCCGTGATCATTCCCTGCACGATGAAACTGGCAGCGCCGGAGGCAGTCACCCGAAGCCCAAACCCCTTAGTCTCGGTATCGACATAGATGACTGTGCCGGTGCCGGGCTTCCGCACCCGGTCGATGTTCGTCTTGGTCAGTTTGAGCTTTGGCATAGCGCACCTCATGTAAGAATGGTGTAAGAACCCACGGCAAACTTACACTAACGTATGCCACCTCGTAAACGGCTAAAGTCGTTATATATCAAGATGTTGGCATACCTATGCGAACCTCTACATACCTGCGCAAACTTCGGTCCGGCCAAACTCTTAATCAGCGGGTCCTAGGTTCGAGCCCTAGTGCGTCCACCATTTTTTCAATGATTTGGATGTGACCGCGCCGGCGAATGATCGAGCTGCGGGCCCGAAGAGCCTGAGAAGACCGGACATTTCCCCTTAGCCAAGGCGATAGATGTCCAGCGTCCGCTCGCCTTGCATCAGGCGCCTACATATCTCGAGCTCCTGGGCGTCACGCGCCCTGGACGCGTCGACCACTTCGCTGGCGCGCGTTTGCGGTACCACGACGACGCCGTCATTGTCGCCGATTACCAGATCGCCCGGGCTCACGATCAATCCTTCGAATGACACGGGTTCGTTTACGCATCCCATCGCGTGCGGGTCCTTGCCGGTGCCACGAATGCACAAGCCGCGCGCGAAGACCGGAAAGCCGACCTCACCGAGCAACTGCTGGTCGCGTACGCAGCCATCGAGCACGAGGCCACCCAGCCCCCGCGCCACGGCTGCGGTGGACATTACCTCGCCCCAATAGCCGTGATCGAACGCACCGCTGCAATGGGCGACGAGCACATCCCCGGGCTGCGCCGCATAAATCGCGTAGTGAAGCCACAGGTTGTCGCCGGGCGGGCCGTGGATCGTGACCGCGGGGCCGCACACACGGAAATGCGCGTGCACCGGCTTGATGGCCGATGGCATCACACCGATCTTGCCGCCAGCCTCATGAACCGTCGCCGATCCAAGACCGCGAGCCGCTTCGATGATGCTTGCCGCTACCCGTTCGAAGCCTGTCGTGTGGATGCGGGATTTCGGATTAATCCCGGCGCTTTTCGGATCGATCATCTGGCCGTGAACCTAAGCGGGAATGCCGGAGGTATCGCGTTGCCACATGGCCGGACGAATGCGGGTGAAGCTGCCATCCTCGCCAAATTCGTAAAGCACGAAAGTCGTCACGACATAGATGTCGCCGGCCTTGAGAGGCCGCGCCTTGAAGTCCGGATAGTCGCGGTGCGCCGTGAAGCGGGTGTAGAGCTCGGCAGCGAGGCCGTTTTCGTCGGCGATCAGTGCATCGATCCGGAGCCATTCGGTGAGGAAACCGAAGGAATGGCGGTAGTGCGCCACGATGGCGTCGGGGCCGACCAGTTCCCGTCCCGGCAGGTAAAGCACCACGTTCGGCGCGAAGAACGGCGCCAGGTTCTCAGGCCGACCACTATTGAATTGTTCGATGTAGCGTCCGAACCTTTCCCGCATCGCCGGACCGGTCGGCCGTGCGGCCGCGGCCGTTGCCGTGCCGCCCGCGAGAGCAAGCCCGGTCGCTGCGATTGACGCCGCCGCCGCGCGCCGCGTCAGACTCACGACGCGGCTCTTGCGATATCGAGATTGAATATCCGCGCCGCGTTGTCTTCGAATATCATCTTCTTCTCTTCGGCGCTGAGCCAGTCGAAGCCGTGAATGCAGGGCGCGATGTCATCCATCTGCCGGCCGGTTTCGGGATGGAGGTGCGAGCCGACGCCCGGGCATTCGCTGCCGAACAGGCAGCGGTCGGCACCCACGGTCTTGATCAGCAGACGCAACGCCTCTTCGGTGTAGAGCACGGTATCGAAGTACAGCTTTCGCATTCGCTCGGAGAAGCGGTGCTTTTGGCGCAGGGATCCCGCTTCGAAGCGACCGAACTGATACGGCATCGCCCCACCGCCATGGCTGACCACGATCTTGAGCTCGGGGAAGTCGTCGAGGACATCCGACGCGCACAGGTTGTAGACCGCGATGGTTTCCTCGTTGATGAAGTGCAGCGAGTACGGAACGCGGTCCGAGCGTGAGCCGGTCGCGTGGATGTGCGCCGGCATGCCCAGCTCGCACAGCTTTTCGTAGAGCGGATACCAGTAGCGCTCGCCCAAGCCCGGCGGCTGGACGCCGGTATTCTCGTACGGATCCGGGTTGAGCAGGACGCCCTTGAATCCGAGCGAAACCATCCGGTCGAGCTCACCGAACACGTTCTCGATCGGTTCGCCGGCGACTTGCGGCAAGCCGCCCACCGGAATGAACCGGTCAGGGATCAGCTGGCACTGGCGATGGATGATCGTGTTCACCTCCTCGCAGAACCAGTGCACGATGCGCCCTGGCTCGAACGAGTTCATCATCTGGAACGGCCGTGGGGAGATCAGCTGCAGATCGGTGCCGTGATCATCCAGCAAAGGGATGTGCCCCTTGGGGAACGCTTCCTTGCGGTGAGCCGCCTCGATAATCTGCTCGTCGCTGACCCGCACGC
>Ga0180218_1001654_pt1 | contig 13021 bp, 15 predicted proteins | sample eDN3rd37CKraftBY_FD_151334 | JGI IMG/M metagenome (GOLD analysis project Ga0180218, IMG submission 151334) | Enriched backyard soil microbial communities from Emeryville, California, USA - eDNA 3rd pass 37_C Kraft BY (version 2) (version 2) | ecosystem: Environmental > Terrestrial > Soil >... | reverse complement strand
TCGATGTCGCCGGCGGGATAGACAAGCACGCATGATCTCGCATCTTCCGGCCGCAACGCGGGGCGCGACACGCGCAGCGAATCCTTCGCAATGACCCGAAGATGCGGCAGGAACGCGCGGAGATTGCCGGCTTCGCGCACTCCCGGTGTCACCACCGTACCGCGGTCGATACCGCGTGCCTTGAGCTGGTCGGCGAGCGATTGAAATGGAATTTGCCAAGCGCGCGTCCCCCGCGGGGTGACGAAGCTGTCAGTCTCCGCAATTACACGGACGCCGATCACGATCAGCGCAACCGAAAGAGAAAGGATGACGATTGGCCGCATTGAGAGACGTTGAGGGTCGAAGCGCTGAACCCGTGCGAAAACATAGATCGGCGCGATCATCGCGATCGCATGCATGTAACGCTCGGCAATATTCGTCGCCCCGATGAGAGCAATGCCGACCGCGGCAAGGAACGCTGCTCCGATCATCGTGCGAAGTGTCAGACGCTCGGCATCGTGCGAAGTGTCAGACGCTCGGCCAGGCCCGCGGGAACTGTCGGCTTTCCGAAGCCAAAGGCCTTCGGCGCAAGCACTGCGATGAAGAATAGCCACGGCAGCAGAAACAGCGGAACATAGATCACGAGCCGGCTGAGCCCCTTCAGAACGCGCGTCGGATATGGACGCGGCTCCAAAATCATCTTCTTCGCGACCGCAGCCACGATGTCGACATTCACGGTTGAGAGCCAGAAAACATAGGGCGAAATCATCAACAGCGCGACGGCGGCCGTGAGCAAAAGCCTGCGATCACAAAGCGCCCTGCGTGTCTCCGCCATGCTGAGCGCCGCGATCAGCAGGCCGCCGATACACAGAAGATAGCTGAACTTCGCCAGCAGCCCGAGGCCGATCGCGGCACCAAGCCAGAATGCGCTTCGGAGAGACGGCTTCTCGAGCCAGTTGATTGCCGCATGCAGGGTCGCAAAGCAGGCAATACACAGCAGGATCGTCTGCGTCGCCCATTCATGAAACGTCCAGCCGACCGGATAGCTCGCGGCGAGCGAAAGCGAGGCTACTGCTGCCCAACGCTCGTCCTTCAGCGCTGCGCGCACCGCACCGTAGCAGGCGATACCAACACCGGCGATCAGCGTGTATCGGACCAGAAGCGTGCTTTGGATACCGGTGCCGAGAAACTGCTGCGCGCTCCAGAGCAACCATTCGTAAAGCGGCGGCTGCTGATCCTGATAGCCAAGCGCAAACTGCTGCGCCAGTTCGTTCGAGCGCGAGTCATCGAGTGAAAGCGTGTGCGAGACGTTGAACCGAAAAGTAGCGTGCACAAGGGCATAGATGCCCCAAAAAGCGAGCACGCCGCGCCCCGATAGCAGAGAGCGCGATCCCTCTCGCGTTATTTTTGCATCCGTTTCACAGCTTGTCATCAGCCCACACCAGAGAGGGCTTGCGATGATTACAGTTAAATACCGAGTCTCTTCTTCAGAAGTTCATTCACAGCCTGCGGATTGGCCTTGCCGCCGGACTGTTTCATCACCTGGCCGACGAACCAGCCAAGCATCGTCGGTTTCGCCTTCACCTGCTCGACCTTGTCGGGATTCTTCGCGATCACTTCGTCGATCGCCTTTTCGATGGCGCCGGTGTCTGTGACCTGCTTCATGCCGCGAAGCTCGACGATCGCGCGCGGCTCGCCGCCCTCGGTCCAGAGAATCTCGAAGAGATCCTTGGCGATCTTGCCCGAAATCGTGCCGTCCGCGATGAGGCCGACCACTTCCGCGATCTGCTTCGCCGTCACCGGAGATTCGGTGATCGACTTGCCTTCCTTGTTCAAGCGGCCGAACAGCTCGTTGATGATGAAGTTCGCCGCTGCCTTCGCGTCGCGTCCCTTCGCCGCCTCCTCGAAATAGTCGGCGGTTTCGCGTTCGGCCGAGAGCACTCCGGCATCGTAAGGCGAAAGACCGTATTCCTTGACGAAGCGCGCCTTCTTCTCGTCGGGCAGCTCCGGCAAACCTTCTTTCAGCCTGTCGACGAACGCCTGATCGAATTCGAGCGGCAACAGGTCGGGATCGGGGAAGTATCGGTAGTCGTGCGCCTCTTCCTTCGAACGCATCGAGCGCGTTTCGCCCTTGGCGTTGTCGAAGAGCCGGGTCTCCTGGTCGATCGTGCCGCCGTCCTCGATGATCTCGATCTGGCGGCGCGCTTCGTAGTCGATCGCCTGACCGACAAAACGGATGGAATTCACGTTCTTGATTTCGCAGCGCGTGCCGAGCGGCGCGCCGGGTTTGCGCACCGAGACGTTGACGTCGGCGCGCATGTTGCCCTTGTCCATATCGCCGTCACACGTGCCGAGATAGCGCAGAATTGTCCGCAGCTTCGAGAGATAGGCCCGCGCCTCTTCGGAGGAGCGCATATCCGGCTTCGAAACGATCTCCATCAGCGCTACGCCCGAGCGGTTGAGATCGACGAGCGACATCGTCGGGTGCTGATCGTGGATCGACTTGCCCGCATCCTGCTCGAGATGCAGCCGCTCGATGCCCACCTCGATCTGCTCCTCGCCCGGCAGGTCGACGACGACCTTGCCCTCGCCGACGATCGGCGACTTGAACTGGCTGATCTGATAGCCCTGCGGCAGATCGGGATAGAAATAATTCTTGCGGTCGAAGGTCGATTTCAGATTGATCGCAGCCTTGAGCCCAAGCCCGGTCTTCACCGCCTGCTCGACGCAATATTCGTTGATGACCGGCAGCATCCCCGGCATCGCCGCATCGACCAGCGAAACGTGATCGTTCGGCTCGCCGCCGAACGCAGTGGACGCGCCCGAGAAAAGCTTGGCGTTGGAAGTGACCTGGGCATGAACTTCCATACCGATCACGACTTCCCACTCTCCCGTATCACCCTTCAGGAGCTTGGATTTCCGCGTCTGTGCCGATGTCTCTGTCATGCGGCTTTTTTAGTTATTTCAGCAGCAAAGGCAATAACAACGGTACCAGAATGGCGGTCAGAAGGCCATTCAGCCCCAGCGCAATCCCCGCAAAGGTCCCCGCGAGCGAGTTCACCTGGAACGCCCGCGCCGTACCGATTCCATGCGAAACCAACCCTGCAGCGAAGCCCCGCGCTGCATAATTTTTGAGCCGTAAGAAGTTCATCAATGGGGTCACGATAATCGCGCCCGCGATTCCGGTCATGATCGTGAAGACCGCAACCAGCGCCGGATTGGTGCCAATCGTCTCGCCAACACCCATGGCGATCGCTGCCGTTGCCGATTTCGGCGCCAGCGCCAAGGTCGCCGCTTCGCTGATATTGAGGTAACGGGCAATCAACACCGCTGATGCGATCGCGGCGACTGAGCCCACGAAAAGTGCGGAGAACATCGGCACCAGCGCACGCTTCACATCCGGCAGGTGCCGATAGAGCGGCACGGCAAGTGCCACTGTCGCCGGCCCAAGCAGGAAGTGCACGAACTGCGCGCCGGCGAAGTAAGCTGGAAAGGTCGTCTTCGAGAGCAAGAGCAGCGAAGACACCATCAGGATTGCGAGCAGCACCGGATTGGCGAGCGGATTGCGATTCAGCATCGCCGAGATCGCATCGGCGGCAACATAAGCGACCACCGTCGCGGTGAGCCATAGAAGCGGCGTGCCCGAAAGATAAACCCACAGATCCACGAAGCGCGTCATTCCGCGGCCCCCTCGTGTTCGTTGTCCTGCCCCATCAGCTTTGCGACCCATGTGAATGTGAGCGCCGTCGCCGCCAATGCGATGATCACCGAACCGAAAATCACGATCATCACCCGCCCGCCTTCGGCGCCGAGTAGATCGAATTGCTGCACGACACCCACGCCCGCCGGAACGAACAAAAGCGAAAGATGCCGCAGCAGCCCGTCGGCGGTTTCTTCGGTTTCTTTCGGCAATGGAACTCGCAGCATCAATACGGCGAGCAAGAGCATCAGGCCGATCACGGGGCCCGGTAACGGCAGCGCAAGAAAGTGAGCAAGCGTTTCGCCTGCGAGCTGGCAAACGAGCAGTACGACGATCGCATGCAACATGGAATCACCCCACGGGTTCCATGCATCCTAACTTTCCAGACAAAAACCGGAACGCCCGCGCGATCGAAACGTTTTCTCGCCAGGAAGACAAGGAAAGGAGGAACTCATGCCACGCGTGAATCCCTACCGTCCGGAATATGATTACAACAGCGAAGCACCCACCACATCTGGTGTAATGCTTTTCCTCGGCGTGCTGGCCGCTATCGTACTGGCGGCATTCATATGGGCTGCGTTCTGGCCGTCTGATACGCAATCCAATGCGCCGGGCACCCCGAATATCTCGGAGCCTGCTGCACCGATTACGCCGGCAATGCCGCGCACGCCTTCACCGGCGCCCGCACCGGCTGAATAATCCAATAAACGAAACACAATCGAGGCCGCGGCAGCGAAAAGCTGCTGCGGCTTTTGTTTGCTAGAGGCTGCCGATAAACGCGCGAAACGTCGGGCTGTTACGTACAGCTTCATCACCCGACTGGATCAGAAGCTCCACCTGTTCGGCCGGCAGAGTAAAACGTGTCTTGATTGCATTGAGCGCCGCCGCCCTCTCACCGCTGAACTGACCGAAGTCCACCCGCCCCACAAAGAATTTCACGTCCCGGCAATTCCAGCCGGGCTTGACGCCGAGCCGCTTACGTTCGGCCGGCGGCAGCGAACAACGCCAGCCGATCAACTGGCGCTGCCAATCGCCTGTCACTTGCTGGAACGCCGTGTAGCTCGCGCGCACGCTGGCATCGAGTGCGGTGTCGGAGGTCGCGGCGACAAGCTCGGCGCCGCTTGGCCCCGCAAGCTGCGAAACCCATTTGCTATCGGTCGGCGCACGGCCCGCATCCACCAGCAGGAATATCGCACGGCGGATCTTCACCGCCTCGTGCGGCGTCATCGGCTCATACGGTCTGTCGGCAGCAAGCCGCGCGATGGTGAACCCCGAAAGGCCGTAGTTGTCGACCAGCCCGCCATCGAGCAGCTTGACGTATTTCATCGAGCCGTCGCGATAACGCATCAGCGCCTGCGCGAAAGAACGCAGCATCGGATTGGCGTTCGTATCGTTCACAGCGCGAAGCACCTTCGACGGCAAGGGCCGCGTGCATTTCTCGCCGTAGCTTTCGATCACGATCGGCGCGAAAGCGACCGGCACCGCGGAGGATGCAGCCACAGCATCAGCGATCGGAAATTGGTTAAGGTCGCTGCACAACGCATCGAAGGCCGTATGCGCGTGCATTTCTCGCCGTAGCTTTCGATCACGATCGGCGCGAAAGCGACCGGCACCGCGGAAGATGCAGCCACAGCATCAGCGATCGGAAATTGGTTAAGGTCGCTGCATAACGCATCGAAGGCCGTATGGCCGAACACGAATGGCGTGCGATTATAGATATCCGAAGAGTTGATCCAGACACGCGGACGGCCTTCGCGCAAATCCCTGAAGGTAGCGCCTTTGAAAAGATGCTGGTTGAGCCAGCCCGAAAGCTGTGTGTCCTGATTGACACCGCCTGAAAGCCCGCGCCCGAGATTGGCAAGGTTGACCTGCGTATTGAGCGCTTCTTCCGGATTGCGCAGCAGGAAATTCTCGCGGAAGTCGTCGAGCATCGCCCGCTTCTTCAGCCCGAAATACGCCGCCGGGATCGAACCGCCCGAGACACCGGAAACGAAATCCACCCGGTCGATCAGAACGCCGCCGCCGGCCCGTGCCGGCACGGGCGTTTCACTGAATGCGCGCAGCGCGCCATACGAGAACGCCGCTGCGCGTGTCCCGCCGCCCGAAAAGGAAAGCGTGACCAGCATGTCGTCATCGAGAGCGAAGTTGGCCCTGTTCGGCTGGGATTGAACCAGCCCCTCGCCGGAAAGCGGCACGTTCTGGGGCATGTTGTGCACGCTGCCGCAGCCCGCCGCAGCGGACAATGCGCCAACTACAAATACGCTAAACCAACGCATAGGCCGTTCCGCACTCCGGACTGCGAACCTCGTTATCCTATCGAGGTTACGAGACCGTCAAGCTGGCCTTTAACCCTTCAACTGCCGCTCTTCATAATCGATGATCCAGTCCATCATGCGGCGATAGACAAGCTCAGCGAGTTCAGGCGGCGCGCCAAGGCGCTCGGCTTCCTCGCGCACGCGCTGCGCCACCTCTTCCACTCTGTCGGGGATCAGCGCGGGAAGTCCGGTCTCTTTCTTGATGGTCACAACGCGATCGACGATCTTGATCCGTTCGGCGATCAGCTTCACGAGCTCGCTGTCGACCCGGTCGATCTCCGCGCGCAGATGCGAAAGTTCCGGATCGCCCACCGCCATCTCAACCCCACCACGGATCCGGCAGCTCGATACGGCCCGCCGACTGCTCGATCACATGACCGAGCGAGAACAAAGTCTCTTCATCGAACGGACGGCCGATCAATTGCAGGCCGAGCGGCAGCGCCGACCCGTCGAGTCCGGCGGGGACAGCAATGCCCGGCAATCCGGCCATGTTCACCGTGACCGTGAAGACGTCGTTCAAATACATCTCGACCGGATCGGCGCCGGACTTCTCGCCGATGCCGAAGGCCGAAGATGGCGTCGCGGGTGTCAGGATCGCGTGCACACCCTGCTTGAACGTTTCCTCGAAGTCGCGCTTGATCAGTGTGCGCACTTTCTGAGCGCGCAGGTAATAAGCGTCATAGTAACCGGCCGAGAGAACATAAGTGCCGATCAGAACACGCCGCTTCACTTCGGCGCCGAAACCGGCGGCGCGCGTGTTTTCGTAGAGCTCGATCACGTCCTTGCCGGGCACGCGCAAGCCGTAACGCACGCCGTCATAGCGCGCGAGATTGGACGAGGCCTCCGCCGGCGCAACGATGTAATAAGCCGGCAACGCATACTTCGTATGCGGCAACGAAATCTCGACGATCTCAGCGCCCGCCTTTTTCAGCCATTCGGCGCCCTGCTCCCAGAGCTTTCCGATTTCAGCCGGTACGCCATCGATACGGTATTCCTTCGGAATGCCGATCTTCATGCCCTTCACGGACTTCCCAATCGCCTTCTCGTAATCGGGGACTTCCATATTGATACAGGTGGAGTCCTTCGGATCATGCCCTGCCATCGAGCGCAGCAGAATCGCTGTGTCCTGCACCGTGCGTGCGAAAGGCCCCGCCTGATCGAGCGACGACGCGAACGCCACGATGCCCCAGCGCGAGCAGCGGCCATAGGTCGGCTTGATACCAACGATGCCGGTGAAGGCCGCAGGCTGCCGGATCGAGCCGCCGGTGTCCGTACCGGTCGCTCCAAGACAGAGCTTGGCCGCGACGGCTGCCGCCGAACCGCCGGATGAGCCGCCCGGCACGAGCTTCGCATTCGAGCCTTTGCGTTGCCACGGCGAGACGACCGGGCCAAAGGCAGAGGTTTCGTTCGACGAGCCCATGGCGAACTCGTCGTTGTTGAGTTTACCGAGCATCACTGCGCCGTCGCGCCACAGCTGCGAGGTCACCGTCGACTCGTAAGGCGGCACGAAGTTGTCGAGGATTTTCGAGCACGCTGTCGTGCGCACGCCTTCGGTCGCGAACAGATCCTTGACGCCGAGCGCGATGCCTTCGAGCGGACGCGCATCGCCCGCCTTGATGCGCTTGTCGGACTCCTCTGCCATCGCCCGCGCCTTTTCCGGCGTTTCGAGGATATAGGCGTTCAGGCTTTTGGCTTTTTCGATTGCGGCAAGATGTGCGTCGGCGATTTCGACGGCCGAAAATTTCTTGGCGCGCAACCCGTCGCGCGCTTCCGCCAGCGTAAGAGAGGTGAGGTTCGACACGCGCCTACTCCACGACTTTCGGCACGAGGAAGAAACCTTCCTCACTCTGCGGCGCGTTCATCAGCACCTTCTTCGCATCGCCGCCGTCGGTGACGACATCCTTGCGCAACGGCAGCTTCATCGGGGTGACCGAAGTCATCGGCTCTACGCCATCGACATTCACTTCCTTGAGTTGCTCGACAAAACCCAGGATCGAATTGATCTCGCCCGCGAGATGGTCGATTTCCCCGTCCTCGACCTTGATCCGCGCCAAATGCGCGATCCGCCGGACGGTTGCAGCGTCAATGCTCATAGAAGCTCCCTCGAATGAGCGGGCTATAGCCAGATAGAAGCTCCCTCGAATGAGCGGGCTATAGCCAGAGACCGTCGACTTTACAACCGTTTACCGTCTCAAACCGGCTTCGGGCGCGGCAAAAATACCCATAAAACGTCATGGCGTTGATGGCCGGTTGGGCTACCCTACCTATTCCTGATTGAGACAAGTCAGGCACGCCAGCGGCTCGGGCTATTTTTATGGAAGGAGTAAATCAATGAATGACGCGAAAGGACGGCGCACCGCCGCGCTTCAAACTCCCACCAATCTTGACAGCAACGCGACCCTCTTGACAGCAACGCGACCCTGGATATTTCCGGCGGATTGAACGCCCTGCTCGCCGACGTTTTCGCGCTCTATCTCAAGACCAAGAATTTTCACTGGCACATGTCGGGGCCGCACTTTCGCGACTATCACCTGCTGCTCGACGAACAAAGCGATCAGATTTTTGCCATGACCGACGATATTGCCGAGCGCGTTCGCAAGATCGGCGGCATCACGCTGCACTCCATCGGCCACATCGCCCGCCTGCAGCGCATCGAAGACAATGACGCCGATTACGTCACGCCGCTCGATATGCTGGCCGAGCTGCGGGACGACAATAAGCAGCTTGCCGCCGCCATGCGCGAGGTTCACGACCTCTGCGACGAGCATGGCGATGTCGCCACCGCAAGCCTGCTCGAAAACTGGATCGACGAAACCGAACGCCGCACCTGGTTCCTGTTTGAATCCGGCCGGTCGGGAGAATCCCCGAACAACTGAAGCAGTCACCCGCCGGCTTGCCAGTTGCGGACAATGTCGAGCGGATAGAGCAGCATCAGAATGTTAAGCGTGAGGTTGTCGCGAATGAAATACGCGAGCCCCGCTTCGATCGTTAGCGCGAGCGTGACGGTTGCCCATACCGGTAGCCGCCACGCGAGCAGAAACCCGGCGATCATCGCCAGCGTATCGCACACCGAATTGATGATGCTGTCGCCATAATAGTCGAGCGAGATCGTCGCCGCGCGATAGCGATTGATAACGAGATCGGTGTTCTCGAGAATTTCCCATCCGGCTTCAAGCATGACGGCCGCGATCAAGCGCGCGCCAAACGGCGCGCGCGGCAATACGAGCCATGCCAAAGCGTAAAAGATGAAGCCGTGAATGATGTGCGAGAACGTGTACCAGTCCGAGATATGTTGCGAATTCTCGGAGCTATTCACGACTCCGTGCCACAGCTTGACGTAGCCGCAGGTGCAGATCGGCGTTCGCCCCATCAGGTATAAAGTGATTGCCTGCCCAAAGAGCAGCAACAGCACGGCGATCAACGCCGTTCTCGTCCAGGCCGCGCCGCTCATGAGTTGGCGCAACTCAGACCGTCACCGCCTTGCCTTTCTCCGGCACAATCACTTTCGTCGCGGCGCCTTTCATCTCGGCGACAAACTTGTCGGCATTCGGCTCGATGATCGGGAATGAACCGTAGTGACATGGGATCACGCTTTTTAGTTTGAAGAATTTCTTCACCGCCATCGCCGCGAGCTTCGGGCTCATCGTGAAACGATCGCCGACCGGCACGAAGGCGATGTCCGGAGCGTAGATCTCGTTGATCAGCGCCATATCCGAAAAAATGTCGGTATCGCCCATGTGATAGATCGTCGGCTCGCCGGGCGCCTTCACGATCAGACCGCCGGGATTGCCGAGATAGACAGCCGTCCCGTTGTCATTGTGGCTCGATGAGTGATCGGCGCGCACCATCGAGACGGTGAAACCGCCCTCGTCGAGCGTACCGCCCATGTTCATCGGGTCGATGTTCTCGACGCCCAGGCTGTTCAGCCGCATGCAGATCTCGAAATTCGCCACGACCTTGGCGCCGGTCTTTTTCGCAATCGCGACCGAATCGCCGACATGATCGTCATGCCCGTGCGTCAGCAGAATGTGGGAGACGCCGCTGGCCGCCGCTTCGGGATCGCCGCCAAAACCGGGGTTGCCGGTAAAGAACGGATCGATCAGGACCGCCTTGCCGCCGAAATCGAGACGAAATGCCGAATGGCCGTACCAGGTGACTTGCATGAAACGCGACCTCCAAATACCGCCCGCGAGTATAAATCGAACTTGTGCCGTCACAACGCACGCGGGTTGACGCGTACCAGGTGACTTGCATGAAACGCGACCTCCAAATACCGCCCACGAGTATAAATCGAACTTGTGCCGTCACAACGCACGCGGGTTGACGCGTAAAAGCATTACATTAGATTTTAAGCGTAAGTTCGGCGTTGTTCCTGCCGCCCGCCCCTTTGCGTCGCGTTGTTCGCTTGACGCGAAGGCTCGCCCGACCCGCCGAAATCGAGCGCAGCGGCTTCTGTAAAATTGACGCGTTGAGCCGGAGCATTACTCGCCGGCGCGGAGCCAATACGGAGTGCGGAGCCAATACGGAGTTTTACGAAACCGAATGTCCACCACGATGGTCCTGCTCCATATCGCGGGCTATGTCGCGCTCCTTCTATGGGGAATCCGCATGGTGGAAACCGGCATCATGCAGGCCTACGGCTCCGAGCTTCGTCAGTTCCTGAGCATTGCCATTCGCAATCGCTGGAAGGCGTTTGCCGCCGGTCTTGGCATCACCGCACTTTTGCAAAGCAGCACCGCGACCGGCCTCATGACCGCGGGCTTTCTCGCGAGCGGCGTGATGGAACTCGTCCCCGCGCTTGCCGTCATCCTTGGCGCCAATGTCGGCACGACACTGATCGTGCAGGTGCTGACCTTCGATACCTCCGCTATCGCACCGGTTTTCATTCTCGTCGGGCTGATCGCCTACAATCAGGGCGGCAAGACTCGGACCCGCGACCTTGGCCGCGTCGCCATCGGCGTCGGCATACTGTTGCTCGCGCTGCATCTGATTATCGGCGTGATGGGTCCGATCGAGAAGGCCGCGCCAGTTCGCGCACTGTTCGCGACCATTACGGGCGATCCGGTTATCAATGTCATTCTCGCGGCGCTCCTCACATGGGCTTCCTATTCGAGCGTCACCGTGGTGCTGCTCGTCATGTCGCTATCGGCGGCCAGTATCGTGACGCCGGCCGCGGCACTCGCGCTTGTGCTCGGTGCCAATCTCGGCAACGTCATCCCGCAATTCATCGGCACGAACCAGAGCGGCAGCGCGCGGCGGCTCGCGCTCGGCAACTTGATCGTGCGCGGCCTCGGCACCGTCGCCGCGATCCCCTTCCTGCCGAAGATCGCCGAATGGCTCGCCGCGCTCGAGGGCAACCCTGCGCGCGAGGCCGCCGACTTCCACACGCTGTTCAATGTTGTGCTCGCGGTCGTCTTTATCGGCCTGCTCAATCCGCTCGCCGCGCTTTGCAGCCGGTTCATTCCGGCGAAATCCATCACCGACTCGCCTGGCACGCCGCGCTACATCACATCGGCGGAGCTTGCGACGCCGAGCGTCGCGCTCGCTTCCGCTTCACGCGAAGTGCTGCGCATGGTCGATATCGTCGAGCGCATGCTGAAGGCCTTTCTTGCCGCCATCAAGGACGACGATCGCAAGCAGATCGGCGAGATCGCCCAGATGGACGACGCTGTCGATGACTTGCACAACGCGCTCAAGCTCTACCTCACGGAGATCAGCCGCAACGGCAAGCTGCCCGACGCGGAGGCGCGCCGCTGCGAGGATATTCTCGCCTTCACGATCAACCTCGAGCACGTCGGCGACATCGTGGAGAAAAGCCTGAGTGAACTCGCCGAAAAGAAGATCAAAAATCATCTTACCTTTTCGTCCGAGGGCTTTCAGGAAATTTCCAATATGCTGAACCAGATCCTCGAGAACCTGCGGCTTGCCGTCAGCGTATTCATGACCTCCAACTTGCACGACGCACGCGCCCTCATGCAGGCCAAGACCGCGATGCGCGATCTCGAATGGATGGCGACACAGAACCATCTTCATCGCCTGCGCGAAAAACGCGCGGAGAGCCTCGAGACAAGCTCTCTCCATATCGATATCGTGCGCGATCTGAAGCGCATCACCGCGCATATCGCTTCGGTCGCCTATCCGGTGCTTTCCGAGAACAAGGAGCTTCTGCCAAGCCGGCTGCTCGACAAGGATGACGAGGCGTTCATTCCGCTTGCCGTCGGCAAAGAATAGAAGTCCATGCCCGCCAATATCGTCGAGCTCACCGAGCTTAATGTCTTGCTGCCGCAAGGCGCATGCCTGTTCGGCATCGATCTTGGCGACAAGACGATCGGGCTTGCTCTCTCCGACATCCGCCGCACCATCGCTTCGCCCTTCGAAACCCTGAAGCGCACCAAATTCCGCGCCGACGCCGAGCGGCTGCTGGAGCTGGCAAAGCGGCATAACGTCGGCGGCCTCGTTATCGGCCTTCCGCGCAATATGGACGGATCGGAAGGCCCACGCGCGCAATCGACGCGCGCCTTCGTCCGCAATCTCTCGCCGATGACCGATCTTGTGATTGCCTTCTGGGACGAGCGCCTCTCGACCGCCGCGGTTACCCGCACGCTTCTTGAAGCGAATGCTTCGCGAGCGCGCCGGAAGGAGCTGGTGGACAAAATGGCCGCGGCCTACATCCTGCAAGGCGCGCTCGACCGCATGGCCAATGCATCATGAGTGTTGTCGCCGACGCATTTCCTCAGGCACGCGCGAAGCTTCGCCTCATGAGATCAAGAGCAAGATCGTCAGGCAGCGCATCGCCGTAATTGCGCCCCGCAATGCCGCCGAGCCGATGCGTCGCATAAGCTTCCGCAACAGCCGGTGCGTAAGCCGCAAGCGCAGCAGCCGAAGCAAGCTGGGCGAGCGCCTCCACGGCACGGCGCGCATGCGCTTCACGATTTCCCGACGACAGCGATTTCTGAATCTGCTCGATTGCCGCTCGCGCATTCGGCAAGCCGTTCGCTTCCCGTGCGAGCTTCGTGATAAGGCGCTG
>Ga0180218_1001653_pt1 | contig 13039 bp, 9 predicted proteins | sample eDN3rd37CKraftBY_FD_151334 | JGI IMG/M metagenome (GOLD analysis project Ga0180218, IMG submission 151334) | Enriched backyard soil microbial communities from Emeryville, California, USA - eDNA 3rd pass 37_C Kraft BY (version 2) (version 2) | ecosystem: Environmental > Terrestrial > Soil >... | reverse complement strand
GTGTCCCGGGGGCCCACGGCCTCGGGCCCGCTCACCTCGGCGAGCCCGGCGACCCAGGCGACGTCGTCGTCCAGGAGGTTCCACAGCCCGGCCAGGACGCCGCCCGGGGCGAGCACCCGGGCGATCTCCGGGCCCGCGACCGCCAGGTCGAACCAGTGCAGGGCGTTGCCCGCGAGCACCGCGTCGACGGAGGCGTCCGGCAGCGGGATCGACTCGGCGCTCCCCGCCAGGGCGCGCACGCCCGGCAGGCCGCGTCGCAGCTCGGCCAGCATCGCGGCGTCGGGCTCGACGGCGACCACGTCGGCGCCCGGCACGACCGCCGGGTCGAGCAGGGTGGCGGTGAGCTTGCCCGTCCCCGCGCCGAGGTCGAGCACGCGCGGACCCGGCGCCGCCCGCAGCGTCCAGCGCACCGCGGCCGCCGCGTAGTCGGGGCGGTGCTCGGCGTACGCGACGGCCGCCGTCCCGAACGACGACGCCGCGTGCGGGGCGTCCCGCCCGGCGCTCACGACGTCGTCCCGGGGACCTCGCGACGCGCCGGCCCGACGTACGCGGACAAGGGGCGGATCAGGGCGTTGGCCGCCTGCTGCTCCATGATGTGCGCCGTCCACCCCGTGACGCGGGCGGCGACGAACAGCGGCGTGAACGTGGGCGTGTCGAAGCCCATGAGGTGATAGGCCGGGCCCGACGGGTAGTCGAGGTTCGGGTAGATGCCCTTGCGCCGCACGAACTCGGACTCCAGCGCGTCGTAGAGGGCGGCCAGGTCGGGGCGGTCGTAGTGCTCGACCAGGGTGTCGAGGGCCGCCTTCATGGTCGGCACGCGGGAGTCGCCGTGCTTGTAGACGCGGTGCCCGAAGCCCATGATCTTGCGCTTCGCGGCGAGCGCGTCGTCGAGCCAGGACGCGGCGCGCTCGGCCGTGCCGATCTCCGCGAGCGTCTCCATGACCGCCTCGTTGGCGCCGCCGTGCAACGGGCCCTTGAGCGCCGCGATCGCGCCCACGACGGCCGAGTGCAGGTCGCTGAGCGTGGACGTGATGACCCGCGCCGTGAACGTGGAGGCGTTGAACGAGTGCTCGGCGTACAGGATCATCGACCGGTTGAACGCGTCGACCACCACGGGGTCCGGCTCGACCTCGAACGTCGTCCAGAGGAAGTTCGCGGAGAAGTCCAGGTCGTCGCGCGGGGCCACCGGCTCCAGCCCCTGGCGGCGGCGCTGCCCGTACGCGACGACGGCCGGCAGCGCGGCGAACAGCCGCACGCTGCGCGCGAGGTTGACCTCGGGGTCCGCCGCCGCCTCCAGGGCGGTGAGGCCCGCGGCCTCCCGGGCGCCGATGACGCTCACCGCCGTGCGCACCTCGTCCATCGGGTGCGCGGTGACGGGCAGCAGGTCGATGGCGGCCCGCACGTCGTCGGCGAGCGGGCGGTGCTCCCGCTCGGTCGCGCGCAGGGCGGCGAGCTCGTCGTCGGTCGGCAGCTCGCCGTGCCACAGCAGCCACGCGACCGCCTCGAACGGGCGCGTCGCCGCCAGGTCCTGGACGGGGTAGCCGCGGTACAGCAGCGAGTTGGTCTCGGGGTCCACCTTGGAGATGGCGGTGACGTCGGCGACCACCCCCGCCAGCCCGCGCCGGACCTCCGGCTCGCCGGAGGTCTGCTCGCTGTGCTCGGTCATCGGTGCTCCTTTGCTGCGATGCGGGTGCGGCGGTGGGCGGCGCGCGGCCGCCGACCGTCAGCCGTGGTGGTTGTCGTCGAGGGAGAAGTCGAAGACGCTCGTGTCGAACGTCGAGTAGGCGGCGTAGTCGAGCAGCTCGTAGAGCCGGGCGCGGGTCTGCATGTGCTCCACCTGCCCGGCCAGCGAGCCCTCGGCGCGTAGGGCGTCCAGGCCGCGCTCGGCGGCACCCATCGCCAGGCGCAGCAGCGAGACGGGGTAGATGACGAGCGCCACGCCCGCGTCGGCGAGCTGCGCCGTCGTGAACAGCTCGGACTTCCCGAACTCCGTCATGTTGGCCAGCACGGGGACGTCGATGGCGCTCGCGACGGCTTCGAACTCCGCCAGGTCGCGCATGGCCTCCGGGAAGATCGCGTCGGCGCCCGCGTCGACGAGCGCTTTCGCGCGGTCGACGGCGGTCGCGAGACCCGCCACGGCCCGCACGTCGGTGCGGGCCATGACCAGCAGGTTCTCGTCCCGCCGCGCCGCGACCGCCGCGCGCACCCGCTGCAGCGCCGTCGGCTCGTCGACGACCTGCTTGCCGTCGAGGTGGCCGCACCGCTTGGGGTTCACCTGGTCCTCGACGTGCAGGCCGGCGACGCCCGCGTCCTCCAGGGCCTGCACGGTCCGGGCCACGTTCATCGCCTCGCCGAAGCCGGTGTCGGCGTCCACGAGCGTCGGCAGGTCGGTCATGCGCGCGATCTGCCCCGCGCGCGTCGCGACCTCGGTGAGCGTCGTCAGCCCGACGTCGGGCAGCCCCAGGTCGGCGGCGACCACCGCGCCCGAGACGTAGACGCCGTCGAACCCCTTGTCCTGGATCAGCCGCGCCGCGAGCGGGTTGAACGCGCCCGGCAGCTGCAGGAGCTCGCCGGAGCGCAGGCGCTCGCGGAAGGCGGCGCGCTTCGCGGCGGGGGTGGTGGCGGAGTAGAGCACCGGACGCTCCTTCTAGAAGATGCCGCGCGCGACCGGGTGCGTCGCGAGCGGGTCGGCGAGCGGCGTGACGGTGAGGCCGGACAGCTCGTCGGCGGTCAGCTCCGGCAGCCGCTGGGCGAGGTCGAGGAACCGCTCGGTCTCCTCGTCGGCCAGCACCCCGGCGGCCAGCGTGCGGAACTTCGCCACGTACTGCTCGCGCGCGAACGGGCGCGCGCCCAGCGGGTGCGCGTCGGCGACGGCGATCTCCTCCACGACGCGCGAGCCGTCCGCGAGCTCGATCTCCACGCGCCCGCCGAAGGACTTCTCGTCCGGGTCGCTCGAGTGGTACCGGCGGGTCCACTCGGCATCCTCGGCCGTGGTGACCTTGCGCCACAGCTCCACGGTGTCCGGGCGGGCGGCGCGCTCGGGGGCGTAGCTCCCGACGTGGTCCCAGGCGCCGTCCTGCAGCGCGACCGTGAAGATGTAGGGGATCGAGTGGTCCAGGGTCTCGCGGCTGGCCGTGGGGTCGTACTTCTGCGGGTCGCCGGAGCCCGAGCCGATGACGTAGTGGGTGTGGTGGCTGGTGTGCAGCACGACGGCGGCGACGTTCGCCGGGTCGCGCAGCTCGGGCCGCTCGGTGCCGAGCCGGCGGGCGAGGTCGATCCACGCCTGCGCCTGGTACTCGGCGGAGTGCTCCTTGGTGTACGTGTCCAGGATGGCGCGCCGCGCCTCCCCGGGGGCGGGGAGCGGCACGGTGTAGCGGGCGTCGGGCCCGTCGAGCAGCCAGGCGATCACGCCGTCCTCGCCCTCGTAGATCGGGCTGGGGGAGGTCTGCCCGCGCATCGCGCGGTCCACGGCCTCCACCGCCATCTTGCCCGCGAACGCGGGGGCGTGGGCCTTCCAGGTGGAGATCTCACCCTTGCGCGACTGGCGCGTCGCCGTCGTCGTGTGCAGGGCCTGGCCGACCGCCTGGTAGATGGTCTCCGCGGGCAGGCCCAGCAGCGTGCCGAGGCCCGCCGCGGCCGACGGGCCGAGGTGGGCCACGTGGTCGATCTTGTGCGCGTGCAGGCTGATGCCCTTCACGAGGTCCACCTGGATCTCGTAGCCGGTGACGATCCCGCGCAGCAGCTCGGCGCCGGTGCGCCGGAGGTGCTGGGCCACGGCCAGCAGGGGCGGGATGTTGTCGCCGGGGTGGGAGTACTCGGCCGCGAGGAACGTGTCGTGGTAGTCGAGCTCGCGCACGGCGACGCCGTTGGCCCAGGCCGCCCACTCGGGGCTGGTGCGCTCGGGGGACCCGAAGACCGTCGACCCCGCACCGCCGCGCGAGACGGGGTGCGCCTCGGCCTGCGTGCGCGCCGCGAGGATCGGGCCGCGGCCCAGGGACGCCGTCGCCACCGCGGCGTTGTCGATGACGCGGTTGATCACCATGTCGGTGACCTCCGGCGTCGGCTCGAGCTGCTCGGCCCCGACCTCCGCGATCTTCCACGCGAGCTGCCCCTCGCGCGGCAGCGGCTCGTCGGAACGGTAGACGCGGACCTCGTGGTCGATCATGCGGGGGAGCCCTCCGAGTGTGCAGGCATCGTGTGCTGGCGCCGTCGCCGCCCGGGTCCGGGCTGCTCCGAGAACGTAACGCCCGCCGGGCGCGGGGTCCAATGAGCGGGGTCGCGCGGGGGCCGCCCGGACGGCGCCGGGACGCCGTGTGGTGGGCTTCACGAACGACGTGTCAAGGAACGGTGTCGTCGCAGGTGAGGAGGCTGCGGCGACGGTGGTTCCGGGCCCATGGTTGCCCTCACGAACTTGATTCTCGGTCAAGGATCGGTAACGTGGCCGCCCATGTTCGGGCTCGGCGTCCGCTCTCGGGGCGGGCGTCGGCTCCCTGTCACGGGCCGGGCCGCTGCGTCACACCGCGTGCACGCCGCGCCGGCCACGGAAGGAAACATGACCGCCGTACTCCCTCAGGAACCGACCGGCACCACCCCCGCGAACGCTCCGGCCGCCCAGGCCGCGCGCCGCAGGCTCCGCGTCTCCGACGTCACCGTCGTGGACAACTCCATGCTCAAGAAGACGATCGGCGGCACCGCCGTCGGCAACCTCATGGAGTGGTACGACGTCGGCGTCTACGGCTACCTGGCCGTGACGATGGGTGCCGTGTTCCTGCCGCAGGCGTCGTCCGGCGTGCAGATCCTCTTCTCCCTCGGCGTGTTCGCCGCCACCTACGTGGCGCGCCCGCTGGGCGGCATCGTCTGCGGCCGCATCGGCGACAAGGTCGGCCGCCAGAAGGTGCTCGCCTTCACGCTGGTGATGATGGCGGCCTCGACGTTCCTCATCGGGCTGCTGCCGACGTACGGAGTCCTCGGTGTCGCGGCGCCGCTGCTGCTCGTGCTGCTCAAGGTGGTGCAGGGCTTCTCCACCGGCGGCGAGTACGCCGGCGTCACGACCTTCGTCGCCGAGCACGCCCCCGACCGCCGTCGCGGCTGGGCGGCGTCGTTCCTCGACTTCGGCAGCTACCTGGGCTTCGCGCTCGGCGCCGTCGTCGTGACGGTGCTGCAGGTGACGCTGGGGGAGCAGGCCATGCTCGACGGCGGCTGGCGCATCCCGTTCCTGGTCGCGGGCCCGATCGGCGCGTTCGCCGTGTGGTTCCGCCTGAAGATCGAGGAGTCGCCGGCGTTCCAGGCGCAGCAGGTGGCGGCCGAGGCCGCCAAGGACCAGGGCGCCGAGGTGCCCGCGGCCGCCGACGTCACGCTGCGCTCGCAGTGGCGCCCGCTCGCCGTCGCGATGGTGCTCGTGGCCGTCGCCAACACCGCCGGCTACGCCCTGACGAGCTACATGCCGACCTACCTCACCGACACCCTCGGCTACGAGGCGACGGCGGGCACCCTGCTCACCGTGCCCGTGCTGGTGCTGCTCGCGGTGATGATCCTCGTCGCCGGCCCGATCAGCGACCGCGTCGGCCGCCGTCCGCTGCTGTGGTTCGGCGCGGGCTCGCTCGCGGTGCTCGCGGCCCCGGCCTTCCTGCTCCTCGCGATGGGCCACGTGTGGTCCACGATCCTGGGCCTCGTGCTCATGGCGGTCCCGGTGGCGTGCATGGTCGGCGTGCAGGCGGCGACGCTGCCCGCGATGTTCCCCACGGCGGTGCGCTACCGCTCGATGGGCCTGGCCTACAACGTCTCGCTCGCGATCTTCGGCGGCACGACGCCGCTCATCGTGGAGTCGCTGACGCAGGCCACCGGGTCGAGCATGGCCCCGGCCTACTACCTCATGGGCTTCGCGCTCGTGGGTGCGGTCGCCGTCGGCTTCGTCAAGGAGAGCGCCGGCAAGCCGCTGCCGGGCTCCATGCCGTCGGTCGACACCGACGCGGAGGCCAAGGCGCTCGTGAAGACGCAGGAGAAGAACCCGGACCTCGACCTCGACGCGATGCCGGGCCTGGTCCCCGCGCACTGAGCCGCCGGGCCGGTCCTGACGTAGCGGTCGCTCGTCGTCCCGCCGAGGGACGACGAGCGACCGCTACGTCAGGGAGAAGGACGAAACGAGAAGCGGCCCTGGTCGATGACCAGGGCCGCTTCTCTCGTGGTGCGCCTGAAGGGATTCGAACCCCCGACCTTCTGCTCCGGAGGCAGACGCTCTATCCACTGAGCTACAGGCGCGGGCGCCGGAGCGGAACCGCTCGGCACGGTGCACGAGACTACCAGCACCTGGGCGCGGGGTGGCACACGGCGAGCGCCTGGCGCGCACCCGGCGGCCCGTCGCCTTTGTAGAATCGCCCGGTGACCCCCGACGAGCTCTCCGGAGCACTCAGCGCTGCCCTCGCCTCGGCCGTGGCCGACGGCACCCTCGCCCTGCCCGCCGACGCCGTCCCGGCCTCGGTGCACGTGGAGCGACCCCGGCAGCGCGAGCACGGGGACTGGGCCACGAACGTGGCGCTGCAGCTCGCGAAGAAGGCCGGCACGACGCCGCGGGCGCTCGCGGAGGACCTGGCGGCCCGCCTCGCGGCGACGCCGGGGATCAAGGCGGCCGACGTCGCCGGCCCGGGCTTCCTCAACATCACGCTCGAGGCCGGCGCGGCGGGCGAGCTCGCGCGCACGATCGTCACGGCCGGTGACGCCTACGGTCGCACGGACGCCCTCGCGGGCCAGGTGCACAACCTCGAGTTCATCTCGGCCAACCCGACGGGCCCGCTGCACATCGGTCACACGCGGTGGGCGGCGCTCGGCGACGCCCTGGTGCGGATCATGCGCGCGGCCGGTGCCGACGTGACGGCCGAGTACTACATCAACGACGCGGGCGCGCAGATGGACAAGTTCGCCGCGTCGATCCTCGCCCGTGCCAAGGGCGAGGACGTGCCCGAGGGCGGCTACCCCGGCGAGTACGTCGCCGAGCGCGCCGCCGAGGTGCTCGAGCAGGAGCCCGACCTCCTGTCGCTCCCGGCGGACGAGGCCCTGACGACCGCGCGCGAGCTCGGCTACCAGGCCCAGCTCGAGGCGATCCGCCGCACGCTCGACGCGTTCGGGGTGCACTTCGACGTCTGGTTCTCCGAGCGCACGCTGCACGACTCGGGCGCCGTGGAGCAGGCGGTCGCCCGCCTGCGCGAGCAGGGGCACGTCTTCGACGTCGACGGCGCGGTGTGGCTGCGCACCACCGACTTCGCCGACGACAAGGACCGCGTGATGATCCGCGCGAACGGCGAGCCCACGTACTTCGCCGCCGACGCCGCGTACTACCTGTCGAAGAAGGACCGCGGGTTCCCGGGCAAGATCTACCTGCTCGGCGCCGACCACCACGGGTACATCAACCGCCTCAAGGCCATCGCCGCGTGCGCGGGCGACGACCCGGAGACGAACATCGAGGTGCTGATCGGCCAGCTCGTCAACATCGGCGGCGAGCGCATGGGCAAGCGCCGCGGCAACGCGCTGTACATGGACGACCTCATCGAGTGGCTGGGCTCCGACCCGCTGCGCTACTCGCTCGCCCGCTACCCGGCGGACTCGCCGCTGTCCCTGTCGGGCGAGGAGATGCTCAAGCAGAGCAACGACAACCCCGTCTACTACGTGCAGTACGCGCACTCGCGCACCTGCGCCGTCGACCGGAACGCGGCCGACCGCGCCGTCGCGCGCACCGCCGCGGACGGCTCCGACGCCTTCGACCCCGCCCTGCTCACGCACGAGACCGAGGCGACGCTCATCGGCGCACTCACCGAGTTCCCGCGGATCGTCACGCAGGCGGCCGAGCTGCGCGAGCCGCACCGCGTCGCGCGCTACCTCGAGTCCCTCGCCGCGGACTACCACAAGTGGTACCAGGAGTGCCGCGTCACGCCGTACCCGGACGAGGAGGTCACGGACACGCACCGCACGCGCCTGTGGCTGAACGACGCCGTCCGCCAGGTGCTGGCCAACGGGCTCGACCTGCTCGGCGTCACCGCGCCGGAGCGGATGTGACCGGCGCCGGTCCGGGGAGCGCGACGGGCGTCCTCGGCGTCCCCTGGTCGGCGGGCGTGCGCCGCCGCGCCGACGGCGTCGTCGAGGTGGCCGGAGCGGGCGTCGACGCGCTCGCGGCCGAGCACGGCACCCCCGCCTACGTGCTCGACGAGGCGGACTTCCGGGCCCGCGCGCGCGGCTACCGCACGGCGTTCGCGACGGCGTTCGCCGAGGTGGGCGCCGGCGTCGACGTGTACTACGCGGGCAAGGCGCTGCTCACGGTGGCGGTGGCCCGCTGGGCCCGCGAGGAGGGGCTGCGCGTCGACACGGCGTCCGGCGGCGAGCTGGCCGTCGCGCTCCGCGCCGGCGTCCCCGGCGCCGAGATCGGCCTGCACGGCAACAACAAGTCGGACGCCGAGATCCTCGCGGCGCTCGACGCCGGCGTCGGGCGCATCATCGTCGACTCGCTCGTCGAGATCGACCGCGTCGCGGCGCTCGCGGCGTCCCGCGGGCTCGTCGCGCCGGTCATGGTGCGCGTGACGACCGGCGTGCACGCCGGCGGCCACGAGTACATCTCCACGGCGCACGAGGACCAGAAGTTCGGCCTCTCGGTGAACCGGGGCGCGGCCGACGACGCAGCGGGCGACCCGCCGGCGATGCGCGCGCTGCTCGCCGCGGCCGAGCGGCCGGAGCTGCGGCTGCTGGGCATCCACTCGCACATCGGCTCGCAGATCCTCGACCCGGCGGGCTTCGAGGCGGCGGCGCGCGTGGTGCTGCGGCTGCGCGCGGAGCTCGCGGAGCGCACGGGGGTCCTGGTCGAGGAGGTGGACCTCGGCGGCGGGTACGGCATCGCGTACCTGCCGGGGGAGGTGCCGCTCGACCCGGACCGCATCGCCAAGGACGTGGCGAGCGCCGTGGCGGCGGTCTGCGCCGAGCTGGGCACCCCGCTGCCGCGCCTGTCCATCGAGCCGGGCCGCGCGATCGTCGGCCCGGCCGGCCTGACCCTCTACACGGTCGGCACGGTCAAGCCGGTCGCGCTCGACGACGGCCGCGTGCGCACCTACGTCTCGGTCGACGGCGGGATGAGCGACAACATCCGCCCCGCCCTGTACGAGGCGCAGTACCACGCGGAGCTCGTCGGCCGGGCGTCGACGGCGGAGCCCGTGCTCGCGCGCGTGGTGGGCAAGCACTGCGAGAGCGGCGACATCGTCGTGCACGAGACGTGGCTGCCCGGCGACGTGCGGGCCGGGGACCTGCTCGCCGTCGCCGCGACCGGCGCCTACGGGCGCTCGATGGCGTCGAACTACAACCTGCTCACCCGCCCGCCCGTGGTGGCCGTCTCCGGCGGCGCGTCGCGCGTCCTGGTGCGGCGCGAGACGGTCGACGACCTGCTCGCGCTCGACCAGGGCTGACGCACGTCGTCGCCGCCCGTGGACGGCGGCCCGACGGCCGGCGCGCCGCGGCTATCCTGACCCCGTCCCGGCATCCCGTTCCGAAGGTTCTCCCGTGCCTGCAGCCACCCCGTCCGGGCCCCTGACCGGGGCCGTCCCGCTTCGCGTCGCGCTGCTCGGCTGCGGCGTCGTCGGCTCCCAGGTGGCGCGGACGCTGATCGAGCACGCGGACGATCTCGCCGCCCGGGCGGGTGCGCGCCTGGAGCTCGTGGGCATCGCGGTGCGCGACGCCAGCCGCCCGCGCGACGGCGTCGGCACGGTCGTGCCGGCCGACCTGCTCACCGAGGACGCGGACGCGCTCGTCGACCGGGCCGACCTCGTCATCGAGCTCATGGGCGGCATCGAGCCGGCCCGGGGCCTCATCCACCGCGCGATCGCCGGCGGCGCGAGCGTCGTCACGGCGAACAAGGCGCTGCTGGCGGCGCACGGCCCGGAGCTCTTCGAGGCCGCCGACGCGGCGGGCGTCGACCTGTCGTTCGAGGCTGCCGTGGCGGGCGCGATCCCGATCGTGCGCCCGGTGCGCGAGTCGCTCGCGGGAGACCAGGTGCGCCGCGTGCTCGGCATCGTCAACGGCACCACCAACTACGTGCTCGACCAGATGACCACGCACGGGCTGGAGCTCGAGGAGGCGCTCAAGGAGGCGCAGGCCCTCGGGTACGCGGAGGCCGATCCCACGGCCGACGTCGAGGGGCACGACGCCGCGGCGAAGGCCGCGATCCTCGCGTCGCTCGCGTTCCACACCCGGGTCTCGCTGGCGCAGGTCGCCTGCGAGGGGATCACGGGAGTGACGGCGGCCGACGTCGCCGCCGCGCAGCAGACGGGGCACGTCGTGAAGCTGCTCGCCATCGCCGAGCAGACCGCCGAGGGCGTCTCCGTGCGGGTGCACCCCGCGCTCGTGCCGGCGGCGCACCCGCTCGCCGCGGTGCGCGGCGCGTTCAACGCCGTCTTCGTCGAGGCCGACGACGCCGGCCCCCTGATGTTCTACGGCCAGGGCGCGGGCGGTCGGCCGACGTCGTCGGCCGTGCTCGGCGACCTCGTGTCGGCCGCGCGCGACCGGATGGTCGGCGGCCGGGGGCCGCGCGAGTCCGCCTACGCGTCGCTGCCGGTGCTGCCGCACGACGCCGCCGTCACGCGCTACCAGGTCCGGCTCGTCGTCGCGGACCGCCCCGGCGTGCTCGCCCAGGTGGCGCAGGTGCTGGCCGACCACGGCGTGTCGATCGACACCGTCCGCCAGGCGCCCGACGAGCCGTATGCCGTCGACGTCGCCGAGGGCACCGCCGCGCTGCTGCTCACCACGCACTCCGCCCGCGAGGCGTCGCTCGCCGCGACGGTCGCGGCGATGCGCGGCCTCGAGCCGGTGCACGAGATCACGTCCGTCCTGCGAGTCGAGGGAGCCTGAATCCATGAGCGCACACCAGTGGCGCGGTGTCATCACCGAGTACGCCGACCGCCTGCCCGCCCACGTGGCGGAGCGCGTCGTGACGCTCGGCGAGGGCGGCACCCCGCTCGTGGCCGCCCCCGCGCTGTCGGAGCGCACCGGCGCCGACGTGCACGTCAAGGTCGAGGGCATGAACCCGACCGGCTCGTTCAAGGATCGCGGCATGACGACGGCGATCTCCGCCGCCGCGGGGCGCGGCGCGAAGGCCGTGGTGTGCGCTTCGACGGGCAACACGTCGGCGTCGGCGGCGGCGTACGCGACCCGCGCGGGCATGACCTGCGCCGTGCTCGTGCCGGACGGCAAGATCGCGATGGGCAAGCTCAGCCAGGCGATCGCGCACGGTGCGCGCCTCCTGCAGGTGGACGGCAACTTCGACGACTGCCTGGTCGCGGCGCGCAAGCTCGCCGAGGTGTACCCGGTCGAGCTGGTGAACTCCGTCAACCCGGACCGCATCGAGGGCCAGAAGACGGCGGCGTTCGAGATCGTCGACGCCCTCGGGGACGCCCCGGACATCCACTGCCTCCCGGTCGGGAACGCGGGCAACATCACCGCGTACTGGAAGGGCTACCGCGAGTACGCGGGCCTGGACGACGGCGCCGCGCACGGCGCGGTCGCGACCCGCACGCCGCAGATGTGGGGCTTCCAGGCGGCCGGCGCCGCGCCGATCGTCAAGGGGCACCCTGTCGACCAGCCGGAGACGATCGCCACCGCGATCCGCATCGGCAACCCGGCGTCGTGGGAGCAGGCGGAGACGGCGCGCGACACCTCGGGCGGCGTCATCGAGTCGGTCACCGACGAGCAGATCCTCGCCGCGCACCGCGTGCTGTCGGCCGAGGTCGGCGTGTTCGTCGAGCCGGCGTCCGCGGCCGGCGTCGCGGGTCTGCTCGCCCGCGCCGAGCGGGGCCTCGTGCCCGCCGGCGCGCGCGTCGTCGTGACCGTCACCGGCCACGGGCTCAAGGACCCGCAGTGGGCGCTGCGCACGCCGGACGGCGACGACGTCGTGCCCACCCGCGTCGGTGCGGACGTCGTGTCCATCGCCGCGGCGCTCGGCCTCGACTGACACCCACCCGCTTCGACCGGATCCCGCGGAGGGGAACGATGCAGCTCGGCGCCGACCACGTCCTGGTCCGAGTCCCGGCGACCAGCGCGAACCTGGGCCCGGGGTTCGACGCGATGGGCCTGGCCCTCGCGCTGTACGACGACCTGGAGGTCGAGCTCCTGGCGAGCGACGACGTCGTCGTCGAGGTCGAGGGGCAGGGCGCGGGGGAGGTGCCGCTCGGCGAGGAGCACCTCGTCGTGCGCGCCCTGCGGCACACGCTCGAGCTCGCCGGCGCGCCCCGCACCGGGCTGCGGCTGCGGTGCGTCAACCGCATCCCGCACGCGCGGGGGCTCGGCTCGTCGTCGGCGGCCGTGGTGTCCGGCATCGTCGCGGCGCGAGCGCTCCTGGCCGACCCGCACGTGCTCGACGCGGCCGCGGTGCTGCGGATCGCCACGGAGTTCGAGGGGCACCCCGACAACGCGGCGCCCGCGATCCGCGGCGGCGCGACGTTGGCGTGGGTGTCGGGCGCCGGGCCCCGCGCCGTCGACCTCGACGTGGACGAGCGCATCGAGGCCACGGTGCTGGTGCCGGACGCCCGCCTGGCCACGAGCCGCGCCCGGGGCGTGCTCCCGGCCGAGGTGCCGCACGGCGACGCGGCGTTCACCGCCGGGCGCGCGGGGCTCCTGGTCGAGGCCCTGGCGCGGCGCCCGGAGCTGCTGCTCGACGCCACCGAGGACCGGCTCCACCAGGACTACCGCGCGAGCGTGATGGCGGGCTCGGCCGAGCTGCTGCGCGCCCTGCGCGCGGAGGGCCTCGCGGCCACGATCTCCGGCGCCGGCCCCACGGTCCTCGTGCTCACCGCGGGCGACGGCACGGACCGCCTCGACGCCGTGCTGGCCGACCTCGTCGACGACGTCGCTGGCTGGCGCGCGCTGCGCCCCGGCGTGGACCACGACGGCGCGGTGGCGCGCCGGGTGACGGGCGGCGCGGCCGACGGCGCGTCGGCCTGGGGCGGGGTCTGAGGTGATATGATGCGGTGAGCCTTCGGGATCGACCGCGAGGGCACTCCCTCTCCACCGCACGGCG
>Ga0180218_1001652_pt1 | contig 13040 bp, 11 predicted proteins | sample eDN3rd37CKraftBY_FD_151334 | JGI IMG/M metagenome (GOLD analysis project Ga0180218, IMG submission 151334) | Enriched backyard soil microbial communities from Emeryville, California, USA - eDNA 3rd pass 37_C Kraft BY (version 2) (version 2) | ecosystem: Environmental > Terrestrial > Soil >... | reverse complement strand
CAATCGTGCGTCCCACGCGACGGCGAGGCCGGACGACGGCCTGGGGCGAGGTCGGAACGTTCTGGGCCGTACCAGGATACGCGGAGGGCGTGGGTGGCGGCGGCGGTAGCTCCGGAGGGGGCGGCGGCGCACTCGGAGGGGGCGGGGGAGCACTGGGCGGTGGTGGCGGTGCAGGTGATTGCGTAGTGGGTGGCGGCGGGGGAGTGCCCGACATCGAACGGTCCTTTCGGCGCTGATAACAGCAGCTTTCTATGGGACGACCACGCGCATGCCACGCTGATCGTCAGGAGCAAAGTCCTGGATGGTCGTGCTGCTGCGCTCGTCGATGACCGTGGACGATATTGCCTGGACGGCGATCTCGTCACCGGACTGCAGGCCTATCTCGTCCATCGGAATCTCGATCGTCGATCGTTGACCGGACTCGGTGGTACGCAACGTTGCAATGCTCTCGAAGGTGCCGTCACAGCCAGGCGGGATGCGTACCAGGTCGCTGGTCGATCGATCCACGGATACAGTGAAATCAGCTCCAGGCAGCAGGCAGCCATTTTCGGTTGGAGTTGCTGGGTCGACATCGATTTCGAGGGACAACGACGCAGCAGAGAGATCCACTCCCTGCGCCCAAAGGATCTCGAGTGCAAGATTCGAACCCTTTCGATCGACCAGCACCGTCGAGATGTCGGAAGGACCGTAGACGGTGCCGTCGTAGGCGTTCGCCACCGCGTCTCCGGAACCGTCGTCCAACTCGAGACCTGGGACGTCACCTCGCGCTGGGGTGGTGATTCGTGCGACGTCTGCCGGAATTCGAAACACGCCGCTCGTATCGCTTCCGGCGTTCACCACATAAGTATTGCCGACGGCGTCGAGAGCGATGCTTCCAGGTGACAGGCCATCGAGGGGAACTTCGACTCGATCCGTGAATTCGTCGGTGACTTCGATCAATACGTTGCCCTGGACGTCAGTCGATTCAGGCTTGGCGAGGACATGAACGCGAGCGCTATCGACCACGGCTATATCCCGAATCGCTATGTTCCCAGGCGTGAGTAGTGTGACCGCTGCTCCGGAGCTGCTGGCGGAGTATAGCTTCCAGAGACGATCGGCCTCGGACTGACCGTAGAAGAACTCGACTGCGTAGACGTCACCATCGGAGTCCACATCTACCTCCGACACGCCGTAGAAGTCCGGAAACGGTAGGCGAACGGGTGCAACTGCCTCCGGAGAGAGTGCGTACACGCCTCCGCCGGCGTCGGCGACGACCACCGTGCCGTCCGGGCCGACCGCTACGTCATTGGGCGTGACGCCGGGAAAGGGGAGTTCCTCCGCAGTCGACCTGCCGGATTCCAGTTTCAGCACGCGATTGCCGTCTCGGGTGGTGAAGTACACCGCGTCCTCGGCGTCGACCGCTACAGATCGCGACCCACCGGACGTGTCGTTGCCGAAGAGGGAGCGCTTCCGGTTCGCTACCTCCCGCCGGGTGCCGCCAAACGCGTTGCCCCTGCTCGTCGCTATGGATCAGGTAGAGGTCGCCGTTGCGCGCGACCGCGATGTCACCGATGCGAGGTGCGCTGGCGACTTGGAGATATTCGGTATTCACGACGGAAATGCGTGTAGATGCGGTGACGCCCAGCCATGCCCCGGTCGCCGCGCCGAGTGCGGCGACGATCAGTGTCGAGAGGGCCTTCACCACCTGAGCACGGCGTGACCGTACGGGTAGACCTGGTGTCGGCTGTTCCAGTGAGGAGATCCGAGGAGGATCGATATACCCAGGTGGTGGGGGAATGAGTGTCATCGGGCTGCCACCCCGTCGTTCGCCTCGTGCACTCCGAAAGGCTAAGTCAGAGAGGATCGTCGATGTGTCCTCTGTTTGCACGACATGCTGGATGCCATGGTGCGCTCTCGAATCGACTTCGCCTGTTCGGTGTCACCCGATGGCATCCGCGGTCGAAGTCGTTCTATTCGAGAACGCGATAGATTCCGATAGAGCCTTGATTGTCATCGGACACATACATGAACTCCCCAAACACGGGATCGCAGCTCGACAGCGCTGCAGTGTAAGAAATTTGTTCACCGTTCTCGGCGGAGAGTACCGCCAGCTGGGAGCCTGCTCGCACGAGCACGGAGTCGGGTGATGCACCACAAATATCCTCGATATGTGGTTGCATCCACAAGGCCTCGTTCGAGGAAAGGTCGTACGCTGTCGCTCCGAAGCCAGGAGAGTAGTCTTCGCTATTCGGCGTGAACGTGTTTATGTAGACCCGGTTCGAGATCGATTCGGTGACAACGGGAATTCGACTGCTCAGACTGCCGTGAAAAATTGGACCGGTTGAAGCCGTGCCGTTCGCCAAGTCCAGTAGGTTGTTTCCGTCGCGCGACAGAACGCGACGACCGTCGATGGTTCGACCGCTACCATCGAAGAAGTCGTCCAATATATCGGTGACCTTCGGCGATGACGATTCAGTGGTCGATGAGGAGTGGTGCAAAGGCGCTAGAGTCGCAGGATCGAGGGTGGTGATTTGTTCGTACCAATCCTGCGTTGCTACCAGATAGTTTCCGGCGGCGGCTGCTCGGGACTCGACGGTCCGATTGCCTCCGGTTTCGGCATCGAGGATGAACGACAAGCCGTTCGAAGTGGGTACCACGATCCACTTTCCGTCCTCGGTGACGGACATCGGCAGTTCACCGTCGTTGCAACTGACGTAGGAGCTATCGCCTTCTTCTTCGAAAACCTTCTTCTTCCATACTTGCCGCATGTCCTCTCCGTCGTAGACGCTTACAAAGTATTCGACTTTACCGGGTTGGATTCCGGTAGGAGGTTTCTGGACGTTGGAGAGCATTGCAACCCTCGGGAAGGGTTTGTGCTCGAGTAGGAAAGTGGTACACCCTGCTTCTACCGCAACTCCTGCGGACAATTCATAGTTCAACGTGCCCCGGATTTCACCGGTCAGGCTGTAAGAAGTGACGGACCTCGCATCCCACCGATTGTTGACGGCGAATACGCCGTCTTCGTTTCCTATGAGGTCTGCGTCTTCGGGAATCTGACCGACGCGAGTGAAGAGCGGCTTCTTGGTCGGCGGCGTCGATCGAGCAGTTGAGGAGGGCAACGACTGCGCAGATGACGGAGTGCTCGGCGGGGAGACGGATGTGAAATTTGTTGAGGAATTTTTATCCTCATGGGGGAGATCCGAGCTCGGCGGTGTTTGTCGAGGCGCGCAGCTCGTTGCGAACATCGTCGCGCTGCAGAGTGCAATTACCGCTGTAGCGCTCACGCTTCTATGGCGCATCGCACCTCTGCCTTCTGTGCGGAATCGTGGGCTGGAAACAGTATCGATGTAAGGGGATTCGGAAAAGCCGACGCGGCGGCCGTCAGGCTTCGGCCGACCGGCCGAAGCAGGTGAAGTCTTTCCGCTGGCCGGTTCTCGACGAGAAGAGTAACGGCCGATCCTGGCGATGAATGTCCTCCACGCAGACGACGCCACATCGGCCTATTGCTGACCGTGGAGGGCGGTGACGTGAGAGGATTCGCTGGCATCCGAGTGCCCTATGGCACGGGCTGCTCTGATACGCGTCTGGCGTCGTGTCCTCGGACGATCTGGGTGGACTGTTCCGACCGCAGACATATCGCCTCGTCAACCGATCAGACGACTGCGGAAGTTGCTCCTTGCAACCTAGTGTCGGTCCGATCGTATGTCGTGTTGCGAATCGAGGATTGCAGTGAGCCAGAATCCGTATCCCGGACCCCCGCCACCTCCGCCTGGAGGCCCGAACTGGCACAGTCAGTTTCAGCCGGCGCCCGACAACAACCTTGTGTGGGGAATCCTGGCGACGTTGTTCTGCTGTCTTCCGTTGGGCATCGTGTCGATCGTCAAGGCGACCCAGGTCAACTCGCTCTGGATGCAAGGGCGGCATGCCGAGGCCCGGAAGGCCGCCGAGGATGCAAAGAAGTTCGCACTGTGGTCGGTGGTCGGGTTCGTTGTGGTGGTGGTTCTGTACTTCGTAGTTATTGCGGGGGCGTTCGCGTCACTGTGAACGTCGGTGGTCATCGGCGTCCCGGGGTCGCAGTAGGCGGCTCTCGGTTCGGCGCGTCAGCGCGTCGCGTCTTCGGTTGGTGAGCGCACCTCACAGGTGAGCCGCATGATGTCCTCACCAACCATAGGAGGACTCTTGATGTTTCGTAAACTCGCAGTAACAGTATTCGCTACCTTGGTCTTGGTGGTTGGGTTCGCCGGCCCTGCCTCGGCCCGCACGGTGCCCGTCGTCGGCGATCCCTACTCGGGGTGCCGCTTCACCCCACTTGCCCTCGACTGTCTCCTGAACACGATCCCGTACTTCCTCTCGACCGGTTCGGCGCAGATGAGGGAAGATCTGATCGGCTCCTGAACCCTGAACGAGAGCGTTACGTAAAAGTGATTGTAATCACTTTCGGTTTGTCGGGCGTTCGGGGCTACATGCAGGTAGATGCGCTCGAAGCCCAAGAGATTCAACCGAACACAGGACGCAACCCCACGACCGTCTCGGACGATGGGTCTGGATTTCCCGGCTGATCTGCGACAAGACTTCAGTTCACACGTAACGCTCAGCTATTTCTCAGAGATAGTTCGGGTAACGCTCGCTCGAGTCCGGTTCCAGCGCCGGGGCTGGACTCGTCGGGAAAGTTTTGTCTCGGGGAGGAGACACCACTTATGGGGAGGACTGCGGGATGACGACGGTCGATGATCGAGGGGTCGACCCGTTCGACGCTCCGCGGGGTGCGCAGAACCGCGCCCCCGCGGACGCGTCGCCCGGCACCGGTGTCAATCGGTGGAAGTGGCAGGACGTCTACGTCAAGCGGCTCTACGTCACGGACGCGCTCGTCGTTGTGCTGTCCGTGCTGTTGGCGCAGTGGGTGCGGTTCGGATACGAGGAGCTCTTGCTGGCCGGGGAGGGCGCAGCATTCGAGTACTCGATGACGTCCGCGACGATTATCGTCGCGTGGTTGGGCGCATTGAGCCTGTTCCGCACTCGGTCGCGTCGCGTGATCGGTGCCGGCTACGACGAGTATCAGCGAGTCATTTCGGCGACGCTCGCCATGTTCGGCACCATCGCCATCATCGCGCTCATCACCAACGAGCAGATCGCGCGCGGATTCCTTGCCATTGCGTTGCCGGTCGGCCTCGCCGGCTTGCTGCTCACTCGGTGGGTGTGGCGGAAGGTGATCGCGCGTAAGCGTGCTCGGGGCGACTTTCAGACGTCGGTACTCGTAGTGGGTGGTGCGCGGGCGGTGCGGCACATGACCCGCACCTTCTCCCGTAAGGACGGCGAGGGTTACCGCGTCGTGGGTGTCTGTGTGCCGCGTTATTCGGGTGCGGCTGGGGATGTGATCGATGTCGACGGCCGGGAGATCACCATCTACGGCGATGAGCATTCGGTGGTCGAGGCACTCAAGCTGTCGGGGGCGGACACGGTGGTGGTCACCGCCACCGAGACCCTGGGCAGCGACGGTCTGCACGATCTGGTCTGGCAGCTCGAGCCGCTCGACACCGACCTGGTCGTCGCCACGGGTGTGGTGGATGTGGCCGGGCCGCGGATCGAGATGCGCCCGGTGGCCGGTCTGCCGTTGATCCATGTGGAGAAGCCGAGCTATCACGGGGCGAAGCGCTCGGGCAAGCGGATCTTCGATCTGGTGTTCGCCGGTGCGGCGCTGGTGGCGTTGGCGCCGGTGTTCGCGGTCGTCGCGCTGCTGATCAAGCTCGAGGATCGGGGTCCGATCTTCTACAAGGCCGAGCGCATCGGCATCGACGGCACGCCGTTCGGGATGATCAAGTTCCGGTCGATGGTCACCAACGCCGACAAGATGGTCGACACCCTGTTGGCGCAGAACGAGGGTGCCGGTCCGTTGTTCAAGATGAAGGACGACCCCCGCGTGACCCGTATCGGCAAGATCATGCGCCGGTTCAGCATCGACGAGTTGCCGCAGTTCCTCAACGTCATTCGTGGGGAGATGAGTGTGGTGGGTCCGCGTCCGCCGTTGCGGCGTGAGGTGGAGGCCTACGACGGTCGGGTCAAGCGTCGCCTGTTGGTGCGCCCGGGTGTCACGGGCCTGTGGCAGGTCAGCGGTCGCTCGGATCTGTCGTGGGATGAGTCGGTGCGGCTGGATCTGTCGTATGTGGAGAACTGGTCGATGGTCTCGGATGTGCTGATCATCGGTAAGACCGTCAAGGCGGTCCTCGCCAGTGACGGCGCCTACTGAGCAAGCGCGAAGAGAACGGCCTCGGAGTTCGACTCCGGGGCCGTTCTCGTATGGGACCGGCCGAACCGCCATGCGTCCACGCATATGCCGATACCGTGGGACGAAACTGTTCGGAGGTAGCCGCATGTGCACAGCCGCCAACTACACCGCCAAGGACCACTATTTCGGCCGGAATCTCGACCTCGAATACTCCTACCGGGAAGCGGTGACGGTCACGCCGCGGAACTTCCCGTTCGAGTTCCGTAAGGTGCCGCCACTGAAGACGCATCACGCCATGATCGGCATGGCGACGGTAGCCGAGGGTTATCCGCTCTACTACGACGCGACCAACGAGAAGGGCTTGAGCATGGCGGGGCTGAATTTCCCCGACAATGCCGACTACAAGCCCGTTTCGGAGGACGGGACGAACGTCGCGTCGTTCGAGTTCATCCCCTGGGTGCTCGGACAGTTCGAGACCGTCGCGCAGGTGCGGGACGCGCTTGCGGACGTGCGCATCGTCGACATTGCGTTCAGTGAGGAGTTCCCGCCGTCCCCGCTGCACTGGATCATTTCCGACCGGGACGAGTCCATTACCGTCGAATCCGTCGCCGAGGGCTTGAAGGTCCACGACAACCCGATCCAGGTCCTCACGAACAATCCGACCTTCGACATCCAGTTGTTCAACATCAACAACTACATGAGTCTGTCGGTCGATCCACCCGAGCCGCGCTTCTCGAAGGAGATCCCCTTCGATACCTACAGTCGCGGCCTCGGTGCGGTGGGGTTGCCGGGAGACCTGTCCTCGATGTCGCGTTTCGTCAAGGCCGCCTTCACCAAGGTGAATTCGGTATCGGGCGGCTCGGAGTCCGAGGCGATCAGCCAGTTCTTCCACATCCTCGGTTCCGTGGAACAGCAGCGGGGATGTGTTCGGCTCGAGGACAAGTACGAGATCACCATCTACTCGTCGTGCTGTAACACCCACAGGGGCATCTACTACTACCGCACCTACGAGAACAGTCAGATCACCGGTGTGGACATGCACAAAGAGGATCTCGACGGGAGCGAACTGGCGTCGTATCCGCTGGTGAAGAGCCAGCAGGTCCTCATGCAGAACTGACCGCAGCTCGATCGGAACGGCCTCGGGGTTTCGACTCCGGGGCCGTTCTCGATCTCCGACACCCAACCGTGATTTGACTTTCCGCTGTGATGACCCGCACAGTATGTACGCACAGCGTTCACTACGTACGCAGTGCGTACAAAATCTCTCGTTCCCTTGGAAGGAACCTTCGGTGTCACGACGCTCATTCGAATTCGGCCGGATCCGCACGGCGGCAGTAGTGGTGTCGGGTGTTCTCGCGCTCGCACTCACAGGCTGCAGCTCCGGTGAATCTGCAGCTCAGGAGACACCCGCAGCCCAGGAAACGACCGCGTCGGATGGTTCGCCCACGGACTCCGCTCACCCGGCCTCCGAAGCTCCCGCCGAGGGCGAGATGCGTGTGACGCTGCTCGGCACGGGCAGCCCGGTGCCGAGCACTGAGCGCTACGGCATGTCCACGCTGGTCCAGGCCAACGGACTGAACCTCGTCTTCGATGCGGGACGCGGAGCCACGGTGCGCCTGACGCAGGCCGGCGTGCCGGTCGGTCAGGTCGATGCCGTCTTCCTCACCCACTTCCATTCCGACCACATCAACGGTCTGTCCGACCTCTGGATGAGCAGCTACGTCCCGGCGCTCGGTGGCCGCGAGGGCGCCTTCCAGCTCTACGGACCCGTCGGCGTCCGGAACATCGGCGACGGAATGCAGAGCACCTACCGCAACGACATCGACGTGCGCGTCGCAGACAAGGAAGTGGATCCCGCGACCACGCCGATCGAATCGCACGAGTTCGCGGAAGACGGCGTCGTCTTCGATCAGGACGGCGTCACCGTCACTATGTTCACCGTGGAGCACGATCCGGTCGGTGCCATCCAGCCGGCGGTCGGCTATCGCGTCGACTATGCGGGCAAGTCGGTGCTCATCAGTGGCGACACCGTTCCCACCGAGAACGTCCTGAAGTTCGGTGAAGGCGTCGACGTGCTGGTGCACGAGGTCGCCGACTTCGAGGATCCGTCTGCGCTGCCCAGCGTGTACGCGCACCATACGAACCCGCAGCAGGCAGGCGACATCTTCGAGCAGACCCAGCCGAAGATGGCCGTGTACAGCCACATCGTCAACGGCATCCCCGGCCGCGTCCCCGGGATCTCCGAGGAGACGCTCGTCGAACGCACCCGGGAGAACTACGACGGCCCGCTGACCGTCGGCACCGACCTGATGACCTTCCTCATCACCGGCGACGAGGTGCGCGTCGACAGCTGATCGACAGCGCGGCCCGAACCCCGCCGGCACCGTCGGCGGGGTTTCGGCGTGGGGCATCCGGGGTCATCTGGTGGATGTACCGCGTTTCCGACGAGGAGGACCCGACATGGCGGCCAGCGTCTCCGATCGATTCGACATCGAGGCCACACCCGAGCAGGTGATGCGCGCCCTGAAGGATGTCGAGCGCATTCCCGAGTGGTCGTCGGCGCACAAGAGCGTCGAGGTGCTCACCCGGGATGACGACGGCCGGCCGCTCCGGATCCGCATGACCCTGTCGCTGCTCGGCTTCTCCGACACCCAGACCATCGAGCATTCGTGGACGGAGAGTTCGACGTCGTGGACGCTCGTCGACAGCGCGATGCAGCGCAGCCAGGACGGTGAGTACGCCCTCGAACAGATCGCGCGCGGCACCCGGGTGCACGTCACCATGTCGCTCGAACCGAAGGTTCCGGTTCCCGGCTTCGTGCTGAAGCGCGGGCAGAAGCACGCGGTCGAAGCGGTCCGGAAGGGGCTGACCGAGTTCGTCCTGTCCAATTACGCCTGACTCGCCGTCGGCAGTTCCAGAGTGAACCGGGCTCCGCAGCCCGGTCCGTCACTGTGCGCGTGGATGCGACCGTCGTGGGCTTCGACGAGTGCCCGCGCGATCGTCAGGCCGATGCCGCTGCCGCCGTGATTCCGGTCGCGGGCGGTGTCCGCGCGGTAGAACCGGTCGAAGAGGTGGTCGAGGTGGTCGGGCGCGATACCGGCGCCCGTGTCGGTCACGGTGATCTCCGTTCGGCCGCGGCCCAGGATGCGCGTGGCGACGGTGACGTTTCCTCCTGCCGGTGTGTGCCGTAGGGCGTTGTCCAGCAGGTTCGCCAGCACCTGTCCGAGCCGGTCGGGATCGACCGTCACCGGCGCAGATTCGACGACCTCGGCCTGCAACGTCACGCCTTTGCCGTCGTACTGCTCGCGCACCGCGTCGACTGCCGTGGCGACGAGGGTGCCGGTGGTCGTGGGCACCCGATGGATGCGGGTGAGGTGCTCTTCCGCCCGGGAGACCGCGGTGATGTCCTGTGCCAGGCGGTTCAGCCGGTGGGTGGCGGCTCGCAGAATCTGCCGGGTGTCGTCGTCGAGAGTGCGGACGCCGTCCTCGAGTGCTTCCAGATAGGAGTCGAGTGTGGCGATGGGTGTGCGCATTTCGTGCCCGAGGTCGGCGAGCATTCTGCGCCTTGTGATTTCGGTGGCTTCGAGGCGTCGTGCCAGCTCGTTGAAACTGGTTGCCAGTTCGTCGAATTCGTGGCCGAGCTCGGGGCTGGGGACGCGGGTGTCGTAGCGACCTCCGGCGATCTGTGCGGTGGAGGTGGTCACCGTGTCGAGCGAACGCTGGATCCGTCGCGCGATGTACCAACTGACCGCCGAGGCCAACAGCACCGCGATCGCGACCGCCAGACCCCACGCGAGGACGATGGCCCAGGTGAAGGCTTCTTCGACGTGGGCGGCCTGGCTCGAATCGTGATCGATGCCCGCTTGTCCTAGATGGTCGTGGAAGATCCCGGGAGCGAGAGCGGACGCGACCAGCCATGCGCTGACGGCACATCCGACGACGACGGCGACGAGCGCGAGGAACAGGCGGGTGCCGAAACTCGTCGCGGTGGGGGAGCGGGACGTCATCGTCCTGTACCCATCCGGTAGCCGACGCCGCGGACGGTGCGCACGAAACGTCCCTGGTTCGCATCGTCGCCGAGCTTGCGGCGCAGATGGCCGATGTGCACGTCCACGAGGTGGTCGTCGCCGACCCAGTTCTGTCCCCACACGGCCGCGATGAGCTGCGCCCGGGTGAACACGACTCCTGGGTCCTGCGCCAGGGCAGCGAGGATGTCGAACTCGGTGCGGGTGAGCGCGACCGGTGTGCCGCGCACGGCGACCTCCCGTCCGTCGACGTCGATGGAGAGATCGCCGAACACGCGGTCCTGCCGGCCCGTAGAGGCTGAGATCCGTGCAGTGGTCCGGGGACGACGCAGCATGGCCTGGATGCGGGCCATCAGTTCGCGCGGGCTGAACGGTTTCGTGAGGTAGTCGTCGGCTCCGACGGACAGACCGATCAGGGTGTCGACTTCCTCGGTGCGCGCGGTGAGCATCACGACGTACGCGTCGGAGAAGGTGCGCAGCTGCCGGCACACCTCGACACCGTCGAGTCCGGGGAGGCCGAGGTCGAGCACCAGGATGTCGGGGTCGACCTGCCGCGCGAGGGTCACGGCCTCGGATCCGTCGCCGGTGATCGTCACGTCGAAGCCGTCGCGTTCGAGATACGAACCCACGAGCTTTGCCAACGACTCCTCGTCCTCGACGACCATGGCTCGCATCCGGCCGGTCGAGCTCGGGGCGGGTGCGGATCCGCCGGATGGTCCCGTTGGGCGAACAGAGGAAGGCATGGCATCCATCATCACCACCCGCCGTGGTGCTGACGATGTGCCCGCACTTCTTGAGCAAATCTTCATGAGATCTCCACCGGAACCCGGGAGCGCACACGCGAGGGTGGATGCCATGAACAAGAAGGCTCTGGCCGCCGGTGCGATCGCGCTGGCAGTGGCATTCACGACGTCTGCGTGCAGTGATTCCAGTGGCAACGAAGCAACCACGGCGACCGCCACTTCGGCTCCGACATCCGCCGAGGCGAACTCCGCGCGGTTCGACCAGGACGATGTGATGTTCTCGCGCATGATGATCCCGCACCATGCGCAGGCCATCGAGATGAGCGACATGCTGCTGGCAAAGGACGGCATCCCGGAGCCGGTGAGGGCGCTGGCCGAGCAGATCAAGGCAGAGCAACAACCCGAGATCGAGCAGTTCGAGGCGTGGCTCGACGAGTGGGGCATGCCGCCCATGCACAGGGAGGACACTCCCCGGATGGACAGACTCGACATGCCCGGCATGCCGCACATGGACGACATGCCGCACATGGACGACATGCCGCACATGGACGGGATGATGAGCGAGCAGGACATGCAGGCACTGTCCGACGCGCAGGGTGTCGACGCGGCCCGCCTGTATCTGGAGCAGATGATCGTCCACCACGAGGGAGCGATCGAGATGGCGCAGGACGAGATCGAGGACGGGCAGTACCCCGATACCGTCGAGCTGGCCCGCACCATCGCCGACACCCAGCAAAAGGAAATCGACACGATGCGTCAGTTGTTGACCACTCTGTAGCCGATCCGCGTCGCGGGTTCGTCCCGCCGGCCGAGTCAGGAGCTGTCGATGTCCCAGCAGGTGCACGAACACACCCACGAGCACGCCGGCCACGATCGTCACGCGGGGCACGGCGCGCACGGCGAGATGTTCCGGCGACGGTTCTGGGTCAGTCTGATCCTGTCGGTGCCGGTCGTCGTCTTCAGCCACATGGTCGCCGAGCTCTTCGGTTATCACCTTCCGGATGTTCCGGGCGTCGAGTGGATCCCACCGGTACTGGGCACGGTGATCTTCTTCTACGGCGGCGTGCCGTTCCTGACCGGCGGCTGGGCCGAACTACGTTCCCGCCAACCGGGGATGATGCTGCTCATCGCCATGGCGATCACGGTCGCCTTCGTCGCGTCGTGGGCCACGACTCTCGAGGTCGGCGGTTTCGACCTGGACTTCTGGTGGGAACTGGCGCTGCTGATCGTCATCATGCTGCTCGGTCACTGGCTCGAGATGCGGGCGCTGGGTTCGGCCTCCGGAGCACTCGAAGCACTGGCCGCGATGCTGCCCGATACCGCCGAGAAGGTCACCGACGACGGTGTGGTCGAGGTGCCGCTGCACGACGTGGCTCTCGACGACGTGGTGCTCGTGCGCGCGGGCGCACGTGTGCCCGCCGACGGCACGGTCATCGACGGCACCGCCGAGGTCGACGAGTCGATGGTCACCGGCGAATCCAAGACGGTCACCCGCGACGTCGGCGACACGGTGGTCGCGGGCACCGTCGCCACTGACAGCGCGCTGCGGGTGCGGATCACGGCGGTGGGGGAGGACACGGCGTTGGCCGGTATCCAGCGCATGGTCGCCGATGCCCAGGCGTCCTCGTCCCGCGCGCAGGCCTTGGCGGATCGCGCCGCGGCATTCCTCTTCTACTTCGCCGCGATCGCGGGTGCTCTCACCTTCCTCGTGTGGACGTTGCTCGGCAATCTCGACGAAGCGGTGGTCCGTACCGTCACCGTTCTCGTCATCGCCTGCCCTCACGCCTTAGGTTTGGCAATCCCGCTGGTGATCGCCATCTCGACCGAACGTGCGGCTCGGGCGGGTGTGCTCGTCAAGGATCGGTTGGCGCTCGAACGCATGCGCACCGTCGACGCAGTGCTGTTCGACAAGACCGGCACCCTCACGCAGGGCAGGCACGAGGTCACCGGTGTCGTCGCCACGGCGGGAACCGACGAGGATCATCTGCTCGCCCTGGCAGCGGCGGTCGAAGCCGACAGCGAGCACCCGGTCGCGCGAGCCATCGTCGCCGCCGCCGATGCCCGCGTGCC
>Ga0180218_1001651_pt1 | contig 13041 bp, 13 predicted proteins | sample eDN3rd37CKraftBY_FD_151334 | JGI IMG/M metagenome (GOLD analysis project Ga0180218, IMG submission 151334) | Enriched backyard soil microbial communities from Emeryville, California, USA - eDNA 3rd pass 37_C Kraft BY (version 2) (version 2) | ecosystem: Environmental > Terrestrial > Soil >... | reverse complement strand
GATGCGCGAGATCATGACGCGGCCGCCCTCATCGAGCTTGCTGGCGCAGCGCGGCCTGCGTCGCGCTCGCATCGCGCAGGATGTCCTGCAGATACAGATTGCCGTCGGTCACCACCTGCATGCCGGGTTCGAGCCCGGACACCACCTCGGTCACGCCCGGCAGGCTCGCACCGACCTTGACCTCGCGGCGCTCGAAGCGATGCGCGTCGACGCGCACGAACACATAGTGATGGTTGTCGGCCAGGAAGACCGCCCGCGCCGGCACGGCGATGCCGTCGAAGCCGGCGGCCTCGATGCGCGCGGTGACGAACATCTCCGCCTTCAACCGGCGCTCCGGGTTCGGCACCGACAGGCGCACCTTGATGCTGCGCGCGGCCGGATCGACGTAGTCGGCGATCTTGACCACCTTGGCCGGGAATGACTCGCCCGGATAGGCGGTCGACGTCAGCGTCACGCTGCCGCCGGGGCGGAACAGCGCCAGATCGGCCTCGGCCGCGTCGAGCTGTGCCCACAGGTCGGAGGGGTCGGTCAGCAGGAACAGCGGCGCGGCCGGCGGCTGGTCGGGCCGCAGCTGCATGCCCGGATTGACGTTGCGCTCGACCACCAGGCCGGCGATCGGCGCGCGCAGTGCGAAGCGATCCGGGGCGCCCACACCGATCGCGCCCGGCTTGCCCAGTTCGCCGCCGACCTGCCGCAACGCCGCCTGCGCACGCTGCAGTTCGGCACTGGCGCGCGCGGCCTCGGCCTGGGCCTGCTCCAGGTCCTTCTGCGCGACGATGCCCGCGCCATACAGCTCGCGTTGCCGCGCCAGGCCCTTGGACGCCAGCGCGGCATCGGCGGCGGCCTTGCGCGCATCGGCCTGCGCCGCGCCGAAGTCGGGCGAGGACAGCAGCACCAGCGGCTGGCCCGCGGCGACGGTGGTGCCGGGCTGCACCAGGATCTCGGCGACGCGGCCGGCGAACGGGCTCATCACGCGCACGGTGCGATCCTCGTTCCAGACCAGCCGGCCGGGCAGCGTCAGCACGCGCTCGGCGCCGCGCCGCACCGGCTCGGCGGCAATGCCGGGCAGCGACTTGACCGTATCGGGAAAGATCACCACCGCGCCTTCGACACGCGGCGACTCGGACTCCGGTTCGGCCTTCCGGCCGCATGCGGTCAGGCTCAGCAGCGTGCCAAGCAGGACGATCGTCAACAGGGAACGGAGGGTCATGCGACGGAGATGGAGGGAAGCCGGAACGTGTCCGGTCAGTGGACGGAAAGGTAGGGGGCAACGTCTTGCAGCGACAGATCGGCAGCATCGGCCGGGGCCGCGGCGGCCGGTTCATCCGCACTGCGCGTGGCGGCCAGATAGGCGGACAGCGCCTTGGCATAGGCGCCCCGCGCCTGCGCGGCATCGAGGCGCGTCTGCCGCAGCGCGCGGCGCGCATCGAGCAGTTCGAGCACGCCGATCGCGCCCTTGCCGAAGGCGAACTCGGCATCGGCGGCGACGCGCTCGGCCGCGGGCAGCACGGCCTCGTCGATCTGGCGCAGCGATTCGCGCGCGGCATCGAGCGCCGTGCGCAGCCGCCCGACCTCGTTGCCCGCGGCCAGCAGCACGCGGTTGCGTTCGTCCAGCGCCGCGTAGTAATCGACCTCGGCGCGCTGCGCCTCGCCGCCATAGCTGTGGCGCAGATACAGCGGGATGCTGACGAACACGCCGAAGCTGTTGCCGCTGCCCTGCTGGTTGGTGGCCGACACCGGATAGCGCTCGGCCTGCGCGCCAACGGTCACGTCGGGCACGCGTCCCGCCCGCGCCAGTTCGCGCGCGGCCGCGGCGGCCTGCAGACGGGCCTGCGCCACGGCGACGTCGGGCCGCGCCTGCAGCGCCTGTTCGTCCAGCGACGGCACCGGCTCGGCGAGGCCCGGCCACTGCGGCGACAGCGCGACGTCCTGCAGCGTGCCCGGGATGCCGATGCGCTGCGCCAGCTCCGCGAGGTCGCGCTGATGATCGGCCCGCGCCTCGCGCCAGTCCGCGCGGGCGCGCAAGGCATCGAGCTCGAGCCGCGTCACGTCGGCACGCGCCAGGTCGCCGGCCTTGTAACGGGTCCTGTTGGCCTGCTCGGTGCGCTCGTACAGCGCCAGCGTCTGCGCCAGCACGTCGACGCGTTGCTGGCTGACCGCGGCATCGAAGTAGGCCTGCTCCAGCGCGGCGATCTGCTGCACGGTGGCAGCCTGCACCTGCCGGTCCGCCGCCGCGCGGGCCGCCTGCGCCGTCCTGACGCGCAGGCCGGCCTTGTTGGCGGTCTCGATCACCTGGTCGATGCGCACCGTCGAATCGACGGTCTTGTTGCGCCAGCTGCCGGCGCCGACGCCGGCATGCGGGTTGATGTTCTCCACGCCCAGGCTCAGCACCGGGTTCGGCCGCTGTCCGGCGATCTGGATGTCGGCCTCGCTGGCCTGCACGGCGCGGCGTGCCGCGATCAGCTCCGGATTGCAGCGCAGCGCGAGCGCGCGCGCCTCGGACAGCGTCAGCGTCGCGCCCGCGCCGGGCGCGCGGCATTCGCCATCCGGCTGCGTTGCGACGGCAGCGAGCGGTGGCGCGGCGGCGGCGAAGCGGGCCGGCGCGCCGAGCAGCAGCGAGGCGGCGATCGACGCCAGCAGCAGGCGGAGGTGGGCACAGCGATGACGACGGACTTGCACGATGACAGGCTCGATTCAGGCAACGCAGACACGAAGCGCGCCGGCAGGGCCGGCGCGACGCGACCGTGCGCCCGTTGTCGCAATGGGCCCGGCACGATCTCCGGCGGCATTGGAGCGAAACGGGATTTCAATCGGCTTTCAAGATCTTGACGATTAGCTTGCAGCGCGCGATTCCGCGGGAATGCCCTGACATCGGCCGTGTGGGCGATGTCTCCATGTTTTATAATCGATACTTTTGCGCGAGGCCGCCGCGGTGGCGCCCGCCCCCTTCCACGCGATCGACGATGCCCGATATTCCGCTGCTCCCCGCGCTGTTGACCTTCCTTCTCGGCGGTGCGCTCGGCGCAGTCGGCGGGCTCTTCGGCATCGGCGGCGGGCTGATCGCGATCCCGGCGCTCGGCCTGCTCTACGGCATGGACCAGCAACTGGCGCAGGGCACCGCGCTGGTGATGATCGCGCCCAATGTGCTGATCGGCTTCTGGCAGTACCGCCGCCGCGCGGATATCGCGCTGCGCACCGCGCTGGTGCTGGGCCTGTCCGCGGTGCTGGCGACCTATGTAGGCGCGCGGCTGGCGACGGCGATGGACGCGGTGCTGCTGCGGCGGATCTTCGCGCTGTTCATGATCGGCATGGCCGTGTATTTCCTGTGGCGGCTGTTGCCTGGCCGCGCGGTCACGGTGCAGAAGGACCGCCTGTCGTCGCGCTGGATTCCGGCCGTGGGCGTGGTCGGCGGCGCGTTGTCGGGATTCTTCGGCGTGGGCGGCGGCGTGGTCGCGGCGCCGGCACTGGTGGGCCTGTTCGGTTTCCGCCAGGCGGCGGCGCAAGGGCTGGCACTGGCGCTGGTCACGCCCGGCGCGGTGGTCGCGCTGGCGACCTATGCACAGGCCCGCCACGTCGACTGGGCCAGCGGCATCCCGCTGTCGCTCGGCGGCATGCTGACGATCTCCTGGGGCGTGGCCCTGGCGCACCGCATGCCCGAGCGCCATCTGCGGGCGTGGTTCTCGCTGTGCCTGATCGCCACCGCGGTGGTGATGTTGGTGCGGGGTTGAGCCAGTGTTGATGCTGGCGCGCGGCCGACGCGGTTGGTGATGCTGGCGCGCGGCGACGCGGCGTGATGCCCGCGCGCGGCTGAGGCGGGCGTGATGCTGGTGCGGGGCTGAGGCGGCGGTAATGCTGGCGCGGGGCCGAGGCAGTGTTGGTGCCGGTGCGCGGCCGAGGCGTTTGCCGCTGCGGCCGGTCTTTTTGCCGCAGGCTAGTTCTTTCTGAACACCACGCTGAAGTTGTTGGCCGGCATCGGCACCGCTTCCTCGAAGCGCAGGCCGACGCTGTCTCCCAGCGCGATCACGGCCTCGATATCGCGCACGCCCCACGAGGCATCGCTCGCGCGCAGCTGCTCGTCGAAGATCGCGTTGCTCGGCGACGTGTGCTGACCGTCGCGACGATAGGGACCATACAGATAAAGCACGCCGCCGACGGGCAACAAGCGCGCCGCGCCCGCGAACAGCGCTTCCGCCGCCTGCCACGGCGAGATATGGATCATGTTGATGCAGACGACGGCATCGGCCTGCTCGATGCCCCAGTCGGCCTGCAGCACGTCCAGCGCCAGCGGATCACGCAGGTTCGGCAAACCCGCCTCCACCTTCCACGCCGCGATCGACCGCCGCGCGGCAGCGTCCGGATCGCTGGGCTGCCAGGTCCACGCCGGATTCGCGGCGGCGAAGTGCCTGGCATGCTGGCCGGTGCCGCTGGCAATCTCGAGGATCGTACCGGCCGCCGGCAATACGCGACGCAACACCTCGAGAATCGGCTCGCGATTGCGGTCGGCGGCGGGGGCGATGCGGCGGTGGTTGGGATGGACGTGTTCAGGCAGCATGGGCATCGGTCGGTCGGGCGGCCGGTTCGAACGGCGAGGTTGACAGCCTACCAGCAACGCCCGTCCGTCGACCCAAATCGCCACTGCGATACACTGCCCCCGCCGTTGCCATTTCCCCGCCGTAGCCCCTTGCCCACGTACACCCTTTCCGCCCCCGTTCACGCCGAGCTCGATATCCGCAAGAGCCGCTTTCTCGCCGTCGCCATGCCGGTCGCCGATCGCGACGAGGCGATGCGCGTCGTGCAGTCGCTGCGCGCCGAGCATCCGACGGCGACGCATGTCTGCTGGGCGCTGCTGGCCGGCGGGCAGTCCGGCATGTCGGACGACGGCGAGCCGTCGGGCACCGCGGGGCGGCCGATTCTCGAGGTGCTGCGCCATCATGAACTCGATGGCGTGCTGGCCGCGGTGGTGCGCGACTACGGCGGCATCAAGCTCGGCGCCGGCGGGCTGGTGCGGGCCTATACCGATGCGATCGCCGCCGCGCTGAAGACCGCCGAACGGGTCGAGCGCATCGCGTATGCGAGCCTGGCGGTCGAGGTGGACTATGCCGACGAGGCGCGGGTGCGGCGCTGGCTCGAACAGACCGGCCACACGTTGGCCGACAGCGCCTATGGCGCGACGGTCCAGTTGTCGATTCGACTGCCCGCCACCGAACTGGACGCGGCCCAGGCAGCGCTGCGCGATGCCACGCATGGCCGCGCCCAGTTTCCGCGGGTGGATCCGGACCACGAGGGACGCCGATGAGCGAGGCGATGAGCGGGCCGATGACCGAGCCGAAGGGCGAGGTGGTAGCCGAACCGATGAGCGAGCCGAAGGACGAGCAGATGAGTGAGGCGATCGGCGAGCCAATGAGCGAACCGGACAGCGCATTACCGCTGCGCGTGCGTATCGCCCCATCGGAGCTGGAGTTCGCGGCGGAGCCGGGGCAATCCATTCTCGAAGCCTCGCTGCGCGCCGGCATTCGCCTGCCCCACTCCTGCCGCAACGGCACGTGCCGCGCCTGCCTGTCCCGGCTGGTGTCCGGCAGCATACGCTATCGGATCGAATGGCCGGGCCTGAGCGCCGACGAAAAGGAAGACGGCTATCTGCTGCCTTGCGTCGCCTGCCCCCAATCCGATCTGGAGATCGTCGCACCGGGCGCGCGGCGGCAGGACTAAGCCGGCGACGCTCAGGCGACCGCGCGCCTGCGCACCGGCGCCGGCGCAACCGCGGCAAAGAACGCCAGCGCGATCCGCAGCGCATCGGGCCCCGCCGGATCGGCATAGGCCTGGCTGGCCGCGCCGCCGCTCCACGCATGGCCCAGCCCTTCAACCCGTACCAGGCGGACATAGAGCCTGCCGTCGCGGCGCCAGTCATGCACCGCGACCGGACGGCGCTCACCCCGCCGCAGCACGCGCACCGAAGGCTGGGCCGCCGCGGCCGGCAAAGCGCCCGGGGTCGACAGCGACAACCACAGCGTCGCGCTGGCGATGGCGTTGTCGTAGGCGACCACACGATCAGCATCGCCATGAATCAACAGCAGCGGCGGCGGCATCCTGCCCTGCAATTGCAGCCGCAGCGCCTGCAATTGCGCGGCCGTATGTCCGTTCAGCGAGCCGCGCATGACGCGGCCGGCCTGCGTGGCGTTGCGGGCGAGATGCGGGGCCGCGCCCGAGTGCGAGCCGACGGCGACGAAGCGGTCGGGGTAGCGCAGCGCCAGCATCAGCGCCATCGCGCCGCCGGCCGAGAGTCCAAGCAGGTGCACGCGATCGGACTGCACCGGATGCGCGCGGCACACATGGTCGATCATTCCCATCAGCAGGCCGGCCTCCGCTGCGGCCTGCGCCTCGCCGCGGAACCAGTTCCAGCATCGATGCGCATTGGCGCGCGAGGACTGCTCGGGCAGCAGCACGATGCAGCGGCGCGCCCGCGCCAGCGCGGCCACGCGCGTGCAGGCGGCGAAGCTGGCGGCATCCTGGCCGCAGCCATGCAGCAGCACCAGCAAGGGCGCGGGCCGCGACGTGCCGACGCCAGACGGGATAAACAATCGATAGTGGCGCTGCGCCAGCGGACCGAAGCCCCAGACGCCCTCCTGCCATCGGCCGCCGCGGCTGGTCGGCGCCGGCACCGGCGAGGTGACACCGGACAGCACGCGCCGCGCTTCCCGGCCCTGCTGGGCCGCATGGCCGACCGACTGCGCCACGGTATGCGCGACGGTCTGCGCCACCGTCTTCGTGACGGACTTCGTCACCGAGCGCGCGACCGCGCGCTGCATCTGCTGCATCTGGCGGGCAGCGGTCTTGCCAAGCTTGGCCCAGGGATTGACGGTGCGGCGGCGGCGTGGGGTCGGCATCGGTCAGCCTTGCGCTTTACGCGTTACGGTCCGCGGGTCGGGACCGAGGCCATTATGCGGCAAGCCGGAGCGCGGCATGCCGATGCGCTGCAGACGCCTATACCGTTGCCGTTGCCGTCGCCGTTGCCGTTGCCGTTGCCGTTGCCGTTGCCGTCGCCCTTGCCCTTGCCCTTGCCCTTGCCGGTGCGGTGGCCGTGGCCGACGCGGATGCCATTACTGTGCCGGTGCCGGGCAAACCGGCCCTCAATGCCAGCCGCGCCAGGCCAGGTCCGCTCCCAGCAACAGCAGCCCGATAAAGAACAGCCGCCGGAACAGCGCCGCGCTGATCCGGTTGCGCAGCCGCTGACCCAGCCACATGCCGGCCAGCGCGGGCACCAGCGTCGCCAGCGAGGCGCCCAATACCGGCGTCTGCGCCAGCACGCCATGCATCAGCAGATTGATCGCCAGCGCCACGGTCGATACGGTGAACGACAGGCCGAGCGCCTGCACCAGTTCTTCACGCGCCAGCCCGAGGCCCTGCAGATAGGGCACCGCCGGAATCACCAGCACGCCGGTCACCGCGGTGATCGCGCCGGTGGCCAGGCCGATCAGCGGCGCCAGCCAGCGCTCGTGCGCCGCCGGCACGTTCAGGTGCCACGACGACAGCCCGACCGCCGCATAGGCGATCAGCGCGATGCCGAGCGCCGCGGTGGCCTGCTGCATCGCCGACGGCGGCGCCAGCGCGCCGGCCACCAGCGTACCGACGACGATGCCGAGCAGCATCGGCCAGAGCCGCATCACCAGCGCGCCGAAGCGCGGCCCCGCGGCCAGCTGGACCACGTTCGTCACCATCGACGGCGCGACCAGCAGCGCGGCGGCCTGCATCGGCGGCATCACCAGACCGAGCAGGCCGAGTCCGACCACGCCCTTGACGAAGCCCGCCAGCAGAAAGGTCAGGCCGATGAACAGCGCCTGTGCGCCCAGCGTGTGCGCATCCATGCCGCGTTCCCTTACTGGTCGCCGGTACGGGCATCGTGCACGGCGCGGCTGTCGCCCGGCGCCTGCTCGCGCCGATGCATGCCGTAGTCGCGCAGCACCTGCGCCACGCGCAGCCGGTAGTCGGCAAACACGCCGCCGCGGCCCGCGGCCTGGGCATGGCGGTGCTCGACCGTATTGCGCCAGGCCTGCACCGCGGCCTCGTCGCGGAAGAAGGACAACGACAGCACCTTGCCTGGCGTGCTCAGGCTCTGGAAGCGTTCGACGGAGATAAAGCCGTCGATCGCTTCAAGCGTGGGGCGCAGCTGCGCGGCGATATCGAGATAGGCGTCCTTCTGCCCGGGGGCGAATTCGACTTCAAAGATCACGGCAATCATCGGGGCGTCCTTTGGTTGTGTTGGGTGGTCCCGTGCGGAGTTCGGGATCGGAAGAAATGGGGATCAGAGGAAATGCGGGATCCGTGCGTTCAGCGATGGCCGATAACGATACGCCTTTGCCAAGGCGGCCGGCTCGATGCCGCGCGCCAGCAGCGCGGCGACGGTGGCTTCGGCCAGCGTCGCCGCCAGCGCGTCGCCGGGACAGCGATGCGGGCCATGGCCGAAGGTCCAGGTCCGCTCGCCGGAATTCGGCGGCCCATACACCGAGGCACTCACCGAGGCACTTACCGGGGCACTTACCGGGGCACTTACCGGGGCACTTACCGGGGCATTCACCGGCGCATTCGCCGAGGCACTGGCTGGTCGGCCTTCCGATGCGGCCGCCGCGGCCAGCAGCACCAGGATGCCGTCGCCGCGCCGCAGCGGCACGCCGCAGACGTACGCATCCTCGGCCATGAAGCGGCGCGTGTTGTGGATCGGCGGATCGGCGCGCAGCACCCGCGCCACCGTCGCGCGCAGATCGTCGGCCGCGGCGGCATCGCGCGCGAGCCGCAGCAGCGTATTGCCGATCAGGCCGGCGGTGGCCTCGCAGCTCTGCACCATCAGCCCCAGCAGATTGGCGGCGATCGCGGCGTCGTCGACCCCGGCCGCGCGCGCCTGCTCGCGCAGCGCCTGCGTCCACGACGTATCGGCACGAACCGACAGGCCCTGCAGCGCCGCGGCGGCCTCGATGCCGGCCGCGATCTCGGCCGGACCCGCCAACGGCGACATGGCCGCGGCAAAGCTGGCGATCTGCGTCGCGATCCGGCTGGCCGTGGCTTCGTCGTCGGGAGCGGTGAAGCCGAGCAAACCCGCGAGCGAGATCACCGGCAGCGCGCTGCTCCAGCGATTCGCGGTGGCGCCGTGATCGTGCGTCACCGGCAGGACACGCGCCCATGCCGAGGCGGCAGCACGCACGTCGTTCAGGTCCAGCGTCGCCAACTGCCGCTGCAGCACCGCCTTCAACGGCGCATGGCCCGGCCCGTCGTTCATGCGGATCAGCCGCGCGAACAAGGTCCCGGCGGGCGACTGCGCGAGCGGCGGCGGCACCGGCTGTCCCGGCGGCCGCACCCGGCACGCCGGATGCGACAGCACCGCGGCCACCTCGTCCGGTCCCGCGGCGACCCACAGCATCAGCATCGCATCGCGGTGAAACGGCTGTGCGCGTGCGAGTTCGCGATAGTAGGGATATGGGTCGGGATGCGTGGCGGCGGCCAGCGGATCGGGAGGCGGCTTGGTCGGGTCCAGGGTCATGGGGATCACAGGGGGTTCACGGCCGCGTTGTGGCGGCATTACCTCGGCATTGCCGCGGCATCGGGGCGGCACTACGGCGGTATCGCCGCGACATTACCGCGGCATGACCGCCGACAAGGCATGGTTGATATCGGCAAGTATCGGCCTATACTGCGATCGTTGTTTCACCGTGGAATGAACTATGGAATACGCTCCCAGCATCAGTCAGTTGGCCGGCCTGCTGGCCGACCCGGGCCGCGCCGCGATGCTGTGGGCGTTGATGGACGGCAGCGCGAGACCGGCCGGCGAGCTGGGGCTGATCGCGGGGCTGTCGGCCTCGTCGACGAGCGGCCATCTGGCCCGGCTCGCCGAGGGCGGCCTGCTGGCGGTCGAGACGCATGGCCGCAATCGGTATTACCGGCTGGCCGCGCCCGAAATCGGTGTCGCCATCGAGGCGCTGGCCGCGGCCTCGCTGGCAAGCCGTCCGCCCCGCCTGCGTGCGGTGCCGCCCTCGCGCACCGCGCCGGCGACGCTGCGCCACGCGCGGACCTGCTACGACCACCTGGCAGGCGAGCTGGCGGTCGACCTGTTCGCGCGCATGACCGATTCGGGATGGATCCTCGTGCGGGACAGCGCGGTGGAATTGTCCGAGCACGGCGCGCACGGCATGGCGCAGCTCGGCGTGGATCTGGACGGCGCGCGCCGCAAGCGCAGGCAATTTGCCTGCACCTGTCCCGACTGGAGCGAGCGCAAGCCGCACCTGGGCGGCGCGCTGGGCGCGGCCCTGCTGGACGCGATGCTGCAACGGCGCTGGATCGAGCGCACGCCATCGTCGCGCGCGCTGCGGGTGACGCCGCGCGGGATGCGGGAAATCGGGCAACTGGCGAATTAGGTTGGCCGCTGGGTCGGCACGGCGGATCAACGCGGTGAACCGACGCAGTGGACCGGCACAGCGGACCGACACAGTGGACGGCGGTCCGGCACACGGGATGTTTTGCATAGGATGCGGGAGGGCGAGCCGTGAATGGAGTCATCGACGACGAGTCGCGCCAGGCGGTCGAACGGCTGCTCGGCATGATCAACTTCGACGACGGCGCAATGGTCGAGAAGCAGCTCGCGCTGCTCGACGAGGCGCTGGAGGAAGCCGACGATACGGTGGAAGGCACCGAACTGCTGTCGCTGGTGCAGGACGTGGTCGACTGGGAAGCGGGCTTCCAGGTCGAACAGAATGACACCGCGACCTTTATCGACTGCATGAACCAGCTGGCGGCGCGCGTCGCGCTGGTGCTCGATTGGGGCGTCGACGACCCCGAGGACGAGGACTTCCTGGGCAGCACCAGCGTGCCGGAACTGATGGAGCAGGCGCACGAACAACTGCGCGCGGCCGGCATCACGCTATGGCACTGGGAGATCGGTTCGGGCGTCTACGCGGGCTGGATCGCGCGCGCCGAGGACGATGACGAGATCCTGGCGATCGGCGAAACGCTGGGTGTCGAACTGCGGACCGGCGACCAGCCGTTCTGAGCGGAGCCGCCGGCGCGGCATCAAGCCTTCACGTCCGTCCTGGCATCGGCCTTGGCGCCGGCCTTGGCATCCACCTTGGCGTCCGCCCTGCCCTCCACCTTCCCCGCGCGCCGCGTCCCACGCGCCGGCGCCGCGGCCCCCACCGTGTGCTCCATCACATCGAGCAGCGCGCGCACCGCGGCCGGCATCAGTTTGCGCGCGGGCATCAGCACGTAGACCTTCAGCGGCGACGAGGCATAGGCGGGCAGCACGCGCACCAGCTGGCCCTGGCGCACCTGCTCGTCGACGAATTTCGGCGACAGCCGTGCGACGCCCAGCCCGTCGGTGGCGGCCTTCAGGCGAATCTCGGCGTTATGCGTGCGAATGCGCGGGTCGACCGGCAGCACGGCCACTTCGGCTCCGTCCTGCACGAACTCCCAGCGGCGGTCGTCGGCGTTGCCGATCACGGGCCAGCCGTTCAGATCGCCGGGCGAGCGCGGCAGCCCGCGCGCCTGGATCAGCGATGGCGCGGCATAGAACGCGCGCTCGACCAGCACCACCCGCTTGCTGGCAAACGAGCTGTCGTGCAGCGTGGTGTTGGTCATCACGAAGGCCAGGTCGTAACCGTGCTTGAGCAGGTCGGGCTGGACCCAGGTGACGTCGATCTGCACCTTCAGGTTCGGATGCAGCGACAGAAGACGCGACAGGCTCGGGGCCAGATGCTGCGAGCCGACCTCGTACGGCGTGGCGATCCGCAGCGTGCCGCTGACCTGTTCGCTGGCCGAGGCGGCCTCGGCGCTGATCTCGCGCAACGCGGCGAAATGCGGCGTACAGGCGCTGGCCCTGCTCGGTCACGCGCACGCGGCGCGTGTTGCGCTCGAACAGCCGTCCGCCGAGCTGCGCTTCAAGCCGGGCGATCGCCGCGCTCGCGGACGACTTCGGCACCTCGGCCAGTTCGGCCCCATGCGTAAAGGTGCCTGCCTCGACCACGCGGCAGAAGATTTCCCAATCCTTCCATTCGATCGTCTTCATCGTCCCGTTCGCCGGCGCCTGAGATGCGGCGCGCGAGCGGGATTTTCCCACAGCGCGCGCGGCATCGCTGGAGCGGGGCTCTGCCGCGGCCGGACTGCCGCGACCGGACTAATGCTCGAACAGGATCACCGAGCGCGCCAGCTCGCCGCGCCGCAGCTCGTCGAAGGCCTCGTTGATGCGCTCGAGCGGCAGCCGCTGCGCGATCAGCGCATCGAGCTCCAGCCGGCCCGACAGATAGAAGTCCACCAGGCGCGGCATGTCGATCGGGAAGCGGTTCGAGCCCATCATCGAGCCCTGGATGCGCTTTTCGGCGAGGAAGTCGGTGCCCTTGAGCTCGACCTTGACGCCCGGCGGCAGCATGCCGATCACGGTGGCGGCCCCGCCCCGCCGCAGCATGGCGAACGCCTGCTCGGCCGTGGCCTTCAGCCCGATCGCCTCGAAGGCGTGATGCACGCCGCCGCCGGTCAGCGTGCGCACCGCGTCGACGGGATCGGCCGCGCTGGCGTCGACCACATCGGTGGCGCCGAAACGGCGCGCCAGTTCCAGCTTGCCGGGCAGCCGGTCGATCGCGATGATGCGGCCCGCGCCCGCCAGCGCCGCGCCGTTGATGGTGGCAAGACCGATGCCGCCGCAGCCGATCACCGCAACGGTTTCACCGGGCCGCACGCCGGCCGTATGCGTGACCGCGCCAAAGCCGGTCGTCACCGCGCAGCCGATCAGCGCGGCGCGATCCAGCGGCATGTCGCGCCGGATCGCCACCAGCGCATGCTCGTGGATCAGCATCTGTTCGGCAAAGGCCGACAGGTTCAGGAACTGGTTCATCGCCGCGCCGGTGGCGCGCAGCCGCGGCGGCTCGTCGTCACGGCGGCGCGTATCGGGCGCGACGCACAGCGACAGATGGCCGCTCAGGCAGTGTTCGCAGTGGCCGCAATAGGCCGACAGGCAGGTGATCACATGATCGCCGGGCTTGACGGTGCGCACTTCCGCGCCGACCTGCT
>Ga0180218_1001650_pt1 | contig 13043 bp, 7 predicted proteins | sample eDN3rd37CKraftBY_FD_151334 | JGI IMG/M metagenome (GOLD analysis project Ga0180218, IMG submission 151334) | Enriched backyard soil microbial communities from Emeryville, California, USA - eDNA 3rd pass 37_C Kraft BY (version 2) (version 2) | ecosystem: Environmental > Terrestrial > Soil >... | reverse complement strand
GGCCACAGCCAGCCAGCAGTCGAAGGCCTGGCCGTTCGAAGAAGCCCGCCGGCTCATCAAGCGGCTGGAGAAACTGCCGGACGGCGCGACGAAAACGGTCCTGTTTGAAACGGGCTACGGCCCCTCGGGCCTTCCCCACATCGGCACGTTCGGTGAAGTCGCGCGCACGACCATGGTGCGGCACGCCTTCGAAATCCTGACGGAAGGCAAGCGCAAGACGCGCCTTCTCTGCTTCTCCGACGATATGGACGGCATGCGCAAGATTCCGGAAAACGTTCCGGACCGGAAGGCGCTCGAGCCCTATCTGCAAATGCCGTTGACGTCCGTTCCGAACCCCTGGGGCGGCGACTACGCGAGCTTCGGCGATCACAACAACGCCATGCTCCGCCGCTTCCTCGATACCTTCGGCTTCGACTACGAATTCGCGAGTGCCACGGAGTATTACAAGTCCGGCCGCTTCGACGAGGTCCTGCTGCGTGCGGTCGAGCGCTACGACGACATCATGAAGGTCATGCTGCCCACGCTCGGCGCCGAGCGCCAGGCGACCTACAGCCCCTTCCTGCCGATCTCGCCCAAGACCGGTCGCGTCCTGTACGTCCCCATGAAGAAGGTCGACCCGAAGACCGGCACGATCACCTTCGCCGATGAAGACGGCGAGGACATCACGCTTCCCGTCACCGGCGGTCAGGTCAAGCTGCAGTGGAAGCCCGACTTCGGCATGCGTTGGGTCGCCCTCGGCGTCGACTTCGAAATGTTCGGGAAGGATCATCAGACGAACGCGCCGATCTACGACAAGATCTGCGAGATCCTCGGCGGCACCCCGCCCGAGCACTACGTCTACGAGCTCTTCCTCGACGACAAGGGCGAGAAGATTTCGAAATCGCGCGGCAATGGTCTGACCATCGATGAATGGCTGACCTACGCTTCGCCCGAGAGCCTGTCGCTCTTCATGTATCAGAAGCCCAGAAGCGCCAAGCGGCTCTACTTCGACGTCATTCCGCGCGCGGTCGATGAATACCTGCAGTTCCTCTCGAGCTTTCCGAAGCAGGATGCCAAGCAGCAGCTCGACAATCCCGTCTGGCACATCCATGCAGGCCAGCCGCCGCAGCCGCAAATCCCCGTCACGTTCGGCTTGCTGCTGAACCTGGTGTCGGCCTCCCACGCGCACACGAAGGACGTCATCTGGGGCTTCCTCAATCGCTACACGCATGGCGCGAAGCCGGAAGACAATCCGATCATCGATCAGCTGGCGGGCTACGCGATCCGCTACTACGAAGATTTCGTGAAGCCGACGAAGAAGTTCCGCACGCCCGACGAGGTCGAGGCGGCAGCGCTCGAAAGCCTCGACAAGGCGCTGGCCGCGCTTCCCGCCGACAGCAATGGCGATGCGATCCAGAACGCCATCCTCGATGTCGGACGCGCAATTCCGCGCTATCAGGACCCGACCAAGACGAGCCCCACCGGCGGCCCGGGCGTCAAGCTCGACTGGTTCCAGGCGGTCTACGAGATCCTGCTCGGCCAGGAACGCGGACCGCGCCTCGGCACATTCGTTGCGCTCTACGGCATTCCCGAAACCCGCGCTCTGATCGCCAAGGCCCTCTCCGGCGCGCTCGCCAGCGCGTAAGACGCGCATCCTTGCGCACTCGGCGGCCGGCTCGACGAACGAGAATCGCCGAGCGCAAAAGGTCAGACGACCGGCGCCGCCCTCTCCGTCTCCTCGGCCGCATGCACACTGCGGCCCGCGGATTTCTGGCTTGAAATGTCCACGCGCCAGATGCGGTCGACGAGGCCGATGAGACGCTGCTCGCGCGCCTCGATCTGCCCGTGCAGCCATTCGCGCTCCTGGACAGCGTCGCGCGTGATGGCGAGCATCGGCGCGTCCCGCAAGCCCTTCGAATAGATCTGCTTCTTCTCTTCCCACGACGCGTTGCGCGCGCGGTCGTTCTCCTGCTGCGTGATCAGCACCAGGTTACCGAGGCTCTCGACGAGTTGCGCCCGCTCCTCCGCACTCGGGAACGATTGCCGCCACGGGCTCAAAGCCGCGGGCCGCTGCGGCAGCACATGCTCGATCGTATAGAGATCGGGATCGACCGCATCCAATCCGCCCGACATCTCGTCGCCCAGCCGCAGCAGCAGCAGTTTGCAGACCTTCGGATTGCGCTTATGGAAGTCCTTCAAATGAAACGCGATGCCGCGCACCTCGTCCCGCGTCATCTGTAAAACCGGATGCGATTTGTCGATCGCCTCGCCCGAGCGAATGACCCTGATCAATTCCGCGAAACGGCGGACGCGCTTACCCGATCCCGCGCACAACAGCCGCGTCAGCATCGCCAGGCGTTCGATCTCGCCGAGCAGGAACAATGCCCGCGCCGGATCGCGCTTCCAATCCTTCAGCGCGAAAATTGCCGCCGGCGCCCAGTCTGCCTCCGGCAAGCGATTGAGATACGTGAGCAGCCGCCGCATCTCAGGCGGCAGTTCGTCCCGCCCGTTCTTGCGAATGAGCGCATAGGACTCCGCCAGCGGCAGGAACACGTCTTTGAAGAAAGCTTCCGAACCCCCGGAATCGCGCATGACCTGCCGCACGCCCGAAACGATCTGCAGGCGCCCATGGCCATAGATCGTCCTCAGATGCGCGAAGAAAGCCTCAAACCCCTCGCCGAGCTCAGCGCTCACGTCATCCCACTTGGCAACCGCCCACTTGGCGTCGCCCGATGACATGCGGGCAAGAATATCCGATTTCAGGATGTCGTTGCGCTGCAGCTTCCTGCCCCGCTCGTTCAACACGACGAACATCTGGTGAGACCGGTCGATATCGTTGCCAACGATGACAACGACGAAACACCGGTCAGCAATGAAATCGGCAAGCCGCGCGCGCGCCGAGTTCGTCAGTTCCTGCAGCACGGACTTGAAGCGGTCCCGCACCTCCAGCAGCGTCGCCTCCGGCAGGGTGGGCGATGGAACGTCAGCCGGCAGGATCGAGCTTCCGGGTTGCAGAACATTGTCTTCGAAAACCGCACGTTCGCGTGTCGACAGATGCAGCCGGAAGCGTTCCGTCCGGAAAAACCGCGTCCCCACCTGGGCGACCAGCATGCTGTGCACGCGCTTCGCAACAATTTTTCGCGGATCGGTTTCGAGATCGCGCAGAACAGCCAGAAGCGTCATCAGAGTGATGAGGCGCTGCTGTCCGTCGATCACGCCGAATTCGCGAGCCGTCATTTTGGGTGAAAGCTTTGCCGTCTCGGCGCCCGGCGCATCCATCAGCACGACCGCGCCCAGGAAATAAGCGGGTTCCGCTTCGTCGTCCGTCGAAATCCCGGCAGCCTCGAGAAGATCGTCCAGAAGCTGCTCCGCCTGCTCGCGCCCCCACGAATAGGGCCGTTGGAAGAGCGGGATGTTCAGAAGGTAAGGACCGGACAACAATTCTGAAATGCTTAGCGATGCCGTAGGATACACGCTGCCACAACCCTCTTGACTGCTATTCCCTAGCCTCAGTAATCGCCACTAGCTAAAACAAGCGCGCACTGGTGACAGTTGCGTCCCTAGCCCCCGGCAAGCGCCAGCGATATACCCCAATCCGCATATTTCGCGCGCTTCATCAAAGTTCAAAATCAAATGAAAATGATAGTCTACAAAATTGTCACGTCGGCCGAATGGTCGGAGGCAAAGAAAAAAGGTCAGTATGACGGATCGTCGGACGACAGGCGAGATGGATTTATCCATTTGTCGGAAGGCCGCCAGTTGCGCGGCACATTAGATGCGCATTTCAAAGGGAAGCGCGATCTGCTTCTCATCGCGTTCGAGGCATCAAGGCTAGGCGCCGATTTGAAATGGGAACAATCCCGAAAGGGGGATCTCTTTCCCCATCTCTACGCGCCGCTGGACGTTTCTGTGGCTTTATGGGAGCGGCCGCTGCCAATTGATAGCGACGGCGTTCATTATCTCGACGAGGACATTCTCACGTGCTGAAAGAATTTTACCGGCTGACACGGAATGCGCTTTTCGCAGTTTCTCCGGAGGAAGCACACGAACTTTCGCTCCGCGCATTGGAATACGGCGTTTATCCGCGAGGGCGGGCGAGCGACGATCGCGTACTCACGCAAACTGTCTTCGGCCTGGAATTCAACAATCCCGTCGGCATCGCTGCCGGCTACGATAAGGACGCGCGCGTTCCCGATGCCATTCTCGGCATGGGCTGCGGCTTCGCCGAAATCGGCACCATCACCCCGCATCCGCAAAGCGGCAATCCAAAGCCGCGCGTCTTCCGCCTGATCGAAGACAACGCGCTCATCAATCGCCTGGGCTTCAACAACGGGGGCCACGCAGCCGCGCTCGGCCGGCTTGAAGCGCGCAAGAATCGCGGCGGCATCGTCGGCGTCAACATCGGCGCCAACAAAGACAGCGTCGATCGCGCCGAGGACTACGTTCTGGGCCTGCTGCGGTTCAATTCGGTCGCGAGCTACTTCACCGTCAACATCTCGTCTCCGAACACGCCGGGCCTTCGCGACCTGCAAGCCCCCGCCGCACTCGAGGAGCTCCTCTCCCGCATCATGACGGCGCGCAAGCGCCTGATCGACGACGGTGCCCAGAGACGTCCGGTCGTCGTCAAAATCTCGCCCGACATCGCGGCAGACGACATCGCCGCAATCGTCGAAAAGCTCGTCGCCTATGACGTCGATGCCATCGCCGTGTCGAACACGACGCTCGCGCGCGACGGTCTGAAATCGCCACACGCGACCGAAGCCGGCGGGCTCTCGGGCCGCCCCGTCTTCCAGCGCTCCACCGCCATGCTCGCCCGCGTCTACAAACTGACCGAAGGCCGGATCCCCCTCATCGGCATCGGCGGCATCGACAGCGGCGCGCGCGCGCTGGAGAAAATCGAAGCCGGCGCCACATTATTGCAGCTTTACACCGGTCTTGTTTACGAGGGTCCGGCGCTGATCGGGGAGATCAAGTCGCACCTCACGAAAACGCTGCACGTCGGCCGGCAGACGAGCCTCGCGGCCATCCGCGGCCGCCACGCCGACTACTGGGCGAAACAGCCGCTCTAGGTCGCGCGTTTTTCACGAGGCCTTCCGGCGTCGAAACGCTATAAGGTTCAAGTTGCCCATAAAAGCGTTTAGATCGACCTGAGCCCATCTTTGCCCTTGCCGCGCAAAACCTCGAAGTCTCCGGAAACGGCAGCGCGGCAGCCGGCAAAGGCGAGCGCGCCCAAAAAGCCGCGCAGTGCCGCGCTCGTCGCTCCAGCGGCGGAGAAGAAATCGCGCCGGGCGAAACCCGCTCCTGCTCCCGGGCCCGTCCACGAACAGCTGCCGCCCGAGATTGCAGCCTGGTTCGCGAAGCGTGGATGGGCTCCGCGTCCGCATCAGCTGGCGCTGCTCGATGCTGCGCGCGAACGCCGCTCCACGCTCCTCATCGCGCCAACCGGCGCAGGTAAGACGCTCGCAGGCTTCCTGCCGAGCCTCATTTCCATCCACAACGGCCAGAAGAAGAGAGCTGGCGCCGGACTCTTCACGCTCTACATCTCGCCGCTGAAGGCGCTCGCCGCCGACGTGGAACGCAACCTCACCCACCCCATCGAAGAAATGGGCCTCAAGGTCCGCACCGAAACGCGCACCGGCGATACCTCCATCGCGCAGCGGCAACGCCAGCGCGTGAAGCCGCCGCACATCCTGCTGACGACGCCTGAGCAGGTCGCGCTGCTCTTGAGCCATCCCGACGCGCCCTTTCTCTTCGCCGATCTCGACACGATCATCCTCGACGAGTTGCACGCGCTTGCCGCGTCGAAGCGCGGCGATCTCCTCGCGCTCGACCTCGCGCGCCTGCGCAAGCTTTCACCCAACGTCATGACGATCGGACTGTCGGCCACCGTCGCGCGCCCGAGCGAGCTGCGCGGCTATCTCGTGCCGCAAACCGCACCCGAAACCGAAACGAGTCTCGCCGACATCGTCACCGTCAAAGGCGGCGCCAAGCCCATCATCCAAATCCTCGAAGCTGAAAACGAAATTCCCTGGACCGGCCACACCGCACGTTACGCCATGCGCGAAGTCTATGAGGCGATCGGCCGGCACAAGCTCTCGCTCGTTTTCGTCAACACGCGCATGCAGGCCGAGTTTGCGTTCCAGGAACTCTGGCGCATCAACGACGAAAGTTATCCAATCGGCTTGCATCACGGCTCGCTCGAAACGGCCCAGCGCAAGAAGGTGGAAGCTGCGATGGCCGCGGGACGCCTGCGCGCCGTCGTCGCCACCTCGACGCTCGATCTCGGCATCGACTGGGGCGACGTCGATCTCGTCATTCATCTCGGCGCACCGAAGGGCGCGAGCCGCCTGCTGCAGCGCATCGGCCGCTCCAATCACCGGCTCGATGAGCCATCGCAGGCAATCCTCGTTCCCGGCAATCGCTTCGAAGTGCTCGAATGCCGAGCCGCCCAGCAGGCCGCGGAAGCGGGCGATCAGGACGCCACGCTGTCCCGCGTCGGCGCACTCGATGTCCTCGCCCAGCACGTTCTCGGCATGGCCTGCCAAGCCCCCTTCGATCCTGACGCGCTTTTCGATGAAGTTCGCTCAGCACTTCCCTACGCGGGCCTGACGCGCCAGCATTTCGACCGCACCGTCGATTTCGTCTCGACCGGCGGCTACGCGCTGAAATCCTATGAACGGTTCGCGAAACTGCGCCGCCAGGAAGACGGCAAGCTGCGCGTCGCCCATCCGCGCATCGTCCAGCAATACCGCTTGAACGTCGGCACCATCGTCGACGCGCCCCACCTGAAGGTCCGCCTCATCTCATCGCGCGGAGCGAAGAAGAACACCGCCCGCATCGGAGGCCGCGTCCTGGGCGAAGTCGAGGAAGGCTTCGCCGAACAGCTGACGCCGGGCGACACGTTCGTCTTCGCGGGCCAAGTCCTGCGCTTCGAAGGCATTCGCGATACGGAAGTCTTCGTCTCGCGCGCCACCGCCGAAGATCCGATGGTGCCGAGCTACGACGGCGGCAAGTTCCCGCTCTCCACGCACTTGGCGAAACGCGTGCGCGATATGCTCGCAGATCCGAGCGTCTGGTCGGCGCTGCCCAATCCCGTCTGCAATTGGCTCGAGCTGCAGACCGAGCGCTCCGTCATGCCCGCGCCCGATGAAGTGCTCATCGAAACTTTCCCGCGCGGCAACCGGCACTTCCTCGTCGCCTATCCGTTCGAAGGCCGCCTCGCGCACCAGACTCTCGGCATGCTGCTGACCCGCCGTCTGGACCGCATCGGCGCCAATCCTGTCGGCTTCGTCGCCAACGATTACGCGATGGCCGTCTGGACGCGCAAAGACATCTCGAGCCTCATCGAGAGTGGCCGCCTTTCGCTGGCTGAACTCTTCGACGAGGACATGCTGGGCGACGACCTCGACGCCTGGCTCGCCGAAAGCGCGCTCATGAAGCGCACGTTCCGTTTGGCGGCAGTGATCGCCGGACTGATCGAGCGCCGCCATCCGGGCAAGGTGAAATCCGGCCGTCAGGTGACGATCTCGACAGATCTCATCTACGATGTGCTGCGCCGCCACGATCCCGGCCACCTGCTGCTCGAAGCCGCATGGGCCGACGCGGCCACGGGGCTGCTCGATATCAAGCGCCTCGGCACGTTTCTCGCTCGCATAAAGCAGAGAATCAGACATCAAACTCTGGATCGCGTATCCCCGCTCGCCGTGCCGGTGCTGTTGGAAATCGGCGTCGAGCTGGTTTATGGCCAAGACCGTGACGCAATTTTACGCGATGCCGCAGATGAACTGATCCGCGAAGCAACGGGGGACATGCGGACATGAACATGCTGAAACCGGAACGGCTGGGGCTCGACGATTTCGCCGACCAGCCCGTCAACGTGTGCGGCAAGGCTTTTCTCGCGCACAAATCCGGCGCGCTGTTCTGGCCGGCCGAGCGCGCGCTGATCGTATCCGATCTCCATCTCGAGAAGGGCTCATCATTTGCCGCCTACGGGCAAATGCTTCCGCCCTACGACACGCGCGACACGCTGCAGAAGCTCGCCGTCTTGATCGACCGCTACGATCCCGAAACCGTCATTTGCCTCGGCGACAGCCTCCACGATCAGGACGGCGCCGCGCGCATGGATGCGACCGACATCGAAAGCCTGCGCATGCTGCAGGAAGGCCGCGACTGGATCTGGATCACCGGCAATCATGATCCGAAAATCGATCGCATGCTCGCAGGCTACGTCACTCCGGAAATCGTCGTCGGCGGCATCGCGCTTCGCCATGAACCCCGGGCGGGTGCCCGCACGCACGAGATCGCCGGGCACTTCCACCCCGCCGCCCGCCTCGTCTTCCACGGCACGTCGTTGCGCCGCCCCTGCTTCGTCGGCAATCGCCTGCGCCTTGTCATGCCGGCCTTCGGCGCCTTCACGGGCGGCCTGAACATTCTCAACGCCGCCTTCGAGCCGCTGTTCGGAGACGACGGCCTCGATGTCTGGATGCTTGGCCACGAGGGCCTTTATCCCGTCGCGCCACGTCTTCTGCGCGACGACTGACTTACGCCGGCTTGCGGAACGCAAAGGCCGCCGCCAGCCCCGCCCCGGCCGCGAGCAGAACTGTCACGATGCCATAGGCAAGCGGCTGCGACAGGGCGAACTCGTGGATGAAGCGTTCGATTCCTTCGCGCCTCAGGCCCACCCGGCTTTCATACTCGCCGAGGAGACGACCCTCCTTGAATAGAAAAACCCGGGCGGTCAGCGGCCCCACGGGCACGTTCGGCGGCAGCGAAATCGTCGCCCTGAAGAGGCTGCGCCCGATGAACGTGACGCCAAAGTCCCTCTTCACATAGACGCCCTGCCCCTCCTTCAGCCGGATGAGCGCTTGCTTGTAGGTCTGAACCGCGCCTCCCTCTGCCGTCTCTGAGCCCGAAGGCGACATGTGGATGTGATCGAAGCCGATCTGCTTCGCGTCGAGCAGCGCATTCCCTGCGATCTCGTCGATTGGCCGCGTCGAAGCGATGGCGTAATAGCTCGGCACCGCGTCGAACCGCATCGACGAGGTATTGATCCAGATGCCCGCAACCCGCGATTTCTCACGCACGACCGCCGGCGCGGCCTGACCTTCGACGACGACGATGACGTCGTATGTTCCCGCCTCCGGACTTGGCTGTCTGCTATTTTCGACCGTACCGAAAACCAGGATCTCGGTCCCGGTGAAACTCGATGTGATTGCCACCTGACGGGTCGAAGCATCCGCTTCCACGCTTTCGGGCGGGCGTTGCTGCGCAAGCGCGCCACCCATCAGCGCGAGCATCCAGACGACCGCAGCGCCAACGAGCGTTCGCATCACGACGCCCCCGGAACGGATGCGAGCGAAAAGAGATCGCTGGGCTTCACCACGAGACCGACCGCCATGCGCGCGGCGACAAGCAGGATCAGGAGACCGAGCAGCACGCGCAGGTGCTCGCCGCGGATTTTCTCGCCAGCCATCGTGCCCAGCTGCGCCCCAAGCACGCCGCCCACGATGAGGATCAATGCGAGAACGATATCGACCGATTTGTTTTCGACCGCGTGCAGTACCGTCGCCGCCGCCGAAACGAAGACGATTTGAAAAAGCGACGTGCCGATGACGAGCCCTGTAGGCACGCGCAACAGATAGATCATCGCCGGGATCATGACGAAGCCGCCGCCGATGCCCATGATCGCCGAGATGAAGCCGACGAACGTGCCGATCACAATCGGCGGCACCACGCTGATGTAGAGCTTCGACCGCGGAAACCGCATCTTGAACGGCAAGCCTTCGATCCAGCCGTGCTGGCCCGGCTTGCGGGTGGACGCGCTGCCGCCCGGGCGCGCTCTTCGCGCCGCGTTGATGCCTTCGACGAGAATGAGTGTGCCGACCGCGCCGAGAAAGACCACGTACGTCAACGAAACCGTAAGCTGGAACAGCCCTCGCGCAGTCAGCACCTTGACGAAGGCGACGCCGATGTAGCTTCCGGCGATCCCGCCCGCCAGCATGACGAGCGCGAGCTTAATATCGACGTTGCCGCGCCGGTGCTGCGTCATCGCCCCGGAAACCGATGACGCAACGACGTGAGACGTGCTCGTCGCCACGGCGACGCCCGGCGGTATCCCGAGAAACGTCAACAGCGGTGTCAGGAGAAATCCGCCGCCCACGCCGAAGAGGCCGGAAAGGAAACCCACGGTCGCGCCGAGTGCCAGAAAGAGGATGACGGAGACCGGCATCTCGGCGATCGGCAGATAAAGTGTCATCCGGCGGTCCTGGGCGGCAAGCGGCGCATCAAGGAAGGGCGTGAAGCTGCGCTAAGGGACACCAATCGGAAAGAAGCGGCAAGCGTTCCCTCCATTCATCGCTGTCACACCCGCAGGCGGCATTGCATCGATCCCACGGCGGCCGAAAATGAAACGCCAGCGCCCCGATCCTGATGGAAAGGCGTAACGGCGTTATCCGTTCATGCCGTTTTTCGGGTTGTTCTTCCACATTTCGCCGGCGGCTCGGGCATCGTTCACCATGCGCGTCGACGCCATTGGCTTCCACTCTGCGATCATTTTGTTGGCGGCTGCGAGCTCCTCAGCAGTCAATTTGCCGCGAAGAATGTCACGCCGGCGAACAGCATCCGGATCGCCGCCCCGCGCCGCGATCGCAAGCCACATGAAGGCACGGCTCATGTCCCGTTTCACGCCGAGGCCGTTTTCATACAGCACCGCGAGATTGAACTGGCTGTCCGCGAGCCCGCGCTGCGCCGCTTCCTCGAACCACTGCGCCGCCGTCATGTAGTCGGGCGATTGATCGCTCTGATTGGCGCTGAGCACGGCGAGATTATGCATCGCCTTGATGTTGCCCTGCTGGGCCGCACGCTGATACCAGATCGCCGCCTGCGCCCGGTCCGCCTTCAACCCGAGGCCGCGCTCGTAAAGCGTGCCGAGCCGGTACTGCGATTGCGCGAAGCCTTGATCGGCCGAACGCTGATACCACTTCGCGGCATCCTTGAAGCTCTGCGCCGTACCTTTGCCTTCAGCCAGACGCGCGCCCACTTCGAACTCCGCCGAAGGATCGCCATTGGCCGCGGCAAGACGCAGCGACAACGGACCAACCGTGGCCGGCGGCATGTCGAGCGGCGACGACTTTGACGCCGATGGCGGGACCGAACCTGTGGTCATCGGCGGCTTGCCGACTTCGGTTTCAGCGTCGCTCGGAACCATGGAAGCGGGAACAGCGGCGCCGTCGGCGGACCGGGCCGCCGCATAGCCAAGCTCACCCGAGATCTCAGCCATGGCCTGATGGCGCTTCGCCTGTTCGATGTCCTCAGCCGTCACTGGCTGATCGAGATCGACAGCGACGCCCAGCATCGGCAAAGCCGTGCGGCGCGGCGCAGCGTCGAACGCCGCCTTCTCCGGCGAGCCCTGGCCAGGCACGAGTTCGCCGTGCGGCTTACCATCCTGCTTGGCCGGATCAGCTGCATCGTCCGGATTCGCCGCCGGAGCCTGAGCGTCCGTTGCGGACTTCGCAGCATCGGATGACCCGCCAGGCTCTTCGCCATTCGCTTGCGGTGACGGCACGGCTTCGATCTGCTGCTCGCTCGACAGCGATCCGACCCGCGCCTTGCCGAATCCGAACGTGTACCAGAGGCCTCCGAGCGCCAGCAGCGCGACGGCAGCGATCACCATCAAGCGCGGCGACGGCCCCGAAGGTCCCGACGCCTTCTTTGTCGGTGCGGCAGCCGGACGGATTGGCCGGGGCCCAGCCGGCGCAGCACCGATTGCCGGTTCGTCCGCGATCATCGAAGCCGAAACGGTCCGGCCGGCGGCGCCCTCCTGTTCGGCAAGACGCTTCTTGGCGCGCCGTGCCTCGGCGACGAAATCCTCGCGACTTTTCGCGGCTGAGCGCGCTGCCTCTTCAAAGCTTGCATCACGCCCGCGCGGCCGCGAAGGCGTCGCAGGCTCAGGGGCCTTCGCGGAGGCGAGTTCCGCAACGGCCGCATCCAGCGACAGACTGGCGGTGTCATCGAGCGAACCGGACGGCGCCGTGCCCTCAGAGCCGTACATGCCAGCGTGATAGGTGCTGCTATCGGCCAATGGCGCCGGAGCCGGAGCCTGTGACGCCGCCCGCTGGCCAGACTCGATTGAATCCACGCGATCCAGAAGCCGGATCATGACCTGCTGCATCGTATCGAGCAGAGCCGCGGTCTGCTCTTCGCCTTGCCGGTTTTGCGACATCAAGCGCTCGATGAGCGGCCGCAGCTCGTCGGCCGCCGAGTGCCGGTCGTCAGCACGAAGATCAGCCATACGCCGCGCCGTCTGCTCGGCCGCCGCACGCGCGATCGCATCGTAATCGAGAACGCGCGATGGAGCCGCAGCACCGCCGTCGCTATCGATGGGCACGCCCTGCACGTCGGCAAGCGTATGCGAAATGCTCGCCAGCTGAGCCTCGATGATGTTCAGCCGTTCCAGCTGATCTTGCGTCTGCACGAGATGATTGACCACCTCGGCGACGTGCTGCTCGATGAGGTGAACGGCGGCGAGATCGTCGTGCGTGGCAACGCCTTCGAAGAGCTTGGCGAACTGCCGTTCGAATTGATCGAGACGCTCGCTGATCTGCGAGATGCCGCTCTCCGGGCGCATCGCCGCCAGCGATTGCTCGATGCCTTGCGCAATCTCTGCAAACTTCTTGTCGAGCCACATTTGATCGACGCTCGAACCACCGCCCGAATGGACGTTCGTCTGACTCTGCAACGGCGCGACCGGATTGGCGGCACCCTGGGTTTTCGCAGCGAAATTCGCCTCTTCCCGCTCGTAAAGTCCGGCGAGCGCATCCGCCGCCGCACGATCCCACGGATCCATCTCATCATCTGACGGAGCGCCGATCACGTCGAACGTATCGACGTCCGGCGTGCGTTTCGCAAAGGCATCGTGCATGTCGTTATGGGCAGAACGTAGAGCCATGGGCATTGAGGACTTGTATGATGGGTTGGTGGAAGGCTGATGCCCTGAAGCTGAAACCGGGCGCTTGCCGCTGGGCCCGCTTTTCACCTCGTCGGGATCCGACAGGCGGTGCGCCAAT
>Ga0180218_1001647_pt1 | contig 13052 bp, 12 predicted proteins | sample eDN3rd37CKraftBY_FD_151334 | JGI IMG/M metagenome (GOLD analysis project Ga0180218, IMG submission 151334) | Enriched backyard soil microbial communities from Emeryville, California, USA - eDNA 3rd pass 37_C Kraft BY (version 2) (version 2) | ecosystem: Environmental > Terrestrial > Soil >... | reverse complement strand
ACCCAACTATCGGGTCCGCTCCGTCGGCGCCCCGGGGGCGAGCACGAACTGGTCCTATGGCGCGTTCCTGCGCGACAAGGACAGCAGCCATGGCCGCGCCGTGGTCCTCGCCATCATGTCGTCGACCTTGCCGATGATCGTTTCGCCGACCCCGATGGACTGGAACACCAGCTTCGCCATGCCCTACACCGCGGACAGGTTCGTTGTCGCCGGGCAGGAATTGAAGCGGATTCCCCCGCCTTACGAGAGCTTCGAAGGCTATACCCGCGCCTTGTACGATCCAGCCTTGTGGAAAGCGGCTCTCGCCCAATTCTCCCGCACCGACCCGTTCTTCGATCCGCTCCTGGTCCGCGGAACCTGGCTCGACAATTCCACCGTGGTCCGGCTGCTGAGAAGAGCGTGGTCGCAGCAGCGTGATCGCACCTGGCGGACCAAGGTCCTGACCGCCCAGGGCTACGATCCGCAGAGCGAACCGGTGCGGGTGGCGAATGCGATCGTCGCGGATTTCGCCAGGCAGGCGCGGGCGAAGGGTCTGGTGCCGGTGATCTACGTCGTCGACAGTTTCGGCTATGGCGACCAGCTATACCGCGCCCTGGCCGACACGCTCGCCCGGGACGACATCCCCTACATCGCCACGCATGACTACGTCGATCCGATGGACCCGAGGGGCTATCTTCCCGACAGCCATTTCACCGATGACAACGATCTCCGGCTCGCCCGCGAACTCGCCAGGGTACTGGACGGCCAGCTTCGGAAATAGCGCGGCCGCTGGTCGGAGGTGCCCGGCGATTTCAAGATTGTTGCTGGTAGCGGAGGAGGGACTCGAACCCCCGACACGCGGATTATGATTCCCTGACGACCCGTTGATTTTGCACGATTTTTCTCCCAACTAGGGGAATTAAGGGCCGTGCAAGATCAATACGTTACATCGGAAAGTCCAACTGACAGTGAGGCTCACAGACACGAAAACGCCGTCCCGGATGGACCCCGGAACGGCGCGCTCGCACTTCTACATGGCCGCCCGGACAATGCCCTAGAAAACCCGGATCGACAGGTATCTGAATACCATAATCCGTTGGACCGGGCAATCGTCGTCACGACCTTTACGGATGCTGAGGCAAGGACGGCCAAGCGCCACCGGGTCACGCTCCGATCCCAAGCGGCCAACATCGTCGCCCGGCGCGCGTCCCGCAAGGACCGGCTCCCGTGGCTCAAGCTGGCTGCCTTCGGAGATCGCCCCAGCCGCAAGGGGTCGCTCCGGCATAACGCCAATGTCATCGCGATTGATGGCGTGGAGGGCGATCACGACGCGGGAACGCTGACGCCAGCCGAGGCAGCCGACAAGCTCCGGGCAGCGGGAATAGCGGCCCTGATCCATACCAGCCCGTCGCATACGCCGAAAAGTCCCCGCTGGCGCGTCCTCGCTCCCCTGTCGCGTTCCATGTCACCGGAGCATCGGGAACGGCTGGTCGCCCGCCTACAGGGCGTCCTAGGCGGCGCACTCCAGCCGGAATCGTTCGCCCTGTCGCAGAGCTTCTATTACGGCGGAGTCGACGGGGGCACGGTCCCTGAGACAATCCTGATCGACGGAACCGCCCTCGACACGCTGGACGGGCTGGATTCCGGGGCACTCGACAAACGGGGCAAGCCCTATGCCGGGGGCATGACCGCCGAGTCCCCTGAGACGCCCGCTGAGCATGACGACGCGGCGGAAGTAGATGAGTTCTGGCACGTCCCGGCGGAACTGCTGAGGGCTGCCCCGGACGATGATGACGACCCGTTCTCTGGCGTCGATCTGATCGACCGGAAAAAGATCGTCGCTGCCTTGGCCGCGATCCCGGAAGCGGCGCGCGATGACCGGGAGGGCTGTTGGCGGCCCGTGGGCATGGCGTTGCATCACGAGTTCAGGGGCAGCGATGAGGGCTTCGCTATCTGGAACGAATGGAGCGCCGTTAGCGGCAAGCATGATGCCCGCGACCAGCGGCGCGTCTGGGAGTCATTCGGCCATGGCACCGGCAAGGCGACAGGCGTTGCGACCCTTTGCCGGATGGCCGATCAGCATGACCCGGCATGGCGGAAGCAGGCCAATGCTCCGGCACCACGGGCGGACTCCCGGCTGGTCGAATATACGACCGAGGATTGCCTGAACGCACCGCCGCGCGGCTATGTCATCAAGAATCTGTTCGCCCCGCGCGATGTCGCCTGCATCTTCGGAGCGCCCGGCGGCGGCAAGTCCACCATTGCGCCCTATCTGGGCTATCATGTCGCGCGCGGCCAAACGGTGTTCGGTTTGCGGACCAAGCCCGGCCCGGTCCTCTATGTCGCGCCCGAGGACACGCATGGCATGAGGCGGCGCGTCGCGGCGCTCGTGGGACAGATGGGCCATGAGCCGGACTTTCGCGTCATCGGGGGCGTGTCCGATCTGTTGGACGACGATAGCCCGGACCTTGCCGCGTTGCTGGAGTTGATCGACGCGCGCCGCCCGTCCCTGATTTTTCTCGACACGCTCGCAATGAGCTTCCGGGAACTGGAGGAGAACGACGCGGCGGCCATGAACAAAGTTGTCGCTATCGCGCGATCCCTGACCGACCATGGCGCGGCTGTTGTGCTGATCCACCATGGCACCAAGGCGGAGGGATCGACCCCGCGCGGGCATAGCGTCCTGAACGGCGCGCTTGATGTCGCGGTCCAGCTTCTGCCGCCCGATACTGACGGGATCATCCGGGGCAAGCTCAGCAAGAATCGGAACGGCCCGTGCGACCTCGACATCGCGTTTCGTGTCGCGTCGGAGGAACTTGGCCGGGATGAGGATGGCGACCCGGAGACCGCTGCCGTGGCGGCTCCGCTTGCCCCCGGCTCTGCACCACGGGGGAAGCCCATGCCCCGCGCGCAACGGGAGGCCCTGACGATCCTGCAAGAACTGGAGGCGGGCGACGCGCCGGTGACGGAGGAGGCGTGGCGGGATGCCTGCATAGATTCCCGGCGCGTGTCGCAATCGGAGGAGCGGGATAGCCGCAAAAGGACGTTCAACATCGCTCGAAACAAGCTGTTCGATGCCGGGCGGATCACGATCAGCGATGATGGCCGGGTCGCGGTGAAGCCCCTCCAATCATGGGTGGACGATGAGGAGGACGACCAGTGAGCCGGGAACAAGCGGGAACGGGCGGGAAATTCCCGGGAATTCCCGATGAGCATGGCGGCGGTGTGCCGGGAAGGAACGGGAATCGCCCCTTTAGGGGCGTTCCCGGATTCCCGCCCCCGATGCTGGCCGCCGATCCGACATCCTCAGAGTCTGAAAACGCGGGTCCCTCCCTGCCGGGTGCCGTTGGGGGGCCGCTGAGCCGCAGCATTTCAATCTGGGAAATAGAATCATGATGAGTTCAGACTCTGAAATCGGCGTCATAGAGCTTGCGGACCTGTTGGCTGTCTCTGAACGGACAATCGGGAGCTATGTGCAAAAGGGCATCCTATCCCGGAGCCGCCGGGGAAAGTTCATGCTTCGGGAATCCGTCCGCGCCGTCGCCACGCATCTCCGGGAAACGGCTTCCGCCCGTGGTGCATCATCGGCGGAGGGCCTGACCGCTCAGCGCGAACGCATTGCACGGGAGCAAGCCGACAAGCTGGCGATGCAGAACGCGGCTGCCCGCCGCGAAATGCTGTCCCGGCAAGAGGTGGTGGACGAATGGGCTTCTATCCTCCGGCTTGTGCGATCCCGGATGCTGGCAGCCCCCAGCAGGATTCAACAGACGCTTGGGCATCTGACGGCGCACGACATGGACATCATCGACCGCGAACTCCGCGACGCTCTGGAGGAACTTGCCGACAATGGGCTTTGAGAATCCGATATTTGCTGCCCGGCTGGAGGCGCTGAAATCCCTTCGCCCGCCTCCGCGTTTGACGCTGAGCCGGTGGATTGAATCGAACCTCCGGCTCCCGGACGATGTGTCCGCGCTGCCCGGCGATGTCCGGCTATGGCAATTCCAACGCGAGATTGCCGACGCCATGAGCGACCCGACGATTGAGCGCGTGACTCTGGTGAAATCGGTTCGCGTTGGGCTGTCCACACTGTTGACCGCGACCGTTGGCAGCTTCGCGGCGAATGAGCCGTCCCCGATCCTGCTGCTATTGCCGACGGAAGCCGATTGTCGCGACTATACCGTCTCCGATCTGGAGCCGATCTTTGCCGCGACGCCCGCGCTCGCTGGCCTGCTGAACGACGATAGCGAGGCCGGACGCAATACGCTGCTGTCCCGTCGCTTCCCCGGCGGTTCGCTCAAGATCGTTGCGGCCAAATCGCCACGCAACCTCCGCCGTCACAACGTCCGCGTCCTGCTGATCGACGAAGCGGACGCCATGGAGCCGGGAGCGGAAGGCAGCCCGGTCCTGTTGGCGGAGCGCCGGACGCTGAGCTTCGCGAACCGGAAAATCATTCTCGGTTCTACGCCCACCTTTGAATCGACCAGCAATGTCCTGCGATCCTACGCCGTCAGCGACCAGCGTGTCTTTGAAGTCCCGTGCCCGGAGTGCGGCACTCATACCGAAATTCAATGGTCACACATAGAATGGCTGCCCGACCAGCCGGAGACAGCGGCCTTCCGTTGCCCGATCTGTTCGGAACTCATTTCCGAAAAGCATAAGGCCGCGATGATAGACGCGGGCCGCTGGCGCGCGACACGCCCGGAGGTGAAAGGCCATGCCGGTTTCCGCATAAATGCCTTGGTCTCGCCACATGCGAACGCGGCGTGGGGAAAGCTGGCAGCGGAGTTTCTGGCGGCCAAGGGCAACCCGGATTTGTTGCAGGGATTCGTCAATACGATTCTAGCTCAAGGCTGGAAGGAGGCAGCGGACGAACTGGAGGAGGGCGAATTGCAGGCCCGTGCGGAGCCATGGGGCCTAGACGCGATCCCGCCGGAGGTCCTTGCCGTAACGGCTGGCGTGGACGTGCAGGACGACCGGCTGGAAGTCACGTTCGTCGGCTGGAGCCGCGACGCGGCGCTAGTGCTGGGCCACGTCGTCATCTGGGGCAGCGTCGCCGATGACTCCACATGGGCGGAACTCGACGATCTGCTGAAAACGGCATGGCCGCATCCGGGCGGCGGAACGCTCCGCCTGGACTCCGCGATCATCGACTCCGGCGATGGCGAGTGGACCGCCTCCGTCTATTCGTTCTGTCGTCCCCGGTTCGCCCGGAAAGTGATGGCAGGCAAGGGCGTGGCCGGGACGCGCCCGCCCGTCACCGCTTCTCAGGCGAAGGGCGTCCGCCTGTTCCTCGTGGGCGTGGATGGCCTGAAATCGCAAATCCTGACGCGCCTGTCACGGGGTCGGACCATCCGATTCAGCGCCGATCTGGAAACCGTTTGGTATGAGCAACTGGCATCGGAGCGCCGTGTCGTCCGCTATGTTCGCGGGCAGCCTGTCCGCCGATTTGAGCGCAAGCCGGGCATGAGGGCAGAAGCTCTTGACTGTCTGGTTTATGCCTTTGCAGCCCGGCAACTGGTCACGGCTAATCTAGACCGTCGGGAGGAGGAGCTATCGACGCCCGCCGCGCTCCCGCCGGTCATATCGCCCGTCATTCGGTCTAAGTGGATGGCGCGCTAGGCGAAGGGCCTTTGAGCTTGTGCATGACAAATAAGGGCACGAGGGGCCATAAGAGACAGATAGAGAAAACGGCCATAGAACCGCCATCGGCATAACCGCTGGAACGAGACCATTTGTCCACGGCGTCTATCCATGTCCCAATAACGGTATAGGCGTTTGCCGGATATGATAGTCCGGTGACTAGGGCGGCATTCAGAATGCTGGCAGCTAGGAGTTTCTTCTCGCTAAGGTTGGAGGGATCACGACGCGCGATCTTGTGTCCTAGAACCCACAATCCCCATCCTCCGGCGGCAGCGGACCCAAAGAATAGCGCTATTAGAAGCAACGTGCCGACGGCGCTGAAAACCTTGGTCACGATCCGACCTATGCCGGGGGCGGCTGCGCTCGTCCCGGCGCTGATCCCCCATGCAATGCTTCCTAAGATCACTACCCCAGCAATTGCCGGACCTATCCATTCGCCCGAAGCTCGCTGAGCGTTGGCGTGTTCGGGGCGATCAGTTCGGAAGTCCTTTCCAGATGGTATCCCAGCAAAACCGCGAATGATCCAACCAACTGCCGTTGTCAGAACCCAAAGCCCAAATAGCAAACCAGCGACCCAAGGCGCAGCTTCCTTCACGCGATCCCAGAAATTGACCCATGCGATCATCCATTGATCTTTTCCGATGGCGTCAAATTGAGCGCGGGTCGGCTTATACTCATTCATCCGCCGGTCCATGTAAGCATCGGCAGCGTCCGTGTAGGTATCGACCTCAAGCATCTTGCGGTATTTCAGCGGCGGAGGGGCTTTCCCGTTGATCGGGTCTAGCTGCATCTGTTGCTCCGGGCCGAAATCATACCAGAGCTTGCCGTTCTTGTTTACGCGGAAGCAGGCTGCCACAACGCGAGGGTCGCCAGATTTAAACTCAACCTTTCCGTCCCAAGTCTTTTCCTGATCGGGATAGTCGCAGCCTTTCAGCGTCCAGTGGAAAGCATCGCTAGGTGAAATCGTTTCGACAATGACGCGGTTGTCACTTCCTCCGAAGGCAGAATAAGCCCCACCGCCCAACAATATTAGCCCTGAGAACAAGGCTGATACTCGTCGTCCGCCTTCAAACCAATTGATTGCCATAGAAGCTCCCCCCGATGCGACTTTAGCCGGAGAAGCAGGAATCGAAAAGGCCGGACAGTGAGGGATCGCTTCCACCCGTCCGGCCTTCCCAGATGGCTTGAGGCCGCATGGCAGCGCGGACACTCAGGACGCCGGACGGAAGGTTCCTGCTCTCCCGCCCGGCGAATCGTTAACTAGCCCATAACCGTGACACTAGCAAGGATATATCCGTATCAACTGCACGGATAAGGTTGCGAACAGAGGATGATCCATGCTATCCGAGTCGGTGACAAGGATATGGAGCGCCCAATGGTCGATGATCTGTTTACACGCGAAAACCCCGGAGTTCCGCTAAAGGCGGGCCGAGCCTCCCGCCGCATGGCGGAGGTTGGCCTATCGCCTGAACAGGCCGCAACCCAGCTTCGCGGCTTCGCCCGGAAGGACCTCGTTATCCCGCCGGAGACACGCGGAGACGGCAAGGTTATCCATCAGCTTTTCGCGATCCCTGACCTTGCGGTTGCTAAGGTTCTTTCGCTGCTCGTCACGGCTGGCGGCATCGCCAAGCCGGGCCTGCTCGAATGGGTTTCGGATTGGCTCTATAGCTGGCCGCCCTCGCATCCCTGCCATGATAACCGCTTCGCTACCCAGACCCATGCAGCGATGTCCGGCATCGCCCGTGGCGAGGACTGGACCTGCCGGATCGACGTGTTCAGTCATGATCGCACGGGCGCTGAGATGGCTTGCGCCTATCTATACCGGAACGAAGCTCCGCCTGTCGCGCCGTGGGAAATCGATACGACGCCTTTCGGCAAGCCGGTTTCGTTTGAGCGGAGCGAGGAGCATCAATTCCGCTTGTCGATCACCATCCCGGTCGCGGAACCGCTCGCGCGTCTGTTGAACGATCCCGAGAGGACGGCCTAACCATGCGCCTGCCGTCCTTCCTCTCCCGGTTCACTGGTCGCGCTCAGACGCGCCCCGCTGGTCGCGATCTGCTCCAGCGTCGCTTTGACGCGACCTCCGGGCAGCGGGGGCATCAGTCTTTCGGCTCCTATGGCCCGGAGACGCTGGCAGGCAGCGCAATCATTGCCCGCAAGGCCCGCTATGCGGCGGAGAACAACCCATGGATCGCAAACGGCGTTGCAACATGGCAAACGGCGCTCGTGGGCGCGGGCATCGTGCCGACGCCCCAGCATCCGAACCGCGATGCCCGCCCCGTGGTGCAATCGGCGTTTAACCGCTGGTCAATCGTCTGCGATCTTGACGGGCTGACCGACTTTCACGGCCTGATCGCCTCCGCCGTCCGGTCGATGATCGTCAGCGGGGAAGCCTTCCTCCAGTTCGTTACCACGGAGTCCGGGCTCAGCCTTCGCCTGATCGCGCCGGAGCAAGTGGACATCGCGCAAACCGGCGAACTGAGTTCGGGCGGTCGCATCGTCGCGGGTGTGGAGTTTGACGCGGAGGGCCGCCGCGTCGCCTACTGGGTCCGCCCGGTCGATCCTGCCGCGATCTTTGAGGGCTATGCGCCTCCCGTCCGCGTTCCCGCTGCCGACATGGTGCATCTGTTCCGCCCGCTGGGGCCGGGGCAGGTTCGCGGCATCTCGTGGCTGGCTCCCGTCCTGATCCGGGCGGGCGAACTCGACCAACTGGACGACGCGCTGCTAGTGGCGGCCAAGGTCGCGGCCATGTTTGCCGGATTCTTGGTCGATCAGAACGGCACGGGGACCGGCCTGCCGTTTGAAGGGATCACCGCCGGGTCGATTATGGAAAGCGGCTTGGAGCCGGGGACGCTCAAGGTTCTGCCGGGCGGTTTCGACATCAAGTTTTCCGGGCCGCAGAACGCGCAACAGACCGTGGACTTTGCCAAGCTCCAGCTTCGCGGGATCGCGGCTGGCCTTGGCGTCCCGGAATATCTGCTGACCGGCGATCTGACCGGCGCAAACTATTCCAGCCTCCGGGCTGGGCTGCTGGAGTTCCGCCGCCGCGTGGAGGCTGTCCAGTTCCAGACTATCGTGCCGCAAATCCTCCGTCCGATCTGGCAGCGGTTTGTAACGACCGCCGTTCTAGCGGGTGAGATCGACGCCCCGGACTTTGAGGCGAATGCGGACGACTGGTTCGCCTGCGAATGGATTCCCCCGGCGCAAGAGTGGATCGACCCGGAGAAGGACGCGAAAGCCACGTCGGAAATGATTTCCGCTGGCCTGACCTCCCGTCGCCGCGCCGTTGCCGCTCAGGGCTATTCCGTGGACGAACTGGACGCGGAGATCGTCAGCGACCGGGAGCGGGAGAAGTCGCTTGGCCTGTCCTTCGGCGAAACCAAGGAGGCGGCAAGTGCCCCAGCGTGACCCCGAATATCATATCAGCATCCAAGAGATTCATACCGAGCAACGGTTGTTCAGCGGCCTGCATCGCGGCCCGCTGGTTCCGCTGCTGCTGGGGATGATCCTCGACCATGCCCGGATCACCGACGCGGGGGGACGGCTCGATTACAAGCGCCACCTCAAGTTCGCGTTCCGCGATCACGGCTTCCCGCTCCCCAAATCTGCCTTTCGGAAAGAAGCCATGCTCTGCCGTTCCATGCCCGTTCTAGAAACCCGCGCGTCGGCGGTAACGACGTTCAAGCCCGACACTCTCGATATGGAGACCGGCACCGTTGACGTGGTGCTGACGACCGGCGCTCCGGTTCAGCGCGGCGGTCATGTCGAAGTGCTGGCGGTAGGTCGCGAGAACGTGGAGTTCGGCCCGCGCGTCCCGTTGCTGGATAGCCATCGCCAGACCAGCATTGCCGACATCAAAGGCTCTGTCTCCAATATCCGGTTTGAGCCGGGCGCGGTTGTCGCGACCCTCACTATCTCCGATCCCGCCGCGCTCGCTGCCGTCGCCCGTGGCGACGTGACCGGAGTCAGCATCGGATACCGGGTCAAGAAGTGGTCCGAAGGCCGCGACGCCTCCGGCAAACGAACTCGCACGGCGATTCAATATGAGATCGTCGAAGCGTCCCTTGTCGCTGTTCCTGCCGACGCCAACGCCCTCATCAGGAGCAACCAAATGGAAGATGAAATCGAAAACGGGCCGGAAGTGATTTCCGATGCCCCGGAGAATGAGACGCGGGCGGAGGTCAACGCCCAAATCCGCAGCGCCGTCACCTATGCGCGTCTGCCTGCCGACTTCGCAAACGGCCTGATCGACCGCGAAGCGACGATTGAGGAGGCCCGTTCCGCCGTGTTCGCGGAGATGCAGAATCGTCGGGTGAATATCTCCACGGTTCGCGTCGGCCCGTCGGGCGATGATCCCGCCGTGGTGCATGAGCGGATGGCGGAAGCTCTGGCCTGCCGGGCGACCGGCGCGGAGCCGAGCGAAGGGGCGCGGGCCTATATGACCTTGGGCCTGTCCGACATGGCGCGTCTGTCGCTCCAGCGGTCGGGCGCAACCGGCATCGCCACGCTTGGCCGGGAGGAGATGCTGACGCGCGCGATGCACACCACGTCTGACTTCCCGAACCTGCTGACCTCCACCGGCAATCGGATTCTCATGCCTGCCTACACGGCTGCGGAATCCCCGCTCAAGCGTCTGGCTCGCCAGCGCACGGCGGATGACTTCCGGCCTATCAGCCTCGTGAAGCTGGGCGAGTTCGGCAAGCTCCAGAAGGTGACGGAAGCCGGGGAGATCAAAGCCCTTTCGACCGGCGAAGCGACCGAGGGCCTGCAACTGGAGACCTTCGGCGGCATCTTCTCCCTGAGCCGCAAGGCTCTGGTGAACGATGATCTGGGCGCGTTTGCCCGCTGGGCCGGGATGATGGGCACCGCAGCGGCGGAGACCGAGGCGGACCAGCTTGTCGCGATCCTGAACGAAGCGAACGGCCTTGGTCCGATCATGGGGGACGGCAAGCGTCTGTTCCATGTCGATCACGGCAACCTCGCGGCAACCGGCGAAGCTCTGGCGGTCGATCCGCTGTCCGGTGCCCGGCTGGCGCTCCGCCGTCAGAAGGGCTTGGATGGCGTGTCCCCGATCAGCGCGACGCCCAAGTTCCTGCTGGTCCCGCCCGAACTGGAAACGGCTGCTGAGAAGCTGCTGGCGGAACTGGCAGCCGCGACCGTCAACGATCAGAATCCGTTCTCCGGCAAGCTGACGTTGCTCGTGGAGCCGCGTCTGACCGAGACGGCATGGTATGTGTTTGCGGACCCGGCTGTCCTGCCGGTGCTTGAATACGCCTATCTGTCGTCGGCTCCGGGTCCCCAGCTTGCCAGCAAGGACGGCTGGGAAGTGCTGGGCCGCGAATTTCGCGTCGTCCTCGACTTCGGCGCTGGCGCAGTCGATTGGCGCGGGGCCTATCGCAACGAAGGCGAGGACGCCCTGTAAATGGCAAGCCTAGCCGACCTCCAGCAACGGCGCGATGCCCTGTTCAAGGCCCTGACGGATGGAATCCGTTCGTTCAGGGACCAGAACGGGGAGGAGATCACCTTTTCCTCCGGCTCCGAAATGCGGGCGGCCTTGGCGGCTCTGGACCGGGAAATCGCGAACCTGAGCGGCGGTCGGCCAGCCTCCACCATCATCTTTCGGACAAGCAAAGGACTTTGAGCCATGCGTAATTTCATTCAACCGGGCAACACGCTCACTCTGACCGCCCCGGCGGAAATCGTTTCCGGCGGCGTGGTCATCGTCGGCTCCATCATCGGCGTTGCCAATGGCGATGCCGCGAACGGCGCTCCCGTCGATGTCGATACGGTCGGCGTGTTCCGCCTGCCCAAGGTGTCGGCGCTCGCCATCGCGGCGGGTGATGTCGTCTATTGGGATTCGGCGAACAAGCTGGTCACGAAAACGGCATCGGGCAACACGAAGCTGGGCGTGGCGACGGAAGCCGCCGCGAACCCCAGCCCGGATGTCACTGTCCGCCTTAACGGCGCGTTCTGAGGCAGCGATGCCCCGTAGGTCCGCCCCTTTCACGGAAGCCGATGTCGCCCGCGCTCTGCGCGGCGTGGCAAAAGCTGGCGTGAAAGCGGTGCGGACTGAGATCGAATCTGGCAAGATCACAATCTATCATTCCGACTGCTCCCCAGTTCCTGCCTCGCCCTTTGATGAGTGGAAGCAACGCAATGCGAGTTCGTCTTAAAGGCGTCAACCGGGTCACGAAAAAGCTCGCGTCCGGTCAGACCGTAACCTATTTCTATGCTTGGAAGGGCGGCCCCCGACTTGAGGGAACGCCCGGATCGCCCGAGTTCCACGCCAGTTATAACCGGGCAGTGGAGGCGCGGCGCGCAACCCCCAAGGATCAACTGCAAACCGTGTTCGACGGCTATGAGGCGTCAACCGATTTCGCGGACCTCGCACCCCGGACCCAGAAGGATTACCGCAAGCTATTGCGCGTCATCGAAACGGAGTTCGGCGATTTCCCGATTGCCGCGCTGGAGGACCGCCGGACCAGAGGCGAGTTCCTTGCATGGCGCGAACGGCTGGCGGTGAAGTCCCGGCGACAAGCCGATTACGCTTATGCCGTTCTGGCCCGCACGATGTCATGGGCGCTCAATCGTGGCATCGTCGCCGTGAACCCATGCGAGCGTCCGGGCCGCCTCTATCGTGCCGCTCGCTCCGAATCCGTCTGGTCGGATGCCGATGAGGCTGCCTTCTATGCCAAGGCCCCGGCTCACCTTCATTTGGCGCTCCGGCTGGCCCTCTGGACCGGGCAGCGGCAAGGCGATTTGCTCCGGCTGACATGGGCCGCCTATGACGGAACTCATATCCGGCTAAGACAGCGGAAAACGAAAGTCCCGGTCCATATCCCCGTTGGCGCTCCCCTCAAGAAGGCGCTGGACGATGCAAAGCGGAAGCAGGCGGAACGGGATGACAAGAAGCCCCGGCCTTTGACGATCCTTGCAACCGAACGTGGCACGGCATGGACCGAGTCCGGCTTCCGCGCGTCATGGCGCAAGGGCTGCCAAAAGGCGGGCGTCACGGACCTCACATTCCACGACCTCCGGGGCACCGCCGTTACGCGGCTGGCAAAGGCAGGATGCACCGTGCCGGAGATAGCGACGATCACCGGGCATAGCCTTCGCGACGTGGGCGCAATCCTCGATAGTCACTACCTGAGCCGTGATAGCGCGCTTGGGGAATCCGCCATTCGGAAGCTCGAAAGGGGAACAAAGACTCCCAACTGACCGCCCAACTGCCTTGGGCGCGTCCAATGACGATCTAGGGAAAATCGTGCAATATCAATATGTTGGAATGGTAGCGGAGGAGGGACTTGAACCCCCGACACGCGGATTATGATTCCGCTGCTCTAACCGGCTGAGCTACTCCGCCCCAAGGGCAACCGCGGCGGCTTGCAGCCGTGGCAGGCGGCGCATTTAGGGCCCGCCCGACGCGGGGTCAA
>Ga0180218_1001646_pt1 | contig 13055 bp, 13 predicted proteins | sample eDN3rd37CKraftBY_FD_151334 | JGI IMG/M metagenome (GOLD analysis project Ga0180218, IMG submission 151334) | Enriched backyard soil microbial communities from Emeryville, California, USA - eDNA 3rd pass 37_C Kraft BY (version 2) (version 2) | ecosystem: Environmental > Terrestrial > Soil >... | reverse complement strand
GCACCGTTTCGGCGAGACAGTCCACGACCGGCGTGCCGTCCCGCTCTCGAGCATGGAGCGACTCCATGACCCGTTCGCGCAGCGTCCGGAACTCACTGCGCGAGAACAGACCGCGGAGCACCACGAACCCATCCCGCCAGAATTTATCCTGATCGAGCTTCACATTCTTCGTGGTCATTACAGTTCCTCCGTAACGCGCGGACGAAAACGGAAAATCCGAGCAGCCCCCTGATGGCCGGCTGTCCCGGCGTAAAGCGAGATTCCATCAGTCGCGAGACAGTAAATCCAGGTGCCTCCCGGATATCGATCGAGCGGCCTCGCGAGCGCCGTGCCCGAAATGTCCTGCCATCGCTGGCTCGCTTCAAGGCTCCAGACCCGAGCATCGCGATGGCTGCTGTCTCCCGTCGCAACCACGAGCCGCCCATGATAGACGATTGCGTCGTTCATGATCAACGAATTCGCCATCAGCGCCGGCGTATGACCGACGCCAACCGGCAGCCAGGTCTCGCCGTCGAAAGCCCAGACATTCGAAGCGGCCGCCGGCAAATCGGAAGGACGGGACAGCGTCGCAATCAGCCGGTTTCCGAAAACCCGCAAGCTAAGCACAAAAGGGACTGCCGGGACCGACCAGCTTCCGCGAATGCCGCACCCGCCGATCCTCTCCCAGGTCCGGCCGTCATATCGAAAAACCATCCCGCCCTCGCCCCGCAGGCGTCCGGTGCCGGTGGCCGCATAGAGTTGCCCTCGAAAGTAACACAGACTGTAAACCGTGCGGGCCTGTTCACCCCAACCGCCCTCGGGGTCCGGAAGCCGTTCCATCCGGCCATCCCGGAGCAGCGCGACGCCCGGCCTGCCCCAGAAGCTCAAAGCCAATCCTTCCGGCCCATCGGCAAAAGCATATACACCGGCATCCGCGCCCGCTGATCCTTCGACCAGCATCCATGCGCCATCCTTCCAGCGCCACAAACCATGAGAAGCGCCCGCATAAAGCGCACCTTGATGCATGGCCAATTGGTCGACAAAAGCCGGGCTGGCGGGCCAGGCGCGATCATCATTGCCGCCGATGCAACGCCAGTTTCCTTCCGAAAGGCACCAGACCTCTCCCTGCGGACCGTCCTGCCGTGGGCCCGTCAGGCTGGCATAGAGCTGTCCTCCATCGCACACGGTGCTCCGCACCTTGTAGAACTCGTCACCCTGCCAGCCGAGACCGTCCCCGCCGATCTGTTCCCAATCGCCCGCAGCAAAAGGTGATGGCGGATCCGGAAGCAACGCTGGCGCACGAACCGTCTGGCCCAGATGGACCACCAGAGAACGCATCTCTTCCACGGCAGCCCGCATCTCCCGAACATCCCGGAGCAGACCACGCACTTTCGGCAATGCCCAGAACATGCCAACCGCCGCCGCTCCGACCAGCATCAACAGCCCCGCAAGAACGCCGGCTGTGATCATTCCGCCCCCCGAATGATGGAGTCTCGAAGCGTTGCGGCGACGCACGCTGCATCCCCGACATCACTGTCAAAACGATAGGCGGACAACTCCGATTCCGACAACGGCCGGCCACGGTGATGATCGCGGATGGCAGCCAGCATCGGCCGCAGGTCTGCCGCGTCCACGACCGCATAAACCGCACTTCGGCTCGTCGCATCAGGCGGCACGGTCCGCGCCGGCACCTGCGTGAAACGGCGCGTGCTGCCCCATAGCAGCACGGGAAGACCCATCTGGAGGGACTGCATCACTGTCGTCGAGAAATAGGTGATCAAAAGCTCACTATTACTTAACCGGGCAAGAAAATCCTCATCTGTCGAAGTCACCCGGATGTTGTCCGCGGCGACAACCGACCGGCGGACGACATCCGCATCGGCCTCGAATTTCGGCCGGATCCGGAACTCCAGTTCTACACCTTCCAGGCCGGCGACCGCCTCAGAGAGCAGCCGAATCCCTCGAACGAATTCGTCAGACGTTTCCGCTACCCAGGGAAAGAAATCCGACCAATTCTGATAATTTCCCGCATGAATGATGCGAAACGGCTCGGCTGCGCGGCGCGCGATCACGGCCGGATAGTTCAAACGGCAGGAAAGGCCTTGTGGCTCGCCCGGCCTGCTTCTGGAGCCGATATAAGCCGCGTCGGAAGGCGTCCAATGTACGGCGCGGGTAACGAAAGGGGCACGTTTACGTTGGTCGAAAAGCGTCTCGATCACATCGTCGGCTATCGCGTCTCCGGTTCGAGAATGGCAATTATGATTGATAATAACCGTCTCTCCGCCGGCCTGATGGGCGCCGTCAAGCACGGCCGCGCTCGCCCAGCCGTTGGCTTCGTAGCTGACCGCAGCGACAGGAGTATCGCCAGTGCGTCCCAGACGTTCTGCATGACGCCTGAGCGCCAGCATCCCGGCAAGATTGGCTTGTAGATATGGCTGATACATCACCCAGGCGGCGCGCGTACCGGGGTGAGTAAGTGCCGCCGCAAATCGGCTCAGTTCAGCACAGCACGAGCGAAATTCTTCGTCAGTTACAGCAACAGGCGCGACGGCGATGACACCGTTCCGCCTCAGGAGAGCCGTGAGCAGATGCGGATAGTCTCTCCAGCTACCGTTCGTCAGGTCTATCCTGCGGAGCACCAGCCCGGTTTGCTCCATCATCCGGTCGAAGCCAAGCTTCAATTTGGCAGACGTGACCACGACCTGCGTGCCCCGCCTGCGGATCGTCGCAAGCTGCGAAAGCCGCTCATACAAGCCGCCCGCGGGCGGCCGCCGCCCTCTCAGCCTGTGTCCGAGCCCGCTCTCGATGATGCGGGGAAAGAGAACATCTGCCGCTTCCTCGAAGCCGAAGACCGATCTCCATCGTCCCGTCCGGTCGCGAACCTCCATTCGGCCCCGCGGCAACGTTCTTTCGAGACGCTGGATGACAGCCGCAACGGTCCATACCGACTGCCGCGCCATATGCTTAATCGCTTCCGGCAAGCTGCTGTGCTTTACCGCAACATCCATCTCCTGTCGCGCCTGCCGCGCGGCAGCGACACAGCGGGCGTGATCACAATCCGAAAAAACATCAACTGTGCTGGATGCATCCAGTCCACCAAGCCGGGCCTCCATATAGGAAGACGGAGTCAGGCACAGAATTTTCCGCACCTCGTCCGGCCTGCTAAGAACATCCGCCCTGTCGAAGCAGATGATATTCATGAGATGGAACAACCAGCCGGAGCTACGAGTGGCCTATTCTCCGGCAACGGAAGGAGCCTCCCCTCGCATTCCGATTTTCTTGGCTGGAACGCCACCAACGATAGTCATTTCATCAACGGATCGATTGACGACAGCACCAGCGGCAATGACAGCGCCGCTTCCAACCGTCACGCCATCCAGAATTTCAACGCCAGCGCCGATCCAGACATCATTTCCAACTGAAATTCCCTGTCGAGTCAGCCCTTGCTGATAGATCGGAGTGTTTGCATCTTCAAAGACATGATTGGCTGGAATAATGACAGTCCGAGGCCCGATACGCACGAAATCGCCGATCCGGCAGCCCCCATGTCCAAAAACCGTGGAGTATGCCTGCACCGTGCAGTTCCTACCGATTAGAACCCGGCCGTCCTTTTTCCCGGTGTGCACGATTGCACCATCACCGATATAGCTCCCGTCGCCGATCTCGATGCTGCCGTTCTTATGGCAATAAATAAGCGCATATGCGCTAATAATAACATTATTTCCCAGCCGAACATTCCCAACGTGACCTTCAAAGCGAGCCATTGGATGAATCTGGCATCCGATCCCGACATTCCCTGGTACAGCAAGATTGAACAGCCATTTCAACCGGCGCGCCAACATCACACATCGCGCTGCAATGCCAGTCATTGCGCCGTGCTCCACTGCTGCTTGACGTGAAAGAAGCCCAGATGCTCGCTTTTGCCACTTCCAAAAAAATCGCCCGACACGATCTCCAAGGACGCGGCGCGAAATACCTTATCTTCAAGCAGACCGTTCACCCGCAACGAGAAGTCCAAATAGTAGCCTCCAGGAACAATCGGAAGCTCGTCTACCGAACAGACGATCCAGGAGCTGCCGTCGCTCCGCAAGTCTACTCCCACAAACTCGTTGCTAAAAACCGTTACAACCCGTTCCATTGAATCCCGAATGGCAATTCTCACGCTGAGGGCTTCATCGTTGCCGCGTCGGAATTCGCCCTCCACTCTCATTCTTATATGCAGCGGCGCTCCCGTGCGCGGAGGGCGCCCAGCTCCATCGTTGGTATCGATGAGAGTTACCTTGATGCGACCTTCACCGGAACGGTCAACACGTCCGCTCAAAGTCTCACTCTCTCGGAAGCGTGCGCTGGCAAGATAATCGGGCACGACGTCGCCGGCAGGGCCATCTCTCGCAACGCTTCCTTGTTCCAGCCAAATCGCCCGGGTGCATAATGACTGGATCGCCTCCATCTGATGGCTGACGAACAGGACCGTATGCCCTTCTCCTGCCACTTCGTTCATCCGGCCAAGGCATTTACGCTGGAACTCGGCGTCACCGACCGCCAGCACCTCGTCCACCACCAGAATATCCGGCTCAAGATGAGCTGCAACGGCGAAGCCAAGCCGCACGCGCATGCCGCTCGAATAGCGCTTCACAGGCGTATCGAGGAAATTTTCCACGCCCGCAAAATCGACGATCTGATCGAACTTGCGGTTGATGTCGCGACGCGACATGCCGAGAATCGATCCGTTCATGTAGATATTTTCCCGGCCGCTCAATTCCGGGTGAAAGCCGGTGCCGACCTCGAGCAGCGCCCCGACCCTGCCTTCCATTTCTATCCGGCCCGCATCGGGAGACGTGATCCGCGTCAACAGCTTCAGCAGCGTGCTCTTGCCGGCGCCGTTCCGGCCGATCAGTCCCAGCACCTCACCGCGCCTTACGCTGAAGCTGACGTCCTTCAGAGCCCAGATTTCTTTGGGAAGATTCGATCGCTCGCGTCGCGTTGCGAGGGAAACGAGAGTGTCGCGCAGCGTTCGATAAGGTTCGAGCTGTCCCAGCCGATAGCGTTTGCCAAGTTTCTCGACCCGGATCGATTCGGCAGCCGTCATAGCCTGTCCACAAAAGCTTTTTCGTAACGGGCGAAATAGAGGAGCCCGCCGACGAGCAGCGCCAGCATCACAACGGTGGAAACCACCATACCCATCAGCGCGGGAGTCGGCCCCCCGAGTAGCGACCAGCGAAACCCTTCAACGACGCCAACCATCGGATTGAGCAGATAGACCCAGCGCCATGCCTCAGGCACGAGGGATGCGGGGTAGACCACCGGCGTCAAGAACATCCAGATCTGACCGACAAAAGGCAGCGCGTGCTGTACGTCGCGAAACTCCGCATTCAATGCACTCAGCCAAAGCGACACAGCCAGCGCAGCGCACAGTGCCAGCAGGACGAAAAACGGCGCAAGAAGCACCTGCGGTCCGGGCGCGATACCATACCAAAGCATAATGAGAATCAGGATTGCGAAGGCGATAGCGAAGTCGATCAAGCCAGCCAGCACCGAGGACACAGGCGCAATCAGGCGTGGAAAATAGATCTTCGCCATGATCGGCCCAAGCGCCACCATGCTCATGCTGCCTTGGGTCAAGGCTTTGACGAACAGTTGCCACGGCAGCAGCGCGGCGAGAACGAAGGCGGGATAAGGAAGCCCATTGGACGGCAACTGGCCGAGCCGGCCGAAGATGAGCGTGAACACCACCATGGTGACCACGGGCTGGATCACCGCCCAAAGAATGCCAATTGCCGTCTGTTTATAGCGGACCTTGATGTCACGCATGATGAAGGTCATCAGCAGTTCGCGAAACGACCACAACTCGCGCAAATCCGGGAAAGACCAGGTGCGGGCGCTGGTGATGACCAGCTTTTGCAAGGGTGCAGACTTCATGACAGGAAAGCGCCCATCACTGCGAGACCTGCCGGCCCGCTTTTCTCGGGGTGAAATTGCATTCCCGTGATGTTGTCGCGCTGCACTGCCGCGACCACTTCCGCGCCGGCATAGTCCGCGCACGCCAGAAGGTCTGTCGGGTCGCTCGGTGCCGCAGTAAAGGAATGCACGAAATAGAACGGCGTTCCGGGATCGACAGCCCTGAGCGGGGACCTCGCCCAGGCGTGCTTTCTCGACGCGGGCTCAATCGAAGTCCATCCGATATGAGGAATTTTCCGCGCCGCCCCTGTGCTGGAATGGGTCTCGATCTGACGGACGCGGCCGGGAATGAAGCCCAGCCCCGCATGGTCTCCAAACTCCTCGCTCGCATCCATCAGGATCTGCATACCGACGCATATGCCGAGGAACGGCCGCCCCGTCGCAACAAACTCGCGAATGGGATCGATGAGCCGCCGGCCAGCCAGCGCCGCCATACAATCCCCAAACGCGCCCACGCCCGGGAGCACGAGACGATCGGCGGCAACAACCGCCGCAGGGTCCGTTGTCAACTCCACCTGCGCGCCGCAATGTTCAAGCGCACGGCACACCGAGAGCACGTTGCCCATGCCATACTGCACCACCGTGACTTTCGGCTGCGGCGCCATCACGCCGCCCTCGTGTCGAGGCGAACGGAAATGCCCGCATCCAGCAAGCCGCGGCGGATGGAGCCGATCGTCGCGCGGTCGTAGTGAAGCATATCGGCGATAGCGATCGCATCCGCATGTCCGTTATTCACGACATCGATCGCATGGCTTATCTGCCCCATGCCGCCCGACGCGATCACGGGAATGCTGACCACGTCCGTCACGGCTTTCATGAGCGGAATGTCGAACCCTTTGCGAGTTCCCTCCTGATCGACCGACGTCACCAGCAGCTCGCCCGCTCCCAGTTCCGCGCCGCGCCTGGCCCATTCCACAGCATCAAGGCCGGTCCGCTCGCGGCCGTTGTCGGTGAAGGCTTCCCAGCGGCCGCTCGTCTGCCGTTTCGCCTCAATGGAGAGCACGACCGCCTGGCTGCCGAACCGGCGCGCGATTTCAGAGATCAACGCCGGCCGCTTGATCGCCGCAGTGTTGAGGCTGACCTTGTCCGCGCCGGACGCCAGCTGCTTTCCAGCATCTTCCACGGAACGCACACCACCACCCACGGTCATGGGCACGAAAACTTCCTGCGTGGTGCGCTCCACGATATCCAGCAGGCTGTTTCGATCATAAAGACTCGCGACGACATCCATATAGAGCAATTCGTCCGCGCCCTGATCGTAATAACGCCTGGCGAACATATTAGGATCGCCAATGACGCGCAGCCCCTCAAGGTGAATGCCCTTGATAAGATTCGGCGCTTTGACGTCGAGGCGCGCGATAAGACGGATCGTGCGCATCAGGCTGCTGGCGTGTCGAATACGGTGCCGTTCAGCTTCCAGCCGGTGTTCGTCCAGGTCCACAGATGCGGAGAGCGGAACTGATCCGTCAATACATCGAAATAGGCCCGGTCGAAAATCGGCTGCTCGAAGTTCTTCGACGCGACAGGAAATTCGTTCTCCGGCAAGGAGAGATATTCAAAGATCTGATCCGCGAAGCGTTCGGGAAATTCGCCATCAAAACGCCGGACCAGCGCCACGCCCTCCTCACGGGTGATGTCCTGCGAGCGGATTTCCTGCGCGGCATCGTAGGTTGCGCGGCCGATGCCGAACTTGATCCATGTCGTGTAGTAATGAAAATCGTCGATCCGATCGTCGATCGAATTGTATTTTGAATATGTGCCCGGTGTCCGCTCGGGGCTGGCCTGAAAGCCACCATGCTCGACCGAGTAATAGTAAGCGGATTGCGGATGCCACTTGAGGTAATATCCCAGATAGTGGACTTCCGTGCCGACGCGGCGCAAGCCCTCGGGATCGGCCGGAAGATAAGGCTCGAAATCGACCTGCTCCATGCCGTAATGAGCCTTCAGGTCTGCCATGGCCTCCCCGCCGAGGAAGATGTCCTTTTCGTCCTGGGCCGCGAAATAGTCCCACTGGCGCTGCGCGGTCCCGGTGTCCTGAATGGGATTGCCATATTCCGCTTCGTTCTCGCCGTAGAACACCAGCGGAATTTGGTGAAGGATCGACATCTTCGGCGCGAGTTGCTTCTGGCCGAGGATGAAGGGCTGGAACGGATGGAACAGATTCTCCACCGCGAGCCGCGTCAAAAGGCGATGGATGCGCCCGTTCGGCGTGCAGAGATAATTGTCAAAGCCCGCATGAATCCAGGACTGGAAATTCTTCCATCCCCAGTCGGTATAGATATGCGGCGCCCAGGTCACCGTGAGCGGATGCATACCGTATTTGTATTTGAGAACATGCGCCGCATAAAAGCTGTCCTTGCCGCCGGAGCCGGGCACGATGCAGTCGTAGGAACCATTGCGGCTGCGGAATTTGTCACACAGGGCAACGAGCGAGCGCTCGCGCGCTTCCCAATCGATCGTGCCATGCTTCTGCTCGGCCACACGGCAGGCATCGCAGACATTGTCGGTATCGAATGCGATGGTGGTCTTCTGGCTCTCGCGCGTATGCTTGAACTCCACGGCCGAATTCGGCCGCTGGTTGGAGATCACGCAGCGGCTGCAAAACGCGATGCTCCGCGGCAGGCCATATTTTATCTCGCGGCCTTCGGCAGCCGGCGAAAACTTCACCTTGTCGACAGCGCTCGGATACGGATGGCGATATGTCATGCGTCAAAGATTCTCTTCGAGGTTTCTACCAGGCACTCAGGCCACCGTCGACCACGAGGGTCTGGCCGGTGACATAGCTGGATGCGTCGGAGGCCAGATAGATCATCGCGCCGACCATCTCCTGCGGCTGCGCCATGCGCCGCAACGGCACCCGCGCCGAATATTTTGCGTCGAACGTCTCATTCTGGCCGCTGGAGACACCGCCGGGCACGAGCGTGTTCACCCGCACCTGGTCGTTGCCCCACATCGCGGCGAGATATTTCGTCAGCCCGACAACAGCCGCTTTCGAGGCGGCATAAACCGGCGGCGTATTGATCTGGCGTCCAAGATATTCAGACCCTTCATAGATCCGAGAATCCGGGCCCATCAGGCCATAGATGGAGCCGGTCTGGATGATCGAGCCACGCCGGCGCCGTGCCATGCGGCTGCCGACAGCCTGCGCCACGAAGAACATCGCATCGATGTTGACCGACATGATCTCGCGCCATGTCGCTTCCGAATAATCTTCAATGTCGGCAAAAAACGCCGCCAGATCACCGCCCTTCGTAGCGGCGTTGTTATGCAGGATATCGATCGGGCCTAGATCGCGTTCGACCCGCTCCACGGCCGCCGTCAGCGCCGCCTTGTCCCGGATATCACAGGCGATCGGAACGATTGTCCCGCCATGTCCGCCATCGGCGCTCGCGACCAGACGCTGAAGCGCGTCCTCGTTCAAATCGAACGCCGCCACGCGCGCCCCATGCGCCACCAGGCCGGCAACGAAATGCTGCCCAAGAATCCCCGCCGCGCCGGTGACGACAGCCACGCGACCGGACAAGTCGAACAAGGCGCGAGGATCGGACATTAGGAGCCCAACTTCCGCTCCTCGACGGTCATCAGCCTGTCGCGCTCGTCGAACCACTCTTGCGCATAGTCGCAATCGCGATATCCAGCAAAATATGGTCCGCCCAGCGTGTAATGCACCAGCGCCGCGTCGTCGCGATGGGGATACTCACCAACGAGATAGTTCCATGTCTCTGGTATCGAACCGATGCGGCCGTCGCTATCAAGCCACTTGAACTGATGCAGTTCCAGCCCGCTGGCGGTGTTGACATAATCCGGCGTCAGTCGCGTGCAGGCCGCGCAATTGAACAGCATCATGCTCGACCAGTTTTTCTTCTCGTATTTGGTCTGCACCGCACCGAGAAACTTGACGTCATCCTTGGGCTGATAATCGTGCTTCGCGACCATCACGTCATAGGACTGGTCCCGCAGCGCCCACAGCTTCGCTACATCTTCTCGCATCACCATGTCGCAATCCATGAAGATGGCCCAGCCCTGATAGCCGCACAGCCATGGCGTCAGGAAACGGGAGAAGGAGAAATCGGTGGACTGGAGCGAGTTTCGCTCGCGGCGGAAAACGCCGCCAAGCTGCGACAACCGGATCGGCGTAACGGAAACGGGCAGCGACGAGCGTTCGTGAATCGACCGCTGCAACACGTGGAAGGCGACCTCCTCCCGCGCATCGTAGCCAATGAACACGCGAACGACATCTGCTGTCGACGTCATCGGGGAAACTCCGTCTCTGACCGCCGCATCAGAAAGTCGACGATCTCGAAATCCAGCGGAGAATCGATATCGTGCGACCGCTCCGGCGGCATCTCGAAAATGCAGGTGTCGGGATAGAAAACCTTGGGATCATGCCGAAACGGCGCTGTCCGCCACACATAGATGGATGCGTTCATGTCGTAGGTCATCGGAGCATCCTGCCGGCGCACGATCCCGACAGGCAGTTGCTTCGACACCGCGACGCTGCCATCATCCCGCGCCTCGACAAGGTTGAAATAGGGCGAACGATGGGACGCGCTGCCGGTAATCACGGAGGTCACGCCGCTGCGCTCCAGCAGATCAACAGCGCCCGCGATGTCCGACACGATCCGCAGCGGCGATGTGGCGTCTAGATCGACCAGCGTATCATAGCTTGCCGCATGCCGCCGCTCGACGCTCAACAGCGCATGATGGATAGCCGGAATTTTTGCTGCCGTATCGGTAGCCATATCGGACGGGCGCTCGATCAGGTCGTCGGCGCCGGCTTGCATCGCGACCTCCAGAATCTCATCAGAATCGGACGATACGGCGACGCGCTCGAAAAGGCCGCTCTGTCTTGCATGCGCGATCGAATGCGCAAGCAGCGGACGCCCTTGCAGCCGCCTGATATTCTTGTTCGGCACGCCTTTGGAGCCGCCGCGAACGCAGATGGTGCAGAGCCGCCTCACGCCGCCGCGCTCCCGATCCAGACCTGTTCCACGGACGCCCGTTCCACCGCGTCGATCAGCGCAACGACCCGGAGCCCTTCGTCGAAGCTGCACACGTCGCCGCCGCCATTCATCAAGGCACGATGCATCGCCATGAAGGTATCGTCGCGCTCCGTGCTGAAAGCTTGGGTGGTGCCGCCGTGTTCAAGCGTCGCTGCGATGAGATCCGCATGCCAGGTTTTGCCCTCCGCATGAACGGTGATCGTCCGCCGCGCGACGCGATCAAGGCAGTTCAACTGGATGGTGACGACGGGACAGCGCGGGCATGCGAGGAGAATGCCCCATCCATCGTCCGCATCCACAGTCACGCTGCCAAGCTTGCCACCCAGCGCGGCAACCCGGCGCCATGGGCCGAACAGCCAGTTGGCGAGATCGAGTTCGTGGCTGAGATCGCGCAAGACCCCCCCTCCGCCCGCGCGAGTGGCGGAATAGGACTGCGCAACGTCGCGATCCGGCCGCCAGTCTCCCAGCCATTGGCCGACATGGAAGCTGGCCATCTCGACGGCGCAGCCTTGAAGTGCTTCGCGCAAGGCCATCACGACAGGATGGAAGCGGAGATTGTAACCGACCCCCGCCGATGCAAACGCTGCTTCCGGCATCTGCTGAGATGTCTCCAGCAGAGGCTTCTCCACCATCACGGCACCCGTATAACCGGCGCGCGCAAGCGCGACGAGGGCCGGAAGGTGCGTGGCAGTCTCCGTGGCCACCACGACATAGTCGAAGCTCCGCGCCGCGAGCGCCTGCTCCGCACTGCCGAAGGTTTCATAACCCGCAGCCTCACCCCGTCGGCTGACGACAGAGACCGTAAAGCCAAGGGTCTGAAGAACCTGCACATGACGCCGGCCGATCGAGCCATGGCCGATGACCAGCGCGCGGCGCATCACTGAAACACTCTCGGCAGGTCGTCCTGCGCGCGCTGAAGATCGTCGAGATGGCCGATGTCCAGCCAGTATTCATTCAACGGATAAACGGCGGGCGCGCCAAATGCGCTCTCCACCCGCTCGAACAGCGTCGGCATGTCCAGCATGCCGGCACCCTCCACAAGCTCAAGCGCGGGCGGGGAGAGCACATAGATGCCGGCATTCACGAATTCGGTCCGCCGCGGCTTTTCCTCAAAACCGGCCAGCCGCCCGTCTTCCGTGGTGCGGACCACGCCATAGGGAATGTGCCATTCGTATTCACGCACGCACATGGTCGCCACCGCATTCTGGCGATTGTGAAAGTCCAGCAGCCGGCGTGCATCGAAATTGGTGAGGATGTCCCCGTTCATCACGACGATAGGCGCATCGGGCGTTTGCGGCAGCAGCCGCAGCGCCCCCGCCGTGCCAAGGCGCTCGCTCTCGTGGAGATAGTCGATATCAACTCCGAATTTCTGCCCTTCTCCGAAATGCGCGCGGAACATCTCCGCACGATAATTCACGGAAAGGATGAAACGGCCGAAGCCCTGTCGGGCGAAATTTTCGATCGTGATCTCAAGCAACGGCCGCCCGCCGATGGGCAGCAGCGGCTTGGGGGTATGATCGGTCAGCGGCCTCAGGCGGCTTCCCAGCCCACCGGCCATCAGCACCACGGTCGTGGCCTGGCGCGTTTCCCGAAGCACGCCATCGAGAGTGAAGATGCTGACAATGCGCTGATCGGAATCCACCACCGGAAGCTGATGGATAGAGCGCTCCCGCATCACCGCAAGCGCCGCTGCGTGTCCCATCCCCTCCTTCACGGTGAGAGGCGCCGGATTCATCACCAGCGCAACGGGCTCGTCCAGCCGCAGCCCGCGCAGGATGCCGCGCCGCACGTCGCCATCGGTCACGGCGCCGACCAGCCGTTCGTTCTCGTCGAGAACGAACGCGATCTGCGCCGCGCCCTGCTCGATATGCCGCATCGCTTCGAGGATCGACGCATTGCGGCCGATCAGCAGATCCTTGAGCGTAGGCTGGCTCACGACAGCACCTGCGCCGGCACGCCGACGACCGTGACACCCGCCGGAACATCCCGGATAACCACCGCGCCAGCGCCGATCCGCGAACCCGCCGCCACGCGAACGGACTGGATCACGGTCGCGCCGGCCCCGATATGGCTCCCCGCGCCGATGGAGACGCCGCCGGCCAGCACCGCGCCCGG
>Ga0180218_1001645_pt1 | contig 13056 bp, 11 predicted proteins | sample eDN3rd37CKraftBY_FD_151334 | JGI IMG/M metagenome (GOLD analysis project Ga0180218, IMG submission 151334) | Enriched backyard soil microbial communities from Emeryville, California, USA - eDNA 3rd pass 37_C Kraft BY (version 2) (version 2) | ecosystem: Environmental > Terrestrial > Soil >... | reverse complement strand
GAGGGCTGCTCCCCCCAGGACCAGAAGTCCCAGTCCGACGGTGATGCCGCAGAAGACGATCACCTTGGCGACCTCGCCGGTCTTCAGGCCCCAGCGGCTGTAGAAGCGGTACCGCACCGCCCCGCTGCTCAGGGCGGCCAGCCCGATATTGTGCCCGAGGGACAGGGCCGTGAAGGAGGCCAAGGCCGCCTTCCGATACGGCAGCGGCCGCTTCACGTAATGCAGGGCGAGATAATCGAAGCAGGTCAGGGACAGATAGCTCGCGGCGGCGAAACCCGCCGCGCCGAGGAGCCTCGGTAAGGGCACCGCGGTCACGGCGGCGATCAGCTGGTCCAGGCTGTAGCGGCTGAGGGTGCGGTAGAGAAGAAAAGCCGCAAGGCCAATGGCCAACGCAGCAACCACGTATTTCCAATTCCGCATCCGCTCTCCTCGACCTGATCGGGCCGCTGGTGAAACGGCTCCGCTGCGTGGAGCTAAACGCGGTGGAAAGCTCTCCGATCCGTCAGAATCTTCAGGTCCCTCTCATTCCTGTGCATGAGCGAATGCGGGTCTGTGCCCCTTGCCCTGGGCGACCTGGAACTCGACTAGGAGCGGCAGGTGGTCCGAGGCGACGCGGGCGAGCGGCGTCCGCACGGTCTCGACCCGCAGGATGCGCACCGAGGAACTGACGAAGACATGGTCGAGGCGCAGCATCGGCAGGCGGGAGGGAAAGGTCGCCTTGGGCCGGGGGAGCGGGATCTGCGCCTGCGCGTCCCGGAGGTGCGAGGCCAGCCGGCGATAGGCCCTCGACCGGGGCGTGGCGTTGAGGTCGCCGACCAGGATCACGGGTTCCCGGCAGGCCTGATGGCCGAGCCATTGCGGGCCCAGCAGGGTGTCGATCTGGGCCAGGCGCTCATGCCGGCGCAGGCCCAGATGGGTGTTGATCACCTGAACCTCGGAGCCGCCGATCTGGACGCAGGCCCAGAGGGCCCCCCGCGGCTCCAGGCCGGGCTTGCGGGCCCATCCCGGAAGCGCACCCGCCTTCACGAGTTGCGACGGCCTGTGGGTCAGGATGGCGTTGCCGTATTCCTCCTCGAGCACCTTGAGGCTGGCATGGAAATGCACATGCATCCCGAGCGCCCGGGCGATCGCATGGGCTTGATCTATCCCGCCCGTGCGGGTGCGCCCCACATCGAGTTCCTGAAGGGCAACCACATCCGGCTCATAGGCGGCGATCACATCGGCGATCCGGGCCGGGGAGAGCCGGCCGTCCGTCCCAAGACAGCGATGCACGTTGTAGGTCAGGATCCGCGGCACTTGCCCCCCTGTTTCGCCCCCAGCGCGATCGCTCCCGATCCGGGAAGGCCTATCCGATCCGGTTTGAAACCAAACTCGGATCGAAGGGCGTTGGATCCCGCAAAGCCTGACAATTCAGGCCTGTCCCTTTCCCACGGCCGCCGTCACGCCATGGGTTTCGGCCGGTCCGGACGGAGGGTCAGGAGCGCGGCCGCGAGGCCGATGGCTGCAATCCACCACCCTTGCCAGGCGCCATGGCTGACGAGGCCGATGGCGCTCGCCGCCATGAGGGTCATCAGGCCCACGCGGCGGATGTCGGCCGGTACAGCCGAAAGGCAGCTCAGCACCCACAGGACGAGCGCGGACAGGAACAGGGCGCCCACGGCTCCCAGCTCGACCCAGACCTGCAGGAAGGCATTGTGAGGATGCCCGATCCTGAGCATCCGACGGTAGGCTCGGTCGATATGCTTCGCGACCGGATGGCGGCCCATATGGGGCGAGGATGCGAAGCCTGTTCCGAAAACCGGATAGTGATGGGTGACGTCGCTGAAAGCCTGCCACAGGGCGATGCGCTCCCGCGAGTGACCTGCCTTGGTAGCCTCGATCACGGCATCGGGCACGTTTCTCATGACGTTTCCGAAAAACGGCTGCATCCAGATCAGTCCGAGGAGAGCGACCGTCAGCAACCGTTTCACCCAGATGAAAGGGGCGTAGCTCAGCGCAAAAGTCCCGGTCACAGCCAGCAGGCCGAACTTGGCGGCTTCGCTGTCGGAGATCAGGATGGTGGCTGCGACTAGGACCAGCAGCGCGGGACAGAGCGTGCGGTGCCGACGAAACCCGACCAGGACGAGAACAGGCGCCAGCAGGAGCAGGAGCGTCACTACGGGCCGGTTGTAAATGAAGCCGTCGACGCGGTCGGCCAGAAGGCGCCTCACCGGAAAATCGAACAGAAGCTCGACCGTGATCAGTCCGGCGGTCATCAGGATCGTCCAGGCAAGGGCCCCGGCCATCCATCGCGGCGGCGGAGCGGCCCGCCAGCTGACGATCAGGATCGTGCTCGATACGGCGGGGAGCACCGCCTCGCCCCAGGACGACAACCCCAAGATCGGCCGCATCGCCCAGCCGACCGAAATCAGAGCATAGGCGACGCCGCAGAGGACGAGGATGAGAGCGCCCGTGCGCATGCCCTCCAACGCCAAGCGGCGGGAACCGAAGGCGCCAGAGATGAGACGCGAGGCAAGAACAAGAAGAGCGGCAGAGACCAAAAACAAAGGAGCCGATCGGTTAGCAATCGCCATTGCGATCGGAATGGAAACGAGCACCCCATGACCGATACTGTCCAGTTGAAGAGAAGGTCTTCTCCGCTCATCGGATATCGGACGACGCTTTATTACTTCTCGTTCCTTATCATGACGCGTCCCGTCAGCATATTTCTGCTGTTGCCCCTCTTGATAGTCCGCCAGCATGCGCAGTCCCGTTATTTCGACGCTCAGAAATCTGGCGATCGGGTTGTTGTAGCGATCGCTCCATTGCACCCGACGGGTTAGACGAACGGCCGAGTGTCGTTCTTCAGCCCCCCGCCTGTTGAAGCGGCCCAGGCTCCTGTCGACGACAGGTCACGGTAGCTGATTGATCACGTTCCAGGCAATAGAACGTGCCCTCAGACGAGAGGCCGACCGTCTTGCGAGATAATCTCGGCCCGTTCACTATTCTCGCACCCATCACCCGACAGGAACAGATCATGGCAGATCAGGATGAGCCAGGCGCTCCGACTTCAGTTCAGGTCGTCGAGCTCACCGCAACGCACATGGCGTATGTTCTCGCCAATGTGATCAGTAAGGTGCTCGCCGGCGTCCCCGCCGAGCACCGGCAGAACGTGTTCTATGCTCTGAGTGGCGTTGCTCTGCAAAGTGCGGATAACGTCGACCGCGATCTGCCAGACGATCTCATCCGGGAGGTTCAGACAATGGCTCGCGCCTACGTCGAGGGCAGCCTCGATAGCGTCGCCCATCATCTTGGATTGAAGGCTCCCGTGAACGACCGTGGGGGCCCGACAGCGCATTGAGTGAGCCGTTCTGGCTGATCCCATCAGCCGCTCGCAATTCAGAAGAGAGCTGCGTCAGAGGGCGCGTTGACAGACGATCCAGGCTTGATAAACAGGTCGCGCAATGTGTCAGCAACGTTGCATAACGCCCTGGCTGAGGGTCGCCGCACGACCTCAACGCTGGGGCGTTTCTTTTTAGGGCTATCAATTCTGCGGACAAGATGCCCGGTAAACATGACGGCCGATTCCGTCTTCTTTGCATCGGCCATGCCGCTGGCGAGGATGCCGCAGTCACAGATGGTCGCGTTGACAGGTAAAATACAGTCGCCAGGCGCCTGCGCGTGTCGTCTAAGTTCGTGAATGAGAAGAGCACTCCACTTATGCCTAATGTCGGCCACATCACATTGATCACTGATGACACAGCCTACTGCCGCGTCACCTGGGGCAAGGCGAAAACCGCCAATGGAGCGTGTGGCTTCTCAGTTCGGATCCCCACCCACCGGGGGGAAAGCTGGCAAACTCGCAAGGTAAAGGCTATTGCAGAGGCGCGCCGAGTCGCTGCTGCGTTCTTAGAGATCACTGATGCGGATGACGTCCGACTAACAGTAGGTGCCGGGACCGAGTAGTTTCGCCACCCACTCCGCTCCTTAAGCCTGCTCGGTCGCTGCCACGAAACCCGATTCGAACCCATCATCCGAGACAGGTATTCGGCGGCGGCGAAGATCGCCTGCAACTCAGGCGAGGATGCTGCCCTGACCTGCCGATAGGCTTCATACTCGGCGTCTCTCATGCGCCGGAACATCTGGGCGTTGCAAACTCTTTGGGGCAAGCGAAGCTCGTGCGGGTCAAATGTCACAACCTGACCTCGTGCATTAGCGAGGCTCGATGTCGACGCTGACTCTGGGCTCCGCATCTTTCGGGCGATGCCGGATGCGCTCGCGCTGCACTCCAGAGTGAGAAGCGTTAAGGAAGCTTCCAAAGTGCTTGCGCAATCTCTGCCTCTATGGCCTGGGCGATGGCTTGCCGGTAATGGATCGTATCAAAAAACCATGCCGGATTCCTGATCTCGGGACGGTCGACCCGCCAGTCGACCACTGCTGTGCGTGCATGGCGCTTCTGCACAGCGCCTGTAAGAGCCGCCTTGCAAGCCTGCAGGCGGAAAGCCTGCTCGGTTCCCCCGGGCGGCAGCGCATTGATGTACAGCGGCGGCACGACCAATATGAGAGCCGTATCGTCCGGGAGAGACGCGGCAACCGCTCCTATCCGGTCGGCCGCCGGGAAGGCCTGTGTCCCCGTGTGAGGGTCCCTGTCATAGTGCGGGGCATTCGCATACGGCTTGGCCTCAAGCTCCTGATGGCGGGTTGCCGCCATCCTGTTACCCCGCTGAGTGTATTCTGCATCGTAATCCCAATAGCCGTCCGGCCGGGAGCGCTCGGCACTCAGGCCCAGCAAATAGGCAAGGCGCGGGGGCACCTCCTCCAGAACCTCCCAGCGCAGCAATCCGCGGGCATACTCCCCTGCGCCAGCCGCATAGAGCCAGAAGGGAAAGGGCCGCTCGCTCGGCAGGGCGGGATCGGATGTGCACCACAACTCGTCGACGCTCACCAGCAGGGCTTTCGCCAGCTCCTTCCGGTGGCGCAGGAACCACTCGATCAGAGCAAATTGCTCACTCGGCCCCGAGCCCGGAACCGACATCTGGACGAAATCCAACCCTGTTGCCTTCTTCAACCGCTCCGGAGAGATGAGTTGGATCCGGGAATTGCCTACGATCATAGCATTGAAGGCTGGGTTTCGGCCGCGGCTGGCATTCCCCATCGCTGGCGCCAGAGCGCGCATGCCCGCCTGGGAGAAGACGGGCGACCGGCCGGTGTCATACGGATCGATCAGATAAATGACTGCCAGCATGAGCGCCAGGGCGACCGCCGCGCCCGCCACGAGCGTGATTGCGAAGCGCGACCAGAGCACACCGGCGCGCCGGCCTCCGGTCTCAGAACTGGAAATAGATGAATTCATAGTTTGCATCGTCGCCGATCTTGAACAGCACGACCACCAGGAGGATTGCGAAAACGATCGCGATCGCCCGGCGCGGCGGAAGCCGGTGCACGAAGGTCCACGCCGTGGGGCCAAGGACAGCGACCAATGCGGCGACCAGGATCGTCCGCCATTTGATCGACGGATCCGCGCCGCCGAGTCCGGCCAGGCCCTCGTAGATCCGCAGCGCCGCCTCGAAGCTCGTGGCACGGAAAAGCACCCAGGTCAGCATCACGAACAGCATTGTCAGGACCCAGCCCGCTGGGCGCGGCATAGGGAGCCCGGCCCTGCGCCAGAGCACGCCAGCTCCGAGCGCGATTCCATGGGCGGCGCCCCAAGCAACGAAGGTCAGTCCCGCGCCATGCCAGAGGCCGCCCAGGGTCATGGTGGCAAACAGGGCCGCGAGCTGGACTGCCAAGCCTTTTCGGTTGCCGCCCATGGCGATGTAGAGATAATCGCGCAGGAAGCGCGACAGCGTCATGTGCCAGCGCCGCCAGAAATCCCGCAGCGATACGGAGCGGTAGGGCGCATCGAAGTTTTGGGGCAGGACGATGCCGAAGAGCAGCGCAACGCCGAGCGCCATGTCGGTGTAGCCCGAGAAGTCGAAATAGATCTGGAACGTGAAGCCGAGCATCGCCTGCCAGGCCTCGCCCAGCGCGACGGCTTTTCCCGCCGCGGCGGCTTCGAAGATCGGGTTGACGTATTCGGAGAGCGGATCGCCGAGCAGGGTCTTTTTCGCCAGTCCGCAGACCAGCAGCATCAGCCCGCGTGCAACGCGCTCGGTGGCATCGGGTCTCTGGTAGGGGCGCTCCTTGAACTGGTGCATGATCTCGCTCCAGCGGACAAGCGGACCTGCCAGAACCTGTGGGAAGAAGGCGATGTAGAGACCGTAAGAGACGAGATCGTACCGGGGTGCTTTGCCGGTTTTCAGATCTGTCAGATACATGATGTGATGGAACGTGAAGAACGAGATTCCGAGCGGCAGCGCGATCTCGAGATGGCGTGTCGGCAGGCCCGGGACGAGGGCGGCGAAATCCATGAAGAAGTTGAAGTATTTGAAGACCGTCAGAACAAGCAGATTGGCGGCGATCGCCAGCGGAATGAGAACGGATCGTCCCGACCGCATAAACGCGTTTGCGACGAGCCAGTTGACAACGATGGACCCAACCAACAGCGGAACGAACCGCCAGTCCCAGTAACCGTAAAAGATCAACGACAACCCAAGGAGCGCAGGCAGCCGCCATGCGGGCCTAAATCGCTCCACGGCCCAATGAGCCAGCAGTGCGACTGGCAGGAAGGCGACTAGAAAGGCGAACGAGTTGAAGAGCATCCCGCTTAAGCTTCATTGGCCGATCCGGAATACTCTGTTCCGCATCTTGAGAGCGCATTCTTGTGTGATAAAGCGACCACGGCGTCAACTTTCCGCGGTAGAAGTTAACGAGGGCTGGCCAGGATGCGCGTCACAGCGCCGTCCCGCGAAGATTCATTCTATCTTGCACCCGAGGTTGCGACTTGTCCTCCGGCAAGAGCACCGCTGCAGTGGGTGCGCCTAACAAATCGGACATCGGCTCAAACATAGGCTCGGGCCAGAGGCGCTTAGCTTGCAATTGAGCGGAGATAGGCTATGACCCGGTGCTGTCGTTTCAAACGTTTGGCTTATGATAAAAAGCGCACTCTTTGATATTTCGCAGGGTCTCCGGCATGCCGACTTATGGCTCTTTCTGGGCTGGAATGATGTTAGGCAACGTTATAGACGTTCAACTTTGGGGCCATTCTGGATTACGCTTGCAACTTTAGCGTTCGTTGCAGCTATGACCCTTGTCTACTCGGGCCTTTTCCGTCAAGAGATTCGAACCTTCCTTCCACTTGCCGCGTCCGGAATTGTTATTTGGACATTCATTGCAGGTTGTCTGATTGAAGGCTGTAATCTCTTTATTGCGGCGAGTGCAACGATCAAGCAGGTTCCAGCCCCTCTGACAGTTCATGTTTTCCGGCTCGTGTGGAACCAACTGATCTACTTCTTGCACAATATTGTTGTAGTATTTCTAGCTCTCGTAGTGTCAGGAGTTTTCTTCAGCCCTACAACACTGTTGTTTCTGCCCGCTCTCGCTCTCCTTACATTAAATCTTGGCTGGCTATGTATGCTCCTTGCTACATTGAGCGCTCGTTTTCGAGATCTGCCCCTTATTGTTCAGTCACTTATCACGGGCCTGTTCATGGCCACGCCAATTTTGTGGCAAATTAGCTTTTTACCGCCTGATCGGCAGTGGATTGCCTATATCAATCCATTCACATTTTTAATTGAAATTGTACGACTACCCCTCCTTGGGGTTGCACCCTCGCTGGCGCTTTGGACAGTTGTCATAAGCATGGCTCTTGTAGGCTGGACCCTTGCCCTTTTGATTTATGGCCGGGCTCGCACGCGTATCGCTTATTGGATTTAGCCTAGACTCGACCAGGAACGAAGATGGCTTACGTAACAGCAAGAAACCTGGGAGTACGTTACCCAGTCCTGACTTCATCAGCTCGGTCCCTCAAGAACACCATTCTATCGCGGACTACAGGCGGAAAAATTGCAGGGAATAAAGCACATTTCGTTGAGGTCCGAGCCCTTGAGCAACTAAGCTTTGAATTCAAGCCTGGCGACCGTGTCGGCCTTATTGGACATAATGGGAGCGGAAAAAGCACCCTCCTGCGTGTGCTCGCCGGAATATTTCACCCCACAGAAGGTAGTATTGAAGTCAGGGGGCGCGTTTCAGCCCTTTTCGACGCTGCATTCGGCATGGACATCGATGCAACCGGATACGAGAATATAGTCTTGCGCGCGAAGTATCTCGGAATTACCAAGGCTGAAATTAGCCGCCAGATCGACGAAATTGCGGATTTTACCGATCTCGGGGCGTTTCTTAACATGCCAATCCGTACCTATTCGGCAGGGATGACAGCTCGCCTGGCGTTCGCTATCTCAACCTCTGTGGATGCTGATATTCTACTCATCGACGAAGGGGTTGGGGCTGGAGATGCCGCATTCATGGCCAAGGCCAATAATCGCCTCAAAAGCCTGATCGATCGCTCGCCAATCGTTGTATTTGCGTCTCACGATCAGAAGATCATGAGAGAATTCTGCACTCGCGGCTTGGTTCTTCAAAGTGGCCGAATTGCGCATGATAGTTCCATTGAGGACGCATACGAGCATTACGAAACCATAGTTGGCGCAGCCCTTAGTTAGTACGGTCAGACATTTGCATCACAGAAGGCCGAGGCACGTTGTGGTCTTCGCACAATAGCAGCAGTTAGAGCTCCACTGCCTTCCAAGGGAAACTCTCGGGGCGAGCTCGAGCTCCTCTCTTTCTTTATTTGTGCGGGGACGATATAGGCGCGCTATTGGTGGCATTCTGCGCATGGTCGTTCAACGCTCAGGGCCGTCACAACATCAAATGGCGCGATCTAATCCGACCTAATTTAGGTAACAATATACTACAATTGCTACCATAGCAGCTGACAATTGCCCTTGTCTGCTCGCAACTCATGAAATACCTGCAAAAGGCGGCGTTTGCTAATCGTGTTAGGACGGCGGTTGAGTTAGCTGACTTTTCAGTTATCGCGACCTCGGCTACACGTGCAATGACGAGGGCGGATCGTCTATCTTCAAGAAAGCTCGAGCAATATACGAATCCCAGAGACGCTGCCTAACGTAGGACCCAATGAACCAATTTCTAAGCAACAACTACCAATTGATCGACGGGATTTGGCTGCGCCCACTGAGCGCCCAATCTATGACCGAGTTCACGTATTCGGATGGCGAAGACGTTGAGCGCCGCCTTTATAGCCTGATAGAAAACGCATCCGACAAGTCACTGTTCTCGCAAGAACTTGCGAGGTCAATCGACGATTGGCCTACAAGATACTACCTCTCTCCGACTCGGGCGAACCTTCTGCGTCCGTTTGAGCCAGCCCTAAAAAAAGGGCGAGTGCTTGAGCTTGGCGCCGGCTGTGGCGCTATTACACGTTATCTGGGGGAAATAGGAGCTGAAGTCACTGCGGTGGAAGGATCCTTTACGAGAGCGAGGATAGCTCGCTTGAGGACAGCCGACCTCTCAAATGTCAATGTCGTATGTGACCGCATTGAAAGCTTTAGCACAAACATAAAATTCGATGTTATCACATTGATTGGCGTTCTGGAATACGCGCGTGCGTACGCGCCCACAGCCGGGTTTTCGCAGGAAGATTTGCTTTCCCATGCCGTATCTCACTTGGATAATGATGGCTTTCTCGTCCTCGCAATCGAGAATCAACTTGGATTGAAGTACCTTGCTGGCGCCCAAGAGGACCATGTCGGCGTGCCATATTTCGGCATAAACGATAACTATCGATCAGATACAGTTGCTACTTTCGGGTTGTTAGAACTCAAGACGATTCTTTCAAAGGCTGGGCTCACGCACCACGATGCTTTTATCCCTCTGCCCGATTATAAACTTCCAGTAACGGTTCTCTCTCCAGAAGGCGCGGCACCAACGGGAGTATTCAACGCTGAGGCCCAAATCACTCAATCAGTTGTCGCGGATCACCAACGGCCAGTTACGCCACCATTCTCGCTTGAAAGCGCATTAGCGGTTTCGCACCGTAATGGCCTCGCCCAAGACCTGGCGGGATCATTTCTCATTATTGCATCACGAACTGAACGGGGATTGGCTCGCGCTTCTTGCAAGGATCAGCTTGCGTGGCACTACTCGCAGACGCGAGCACCTGCATTCATGAACCAAACTGTGTTTGTTTCAGAGGGAGACAGAATAGCCGTTAAGCGATCACGACTTGTGGATCGCCCTCCTCCAGTCGTTCCAATCGAGAATGTCATAACTGACGAGGAGTACATTAACGGCAATAGTTGGTCGGTTGAACTAACGCGGATCCTGAATGCGCCCGGGTGGGGGATCGACACTCTAGGAAACTGGGCCGCACCATGGATTGAACTGATAGCAGAACAGTGCCAAATTTCCGACATCAAAGCGGTTAGCATTCACGAACGTGTCGACGGCCGCTACTTCGATGCTACACCATTCAATGCCATTTCGGATCAGAATGGAAAGCTGCGCCTCTTTGACCAAGAATGGCGCGCAAAATCCCCTCTTGAGATCGGATTCATTCTGTTTCGGGGCCTAAAAGGCAGCATTGTTAGGATCACAAGCTACGCCGAGCCTAAACCCGACACTCCCCGCAACATCAACCGACTGGTCATGGCAGTCCTTGCGCATCAAGGCGTCCTAATTTCGAAAGGCGACGTAGAGCGCTATGATGAGCTTGAATTGCGATTTCAGAAGTGGATCAACGGTGAGCTGGATGAGCAAATAAACGAAAGGCTAATCCAGGAATTCTGGACGTCGTCTCTGAACATCCGCCCATCAGCACATCAGGTGACACAGCTCATTGCTTCCAACAACAGGCTTGCGGCTGCAAGGGCCGAGCTTTTAGCCGAAAACAGTGACCTCCTTATCGAAAGAAACAAGCTTCTCACTGAAATTGATGATCAAAGGACACGGTTAGAGTTGCAGAGTCATGAACATGACGAACTCACTGCAATCTATTCGTCTACTACCTGGCGCCTGATCGGAATGTTAAAGCGCTTGGAGAAGCGCAACCCAACACTAATTAAGGTGTTTCGTTCGTTTTTGCGACTGGGATTGAGTCTCTTCCATAAGGTCACGCGACTAAGCAACTGATTCAACGCCGCGATAGGTGTTCCAGTGGAGAGTTGGCTTGGGAGATTTGGACAGCTGGCTAGCTGTTAAATCTGAGGAGATTGTTCATCCCGTCTGAGGGCCTGAAGGTGGTCGTTGCGACACGAACCCTTACGGACCTGAGAGATGAACAACCCGCATCAGAATGTCCGCACGACCCACTTGGGGCGAGCGGACATGATCCGCCGCATCCTCGAAGAGGGTCAACCTATCAGACTCGCCGATGCGGTGTAAGCACCCGGTGTGCGCCCTCTTGTGAGAGCGCAGTTTGCGCGTGACGTTCTGACCTTAAGGCTCGCTTTAAGGTCAGTAGATTGATGAAGATCGAAGTTCTCGGCACAGAGCGCCGGCGGCGCTGGAGCCTCCAGGACAAACTCCAGATCCTGGAAGAGACGCTGCAGCCGGGCGTGACGGTGACCGAAGTGGCCCGCCGCCATGGGCTCGCGCCCAGCGTGGTCTTCACCTGGCGCCGGCTGGCCCGCGAAGGGCGACTGGGCGACGTCGGTCCCGCCTTCGTGCCGGTCGAGATCACACCCGTCCCCGTGCCGGTGCAGACCACGCCTGTGGGATCCTCACCGCGGCGCACCGGCTTGATCGAGATCGTCCTGGGCCGCGGGCGCCGCATTCGCGTGGATCGCGAGGTCGATGCCGAGGCGCTGCGGCGGGTGCTGCAGGTGGTGGAGAGCCTGCCATGATCCCGGTCCCGACCGGTGTGCGCGTGTGGCTGGCCACCGGCCACACCGACATGCGCAAGGGCTTTGGCGGCCTCTCCCTGCTCGTGCAGGAGACGCTCAAGCGCGATCCGCATTCGGGCAACCTGTTTGTCTTCCGTGGCCGCAGAGGCGATCTGATCAAGGTCCTCTGGTACGACGTAAGCGGTGTCTTCAGGCCACGGCCCTGAGATCTTGCGCAGCCGGATAGGACCACGGCAGCAGTTCATCGAGGCGGCTGTTGGGATGCCCCTCGACAATGCGGGTGATCACATCCGCAAGGTAGCCATAGGGCTCGACCCCGATCAGCTTGCAGGTCTCGATCAGCGAAGCAATCACCGCCCAATGCTCCGCGCCGCCATCGGATCCGGCGAACAAGGCGTTCTTCCGATTGAGGGCAATGGGCCGGATCGAACGCTCGACGACGTTGGAGTCGATCTCAATCCGCCCGTCATCGACAAACCGCGTCAGCCCCTCCCAGCGCGACAGCGCATAGCGGATCGCCTCCGCCAGTTTCGACTTCTGGCTGATGAGCGCGAGCTTTGAACGCAGCCACGGCTCAAGCTCATCGAGCACCGGCCGGCTGCTCTCCTGCCGGGCCGCACGGCGCTCCTCGGGCGAGCGTCCACGGATCTCGCTCTCAACGCTGTACAACTCGGCAATGCGCGTGAGCGCCTCGCTCGCAATTGGTGCCGGTCCGGCGGTGGCCAGCTCGTAAAAGCGGCGTCGCACGTGGGACCAGCAGAATGCGAGGCTCACCTGGTTGCGCCCGGCCAGCACCTTGTAGCCGCCATAACCATCGACCTGCAGCACGCCCGCAAAGCCTGACAGATGCGTGATCGGTCGCTTGGCCTTGCGATCTGGTGCGTACATGTAGACCACCCCAGGCGGATCCACGCCGCCCCAGGGCCGATCATCCCGCGCATAGGCAAACAGCTGACCGGTTTTGGTCCGTCCGCGACCCGGATCCAGCACGGGTGCCGTGGTCTCGTCGGCGAACAACTTGCCGGAGGTCTTCAACTTCTCGAACAAGCGCTCATGCACGGGCCGCAGCAGAAAGGCCGCGCGGCCGACCCAATCGGCCAGGGTCGATCGGTCCAGGTTGATGCCTTGGCGGGCATAGATCTGCGTCTGCCGGTAGAGCGGGAGGTGATCGGCATACTTCGACACGAGCACGTGCGCGACGGTGGCCTCGGTGGGCAATCCGCCCTCAATCAGGCGCGCCGAGGCCGGCGCCTGCACCACCACATCCTCACACCGG
>Ga0180218_1001643_pt1 | contig 13087 bp, 13 predicted proteins | sample eDN3rd37CKraftBY_FD_151334 | JGI IMG/M metagenome (GOLD analysis project Ga0180218, IMG submission 151334) | Enriched backyard soil microbial communities from Emeryville, California, USA - eDNA 3rd pass 37_C Kraft BY (version 2) (version 2) | ecosystem: Environmental > Terrestrial > Soil >... | reverse complement strand
TGCGATCCCGGCTGTCGGGCAAGGGCGAGGAAGCGCTCGGTGAGCACGAAGTCGAGAGCCTCACGGCGCTCCGTCGGCACGGCTTCCTGACGCCGGAGGTGGTGTTCCGCAATCAGTATTGCCTCGTGCTCTCCGACCTCGGGCCAAGCCTCGAAACGGTGCTGACGCTGGCGCCGCCGGAGGAACGCGCCCCGGTGGTCCGGCAGGCGGCGGAGGCGGTCCGGCGCCTGCACGATTCCGGCCGCTGGCACGGCGCGGCGCGGCTTCACAACATGACGCTCTATCAGGGGCAGATCGGCTTCATCGACCTCGAAAACACCGTGGAGAACTGGCTCCCGCCATTCATGCGCCGGGTCTGGGATACCTGGCAGCTCGGGCATTCGGCGGCGTTCTTCCAGCCGAATGTCGTGCTCGCGGAAACGGCGCTGCGCGCCTACGGCCCCGGCGGAGTGCGCAAGTTCCTGTATGCGGTGGCGGTTCTGTTCTTCGGGACCTATGCCGCCCTGTATCCGTTCCGGAATACGGGCAAGCGCGAAATCCGCCAGATTCACGCTCTGATGCGCGCGATTTACCGTGCTCCGCGCAAGGTTCCTGACGCGATTTGAGTTGCGTCGAAAATCCTTTATATGCGGGGCCAAATTCAGCCCAAGCCAGCCGGGAGTCCCGCATCATGACAGTTCGCGTCGCCATCAATGGATTTGGCCGCATCGGCCGTAACGTGTTGCGGGCGATCGCGGAATCAGGCCGCAAGGACATCGAGGTGGTGGGGATCAACGATCTGGGCCCGGTCGAAACCAACGCGCATCTGCTGCGCTACGACTCGGTCCACGGACGCTTCCCGGGCGAAGTCACGGTGAAAGGTGACACCATCTCGGTCGGCAACGGTGCGATCAAGGTGACGGCAATCAAGGATCCGGCCACGCTGCCTTGGAAGGACCTCGGCGTCGATATCGCGCTGGAATGCACCGGCATCTTCACGTCGAAGGACAAGGCCTCGGCGCATCTGACCGCCGGCGCTAAGCGCGTCCTGGTCTCGGCCCCGGCTGACGGCGCCGACCTGACCGTAGTTTTTGGCGTGAACCACGACAAGCTGACCAAGGATCACGTGGTGGTCTCGAATGCGTCGTGCACGACCAACTGCCTCGCTCCGGTCGCCAAGGTGCTGAACGATGCCGTCGGCATCGAAAAGGGCTTCATGACCACGATTCACGCCTATACCGGCGACCAGCCGACGCTCGACACGATGCACAAGGATCTCTACCGCGCGCGCGCAGCGGCGCTCTCGATGATCCCGACCTCGACGGGCGCAGCGAAGGCGGTCGGCCTCGTGCTGCCGGAACTGAACGGCAAGCTCGACGGCGTCGCGATCCGCGTGCCGACGCCGAATGTGTCGGTCGTCGACTTCAAGTTCGTCGCCAAGAAGAAGACCGACAAGGACGAAGTGAACGGCGCGATCAAGCGCGCCGCCGAGCAGCAGCTGAAGGGCATCCTCGGCTTCACCAACGATCCCAATGTCTCGATCGACTTCAACCACGATCCGCATTCCTCGGTGTTCCACATGGACCAGACCAAGGTGATGGACGGCACGCTGGTGCGCGTGATGTCGTGGTACGACAACGAGTGGGGCTTCTCGAACCGCATGGCCGATACGGCCGTCGCGATGGGCAAGCTGATTTAAGTCTGTCTCTTCTTCGTCATGGCCGGGCTTGTCCCGGCCGTCCACGTCTTGGAGCCACGAAAGACGTGGATGGCCGGCCCAAGGCCGGGCATGACGAGAGTGAGTATGCCGCAATGACCTTCCGCACCCTCGATACCGCCGACCTCAACAACAAGCGCGTGCTGCTGCGCGTCGACCTCAATGTTCCGATGGAGAACGGCAAGGTCACCGACGCAACGCGCATCGAACGCGTCGCGCCGACCATTACCGAGATCGCGGACAAGGGCGGCAAGGTCATTATCCTCGCGCATTTCGGCCGGCCGAAAGGACGCGACGAAAAGGACTCGCTTCGCCCCGTCGCAGCCGCTCTTTCGCAGGTGATCAAAAGACCGGTCGCATTCGCGGAGGACTGCGTCGGCGCACCGGCGAAGACGGCGATTGATGCGATGAAGCCGGGCGACGTTCTCGTTCTGGAGAATACCCGCTTCCACAAGGAAGAAGAGAAGAACGATCCGGCGTTCGTTCAGAAGCTCGCCGACCTCGGCGACATCTATGTCAACGACGCATTCTCCGCGGCGCACAGGGCACATGCCTCGACCGAAGGCCTCGGCCACAAGCTGCCCGCCTATGCCGGCCGCACCATGCAGGCCGAACTCGACGCGCTGTCGAAGGCGCTGGTCGCGCCCGCAAAACCTGTGATCGCGATCGTCGGCGGCGCCAAGGTCTCGACCAAGATCGACCTTCTGGAAAATCTCGTCGGCCGCGTCGACGCGCTCGTGATCGGCGGCGGCATGGCCAATACCTTCCTGCATGCCCAGGGCGTGAAGATCGGCAAGTCGCTGGCCGAGCGGGATCTCGCCGACACCGCGCGCCGCATCATGGACAAGGCCGAGACCGCGAAATGCGCGATCATCCTGCCGGTCGACGCGATTGTTGCATTCAAGTTCGAGGCGAACGCTCCCTCGCAGGCTTACGGGCTCGACGCGATCCCGGACGACGGCATGATCCTTGATGTCGGGCCGCTCTCGATCGAGCGCGTGAACCGCGCCATCGAGGATGCGCGCACGCTGCTCTGGAACGGCCCGCTCGGTGCGTTCGAACTGCCGCCGTTCGACCGCGGTACGGTTGCGGCAGCGCGTCACGCGGCGGAACGCACCAAGGCCGGCAAGCTTGTCTCGATCGCGGGTGGCGGGGACACCGTTGCCGCCCTCAATCACGCCGGCGTCGCAAACGATTTCAGCTACATTTCCACAGCAGGCGGCGCTTTCCTTGAATTTTGTGAAGGCAAGGCGTTGCCGGGCGTCGAAGTGCTGAGGGCAAAGTGACCTTCCCCTTCCCGCACGCCCCGCTGGCAATGTAAAACCACGCCAAATACAGGCTTACCGCGCCTCCAGGAGCATCCGATGAACCTCGCAGACCTGAACAAGATCGCCGAAGCAATGGTCGCGCCCGGCAAGGGCATCCTGGCCGCCGACGAATCCACCGGCACCATCAAGAAGCGTTTCGACGCCATCGGCACCGAGAACACGGAAGAGAATCGCCGCGACTATCGCGAGCTGATGTTCCGCACCACCGAGGCGATGTCGAAATACATTTCCGGCGTCATCCTCTACGACGAGACCATCTGGCAGAAGGCGAAGGACGGCACGCCGCTGGTCGAACTGATCAAGAAGACTGGCGCTATTCCGGGCATCAAGGTCGATGAAGGCACGAAACCGCTGCCGCAGTGCCCCGGCGAACTGATCACCGTGGGCCTCGACAAGCTCGCCGATCGCCTGCCGAAATATTACGAGCAGGGGGCGCGCTTTGCGAAATGGCGTGCGGTCATCGACATCGCCGACGGCATTCCGAGCCACACCGCGGTCATGACGAACGCCCATGCGCTCGCCCGTTATGCGGCGCTGTGCCAGCAGGCGCAGATCGTGCCGATCGTCGAGCCGGAAGTGCTCATGGACGGCGCGCACGACATCGACCGCTGCTACGAAGTCACCCAATGGGTGCTGAAGGAGACCTTCCAGCAGCTTTACTACCAGCGCGTCGAGCTGGAAGGCATCGTGCTGAAGCCGAACATGGCCGTGCCCGGCAAGAAGAGCGCGAAGAAGGCCTCGGTGGAAGAAGTCGCCGAGAAGACCGTGCGCATGCTCAAGGATTGCGTGCCGGGCGCCGTTCCGGGCATCGCATTCCTCTCCGGCGGCCAGTCAGACGAAGAGGCGACCGCTCATCTCGACGCCATGAACAAGATCGGCAATCTGCCGTGGAAGCTCACCTTCTCCTACGGTCGCGCATTGCAGGCTGCCCCGCAGAAGGCCTGGTCCGGCAAGGCGGAGAATGTCGCCGCCGCACAGCGCGCATTCACCCACCGCGCGATGATGAACGGCCTCGCTTCCCTCGGTCAGTGGAAGCAGGACCTGGAAAAGAAGGCGGCGTAGGCCGGAACCGGTCGTTCCCGCGACAGCGGGGACGACAGTTTGCACTGATGTCCGCTGACGCGGGAATCAGCAGGTCAGGGCTAATGCGCCAAACTGCCGCCCGATTGCCGACACATCGGGTTACCGGATGACATCGCCGCGACCTCACGACGACGACCGGCCGGACCCGCGTCTCTATCTTGTGACGCCGGCCGCTGCCGATCCGCAGGCTCTCAAGTTCGGCCTGATGACCGCCTTCGATTCCGCGGATGTTGCCGCGGTCCTGATGCGGCTGCCGGCCGATGACGAGCGCGCATTGATCAACCGCGTCAAGGCGATCGCACCGACAGTGCAGAACGCCGACGTGGCGCTGCTCATCGACGGCTATCCGCAGATCGTCGCGCGCGCGGGCGCGGACGGCGCCCACCTGACTGGCATCGCATCGTTCGAGAGCGCGGTCGGCTCGCTGAAACCTGATCGCATTGCCGGCGTCGGCGGCCTCGAAACGCGTCACGACGCCATGACTGCGGCCGAGGGCGGCGCCGACTATGTCATGTTCGGCGACAATGCACGGCCCTCGCTCGAGGCGCTCATCGAGCGGGTGTCGTGGTGGTCGGAGGTGTTCGAAATTCCGTGCGTTGCTTATGCGACCGCACTCGACGAGATCGCGCCTCTGGTTGCCGCCGGCGCCGATTTCGTTGCCGTTGGCGACGCCGTATTCGCGGACCCGCGCGGCCTTGAGGCGGCACTCAAGGATGCGCAAAGCCGCCTCGTGCTCCCGGAGACGGCGGTATGACGCGTTCACGCGCTCTGGCCGTCGCACTCGTGCTGTCGCTCGCGTCGGCGCAGGCCCATGCCGCCGCAAAGAAGGCAACGCCCTCGCAGCCGCCCGCAGCAGCCGCCCCGCAGCAGACGCCGCCCGCGGATCCGGGCGACGTCGCTTATGCCCAATTTCAGCGCGGATATTACCTGTCGGCTCTCGCCGAGGCGCAGAAGCGCGTCGACGCGAATGGCGATCCCAAGGCCATGACGCTGATCGGCGTTCTGTATGGCAGCGGCCTCGGCGTCCCGCAGGACGACGCCAAGGCGGTCGAATGGTACGCCAAGGCGGCCGAGCGCGGCGACCGCGAGGCCATGTTCTCGCTCGCGATGATGCGCCTGGCCGGGCGCGGCGGCGCGCAGGACCGCAATGCGGCGGCAACGCTGTTCGCAAGCGCGGCCAAGCTCGGACAGCCGGCCGCCGCCTATAATCTCGGGCTCCTCTACCTCGAGGGGATGCAGTTCCCCCGCGACTTCGCGCGGGCCGCAGAACTGTTCAGGCAGGCCGCCCAGGCCGGCAATCGCGAAGCGCAATACGCGCTGGCCACGATGCACAAGGAAGGCCGCGGCGTTCCCAAAGACGACAAGGAGGCGACCCGCCTGCTCGCGCTCGCGGCGCTCGCGGACCATCTCGACGCGCAGGTGGAATACGCCATCGCGCTGCATAACGGCACCGGGATCGCCAAGGACGAGGCTGCGGCTGCCCAACTCCTGCGCAAGGCGGCCCGCCGGGGCGCTCCGATCGCGCAGAATCGCCTTGCCCGCATCTACGCCACCGGCCGGGGCCTGCCGGAAAACCCCAAGGAGGCGGTGAAATGGCACATCATTTCCAAGGCCGCCGGCGCCAGCGATCCCTTCCTGGATGAATACATGGCCAAGCAGACCGAAGAGGTCCGCGCGGCGGCCCGGAAAGAGGCCGACCCCTGGCTGTTCATCATCGCGAATTCCCGCACTTGACGGCGGCAGAGCCGCCGGGCACATGGCGGCGCGATACGACTCCCGAAAAAGCGCACGGAACACCGCATGGCCAAGATCAATGGCAACGAAATTCGTCCTGGTTACGTGATCGAGTACCAGGACACGCTCTGGGTCGCGGTGAAGACCATGGCGGTGAAACCCGGCAAGGGGCCCGCCTATAACCAGGTCGAGCTGAAGAACCTGATCGACGGCCGCAAGCTCAACAACCGCTTCGGCTCCGACGAGCGCGTCGAACGCGCCCGTCTCGAGCAGAAGGACTACCAGTTCCTGTACAAGCAGGGCGACAGCCTGGTGTTCATGGACACCGACAGCTACGAGCAGCTCGAACTGGCTGAGGAGTTCGTCGGCGAGCGTTCGGCCTTCCTGCAGGACGGAATGACCGTGACGCTGGAAATGCACGAGGAGCGGCCGATCGGCATCAAGCTGCCCGATTACGTGACGCTGGAGATCGTCGAAGCCGATCCGGTGGTGAAGGGGCAGACCGCTTCATCGTCGTACAAGCCGGCGAAGCTTGAAAACGGGCTGCGCGTTCTGGTCCCGCCTTTCATTACCGCGGGCGAAAAAATCGTCGTCGACACCAACGAAGTCACCTACGTTCGCAGGGCAGATTGATCCCTCCTCCGGAGGAGGGAAAAACAGAAATTCATGCAGCATTCCGCCCTCCTCAACGTGATGATGAAGGCCGCGCGCAAAGCCGCGCGGCAGCTCAATCGCGATTTCGGTGAAGTCGAGAAGCTGCAGGTTTCGATCAAGGGACCCGCGAACTTCGTCACCGCCGCCGACCGCAAGGCCGAGCAGACGCTCCGCGAAGAGCTGATGTCGGCGCGGCCGGGCTATAGCTTTGTCGGCGAGGAAGGCGGCCGGATCGAAGGTCCGGACAAGAGCCACACCTGGTACGTCGACCCGCTCGACGGCACGACCAATTTCCTGCACGGCATCCCGCATTTCGCGATCTCGATCGGGCTCGAGCGCGAGGGCACCATGGTGGCCGCGCTGGTCTACAATCCTATCTCGGACGAGATGTTCATCGCCGAAAAAGGCAAAGGCGCCTTCGTCAACGACCAGCGCCTGCGCGTCGCGGGCCGCCGCTCGATGGAGGATGCGGTGGTTGCCTGCGGACTGCCGCATCGGGGCCGCGGGGGACTCGCGGAATTCCGCACCGAATTCGCGGCGGTCCAGGAGCGGGTCGCCGGACTGCGCCGCTTCGGCTCTGCCGCACTCGACCTCGCCTTCGTCGCCGCCGGGCGTCTCGACATCTATTGGGAACGCAACCTGCAATCCTGGGACATGGCGGCGGGCATTCTGCTCGTCCGCGAAGCCGGCGGCTTCGTCAGCGATTGTGACGGTACCGACGCGATGTTCGCCAAGGGTCACATCTGCGCCGGTAACGAGACGCTTCTCAAGGACCTGCTGGCAATCCTGAAACGGACCGGCGTGGCGTAATGCGCAGCGCAGGAGCCCTCCTCCTGCTCTCGGCCCTCGCGCTGGTCAGCGCCTGCAACGACAACCAGCCCGCGCTGCCTCCCGCCGCGGAGACGAAAGAAAAGCTGACGCGCTTCGAATTCACTGTCGGCGGCGTTCGCTATGCGATCTCGCTGCCGGAAGACGCAGGCATGCGGGATCAGGGAACAGACGGCGTCATTTTCTACGAGCACAAGCGACAACGTCGGCAACGGGTCATGCTGCTACTCGCAACGCCGCAAAAGCCCGGCCTGGATTTCGACCAGCAATACCTCATGCGCGACGAAAGCGGCCGCCCCGATCGCAAACGCGCGGATCGCGTTGTGCATTATCGACATCTCGGCAAATCCGAGGGCGGCAGCGGCGGCGCGATCGAAGACATCGCCGGCCGCGTCGCGCTCGGCCAGCATGTGCTGTTTCTCGAATGCTCCGACCAGGGCGAATGGTCAATCAGTCCGACCTGGTGCCTGCAATATCTCGACACGCTCGCGATCGTCCCGCCGGCATCATCCGGCAACTGACACGCGCACGGCATGCGGCTGCCGGGCCTGACCGATCAAGGCCCAATCGCCAGGCGCTCCAGAGCCGCGCGTCGAATCGGAGCACGACGGCCCCGCCGATAATCACAAATCCGAATGTGATGGTGGAACCGCAGCGCCCGCGCAACCGTTTCCGATCTCCGCTTTCCCAAAACGGCGCACGGGATTTCGAACGGTTCAAACGCGATCGCGGGTCTGTGTCCCGACGGGTTCTATTTCGCCTAGTCTGTGCCATATTGACGTCACGCATTTTCATGAAAGGCTGGCCAGCGATGGCTCGCAAATTCGACCCTCACAAGCTTTCCTCCCCGCGCATCTTCCTTGTGCGGATGCTCGTCTTTCTCGTGCTGTGCGGCCTGATCGCCTTCGTGCTGTACCGGCAGATCCTTGGCGCCTTCATGTCGAATCCCGGCCTGAACGGTCTGATCCTCGGCGTTCTGCTCATCGGCATCATCCTGTCCTTCCGGCAGGTGCTGCGCCTGTTCCCCGAAGTCGCCTGGGTCAACAGCTTCCGCCTCGCCGATCCCGGCATCGCGGTTGAGCGCCCGCCGTCGTTGCTCGCGCCGATGGCGACCATGCTGGGCGACCGGCTCGGCCGCATGGCGATCTCGACCCAGATGATGCGCGGCATCCTCGATTCGATCGCGACCCGGCTGGACGAGGCGCGCGATCTGTCGCGCTACCTGACCGGTCTTCTGATCTTCCTCGGCCTTCTCGGCACCTTCTGGGGTCTCATCGAGACCGTGGGCTCGGTCGGCAAGGTGGTGGAGACGCTCAAGCCCGGCGGCGACCCGGCCTCCGTGTTCGAGACGCTGCGCGAAGGCCTCGCCGCACCGCTCGGCGGCATGGGCATCGCCTTTTCATCCTCGCTGTTCGGCCTCGCCGGATCGCTGATCCTTGGCTTCCTCGATCTGCAAACCAGCCAGGCGCAGAACCGGTTCTATACCGACCTTGAGGACTGGCTTTCGACCACCGTGCATGACGTGACTGCCGGCCCTTCGACGGCCGCCGCCGCGCCTCTTGCTCCGGACATGAAGGTCGCAATCGAGCGGCTGCGCGAGACGGTGGCCGATACCGGCGGCAACAAGGCTGCGACCGCAGCCATGGCCAACCTCGCCGAAGCGATCCAGGGGCTCGTGCACCACATGCGCACCGAGCAGCAGATGATCCGGGACTGGGCGGATTCGCAGGCTGAGCAAAACCAGGAAATCCGCAAGGTGCTGGAAACGCTCTCGCGCGAGCGCGTGAAGTCGTAGGCCGCCATGGCACTGGCGCGCAATCGCAGGGACCGCGGCGTCGACTACTGGCCGGGCTTCGTCGACGCGCTGTCGACGCTGCTGCTCGGCATCATCTTCCTGCTGTCGATCTTTGCGGTGGTGCAATTCTATCTGTCGCAGGAAGTCTCCAGCAAAGACACCGCACTGCAGCGCCTCAACGCGCAGATCGCGCAGCTCAGCGATCTTCTCGCACTCGAAAGGAGCGGACGCTCCGAGCTTGAAGCACTCCTCGGGACCGTACGCTCCAACCTGTCCGCGACCGAATCGGAGCGCGACCGTCTGCGTGCGCTCGCCGAAGGCGCGGGCAACGCCGCAGCCGCACAGGGTCGTGCAAGCGAACTGGCCACAGCACTCGACCTCGAGAAGCAAAGTGTTGCGCGCGCACTCGCACAGGTCGAAATCCTCAATCAGCAGATCGCAGCGCTTCGACGCCAGCTCGGCGCCCTCGAAGCCGCGCTCGAAATCTCCGAGAAGCGCGAACGCGACTCGCAGACCAAGATCGCCGATCTCGGGCAGCGGCTGAATGTTGCCCTCGCCCAGCGCGTGCAGGAATTGCAGCGCTACCGCTCCGACTTTTTCGGCCGGCTGCGTCAGATCCTCGGCAGCCGCCAGGACGTGCGGATCGTGGGCGACCGCTTCGTCTTCCAGTCCGAGGTGTTCTTCGATCCCGGACAGGCCGTGCTGAAGCCGGAAGGCCGCGTCGAAATCGACAAGATCGTCGAGGCGCTGACCGAGCTCGAGAAAAAGATTCCGCCGGACATCGCGTGGGTGATGCGCGTGGACGGACATACCGATATCCGGCCGATCGCCAATGTCCAGTTCCCGTCCAACTGGGAGCTGTCGTCGGCCCGCGCGATCGCGGTCGTGCAGTACATGATCTCGCGAGGCATTTCGCCGCAGCGTCTGGTCGCGGCCGGCTTTGGCGAATTTCAGCCGCTCGACAGCGAGAAGACCGAAGAGGCCTTCCGCCGCAACCGCAGGATTGAGCTGAAACTGACCGAGCGATAACCTCCCTCCGGTAATACCGGGGGGCTGGACGACCAATGCCGCAACAGACGGTGACGCTGCGTCCCTATCATTCGGCCGACGAACCGTCCGCGCTTGCGCTGTGGCAGCGCAGCTGGCAGCAGGCCTATCCGCAGATCGACTTCTCGAAGCGCATGGACTGGTTTCGCGAACACTGGAGCGATCTGCTGCTCGGATCGAAGGTCGTCATCGCGGAATCCGACGTCGCGCCGGATCATCTCGCGGGCTTCGTCGCTGTGTCGCCGCGTTCCGGCTACCTCGACCAGATCGTCGTCGCCCCCGAGATGCAGCATCACGGTGTCGGCAAGGCGTTGATCGATGCCGCCAAGCAGATCGGGCGCGAGGGCCTGTATCTGCACGTCAACAAGGACAACACGCGCGCGCTCGAATTCTATCGGAAATGCGGGTTCAACATTGCGGGCGAAGACGTCAACCGCAGATCCGGCGCCCCGGTCTACATGATGACGTGGCGGCCATAACCCTCGACAACCGCAGGTCTGCCCCATAGATTTTGACCATGAACGTCGTCCGCCGCACGATCGACATCGATTCAGAGACCGACGCGCGCCTTCGGGAAATGGCGAAAGAGCGCGGGCAGGACGTATCGGCTGTTTTGGCCGAGGCCGTGGCGCTGCTCGATTCCGTCATTGACCTCAGCGGACCGGACCTTGACGAGGACCGCTTGCGGCTCGCGGAGTTCGAGCGGACGCGAGAGGCCATTCCGCTGCACGAGATCAAGACTTGGGTCGAAAGCTGGGGCACGAGCAACGAGCTTCCGCGACCTAAAGCCCGGCGTTTTGAATGATCCTGTTGTCGCCGCATGCCGCGCGCGACATCGAGCGACTCCGCGAATTCATTGAAGTCAAAGACAAGTCAGCGGCGAAGCGCGCTCTGCTCGCCATCTGGAATGCACTCGAAAGGCTCGAGGAATTTCCAGATCTCGGCCGGCCGACCGAAGACGATCGGATCAGGCAGATCGTGATCCGCTTCGGTAACGCGGGCTACGTGTGCCGATACGTCGTCATGCCGGATACCGCAGACATCTTCATTCTTCGCATCTGGCACGGCCGCGAAGCGCGGCCCTAGGCCGCGCGTTCGTGGAGCGGCGCGGTCAGGCCACGCCGAACTGCAGCCGCGCAAGCCGCGCGTAGAGACCGCCGGTTCCGGTCAGTTGCTCGTGCGTGCCCTCCTCGACGATCCGGCCGTGATCAAGCACGATGATGCGGTCGCAGGACAGAACGGTCGCGAGCCGATGCGCGATGACGAGCGTCGTACGCCCTTCCATCGAATGAGCGAGCGCTTCCTGCACCAGCGTTTCGCTTTCGGCATCGAGCGAAGAGGTTGCTTCGTCGAGCAGCAGCAGCGGCGCGTTGCGCAGGATCGCGCGCGCGATTGCAATGCGCTGGCGCTGCCCGCCGGACAAGGTCACACCGCGCTCGCCGATCAACGTTGAAAATCCGTTCGGCAGTCTGCGGATGAACGTGGTCGCTGCCGCCATGTCCGCTGCACGCTCGATCTCGGCATCGGTCGCGTCCGGTTTGCCGAACGCGATGTTGTCGCGCACGGATGCCGCGAAGATCGCCGATTCCTGCGGCACCAGCGCGATGTGACGGCGCAGATCGCGCGGGTCGGTGTCCGCGATGTTCACGCCGTCGAATGTCACGCGCCCCACATTCGGATCGTAGAAGCGCAGGATCAGGTGAAAGATCGTGCTCTTGCCGGCGCCCGACGGGCCGACGATCGCCACCTTCTCGCCAGGCGCTATGCGAAACGAGACACCATCGAGCGCCGCCTGCTCCGGCCGCGTCGGATAGAAGAACCGCACATTGTCGAACGCCACTTCGGCGCGCGCCTGGTCCGGCAGCGCCACCGGATTGGCCGGCGCCTTCACGTCAGGCTTCACGTGCAGAATTTCGAACAGGCGCTCCGCCGCACCCGACGCCTGCTGAACCTCGCCCCACACTTCGCTCAGTTGACCAAGGCCGCCGGCTGCGAACACCGCATAGAGCACGAACTGGCTGAGCCGTCCCGGCGTCATGCCACCGGCCAGCACATCGTTGGCGCCGACCCACAGCACGATCACGACGCTTGCAAAGATCAGGAAGATCGCGATCGCAGTCAGCACCGAGCGCGACAAGGTAGATTGCCGCGCGGCCTCAAAGGCCGCCTCGACGGCGCCGTGAAAGCGCTTTGCAGCATAACCTTCGCTGGTGAACGCCTGCAGGGTGCGAACGGCGCCGATCGTCTCGGCCGCATAGGCGGACGCATCGGCAAGCGAGTCCTGCGCCTGGCGCGAGCGCTGACGTACCGCGCGCCCGAATGCCACGAGAGGCAACACGATCACCGGAATTGCGGCGAGGACAAACAGCGAGAGCTTCGCGCTCGTGAGCACCATCATGGCGCCGGCGCCGACGAACAGAAAGAAGTTCCTCAAGGCCACCGACACCGACGCACCGACCGCCGACTTGATCTGCGTCGTGTCGGCCGTCAGCCGCGACATCATCTCGCCGGTCTGGGAACGGTCGAAGAACGATGGCGACAGGCGCGTCAGATGCGCGAAAACCTCCTCGCGCAGATCGGAGACGATCCGCTCCCCGAGTGTGGTGACGAGGTAGAAACGGAGCGCGCTCGCGAGGGCGAGCACCAGAACGACGCCGATCATCACCGTGAAGTAATTGTCGATCAGTGCGCGTTCGCCGGAAAATCCGTTGTCGATCATGCGCCGGACCGCGACCGGAACCGCGAGCGTGGCCAGCGACGCGACCACCAGCGCCGCCAGCGCGGACAGCGCGCGTCCCCGGTAGCGCATGACATAGGGAACCAGCAGCCGCAGCGGCTTAAGCGATGTGCGCCCTGCCCCCCTGCCCTGCGCCGCCCGTTCGGCCGCCGCGCTCTTTTCGCTGTCTGACATAAGGGCCATTT
>Ga0180218_1001642_pt1 | contig 13088 bp, 13 predicted proteins | sample eDN3rd37CKraftBY_FD_151334 | JGI IMG/M metagenome (GOLD analysis project Ga0180218, IMG submission 151334) | Enriched backyard soil microbial communities from Emeryville, California, USA - eDNA 3rd pass 37_C Kraft BY (version 2) (version 2) | ecosystem: Environmental > Terrestrial > Soil >... | reverse complement strand
GACAAAACGTTTGGAGGGCAGGTCGCCCACCCGTCGACATATGTCGTTCAGGCGGGTTTCCGTCACGCTCAATGCTTGGGCATAGCGGCTCAGTTGCCAGTGCTCGCGGTAGTTTTCTTCGATCAGTTGGTTGAACTCGCGAAAGATCCGTACGTCCACCTGCCGCAAGTCGCGGCTGGGCATGGCCTGTACCGCCGCGCACGACAGGCGCGCCATGGTCACGAAGGCCAGCCGCGCCAGGGCCAGCAGATTCAGTTCGCGCACGGCCTCGGCCTCCGAGAACTCGGCGCGGACCAACTCGAAATAGCCGAACAGGCGATGCACCTGGGGATCGGATTCATCGAGTTCCATGCAAAACGCCTGGTTCAGGCGCTGCTCTAACATGCCGCCCGGGTCTTCGCTGAAAAGGGATTGCAGCAGGTGCTGCCGCACCGAAAGCACATGCCCCTCGGCATCGTCGCTAAGCACAAAGGCATGCGTCATTGCGGGCGGGGTATGGAAGAACGCAGGCGCGCGGGCGTGGTAGTGCAGATCGTCCAGGCGCAAGCGCACTTCGCCCCTAAGCATCAGATGAACCTGGAAGACCCCGGCGTGCCGATGCGCCGCCATATTGTGGCCGAAGAAGTCGGCCAGCCGGCCCAGACCCTCACAATGCACGTCGGCGTCTTCGTCGCGAAGGTCGAAGACGCGGCCGAAATCGATATTGGGAATGGAGTTGGCCATCACGACATCGGGCTGGCCCTGCTCTTGCCGCGGCGCGCGCCGGCGGCGCCTCGCTTGCCCGCCGCCTTGGCGGGCGAACGCACGACGGATTCCGGCAGATCTATCTGCGCCACCTGGCCATTGTCATGGGCAAGAAAAAGGTCCAGCGCTTCGTACAGATTGCGAACGGTGTCGGCGCCGACGCTCTTCTCGAGATTGGCATACTGCTGCTCGACCAAGGGGGCAATCGCGGCGATCAGTGCCTGGCTACTGTCGGTCAGCGCGACCAGGATGCGCCGCTGGTCGGTATCGACCCGATTGCGATCGACGAGCTGCATGGCTTCCATGCGCGCCAGCACGCCCGCCAGGCTTGGGCTCAAGATGTGGCAGGTGGCGCAGATTTGCCACTGCTCCATGGGCGCCCCGTTGTCGTAGATAGCCCGGATCACCCGCCATTGCTGCTCGGTCAAACCATGATGGTTCAAGATGCGGCGGAAATTTCCCATTAAACGCTCGCGTGCCTGAAGCAGCAGCAAGGCCAGGTTGCGGTGCTTCAAGGCGGGGTTGAGTTCAGGAGTATTCATGCGTAGTGTGACCTGCACCATTGACAATCTAATATATTAGCAATTAAATTAGGGAACATATTAGTTAATTAACATAGCAACTGCGAGGAAGACAAGCCCCATGCATGCCCCCACAAACCCGGCGCCCCAGGCGGGAACCGTCTACGGCGTCGTATTGAACGACCGCGGGTCGGTCGAGCGCATGGGTGCAGCGCTGACTGAAGCGCCCTACAAGGCCCAACCCAAGGCGCCTATTATGTACATCAAGCCCGCCAACACGTTCGCCGCCGACGGGGCGCAGGTAAGTCTTCCAGGCGGCGCGGAAAAAGTGGAAATCGGCGCCACCGTGGGCGTGGTCATGGGCAGGCCTGCCTCACGCGTCGCCCTCGAAGATGCGTCCGCCTTCATCGCGGGCTATATCGTGGCGGCCGACCTCAGCCTGCCCCACACCAGCTACTATCGCCCCGCCATACGCGAAAAATGCTTCGACGGTTCTTGCATCCTGGGCGCCCCCGTAGCCGCCAGTCGCATTTCCGACCCCGCCGGCCTGAGCATCCGCACGACGATAAACGGCATAGACGCTGATCAATTCGACTTGGCCAGCCTGGTGCGTGGCGTGCCCGCGCTCTTGCGCGACGTCAGCGAGTTCATGACCTTGTCCGCCGGCGACATCTTGCTTGTGGGCGTGAAATGGCAGGCCCCCACGGCAGCGCCCGGCGATCATGTTTCCGTGATCAGCGACGTCCTTGGCTCGATTCAATTTTCCATCGATCAAACGCGCCACCAGGAGGCCGCATGAAAAAGGGCCGCGTTTATTTCAACGGAGCCATCCATCAGGTCACGCTTGCCCAGGACGGAAGCGTGCGGCTGCCCGACGGCACCGCGCTGGCCGAAGAGCAGGCGCACTGGCTGCCTCCCGTCCAGGCAGGCACGATTTTCGCGCTGGGCCTGAACTACGCGGACCATGCCCGCGAGCTCGCCTTCAAGGCCCCCGAACAGCCCCTGGTCTTTCTGAAAGGCCCCAATGCGCTGATCGGCCACCGGGCTCACACCGCGCGCCCCCATGACGCCGAATACATGCATTACGAGTGCGAACTGGCCGTGGTCATCGGCAAGCACGCCCGCAACGTGTCGCAACAAGACGCCTACGACTACATCGCCGGCTATACCGTGGCCAACGACTACGCCATTCGCGACTACCTCGAGAACTACTACCGCCCCAACCTGCGCGTAAAGAACCGTGACGGCTGCACCCCCATCGGCCCATGGCTGGTCGATGCGGCAGACGTCCCCGACCCGATGGATCTAGTCCTTAGCACATCGGTCAATGGCAAGGAAACCCAACGCGGAACAACCCGGGACATGGTCTTCAGCATTCCCTGGCTAGTCGAATATCTGTCCGCCATCATGACGCTCTCGCCCGGCGACATCATTCTTACCGGCACGCCCGAAGGCCTGGCCAATGTCGTGGCCGGCGACGAAGTGGTTACCGAAATCGAAGGCGTCGGCCGCCTGGTCAATTTCCTGGCCGACGACCGCAGTCCCTCACTTTCTTCAGTCTGAACAGCAGGCCCATCATGATCAAACACCTCATCAACGGAAAAAAGGTCGAGAGCCGCGAGACCTTCGAAAGCCTCAACCCGGCCAACAACGAAACCGTGGCCGAAGTCGCCCGCGGCGGCGAGGCTGAAATCAATGCGGCGGTCCAGGCCGCCAAAGAGGCTTTTCCAGGCTGGGCCGGCAAACCCGCCGCCGAGCGGGCAAAGCTCATGCACCGCCTGGGCGAGCTGATAACGCAGAACGTGCCCGAACTGGCCGAAATGGAAACCCGCGACACCGGTCAAGTGATCGGGCAAACCAAGAAAGCGCTGGTTCCCCGCGCCGCCGACAACTTTCATTTCTTCGCCGAACTTGCAAAGCACATGGACGGCGAAAGCTATCAGTCGGATACCGGGCACCTGAACTACACCATGTGGAACCCCGTGGGCGTATGCGCACTGATTTCCCCCTGGAACGTGCCCTTCATGACCGCAACCTGGAAAACAGCGCCTTGCCTCGCGCTGGGCAACACCGCGGTATTGAAGATGTCGGAACTGTCTCCCATGACGGCCGATCGCCTGGGCGAACTAGCCCTCGAGGCCGGCATCCCGCCCGGCGTGTTCAATATCGTCCATGGCTATGGGGCTGAAACCGGCGAGCCCTTGGTGCGCCACCCCGACGTGCGCTCCATTTCTTTCACGGGCAGCACCGTCACCGGCAACCGCATCGTGCAGCAGGCCGGCCTGAAGAAGTTCTCGATGGAACTGGGCGGAAAATCGCCTTTCATCGTCTTTGACGACGCCGACTACGAACGCGCGCTCGACGCCGCCGTGTTCATGATTTTTTCGAACAACGGCGAGCGCTGCACGGCCGGCTCGCGCATTCTGGTTCAACGAGGCATCTACGACAAGTTCGTCGCCGACTTCACCGCGCGCGCCTCGCGCCTGTCCGTGGGCGACCCGCTCGACCCGAACACCATTGTCGGCCCCATGATCAGCCGCGACCACCAGAAGAAGGTCATGCACTACATAGAGCTGGGCCGGAAAGAAGGCGCACGCATCACTTTTGGCGGCGGCACGCCCGACCTTCCCGCGCATCTCAAGAACGGCAACTGGGTCCAGCCCACGGTGTTCGCCGACGTGGACAACCGCATGAAGATCGCCCAGGACGAAATCTTCGGGCCGGTTCCCTGCCTTATACCCTTTGCCACCGAAGAAGATGCGCTGCGCATTGCCAACGACACGCAATATGGCTTGTCTTCCTATGTATGGACCGAAAGCACGGGGCGCGCGCTGCGCATGGGCAAGGGCGTGGAAGCCGGCATGGTCTTCATCAACAGCCAGAACGTGCGCGACCTGCGCCAGCCTTTCGGCGGAGTCAAGGCCTCGGGCACCGGGCGCGAAGGCAACCATTACAGCTTTGAAGTGTTCGCCGAAGCCAAGAACGTCTGCGTATCGTACGGCAGCCACCCCATTCCGCGCTGGGGCGTCTAAGCGACCCCTTGCAGCAAGCACGCAGTTCAGAACGGAGACACACACATCATGGGCAAACTGGCCTTGGCAGCAAAAATCACCCACGTCCCGTCAATGTACCTGTCAGAGCTGGACGGCCCCCACAAGGGCTGCCGCCAGGCCGCCATCGACGGACACCATGAAATCGGCCGCCGCTGCCGCGAGCTGGGCGTCGACACCATCGTGGTCTTCGACGTGCATTGGCTGGTCAACTCCGAATACCACATCAACTGTGCACCGTCGTTCCAGGGCGTCTATACCAGCAACGAACTGCCGCACTTCATCAAGAACATGCCTTACGAGTACCCCGGCAACCCCGGGCTCGGGCACCTTATCGCCGACGTCGCCAATGAAATGGGCGTCGCCTCGAGGGCCCACAGCGAAACCACACTGGGCCTGGAATATGGCACCCTGGTTCCCATGCGCTACATGAACGGCGACCAGCATTTCAAGGTGGTCAGCGTGTCGGGGTGGTGCGCCTGGCATGATCTTGCGGAAAGCGAAAAATTCGGCCTGGCCGTGCGCAAGGCCATCGAAGAGCGCTACGACGGCACCGTCGCCGTATTCGCCAGCGGGTCGCTGTCGCACCACTTCGCCAATAACGGCACTGCGCCCGAGTACATGCACAAGGTCTTCGATCCCTTCCTCGAGGCCGTCGACCATAGCGTGGTCGACATGTGGAAAAACGGCGACTGGGGCACGTTTCTGGACATGCTGCCCATGTACAACGACAAGTGCTGGGGCGAAGGCGGCATGCACGACACCGCGATGCTGCTGGGGCTGCTGGGCGGGCGCGACTACGACCAGGGGGTGGAGATCATCACCCCCTACTTCGGCAGTTCCGGCACCGGCCAGATCAATGCCATTTTTCCCGTCACCCCCCTGAAAGCCACCGCCTGAGGCCACGCCATGCCCCACCTTACCCTGGAGTACTCCGCCAATCTGCAAGACGAGGGCGGCCTTGGGCCGCTGTGCACCAAGCTTGCCCGCTGCCTCGCCGGCTGGCAGGCGGACGGCAAAGCCGTCTATCCGATCGGCGGGATACGCGTCCGCGCATTGTGCACCCAAGACTATTGCATAGGCGACGGCAGTCTTGAAGCCGCCTTTGTGCATGCCACGCTGAAAATAGGAGCCGGCCGCAGCGAACAGACCAAGGCGGCGACCGGCGATGCGCTCTTTGCCATCATGAAAGAGCATTTCGCTTCAATATACGAACGTTCCGGGCTTGCCCTGTCGCTGGAAATCACCGAGTTCAGCGAAACCGGCACCTGGAAGCACAATAATCTCCACGCCCGTTTCCGCGCCCAGGCCGATGCCGCAGGCGATGGCTCTTCCCGCTAACTTCACCGACAACGACCATGCTGCCAGAAAGCATCATCAAAAGCCTCGCCGCCCAGCTTCACCAAGCCGAAAAACAACGCGTCCAGCTGCGTCACTTTTCGCAGGCCCACCCCGAAATGACCATAGAAGACGGCTACGCCATCCAGCGGGAATGGGTCAAGCTAAAGCAGGCAGAGGGCCGGGTCATCAAGGGACGCAAGATCGGCCTGACTTCGCGCGCCATGCAGCAGTCGTCGCAAATCGACGAACCCGACTACGCGCCCCTGCTGGACGACATGTTCTTCGAGTCGGGCACCGACATTCCCTTCGACCGCTTCATCGCCCCGCGCATCGAAGTAGAACTGGCCTTCGTCCTGGGAAAACCGCTAGAGGGCCCGGGCATTACTATTTTCGATGTATTGTCGGCCACGGAATACGTCACGCCCGCGCTCGAGATCATCGATGCGCGCATTGAGCAGTTCGACCGCGATACAAAGGCGCCCCGGAAAGTCTTCGACACAATCTCCGATTTCGCGGCCAATGCCGGCATCGTCACCGGAGGCCTGCCGGTCAGGCCAGACAATATTGACCTGCGCTGGATCGGCGCCATGCTGTATCGCAACGGCGTCATCGAAGAAACCGGCCTGGCTGCGGGCGTGCTGGGCCACCCCGCCACCGGCTGCGCATGGCTGGCCAATAAAATAGCTCCCCACGGCGAACGCCTCGAAGCCGGAAACGTGGTGCTCGGCGGCTCTTTCACACGGCCGGTCAACGGTTCGCGCGGCGACGTCTTCCAGGCCGACTACGGCAAACTGGGCCAGATCTCTTTCCGCTTCGTCTAGACAACCCGATACTTGCGAACACTTCCATGCTCATGCCCCCCAACAAGTTCAAGCAGGCGCTGGCTCAGCGCCGCACGCAGTTCGGCCTGTTCCTGGGCCTTGCCAATCCGATCAGCGCCGAGATACTGGCCACCTGCGGCTACGACTTCCTGCTGATCGATGCCGAACATGGGCTGAATGATACGCGCAGCGTCCAGGCCCAGTTGCAGGCCATGGCGCCCTACCCCGTCCAATGCCTGGTGCGCCCGGCCCATCATGACCCCGCACTGATCAAGCAACTGCTTGGAACGGGGGTCCAGACCCTGCTCGTGCCCATGGTCGACACCGCGGAACAAGCCCGGGCCATCGTGGCCTCCATGCACTACCCTCCCAAAGGCATACGTGGCGTCGGCACGGGGCTGGAACGAGGCTCGCGCTGGAACGCCGTCTCCGACTACTTCGCCAAGGGGGCCGAAGAGCTCTGCCTGATCGTACAGATCGAATCGCGTACCGCCCTCGAGAACCTGGACGAAATCGCCTCGGTCGAGGGCGTGGACGCCGTGTTCATCGGGCCTTCCGACCTGGCCGCTTCCCTGGGCCATTTGGGCCAGGTTTCCCACCCCGACGTCAAGGCGGCCATCGCCGACGCACTGGCGCGCATTTCGGCCCACGGCAAGGCCGCCGGCGTATTCTGCGCCGATGCCACCCAGGCAGCCTCGTTCCAGGAAAGCGGGGCGAGCTTTCTGGCAATGGGCGCCGACACCGGCCTGCTGCGCAGCGCGGCGTTGAAGCTGCTGGCCGGCCTGCGCCCCCAATCGGGCGCGGACAACGCCAGCGCAGGATACTGATCCCATGGCCGTCACCACAACCTTCAATCTCGTCGATGCCGGCTTGCTGCGCCGGCATTGCTATGTAAACGGGCAATGGACGGCCGCCGACAGCGGCGCCTTGCTCGACGTCCACAACCCCGCCACCGGCGAGCCGATCGCCCAGGTTCCCTTGTCCGGCGCCGCAGAAACCCGGCGCGCCATCGAGGCCGCCGAGCGCGCCCTGCCCGGCTGGCGACGCAAAACCGCGGCCGAGCGCTCGCATCTGCTGCAAAACTGGTTCCGCCTGCTCATGCAGCACCAGGAAGACCTGGCACGGCTGATGACGCAAGAGCAAGGCAAGCCGCTTGCCGAGTCGCGCGGTGAAATCGCCTACGCAGCTTCTTTCATCGAATGGTTCGCCGAAGAAGGCAAGCGCGCCTACGGCGATGTCATTCCCTCGCCCTTTCAGGACCGGCGACTGCTGGCCATCAAGCAGCCGGTGGGCGTATGCGCCGCCATCACGCCCTGGAACTTTCCCTCGGCCATGATCACCCGCAAGGCCGCCCCCGCCCTGGCTGCGGGCTGCACCATCGTGGTCAAGCCGGCCGAACTTACTCCGCTTTCCGCTCTGGCCCTGGCCGTGCTGGCCGAACGGGCGGGCATTCCCGCGGGCGTGTTCAACGTCGTTACCGGCGACCCGGTCGCCATCGGCGGCGAACTCACTTCCAGCCCCGTCGTTCAAAAGCTTTCATTCACAGGCTCTACAGAAGTTGGCCGGCTGTTGATGGCCCAATGCGCGCCCACCATCAAGAAGCTGTCGCTCGAGCTGGGCGGCAACGCGCCCTTCATCGTGTTCGACGATGCCGACGTCGATGCGGCAGTCAAAGGCGCCATCGCATCCAAGTACCGCAATACCGGGCAAACCTGCGTCTGCAGCAACCGGTTCCTGGTGCAGGCCGGCATCCATGACGAATTCGTGGAAAAGCTGACCCAGGCCGTCGCCCTGATGCAAGTGGGGGACGGCATGGAGGATGGCGTGGTGCAAGGCCCCCTTATCAATGAAGCCGCAGTCAGGAAAGTAGAGCGGCTGATCGCCGACGTCCAGAAGAAAGGCGGGTGCATCGCCATCGGAGGCAAGCGCCACGCGCTGGGCGGCTTATGGTTCGAACCCACCGTGCTCATCGGCGTCACCCCCGAAATGGACGTGGCCCGGCAAGAGATCTTCGGCCCCGTGGCGCCGGTCTTCAAGTTCCAGGATGAGCAGCAGGCCATAGACATGGCCAACGATACCGAATTCGGCCTGGCCGCCTATATGTATAGCAACGACATGGCGCGCATCTGGCGGGTGTCCGAAGCGCTGGAATGCGGCATGGTGGGCATCAACACCGGCCTGATCTCCACCGAAGTCGCCCCCTTCGGGGGCATCAAGAACTCGGGGCTTGGCCGCGAAGGCTCGCGCCACGGCCTGGAGGACTACCTGGAGCTCAAGTACCTGGCCTTGGGCGGACTGTAGGCATACAGACTGCCTTGGGGCGGTAAACCGGGGCCGGGCGCGCCCCGGCAAAGGCCGCCGCTTCAACGCTCTCCGCTGGAAACCGCCGACATCGTGCTAAGATAGCGGGCAAATAAATCGCCCAGCGAATTGACCTGAAGCTTCTTGTACAGGCGCTTGCGCAATGTCCGCACCGTATGCGGACTGATTCCGAGATCAAGCGCCACGCCTTCGGTGCTGGCTCCGGCCAGCAGCCTTTTGCAAACCTCGAGCTCTCGCTGCGACAAGGCCGCCAAGGACTGGCGCTCGGCTTCTCCGGGTTCGGCGCCTACTTTCATGCTGGGCAAATTGACCTTGCCGGCTTCGACCGCATGCCGCCACAGGGCTGCCATGAGCACCGGCGCCACTTGCCCGGCGCGTTCTACATTGTGCTGCTCGAACGGGCCCGACGCCTCGAGGCGGTATAAATTGCAGCACACCATGCTGTCGCCGCGATTGCTCACTATCGAAAGCTTGTCGCACAAGCCCGTTCTTTCAAAAAAGTAAGTCGTGTAGGTGGGAGAGTCATTCAGCTTGGGATCAAAGCGCGTCACGACCGGAGCGCCGTCTCCCAGGTCTCGAAACGACGACAGGCTGCGATCAAGCATGTGATAACGCTCGAGATAGCGCCGATTGACGGCATCGGCAATGCGCGCCAGAACCCTGCCCTGTGTAAACAGGCCGCTGATGCGATGGCCTTCTACGAACTGCACCACGATATGGTCAGCCTTTACCTCGTGGCTGACCAGGTCGAACGCGGCAGCGCCAAAGTCGTCGCGGCCGATCGCTGTGATCAGCCGCGCAATGGCCTGATAAGGCGCAACCGTTTCCCGGCTTGGCATCAGGCCGTTTCGGCCTTGCGGCTGGGTGTCCCGGCCGTCGGCATCGCTTGCACAGATGCGCTCGGTAAAGCCCGCTCGGCCGCTTCGGCATCGGCTCGTTGCTTAAGGTAGCGCCGCATGGCCACCGAGGGGCCGTCGGACGCCACCGAGATTTCGTACATGTCGTCCGGGTCAGTGGTTTCCCATACCTGTTCAAGCGCCGCCATGCCGTCGACGTCCTCCTGGAAGGCCTTGAACAGATTCTCGTGCATGAAACCCGTGATGGCATCGTCCTCCAGGCCGAAATCGCGTCCATGCACAATGAAGTAATGACAGCTGGAGTTGGTCTGCGGCGTCAGGATGTGGGCCGTCTTTATACGGGATACGCGGCGCTGCTGCTCGGGCAGCTTGCTGTCGTAGAACGAAACGTTTACCTGATGAAATGCCGGAGACTTGAACTCTGACTTTACGATGCGCGCCGCGGTGGCGCAGCCTTCAAGCCCCGTGGGCTTGGCCCATAGCGCCGGCAGCGTGGTGGGTACCACATCGCGATGCAGCGCAAAATAGCCCTGACTGATCTCGGAGCGGAATTCGGCGCGCGCATAATCGGGGGTACCGAAAGTAGCGGCATGCAGAAAAGAAAGATGGGTCAGGTCGAGCAGGTTCTCGTGCATGCTGACATAGTTGGACTGCAGGTTGAAATAACCGCTTGACGTGGCCCAAGCCGATTCGTCGCACAGCCATTCATGCTCGGGCAGCCGCGACTCATCGGCCTGGTCGGGGTCGCCCATCCAGATCCACACCAGCGGGCCGCGTTCCGCCACCTTGTAGCGCGCCACCCCCAGGTCTTTCGGACACTTGGAAGACGAAGGCACCTCGATGCAATTGCCCTCTGTGTTGAACCGGAAGCCATGGTAGCCGCACACAATGGTATCGCCGTCGAGCTTGCCCAGGGACAAGGGGTAGGCCCGGTGGGCGCAGCGATCGGACAAGGCCACCGCCTGACCCGTTTCAGTGCGAAACAGCACCACGCGCTTTCCGAGCAGGATGCGCGGCAGGAATTCGCGGCTGACCTCTTGCGCAAATGCGGCCACGTACCACTCGTTATAGACAAAGGGCGTATTGCGGTTGGCCATGGACGAGGCGCTTTTTTTAAGCGCCTGCAATACGGGGGAAGATGGAAGAGTCATGTCGGTTGCTCCTACTGTACTGGCACTGTCAGGCCGCGCGGGACAAGGCTTGCTCGGACGAAACAAGCTTTTTCATTAAGGCCCTGAAATTTCCCAGGGCATTGTCCACATTCAGGGGCATCATCTTGAAATCGGGATCAAGGGCCAAGGTGGCGGCTTGCGCGTGGATCATGTCCCAGTCTTCTTTGAAGCCCGCCAGCAAGCCGGCGTGCAGCGTCTCGGTCACGCTTGGGTCGTCAATAGAGAAGTTGTGCGCCTGCGAGAAGAAATAATGCGTGCTGTTTTCGGTTTCGGGCGTAATGGCCTGGGCGCTGCGAAACTGCACCGCCTGGCTGCGATTGCCTTCGCGCGCCCCCGTGCCTACCGGCGCGCTGCCCGAATCCATCAGGAACACCCCGGGCACGACAAAGTCGTACATGTTCCAGCGGTCGACGTTATCGGTCCAGCCGACCAGGTTCTTGACGAAGGGGGCCGGAGGAGAATCCATGTACCAGCGGCTGACTCGCAAGCCGTTGTCCAGCCTTTCGATCTCGGGCCTCACGTCGGCGTAGCCCGCACTGCCGCCCAGCGTTTTCTCGTGGACGAAAGCCAAGTGGGAAAAATCGAGCAGGTTGTCGGCGATAAGCAGGTAATTGACGCCGTAGTGCATGTAGTCGGGCTTGTAGCGCCACTCGGGGCTGTCTAGCCAATAGGTATCGGGAATGAGCGTTGGATCGGCCTTGTCGGCCTCGCCCATCCAGATCCAAGCCCATTTGTTGCGCTCTACCACCGGGAAACGATGCAGATTGGCCGCGGCGGGAATGCGTTCCTGGCCGCCCGGAACGTAGGTACAGGCGCCCTGGCCGTTGAAGGTCATGCCGTGATACATGCAGCGCAGCGTGCTGCCCTCGACGCGGCCCTTCGACAGGGGTGCGCCGCGATGGGGGCAGCGATCGGGAAAAGCCACCACTTCGCCTTTGGCATCGCGCCAGAACACCACCGGCGTGCCGATGATGGTGCGCCCCAGCAAGGCCTCGTTGTTTATTTCATGCGACCAGGCGGCCACATACCACGTGTTTTTCAAGAACATGTTTTGTCTCCTAATTCTGATCGGCCTGTACTGTTATTGCGGGTCCGGCGCGCACATATGGCACCCCCGCTGTTCTATTGGCGTCGACAGGCTGAAAATATCCGTTTCAGTGCCGCATATAAAAAGTATATCGACCAGCGGCAGGATTTCCATACCCTCAACAGGGTACAAGGCATTGGCTTCTACATTGGTTGGCGATAAGTAAAACCTTCTTAATCCATTGTTTTTATATTATTTTTTATGAAAACCATGTTCTCTTTGGCAGGCCTTATTGCTTCTGACAACTTAATACATTAATCAATTAGAAAATATATTAAGTATTTCCCCCAGTATAATCGGCAGCTATGCCAGCCTCCACACCGCCTTCAGCCTCGTTCTCGCCGGAACCCATGAGCAACAAGTTTCAGCACCGCAATCTACCCATGCTTTTGCTGCGGGCGCGAGAATCCGTCATGCGCTATTTCCGCAAAAGCCTCAAAGAACATGGCCTGACCGAACAGCAATGGCGCGTGATCCGGGTACTGAACGAGTGGGGAGAAATGGAAACCGGCCGCATCGCCGTGGAATCGTGCATTTTGGCCCCCAGCCTTAGCGGCGTGCTCGACCGCATGGAACGCAACGGCCTCATCGTGCGCCACCGGCTTGCAATCGACCAGCGCAAAGTATTTGTCGGCCTTACAGACCAAAGCCGCGACCTCGTCGACCACATCAGCCGCTCTATCGAGGTGCAATACGGCACTCTTGAAAAGCAATTAGGGCGAGACGGCCTGTTGAACGCCTACGCCCTATTGGACCAACTTATTTCGCTACCCGGCCCGGTTGAGGAAAGCGAGCCTCGAAAGCAGGCTCGCATCCGCTCAAAACGAGATGCCGAGAAAGCCGGCGCCTAAGCGCCGGGCCCCGGCGGATTACTTAGCGGCCTTATCCAGCACCCATTCGCCGTCCTGGATCTTGACCATGACACGGGCACGGGCATCCAGGCCCGAGTGGTCTTCAGGCGTCATGTTGAAAACCCCCGCGTTGGCACGCAAGTCGCTTGTCTTTTCAAGAGCATCGCGCAACGCGATACGAAACTCTTTGGTGCCCGGCTTGGCCACTTTTGCCGCCTCGGGCAAGGCGCGCTCGAGAAGCAGCAGCACGTCGTAAGCCTGCGCCGCGAAGTTCGAACGCGATTTCTCGCCGAACTTGGCCTCGTACATCGGCACGAACTTT
>Ga0180218_1001637_pt1 | contig 13132 bp, 11 predicted proteins | sample eDN3rd37CKraftBY_FD_151334 | JGI IMG/M metagenome (GOLD analysis project Ga0180218, IMG submission 151334) | Enriched backyard soil microbial communities from Emeryville, California, USA - eDNA 3rd pass 37_C Kraft BY (version 2) (version 2) | ecosystem: Environmental > Terrestrial > Soil >... | reverse complement strand
TGTCTACTCAGCCTACTCAGCCTACTCAGCCGGTTGGGGGCCGCTAGGCTCCTTTCCGATCTCCTTGCGCAGCCACTTACGGTGGTGGCGCCAGGCCCAGCCACCGGTCACGCTGCCGCGCGTCATCGCGCTGATCGTACCACGAACCCAGATCGCCGCGTAAACATGTATGATCCAGATCGCGATCGTGAGCACGGCGGCGCTCGCATGGAGGACGGCCGCCATACGCCGCTGGTCGATCGTGGCCTTGAAGCCCAGAAGCTCCTCGACGTAGGCAAGCCCCGCCGGCCAGAGGCCGATGCCGGTCACAAACATGACCGCCACCAGGATGGCCTGCGACCAGAATACGAATTTCTGGCCAGCGTTGTATTTGCCGACCTCGGGCAGGTACTCCTCGCGCCCCGCCAGGACGTGGCGGAGACGGGCCAGCCAGACCCAGTCGGTCGTCTCGGGCAGGTTGGCCGTGAAGAAACGCAGGAACAGGCCGAGGAAGCCGACTACCAGTACCACCCCGAGCCAGGGGTGCAGCCAGCGCGCCGTCGCACCCCCACCGAAGAGTCCCGTCAGCCAGTAGAGGCTCGGATGGAACAGCGCGAGACCGCTGATCATCAACAGCACGAAGCTGATCGCGACGATCCAGTGGTTGACACGCGCGCTGCCCGAGTAGCGAGGCACCTGCATGTGCGGCTCGCCACTATTGTGCTCACTCATGCGCCACCTCCCCTCAGCTTCTCGGCGTTCTCCTCATCCTCCTCCGTGACGCGGTTCGCGCCAGCGAGGAGGTGGTGAACGACGCCGAAGGCTGCCGTGATGCCGAGCAGGGCAAGACCGGCGTACTTGCCGGCGCCTTTCCAGATCTCGACGAGCGGGCTGATCCGCGGGTTCTCGGGCAGGCCTGCGTAGAGCGCGGGCTTGTCGAGGTGGTGGAGGACGTACATGACGTGCGTCCCCTGCACACCGGGAGGATCGTAGAGACCCGCCTTCGACCAGCCGCGGTCCTTGAGATCGGCGACGCGCTCGGCGGCGAGCTTCTTCATGTCGTCCTTGGTGCCGAAGGTGATGGCCTTCGTGGGGCACGCCTTGGCGCACGCGGGGCCCTGGCCGACGGCAACGCGGTCCGAGCAGAGCGTGCACTTGTAGGCTTTGTTGTCGGCCGACGAGATGCGGGGAATGTTGAAGGGGCAGCCCTTCACGCAATACCCGCAGCCGATGCAGTTCGCCGAGATGAAGTCGACGATGCCATTGGAATACTGCACGATCGCGCCGGGTGCCGGGCAGGCCTTGAGGCAGCCCGGATCCTGGCAGTGCATGCAGCCGTCCTTACGGATCAGCCACTCGAACTGACCACGCTCGGAGTTCTCGTATTCGGCGAACCGCATCAGCGTCCAGGTGTTCGGTGAGAGATCGTGGGGATTGTCGTAGACACCCACGTTCTCCTCGATGTCCTGGCGCAGATCGTTCCACTCCATGCAGGCGACCTGGCAGGCCTTGCAGCCGATGCACTTCGAGACATCGATCAGCTTGGCGACCGGCGTTTCCGCTTTTGCCGACGGCAGCGCGCCGGTGGTCGCGGAACGCTTGGTGAGGCCGAATGCCGGTTGAAGTTGAGACATGTCAGCCCTCCCTCAGCTTACGGCCGGGCCGCTGAGCGGCTCGATGTTGACGAGGAACGCCTTGTATTCCGGCGTGTTCGTGTTCGCGTCGCCGACGAACGGCGTCAGCGCGTTGACGCCGATCGCCTTCTTCGTCTCGCCGATGAACCCGTAGTGGATCGGCATGCCAACGTGATGGACCTTCTTTCCATCGACCATCAGCGACGAGATCCGCTTCGAGATTACCGCCTTGCCTTTGACCGAGCCGCGGTTCGACGAGACCTTCACCCACTGTCCGTTCGAGATATTCTTTTCCTTCGCAAGCTCCGGAGAAATCTCGACGAAGAACTCGGGTTGTACGATCGCGTTGAGCTTGTTGGTCTTGGTCCACCAGTGGAAGTGCTCGGTGAGGCGATACGTCGTCGCCACATACGGGAACTTCTTGGCGTCACCAAACTCCTCACGGTCCTTCTGGAAGACGCGAGCAACAGGATTGTTCGACGTCTTCGGATGAAGCGCGTTGACGACCGGGCTCTCGAACGGCTCGTAGTGCTCGGGGAACGGTCCTTCCGCCATGAGCTTGCGGGCGAAGAGACGTGCGACGCCCTCAGCATTCATGATGAAGGGGCCGGCGGCCTTCTCCGGCGCGAGGGTCGGGCCGTAATCCGGCACGTCCGCGCCGCCCCAACGCTTGCCATCCCACGTGATGTAGGATTTCCGCTCGCTCCACGCCTTGCCCGACGGATCGGCCGAGGCGCGGTTGTAGAGGACGCGGCGATTGGCAGGCCACGCGAAGCCCCAGTTCGGGAACACGTTCTTGCCCGACGGATCTGCGTTGTCACGCCGGGCCGTCTGGTTGCCGCGCTCGGTGTAGGCGCCGGTGTAGATCCAGCACGCCGCCATCGTCGAGCCGTCGTCCCGAAGCTGGGCGAACGACGCGATCTGCTGACCCGCCTTGTAGAGGGTCTTGGTCGCATCGGCCGGATCCGGGATGTCCGCAACGGCCTTTCCGTTGAGCTCGCGCAGGAGCTCGTCGGGCGTCGGCATCTTGGAATTGGCGTAGCTCCAGTCGACCTTCAGAACCGGATCTGCCGCCTTGCCACCGTCCTTGGCATAGAGATCGCGAATGCGGAGGAAGAGCTCCGCCATGATCGCGATGTCCGTGCGCGCCTCGCCCGGCCCATCCGCCGCCTTCCAGCGCCAATTGAGCGTGCGCGAGGAGTTGGTGAACGAGCCTTCGTCCTCCGCAAAGCAGGTGGAGGGGAGCACGAACACTTCGGTCTGGATCTTCGACGGGTCGACCGGATTGGCCTCGCCGTGATTCTCCCAGAACTTCGCCGTGTCCGTCATCAACGGGTCGATCGCGACGAGGAACTTGAGCTTCGAAAGGCCCGCCGTCATCTTGGCCTTGTTCGGGACCGAGAGCAGCGGATTGAAGCCCTGGCAGACGAAGCCGTTGACCTTGCCCTGGTAGACGAGATCGAAGATCTGCAGCGTGTCGTAGACCTTGTCGATCTTCGGCAGCCAGTCGTACCCGAAGTCGTTCTCCGCGGTCGCACTCGTGCCGTACATCGCCTTCAGCAGGCTGACGTAGAACTTCTTGTAGTTCTGCCAGAAGCTGACGGAGTTCGGCTGGAGCGGCCGGAAGTTGCGCGCCGCGAGATGGGCGGCGAACGTCGGCTCGCTTTCGCGCGGGATGCCGAGATAGCCCGGCGTCAGGTGCGCGAGCACGCCAATATCCGTCAGACCCTGCACGTTCGAGTGGCCGCGCAGCGCGTTGACGCCACCACCCGGAACACCCTGGTTGCCGAGCAGAAGCTGGATCATCGCCGCCGTGCGGATGTTCTGCGAACCGTGGCTGTGCTGCGTCCAGCCCAGCGCGTACATGATCGTCATCGACTTCTCGCCATTGGCGGTCGATGAAATCATCTCGCAGACCTTGAGGAACTTGTCCTTCGGCGATCCGCAGATGCGCTCCACCATCTCCGGCGTGTAGCGGGAGACATGCTTCTTCAGAAGCTGGTAGACCGAGCGCGGATGCTGGAGGGTCGTATCGCGCACGACAAATCCGTCAGGCCCGATCTCGTAGTCCCAGGTATCGCGGTTGTAAGACCGGCCATTGGCGTTGAAGCCGGAATACACGCCCTCCTGCTCGTCGAACGAGAAGCCATCTTTCACGATGAACGAGACGTCCGTGTAGTTCGCCACGTAGTCGCGATGAATCTTGTCGTTCGTGATCAGGTAGTTGATCACACCGAGCAGATAAGCGGTATCGGTGCCGGCACGGATCGGACAGTAGAAGTCCGAGACCGAGGCCGAGCGCGTGAACCGCGGGTCGACGACGATCAGTCGCGCCTTGTTATGGTGCTTGGCTTCCGTGACCCATTTGAAGCCGCACGGATGCGCTTCGGCCGCGTTGCCGCCCATGATGAGCACGACATCGGCGTTCTTGATGTCGGTCCAGGAATTCGTCATCGCACCACGCCCGAATGTCGGGGCCAGACTGGCCACCGTTGGGGCGTGTCAGATACGTGCCTGGTTATCGACCTGAACGATGCCGAGGCCGCGGATCGTCTTCCAGGTGAGCCAGCCCGCCTCGTTCGAGGTGGCGCAGCCGGCAAGGAAGCCCATGGTCGGCCAGCGGTTCACCGTGACGCCGTCGCGCGTCTTCTCGATGACGTTCGCGTCGCGGTCTTCCTTCATGAGCTTCGCGATGCGCTCCATCGCAAAGTCCCAGGTGACCGGCTCGAACTTATCGCTGCCCGGCTTCCTGTGCATGGGCCGGGTGACGCGCTGCTTCGAATGGATGAAATCGAGGACGCCGGCGCCCTTCGGGCACAGCGTGCCGCGGTTCACCGGATTGTCGACGTCGCCTTCGATGTGGAAGATGTCGGCCTTCTCGCCTTTCTTCACATCACCGCGGCTGTAAAGGATCATGCCACAGCTCACCGAGCAGTAAGGGCATGTGTTACGGGTCTCGGTCGCCTTAGAAAGCTTAAAAGAATGCGCCGCTTGCGCCAGCGCAACCTCAGCTCCCCCGAAGCCAAAGGCTCCAATCGCCGAACCCGCAACCCCCGCGCCCGCCCCTTTCAGGAACTGGCGTCGTGAGAATTGCACGTTCATGAGATACCTCTCCGCCTTGTCCATCGCGCCGACGTACGGAGATTGCCAGTCCCGCCATCAGCGCGCGTCGTACAAAGAAGACTAGTGTCTTCGAAGTCGACCACCACACGGGCGAGACTCCTCGAATTTTAGAACTGTTACACATTAGAATCCCATTGTAAACGCTGGCATATTTTGCGCCGCAGCAATCGTTTCCGCGCACGGAGCGCCATGCGCGATAACCCATTAATTGAACTGCATAATCATATGATCGGCTAACTCTATCAAAGACTGTTTTGCATCACGATTGACGCGCAGATCCGGCCTGCTAACGTCCGCTCATGACCGACCAGCCAGAATTCAAAGACGTCATTCCGACCTTCCGAATCTTCTCGATCGAGAAGGCCAAGGAGTTCTACGTCGAGTTCCTCGGCTTCACCGTCGATTGGGAGCATCGCTATGGCGACAACTTCCCGCTTTATATGCAGGTCTCGCGCGCGGGCCTCCGCCTGCATCTGACCGAGCACTACGGCGATGCGACCCCGGGGTCGGCAGTGTTCATATGGATGCGCGGCATCGTGGCCTTCCAGGCGGAGCTGGCGGGCAAGGATTACCGCTATGCCAAGCCGGGGCTCAACGATGCGCCCTGGGACGCGAAGACCTTCATGCTCACCGATCCGTTCGGTAACAAGCTGACCTTCAACGAGCCGCTCAAGGCTGACGATCCGCGCGCTTGAGCATCCGCCACCAAGCGGAGACTGGACGCATGCAAGAACCTGCTTTCCTTGCCCCGAACGTCGCGGTCTGCGGCCAGCTCAATCCCGCCGAGCTGGGTGACGTGGCGAAGCGCGGCTTCCGTGCGATCGTCAACAACCGCCCGGATGGCGAAGCCTGGATCGGTCAGCCGAAGGCGGCAAGCCTCGATCAGGCCGCGAAGGCTGCCGGAATGGCGAGCCACCACATCACGTTCACGATGCCGACGCTCACGGCTGAGCACGCGCGGCGCCTCAACGCGGTGCTCGACAGCGCAGAGGGCCCGGTGCTCGTGTTTTGCGCCAGCGGCTTTCGCTCGGCGCTGCTCTGGGCCATTGCGCGGGCGGCACGCGGCGAAACGATCGATGATCTCCTGAAGGCCGCTGCTGCCGCCGGCCAGCCCCTCGACAAACACCGCGAAACCATTGCGCGCCTCGCCGCCGAAGCGCGCGGGTGAGCGCGCGCGATCAGCCCTGCAACATCTTGTTGAGCTCAGGCCCCGGCACGGAGCGATCGAGATAAGCGAACGTACCCTGGTCGCGAACCTCGCGCGCCGCATCGATGAGCGCCGTCATGGCCGCGCGATGGAGCGAGCCGGCGAGACTAATCCGCTTGACGCCGGCCGCGGCGAGATCCGCCACCGTGAACGAGCGCCCCTTGATCCCGACCATGAAGTTGAAAGGGCGGGCGAGGCTCGCGCAGACTTGACGCACGGCGGCGATATCCGGCAGGCCCGGCGCGAAGAGCACGTCGGCACCCGCCTGCTCGTAGGCCTTGAGGCGGCGGATGGTGTCATCGAGGTCCGGGTTGCCGCGGATGAAATTCTCCGCGCGCGCCGTAAACACGAAGCGGAATGGCAGAGCACGCGCTGCGGCAATAGCCGCTTCGACGCGCCGGACCGCATGATCGAAGTCGTAGATCGCTTTGCCGGGCCCCGCGAAATCCTCGATCGAGCCGCCGACGAGACCGATACTGCCCGCCGCGCGAATGGTCTCGGCAACATCGTCGACGCCATCGCCGAAGCCGCTCTCGAGGTCGGCCGCCACGGGGAGATCGGTTGCCTCGACGACCGTCCTGGCGTGGGCGATGGCCTCCTGGCGCGTGACGTGACCGTCCGTGCGGCCGAGGACGCCGGCGCACGCCCCGCTCGACGTCGCCAGCGCTTCGAAGCCGAGCGCGGCCAAGACACGCGCGGAGCCGGCGTCCCAGGGGTTCGGGATGACGAATGTGCCCTCACGCTCGTGCAAGGCGACAAAACGACGTGATCTCTCGTCAACGGCAAGGGACATGGCACTCTCCGCTTACTCGGTCGGCAGGATCGTCCAATAGGATCTCAGCATCGCGCCCGAGATCTCCTGGGCGCCCAGCACGACAGACGTCGCACCGCAACTCTCGAGATGGGTCTTCTCGGCCTCCGAGTGCCCGCGCGCCAGGATGACCAGATTGGGCGCCATGGCGCGCGCCTGCTCGACGATCTGCCCGGCCTCGAAGTTCTCGTGGATAGCGACGAGAAGGCAGCGGGCCTTCTCGAGGTTCGCCGCGGCGAGGTTCGTCACCGCATTCGCCGCGACGGCCTCCACGCCTTTCTCCTTGAGCGCATTCACGACGTCCTCGCTCTCGTCCATGACAAAGAGCGGCACACCAGCCTCGAGCATGGCCTCGCCGATGCGGTGCCCGACACGGCCGTGACCGATCAGCACGACGTGATCCTCGAGCTTCGTCGGCTCGATCTTTTCCGGCTCCGGCTCGCGCGGTTGCGCCGGATCCTCGCGCCCCTCCCGGCGATCCAGCCAGGGCTTGGCTCGATCGAGAGCGACGAAGATCAAAGGGTTCAGAAGAATGGAGATCAGCGCGCCGGCGAGGATGAGGGCTCGCGCATCCGTACCCAGGACGCCCAGAGCCACGCCGAGACCGGCGAGAATGAAGGAAAACTCGCCGATCTGCGCAAGGCTCGCCGAGATCGTCAGCGCCGTGCTCAAGGGATGGCCGAACGCCCGCACGATGAGAAGCGCTGCGAGCGACTTGCCAATGACGATAATGGCCACCGTTGCCAGCACCGGCCAGAAGTCACGCACGATGATGAAGGGGTCGAACAGCATCCCGACCGAGACGAAGAAAAGGACCGCGAAGGCGTCTCTGAGGGGAAGCGTTTCCTCGGCGGCGCGCTGGCTGAGCTCCGACTCGCTCAGAATCATGCCGGCGAAGAACGCGCCGAGCGCGAAGGATACGCCGAAAAGCTTCGCCGCGCCGAACGCGAAGCCGAGCGCGATCGCAAGTACGCCGAGGCGGAAAAGCTCGCGCGAGCCCGTGTGTGCGATGTAGTGGAGCAGCCAGGGTATGAGCCTGCGGCCGACGACCACCATCATCGCGACGAACGCCATGACCTTCGCGATCGTCAGCGCAATCGTACTAAGAACTTGGGACGATCCGAAACCGAACGCGACGTTGCGCTGCACGCTGCCGTCGATCAGCGGAACGATCGCAGGAATGAGCACCAGCGCGAAGACCATGGCTATGTCTTCGACAATGAGCCAGCCGACCGCGATGCGCCCTCTCTCGGTGGTCAGCAACCGGCGCTCCTGCAGGGCGCGCAACAGCACGACGGTGCTCGCGACCGAGAGGGCGACGCCGAACACGAGGCCCGCACCGATCGACCAATTCATCAAGTGCGCAAGCCCGAGGCCGAGCAGCGTCGCGACGGCCATCTGCCCGAGCGCTCCCGGGATGGCAATTGTCCGGACAGCCCACAGATCTTTCAGCGAGAAGTGAAGCCCGACACCGAACATCAGCAGGATGATGCCGATCTCGGCGAGCTCGTCCGCCAGAGCCTGGTCAGCGACGAAGCCCGGCGTAAAGGGACCGACCAACACGCCCGCGAGCAGATAGCCGATCAGGGGTGAGGTACGCAGCCGCTGCGCCAATGCCCCCAACAGAAAGGCCAATGAAAGGCCCACAACGATTGTAGAGATCAGCGGGGTGGCGTGCTGCATACGTGGCTGGTTGCTCCTGTGAAGAGATGAATGACCATCATCATCATGATCCGGCGGCGCATTGCAACCGCACGGATTGCTTCATGACAACTTGCGACGGCGCTATTCGCACGGCGCGCGGTGATGCTGGCGAGACCGTAAGCACGCTCGCCTAGGCATTCACAGGCGTGCGCTCCGTAACCGTCCAGTAGAAGCGGAGCATAGCGCCCGCGATCTCCTCTTCGCCGAGTACAACGCCATCGGCGCCGCAGCTTTCGAGGTGCGCTTTCTCGGCTTCGGAATGTCCGCGCGCGAAAATGAGGAGACCGGGACTGATCGCGCGAGCCTGCTCCACGATCTGGCCAGCTTCGAAGTACTCCGGCACGGCGACAAGCAGACAGCGGGCTTTCCCGAGATTGGCATACTGGAGGCTAGTCACGCCGTTTGCGGCGAGCGCCTCGGTGCCCTCCGCCTTGAGTTTGCTCACGACCTCCTCGTTCTCGTCGATGACGAACAGTGTCACGCCGGCGAGCAGGAGGGCGCCGCCCACACGCCGTCCGACGCGCCCGAAACCCACGAGAACCGCATGATCCTCGAGCTTCGTCGGCTCTATCTTCTCGGCCTCCTTCTCCTGCGTGGCCGCCACGGCTTCCATGGCATCGCCCCTCTCGAGCCGCCGCCGCAGCCAGTCGGTAAGCAAGAAGTATCCTGGGTTGGCAAGGATCGAGATCAGGGCGCCAGCGAGAATGAGATCCCGGGCCTGGGCGTCCAGCACCTCGAGCAGGATACCGAGACCCGCCAGAATGAACGAGAATTCGCCGATCTGGGCAATGCTCGCAGAAATGGTCAGCGCGGTGCCTATGGAATGGCCGAAGAGCCGCACGATGGCGAATGCCACCAGCGGGCTCGTGATCATGATGATTGCAAGCGTAGCGACCAGCGGCCAGAAATCCTGGACGATGATCGACGGATCGAACAGCATGCCGACCGAGACGAAGAAGAGGACAGCAAAAGCGTCGCGCAGCGGCAGCGTCTCCTCGGCGGCGCGCTGGCTGAGCTGCGATTCGCTCAGGATCATACCGGCGAAGAAGGCGCCCAGCGCGAACGAGACGCCGAACAGCTTGGCGGCGCCGAAAGCAAAGCCGAGTGCGATTGCGAGCACCCCGAGGCGGAAGAGCTCACGCGACCCTGTATGCGCGATGTAGTGGAGCGTCCACGGGATGACGCGCCGCCCGACGATCATCATCATCGCGATGAAGGCCGCCACTTTCGCCATCGTCAGCAGGATCGTACCGACGATCTGGGACGAGCCAAACCCGAATGCCGCACTGCGCTCCAAGCTGCCGTCGAGCAGCGGCACGACCGCCGGGATGCCGACCAGCACGAAAACCATGGCCACGTCTTCGACGATCAGCCATCCAAGCGCGATGCGACCGCGCTCGGTCATGAGTAGCCGACGCTCCTGAAGCGCCCGCAGCAGCACGACCGTGCTCGCCACCGACAACGACAGTCCGAAGACGAGACCGGCCCCAACAGACCAACCGAGCAGCCAGGCGAGCCCCATGCCGATCAGGGTCGCGACGGTCATCTGTCCAAGCGCGCCGGGAACGGCGATCGTGCGGACCGCCCACAAATCCTTGAGCGAAAAATGCAGTCCAACGCCGAACATCAGCAGGATGACGCCGATTTCGGCGAGCTCGTTGGCAATCGTCTGATCCGCGACAAAGCCCGGCGTATAGGGCCCGACGACGACGCCGGCGAGCAGATAACCAACCAGCGGAGAGAAGCGCAGTCGCTGCGCCAGAGTTCCAAGCAGAAAGGCCAACGACAGGGCCACGACAATCGTCGAAATAAGCGGCGTGTGGTGTGCCATTCCAGACTGAGGCCCCCTCCTCCCCGGACATCGCGCACATCAAATCGGGCCCATAAGCTTATGGCGCCGCGCGGTATCCTCATCCGACGATGCTATGTAGTTCTCGCAGTATATTAACACCGCCGAGGATGAGCCAACTGAAATCGCGGGCGCGGCGCCACGGACAATGTCCGAAGCGGATCGGCGAAGCGTTTAGCCGGGAGGCGGCAGCCGCAATATCGCAAGTGCGAGAGCCTGCGCGCGCGGCACGATGGAATCGACCTCGAGATATTCCTCCGCCGTGTGGGCATTGCCGCCGACGGGCCCGACGGCACAGAGAGTCGGACAGCCAACACCGGCGGTGAAGCCGGAGTCGGCGCATCCGCCGGTGAACTCGCCCTTCACACTCATGCCGAGATCCTGCGACGCCGCGGCGTAGGTCTCGAGGAGCGCACCGGCTTCCGCCGATTGAGTGAGCGGCAGGAACTCGCCGAGGATCTCGAGCGTCGCCGATGTGCCGGGTACGGTCGCGCTATCGATGATCTTCTGAATGGCCGACAGCGCAAACTGGCGATCGGCTGGCTTGACGTAGCGCAGGTCGATGCGGCCCTCGGCCGACGGCGCCGTGGTGTTCACGCTCTGCCCGCCCGACACGAGACCGACATTGACCGTGAGCCCGCGCGGCAGGTCCGTCAGCGCATGCAGGGCGACGATCTTGTGCGCAATCTCGCCGATCGCGGAAATGCCCTTCTCGAAATTGCCGCCGGAGTGGGCCGCCTTGCCCAGAACCTCCATGCGCATGAAAACGCCGCCCTTGCGCCCGCTCACGACATTGCCCGTCGGTCGGCCGGGCTCCGAGTTGAAGACACACCGCGCCTCGCGCGCCACGCGCTCGATCACTGGCCGCGAGGATGGCGAGGCGATCTCCTCATCGGAGGTGATGAGGCCCGCGAGCGGCGCCGGCGCGCCGCCGTAGCGCTTGAAGGCTTCCAGCACGAACGCATTCATGACGAGACCGGCCTTCATGTCGGCCACGCCCGGCCCGTAGGCGCGACTACCCTCGATCTTGAAGCCGCGCCGGCCCGCCTCGCCCTTGGGAAAGACCGTGTCGCGATGGCCCATCAGGACGATCGGCTTCTCGTTTGTCGGGGTGTCATCGAGACGAATGTGGATGGCGTTGCCGTAGGTCTCGTGCGGCTCGATGCGCGTCAGGAGCCCGCGCGTCTCGCAGTGGCGCACGAAACGCTCGCCCACCGCGTCGACGCCCGATTTGTCGTAGCTGCCGCTGTCGATGTTCACGACCTCTTCGAGCAGGCTCAGCATGTCCTGGCGGCTCTCGGCAAGCCAGGCGCAAATTTTCTTCTCGAGATCGGTCCTGCCTGCCGCCGCGGCGCTCATGCTACCCTCCGTCATGCTGATGCACTGCACCAGCATAGAGGGGCATCAGCACTTGCCTGTCCAGGGCCACAGGCGCGCAACGGCCATGCGGTCGATCGCGACGGCCCGTCGCCGCCACGTCCATGCCCTGCGTCGCCCGCAACGGGGCGTGCAGGCGCACTGATTGGCAAAGCCACATCTTTGCGCAAGATTTGAGGTGGGAAACAGCCTCAAAACGAGGGCGCAGGCATGGCGGACATCGGTTTCATCGGACTCGGGATCATGGGATCGCGGATGGCAGCGCGGCTTCTGGCGGCCGGCCACGCGCTCGTCGTGCATGACGTCAGCGAGACGGCCGTGGCCGCGCTCGTCGAGAAAGGTGCGAAGGCTGCGGGCTCGGCAGCGGAAGTCGCGAGCCGGAGCGATATCGTGCTGCTCAGTCTGCCGAAACCGGATGTCGTCGAAACCGTGCTGACGGGCGCGGGTGGTGTCACCGAAGGCACGCGCGCGAAGACGGTGATCGACACATCCACCACCGGCTCGCAAGTGATCGCGCGCGCGGCACCGAAACTCGCCGCCAAGGGCCTGACGCTCATCGATGCGCCGGTGAGCGGCGGCGTGCCGGGCGCCGCCAATGGCACGCTCACGGTCATGGGCGGCGGCGATCCTGCCGTCTTCGAGACCGTGCGTCCGATCCTCGAGATCATCGGCAAGAACGTCATGCACATGGGCGACAAGCCGGGCTCGGGGCAGGCCATGAAGCTCGTCAACAACATGCTCTCGGCCGCCGGCACGCTCGCGGCCATGGAAGTGCTCGTCGCCGGCGCGAAGGCAGGCCTCGATCCGCAGAAGATGCTCGACGTGATCAACACGTCCTCCGGGCGCTGTTTCGGCACGGAGGTGAAAATCCCCGAGTGCGTCCTGCCGGGCACCTTTCCCATGCGCTTCTCGACAGACCTGCTGCACAAGGATGTCGCGCTCGGCGTCGCGGAGGCGGAAGCCATGGGGGCGCGCATGTGGGTGGTGAAATGCGCACGCGATCTGCTTGCCTATTCGAAAGAGCAGGGCGATGGCGCGCGCGACTACGCGCACATCATCACCTACTTCGAAGATTGGGCGGGCGGCGACGCGAAGGTGCGCACGAAGGACGGCGGCTGAGCTACGTCACACCGCCAGCAGATCGGCGAGTGTCAGCGCAATCACCTCGGTCGCCTTGTAGAGATCGGAGAGCGGCAGGCGCTCATCAGCGCGATGGGCGTTCGCCTCCTCGATCGTGCGCGGGCCGGCGCCGTAGAGCACGACCGGAACACCATGTGCCGAATAGTGGCGCGCGTCCGTGTAGAGCGGCACGCCGCTCGGCCTGATTGGCTCGCCCATGACCTCGCTCGCGCGCCGGCATAGAGCCTCGACCATGCGATCGCCGGCCGGCAGATGCTGCAGCGGCGCCGCGTACAGAATGCGCCGCACGTCCACGCGCGCCCCGTCGA
>Ga0180218_1001635_pt1 | contig 13137 bp, 11 predicted proteins | sample eDN3rd37CKraftBY_FD_151334 | JGI IMG/M metagenome (GOLD analysis project Ga0180218, IMG submission 151334) | Enriched backyard soil microbial communities from Emeryville, California, USA - eDNA 3rd pass 37_C Kraft BY (version 2) (version 2) | ecosystem: Environmental > Terrestrial > Soil >... | reverse complement strand
GCGCAAAGCCGCCCTGGAGTCCAGCCTGCAGCGCTGCTTCCACCTGTTTCCCCGCCTTGCCGAACGGCGCGGGCAGGCCGCCGGCACCTTGTCGGGCGGCGAGCAGCAGATGGTGGCGGTGGGGCGCGCCCTCATGGCCGACCCCAAGCTGCTGCTGCTCGACGAGCCCAGCCACGGACTGGCGCCGATGATGGTCGACGAAGTGCACCAGGCCATCGTAAAGGTCAATCAAGAGGGCATTGCGGTTTTGCTGATCGAGCAGAACGTCGCCAGCGCCCTCAAGGTCGTGTCCCGCGCATACGTCCTCGAGGGCGGACGTATAGCCATGGAAGGAACAGCCCGGCAACTCGAGACGAATGACGAAATTCGTAGAACCTACCTTGGTATCTAAGGAGAAGACCAGCGTGGCAAAGTTTGTAGCAGCAGTTGTTCAGGCGGCGAGCGTCGCCGCCGATACCCCCGCAACGGTCGAGAAGACGATCAGGCTCATTCATGAATGTGCCGGGCGTGGGGCCAAGCTTGCGGTGTTCCCCGAGGCGTTCATCGGAGGCTACCCCAAAGGCGCCGATTTTGGTATATCGATAGGCAGACGTACCTTCGAGGGTCGTGAAGAGTTTCGTGCCTATTATGAACACGCCATCGAGGTTCCTGGCGCCGAAACCCGGGCCATTGCGCAGGCAACCGGTGAAGCTGGCATTTTCGCCACCATCGGCGTCATAGAGCGCGACGGCGGCACCCTGTATTGCACCGTGCTGTTCTTCGGCCCCGAAGGCGAACTGCTGGGCAAGCACCGCAAGCTCATGCCCACGGCTGCAGAACGCCTTTGCTGGGGCTTCGGCGACGGCTCGACGCTTACCGCCGTACCGACGCCCTGGGGCAATATGGGGGCCGTCATCTGCTGGGAAAACTACATGCCGCTTCTGCGTACGGCCATGTACAACAAGCAGCTGGCCATCTATTGCGCCCCCACGGCCGATGACCGCGACACCTGGGTTCCCACCATGCAGCACGTCGCGCTCGAGGGAAGGTGTTTCGTGCTGTCGGCATGCCAGTACCTGAAGCGCGGCGAATTTCCCGACGTGTTTCAGAACCGCATCACCGATGACGCCGATGAAGTGCTGATGCGCGGCGGAAGCGTCATCGTCGACCCCTACGGCAAGATTCTTGCCGGGCCCGATTTCTCCGGAGAGTGCATACTTGTGGCCGAGCTCGACACCAATGACCTTGCCCGCAGCAAGATCGACTTCGACGTGGTGGGGCATTATGCCCGGCCCGATGTCTTTCAGCTTACCGTCGAAGACCGAGCAATGCGGATCGTGCAGTCCGCTTCCGAGAAACCCTAGGAGGGCCGCATGCCGTTTCACATCGAATACGAACGAACCATTCCCGCCAGGCGCCCTCAAGGGCATCAGCCCGCGGCGCCGCGCTTTTCATTGCGCTGGACCCGTCCGGTGCCCGCGCTGGTCAGCGTCTATTTCGGCATCCAGGCCAAGTCGCTGGCCTGGCCCGCCGAAAACGGCTTCTACGACACTTTGCGCCAGATGTTTGCGGGTGAAGACGGCCCCCAGGCGCACGAGACCATGCGATGCGAAGACGAGGCCGGGTACACGAACGGCATCATGGTTGCATACTGGACAGATCCCACCCGCTACGCGCGCTGGGCGGATCAGGCGGGGTTTCGCGCCTGGTTCGAGCAAGAGGGCCATTTGAACGGAGACGCCGGATACTGGTGCGAAGCCATCGTGGTGCCCTACGATCGCCACGAAACCATTTATTCCGCGCCCAACTACCGTATCGGCTTCGGACGCACGCCCGATACCGAGGTGGTGCCCATAACCAACAACGGCTTTTTCGGCGCCGCGCGCGACCGCCTGCCGGTGTCCGCCATCGACGCGCTGGACGCGCCGATAGAGCCTCTTGCGGGCCGGCAGCGCGAATCCGCCGGCGCGCACCTCATGGTGCAAGTGCCGCACAATGTCACGATCTTGCGTTCGGGCCAGTACTGGGAGGGCGCCGGCCAGGAGCAGCTGCAAGACTATATGCAGTCTTTGCAGCCCAAGCTGCTGAGGGGCATGCGTTATCTTTCCGACAACAAAGAGGCCACGGGCTGCATGTCCTTGCGCATCATGACGAACCTGAACGACGACGGCAGCCCGCGGGCCGAGACCTCAGTGCTGGGGGCGTTCTCTTCCATGCACAAGCTCGAGCAGTGGGCGGCTTCGCATGAAACGCATCTTGACATCTACAGGCATGCCATTGCCATGAACCGCCTGCACAAAGAAAAGCGCGAAGTCGTCACCTGGCACGAACTGTTCGTCTTGCTGATGGGCAATTGCTTCGAATATGTGAACTGCCATCCGGCCACGGGCATGCTGCCCTACGGCCAGGCGTGGCGCTGCAGCCGGCCCTGAAGCGCCGGTCTCGTCTTACAACGGCCACACCAGCAGCAGCATCGGTATGGCCACGATGCCCAGCGCAATCTCCAGCGGCAGGCCCAGGCGCCAGTAGTCGCCGAAGCGGAAGCCGCCGGGGCCCAGGATGAGCGTGTTGTTCTGGTGGCCTATGGGGGTCAGGAAGGCCGCCGAGGCGCCGATGGCCACCGCCATCAGGTAGGGGTCGGCGCTGACGCCGAGCTGGTTCGCGGTGCCGATGGCGATGGGGCACATGATGGCGGCGGTTGCGGCGTTGTTGATGACGTCGGACAAGGTCATGGTTACCGCCAGCACTACCGCCAGGGCAAGAATGGCATTGCCCTGCGCCACGTTCTCAAGCAGGAACACGGCGATCAGTTTAGCCAGGCCGGTGTCTTCGGCCGCCTGTGCAACGGGCAGCAGGGCGCCCAGCAGCACAATGACAGGCCAGTCAACGGACTCATACATCTTGCGCAGGGGCAGCACCCTAAGCACCATCACCAGCAGTACGCCCAGCAGAAAGCTGATGGCCGCTGGCAGCAGGCCCGCGGCGGTAAGGCCCACCGAAAGAATCATGATGCCGGCCGCGGTGAACATTTTCTTGCGGTCCGGAGAACGCAGCGAGCGGGGCGCCAGCGGGGCGCATCCCGTATCCGAGGCAAACTCCGAGACCAGTTCGCCGGCGCCTTGCATCAGCAACACGTCGCCATCGCGCAGGGCGGTGTGGCGCACTCGGCTGTGGATGCGCGAGCCCTGTCGGGAAATGGCCAGAAGGTTGATCCCATAGCGCTTGCGCAGGTCGAGGTCGCTGGCGCTGCGCCCCAGCAGGCTCGAACCCGGCAAGATCACCAATTCGATCAGCTCTGCATCGTCGAGCTTGGCGGAGCGCTCTATCTTCTTGCTTTGTTCTTCTTCGTCTTGCAAAGGCTCGCCGGCCTCGTCGATGCCATTGCCATCGCCGTGGCTGTCCCCGTGGCTTTTTGCGTTGATATCTCCGTCGTCGCCCTCGGCATTCAGATTCGAGCGCGGTTCGATCCGATTGCGCGCCGCGCCGCCGGGCGCAGCTTGGACGGCCTCGGTTGAAGAGGCCCTTTGGAGCCTGCCGTCGGTCTCGGCCTGGCCCTCGCCTTCGGCCTCCGCCGTCGAATCCTCTTCCTCCGCCTCTTCCTCTTCCTTGCTCTTTCCTTCGCCGAAAACCAGACCCAGGCTGTCCAGCGCGCCGGCCAGCGCCTCGGGGTCGGCCTCGATCAGCACGACGTCGTTCTCGCGCAGCGGCCCGGCGGCATAGGGCGATACGCGGACCTCGTTGCGCACCAGGCTGATGATTTGCGCGTCGGCGTCCTCCAGGGCGGCTTCGGCCTCGTGCAGGGTCATGCCGACGGCTTTCGACTTGGCGGCCACACGGGCTTCAGTCAGGTAAGAACCCGTGTCGAAGGAATCTGCGCCGGCGCGCTCGCGAGCGGGAACGATGCGCCAGCCGATGAAGCCGATGAACAGCAGGCCGCCCACCGCCACCGCCACGCCCACCGGCGCAAAGTCGAACATCTGGTACCCGTTTACACCTTCCTGGGTACGGAAGCTGGAGACGATCAGGTTGGAGGGTGTGCCTATGAGCGTGGTCATGCCGCCCAGTATCGTTGCGAAAGAAAGCGGCATCAGGATCTTTCCCGGCGCGATTTCGTGGCGCTGCGCCATCTGTATTGCAATGGGCATGAGCAGCGCCAGGGCGCCGACGTTGTTCATGAAGCTGGACAAGAAGGCCGCCAGGATGACCAGGGCAAAGATGGCCACGGTAGGCCCCGTATTGGTGGGCAGAACGCGTTGCGCCACCATGTCGACCACGCCGGTGTGCAGCAGCGCGCCGCTGAGTATCAGCACGCAGGCCACCGTAACCACCGCCGGATGCGCAAAGCCCGCGAACGCGTCCTGGGCGGGAACCAGCCCCACCAGCACGGCGGCAAGCAGCGCCGCGGCCGATACGATGTCATGCCGCCAGCGCCCATAAAGAAACAACCCCAGCGTTGCGACCAGAATGGCCAATATCATCCACTGGGGCTGCGTCATAGGCTGCGATCCGTTTCGTTGTTCATGGGTCTTGCCACTTTACTGAAAGGGCCCGCCGCCTGCAATCGCTGGGCCGGAGGCAGACCAGCGTTGTTTTCATTTCGGGCAAGATACATGGACTGAACAATGATTACATCTACACATGGAATGGTAAGTTGATGTCCATATAATGCGTCCCTGTGTTTCAACACTTGTAGAAGAGTGGCGCTTTATATGGAAAGTATCTTCGATTTCCTGACATCGCTTACCTACACGGCCTTCAATATATTCTGGGTGGTCGTGGCCGTATTGTGGGTGAAGTCCATTTTTGTCATCACGCCGCAGCAGCATGCCCGGGTGCTCGAGACCTTCGGACGTTATAGCGGCTATCGCTCCGCGGGGCTGTCGATCAAGCTGCCGTGGCCGCTGCAGATTGCCCGCCGGGCGTTCTCTTTGCAGACCAAGCAGATCGCCCTGCAATTGGGCGTCAAGTCCAGGGACAATGCCTTCGTCACCATGCCGATCAGCTTGCAGTATCGGGTTACGCCCAGCCAGATCAAGGCGGCCTTCTACGAGCTGCACAATCCCGAAGAACAGATCGAATCTTACGTGGCCACCGAGGCGCGGGCCGTGGCCGCCACGAAGACCTTTGACCAGCTTTACACCGATCGCGACGAGTTCACCCGGACCGTGCGCGAGTCGCTCGACGAAGCCATGCATGATTATGGCTATGAAATCAGGGCGGTGCTTATAGATGATCCCAGGCCGACGGCGGAAATGGTTTCCGCCTTCAACGAGGTGCTGTCCTCGCAGCGTCGCCTGGAAGCCGCGCAGAACGACGGCGAGGCCGAGAAGATCAAGCGCACCAAGAGCGCCGAGGCATCGGCCATGGCGATGGCCATTACCGCGCGCGGCATTGCGGAAAGCCGCAGCATCATCGCCGAAGGCAACGCCAAGGCCCTGGCCGCTTTCCGCGAAGACACCACCTTGACCGACGAAGATGCAATGGCCTTCATGATGGAGATCAATCGCCTCGAGGCCTTGAGGGATGCCGCCGCCAACGGCGGACGAACGGTGCTTGTCACGGGTGACGGCCAATCGGCTGCGCTCGAGGCCAAGGCCCTGCTGGCCGGCCTGGCGGGCGACGCCGGCGTACGCAGCGCGCCGGCCCCGGCGGCTGGGCCGACGCCTACGCTGGCAGTCGCCCAGAATGCTGGCGCCGATGGGCGCAGTGGCAGGCACAGCGAGAAGGGCGGCGGCAAGGAAGGCGAAGAGAAAGATTGAGCCGGTGGGCCGGCTCGCGCATTTCATTGGCAAGAGATCAGAGGAGCGTAGCTTGAGGGGTGTTCATTCTTCCGTTTTCGGCCTGGCCATGGCGCTGTCAGGCTCCGTCTTCGCCGCAAACTACGATCTGCCCGACAATATTCCGCAACGCAAGCCGGGCTTATGGGAAATGGTGCAAACCGGCACAGTGGGGCCCAACAAGCTCAGGAGCATCAAGCGTTATTGCCTTGACGCCAAGGCCGACCGCGCCCTGTATGAACTCGAACTGCTTAGAAACGAGCTTACGGTCGTTTATAGCGACATCCATTGCCGGCCCCCGCGGTTCACCATGGAAGGAAATGTGTTGACGGGCGACATGATCTGCAGGACCAACTCCCTTACCGACCACCAGGATGCGGGCCAGGACTACCATTGGAAAGTGGTCTTCGACGGCGACACCCGGGTGACGTTCGAACAAGAAGCCACGCCCGTCGACGTCATGCTCTTGCTCGACGTCGACCTGGTGGAGAACCAGAAATGGGTGGGCGAGTGCCCGGCAGGCATGCAGCCGGGCGATTACATCGACGAAGGCTTTCATTACAACAGCGACGCCGACCCCGATGAAGGCCGGAAAGACAACATCTATGAATCCAGCAGGGTGGTCGGCAAGATGCTGAACGAAGGCAAGGAGATCAACAAGCGCCTGGGGGCCATGTAATGCGGCGGGCACGCTTGCAATGCTGCCTGGCCGCGCTGGCCTGGGGTGCTTCGGCGGCCGCCCCGGCCTTTGAGCTTTCCGCCGACATGCCCCCGCGCCAGCCGGGTCTTTGGTTGATGGAGCAGACCGGCACCATCAGCGATGGCAAGACCACATTCGAGATCCAGAAGGTGTGGCGAGTGTGCCTGGACGGCGAGGCCGACCGTGCCCTGCACGAACTCGAAGTGCGCGAGCAGCAGGCCAGCGTTGCGGGCCTGAACGAACGTTGCGACGAGCCGAAGGCGGTGTTCAAGGACGGGCGCCTTTCATGGTCCATGTACTGTTCAGGCCCTTCGCCCATCGAAGACAAGATCGGCAAGACCGACGTCCGCCATGCCACCACCTTCGTCGGCAGCGATGAGACACAGTCCGAGACCGTCGTCGTCAACCGGGACAACCTCATACGCAGCAAGGGCCGTTTCGACACTGTGATGAAGCGGCTGGGCGCCTGCGAAGAAGGCAAGAAGGCCGGCGACATGCTGATGATGCACTGGCGGGTAAACGGTGAAGAAACCCTTAAGGCGCGCCAGTTCAGGAATGTCTTTGAAGAGCTTGAAAACAGCAAGACATTCACCGCTTCGCGCCTAAACCGCTGACCGCTGCGCAAGATCCCGCTCGAGCAATGGGCGAACGCCCGCTTCGGCGAGGCGCGCGATCGCGCCCCTGTGCGCGTCGCTGCATGGCGGCCGCCTCTTTTTTCGGGGCGGCCGGCAAGGGCGTTCGCGCCCCCGGGCCTCGAATTCTTCCTTGACACCCGAGCCTCGAATCCCTATATTTTCTGTTCCTTCATACAATAATATGTTCTACATATAAGAACTATATGTTCTGGCCGACTGATCATCGCCATGGCTGGTTGTTCGTCGCGCAAAGCCACGACAGTCATTCCGGCGAGTGAAGTCGCGCGCTGCACCACTGCTGTCACAAACGGTTCGGGCGAAGCGCTTCGCCCGAAGGTCATGATCATTGACGAGGGGGAAGGCATGAGCGTAGTTCGTTTCACCGGCATGGCCGCCATTGCATTGGCGCTGGCGGCACCGTGGCTGCCGAGCGCGGCGCAAGAGTCGCTGGCTTCATACAAGGGGGTCGATCGCCAGCAAAGGCTGGAGCAGGCGGCCAGGAAAGAAGGCACGCTAACCCTGTACACCAGCACTGCGCAGAAAGACATCGCTCCGTTGGTCGAACCCTTCGAAAAAAAGTACGGCATCAAGGTCAAGTCGTGGCGCTCGGGCTCCGAGAACGTATTGCATCGCACGCTTACCGAGGCGGGCGCGGGCCGGCATGAGGTCGACATAGTGCAAAGCGCCTCGCCCGAAATGGAGTCGCTGTTTCGCGAGGGCGTGCTGCTGCCCATAGAATCGCCGGCGCAGGCCAACCTGATACCCGGCGCACTGCGGCCGCATCATGGCTGGGCGGCGTCCTTCCTGGCGGTATGGGTGCAGGCCTACAACACCAATCTGCTCAAGAAGCAAGACCTGCCCAAGACATTCAACGACCTGCTCGACCCCAAGTGGAAGGGCAAGCTGGCCATCGAGGCCGACGTCTCTGAATGGTATGCCACGGTGGTCAGCGACATGGGGGAAGAAAAGGGCATCGCCTTCTTCGACAAGCTGGCACAGCAGAACGGGATATCGGCGCGCAAGGGCCATTCATTGCTCAACAACCTGGTGGTGGCGGGCGAAGTGCCCCTGGCGCTTACCGTGTACAACTACATGCCCGAGCAGTCAAAGAAAAAGGGCGCGCCCATCGACTGGTTCGTGCTTGATCCGGCTATTGCGCGGGCCAGCGGCGCGGGCGTGGCCAAGCAGGCGCCTCATCCCAATGCCGCCTTGCTGTTCTACGACTATTTGCTGTCGGAAGAGGCGCAGAAAATATTCCTGCAGCTGGACTATGTGCCCACCAATGTAAAAGTGGCCTCGCCCTTGCACAAGATGCGCACTTCGCTGGTCGACCCCGTGCAAATACTGGACGAATCCGAAAAGTGGGAATCGGCGTTCCAGCGGATGATCAACCTAGGCAAGCCATAGCGGGCGATACTTGTGCCGGCGTTCTTGCAAGACAGTGCCTCGGAATCTAATTGAAGGCCTCGAACGCGGCGCTTAGCGCCTGCCCGTCCAGCCCGCAGCCCACCGCCACAGAAAGCAGCAGGCGCGCCTTGTGCGGCGAGAGCCATCCGGCCGGTACAAGGCCGCGCCCAAGCAGGTCTATTTCCGAACCAGGGAAGCCGTAGGTGTTGCGAAAAACTGGCCCGCTCATAACACGCGAGGCCAGCACGACCGGCATCTTGTCCGCAACGGCCTCGAGCGCGGGCGCCCATTTTTCCGATGTGTGCCCGGCACCCATGGCTTCGACCACAACGCCTTCATAGCCAAGCCCGGGCAGGGCGGCGAGCAGGTCGGGCTGGTCGTCCAGGCTTGTCTTTATCAATGCAATCTTGCCGAATCGCGTGGGTGCGAACCGCGGCATTTTGTGCGCCGGCATGTCGCGCAAAATGCGCAAGCCGCCTTCCACGTAATAGCCCAACGGCCCGCCGTTGGGCGATTGAAATGCGCTGGCCAGCCCCTTGTGCATTTTCTCTACCGCACAGGCGTGGTGGATCTCGTCGTTCAACACCGCGAGCACGCCGCAGCCTTGTACCTGTGGGCTGGCGGCCACCGCCACGGCGGCTGTCAGATTGGCGGGGCCGTCGGCGCCGGGTGCGGCCGCGCCCCGCATGGCGCCAGTTACCACCACGGGCGCATTGCCGCTGTACAGCAGCTGCAATAGAAAGCTGGTTTCATCGATGGTGTCGGTGCCCTGCACGACGACGCAACCCGCGGCCGAGGCATCAGCGGCCATATCGCGCGCGACTTGCGCGATCTCGTCCATGGTCAAAGAAGCGCCCGGTTTCAAGAATGGCGTATGCACCTTCAATTGGGCGCTGTCTTTCAAGGCGGGCAGGCCGGCGGCCAGGTCGTCGCCCGTAAGCTGGGGCGTAATGCCCTTGGCACCGGGGGCCATGGTAATGGTTCCGCCCAGCACGTACACATTCACTATGGGCTGCGTCATGGCTCTTGGCTCCTTGTGGCTTTCTGATGCCAATTTTAGGGAATTCCCTAGCTTTTTAATTTATTGATCGTTTAGTTAATATTCGATTATGAACCGTTGTGGCAGACGGCGGCGACTCCCCTCATCCAACAGGAGACACAATCATGAAGAAGACCATTCTTGCTGCGGCGCTTACGGCATGCTGCGCATCCTTGTCCGTTCACGCCGCCGAAACGGTAAAAATCGGCCTGATCGAACCATTGACCGGCTCGGTCGCCTATAACGGCGTGTCGGCGGTCAACGGCGCCAAAATTGCCGTTGCCGAGCGCAATGCCAAGGCCGGCGAAAACGGCGTCAAGTACGAGCTGGTGGTCGAAGATGGCCAGTGCCAGCCTTCGAAAACGGTCAGCGCGGCTGAAAAGCTCATCCAGAAAGATCAGGTGCCCGTGATCGTGGGCGCGTTCTGCAGCTCGGCAACCATCGCCGCCATGAGCGTCATAGACAAATACCAGGTGCCCATGGTGTCGGGCATTTCGTCCAAAAGCGACCTGACCGAGCGCGGCAACAAATGGTTCTTCCGCAGCGCCGAGACCGACGGCCTGCTTGCCAGGGCCTTTGCCAAGATCTTGGTCGACCAGCTCAAGCTCAAGAAAATCGCCTACATCGGCGTGAACGACGACTGGGGCAGGGGCGGCATCAGCGAATTTTCCAGCCAGATCGAAGCGGCGGGCGGTGAAACCGCCATGAAACTGTACTTCGACCATGGCGCTACCGATTTCTACACGCTGCTTACCCGCGTGCGCGCCGCCAAGCCCGATGGCGTGTTCGTGGCCGCCGAGACGCAGGACGGCTCCATCCTGGTCAAGCAGATGAAAGAAGTCGGCCTTGAAAGCCAGGTATTCGGGGTGGGCAGCTGGGCCACGGCCGATTTCGTGAAGCTGGCCGGTGAGGCCGCCGAGGGCATCCACGCCGCCGTGCCCTACGCCTACACCATCGACCGTCCCGAGAACAAGGTGTTCGTCAAGGAATACCAGGAAGCCTACAACGAGCTGCCGGGCAAGTATTCGGCGGCGGGCTACAACGCGCTGAACATCGTCATGGACGCCATCGAGCGCGCGGGCGAAGCCACGCCGCAGAAAATACGCGACGCCCTGCCGGCCACCGACTACAAGGGCCCCAACGGCACCTTCAAGTTCACCGACAAGGGCCAGGGCTACGGCTTTGACGCGGTGCTGGTAAAGCTGCACGAAGGCGCCCCCCAAATCGTCGATCGCGCCACCGTCACGCCCGAATGACAATGCTTGCCGGGCGCAAGCCCACCTTATGGAGATGACAGGTGTTTGATCTGTTCCTGCAGTTCGTACTGAACGGCTTGGTCAATGGAACCTTCTATGCGCTGTCGGCGCTGGGGCTTACATTGATCTTCGGCCTGATGCGCTTGGTGAACTTCGCCCATGGCGAGTTCTACATGATGGGAGGCATACTTGGCTGGGTCGTAACCAGCCAGCTGGGCCTCGATTTCTTCAGCGGCCTGGTCGTCGTCGTGGCCGTCATGGCGGCGTTCGGCTGGCTGCTCGACCGGTTCATCATCGTACGAGTACGCGACAAAGGGCCCGAGCCCGGCATCCTGCTGACCATCGGCCTGGCGATATTCCTGACCAATACCGCCTTGCTGCTGGTCGGCACCGCGCCCCACAAGGTCGTGGCTCCGGTCTCGAGCGCGCCGCTGCTGCTGGGGCCGGTCATTATCACCAAAGTGCGCATATTCGCCGTGGCGGTGTCCATTCTGGCCATCGTGGGCGCGCGCCTGCTCATCCAGAAGACCAAGCTGGGCCGCGCCATGCGGGCCACTTTCCAGGACGCTACCGCGGCCAGCCTGGTGGGCATCAACACCGCGTCGATCTATGCCTCGACGTTTGCGCTGGGTTCGGCGCTGGCGGCCACTTCAGGCATGCTGCTGGGCTCGATCTATGTGGCCCAGGCCTCCATCGGCGGGCTGATCAGCCTGAAGGCGTTTGTCGTGGTCATTCTGGGCGGCATGGGCAATTTTGCCGGCGCCATTCTGGGCGGGCTCATCCTGGGCGTGGCCGAAGCATTGTGGGGGGGATACGTGCAGACGGGTACTGTGGACATGGTGGGTTTTGCACTGGTGATATTGATTCTTTTCTTCCGCCCCTACGGTTTGTTCTCGATACGAGCGGAGCGTGCCTAAATGAATTTCGAACGTAACGCCATGGCGGCATTCCTGGTCATTGCCTTCCTGCTCGGCGCCTTCCTGCAGAACGAATACCTGCTGCACATTCTTATTCTGGTGCTGCTCTATACCATCCTGTCGGCCAGCCTGAACCTCATCGTGGGCTATGTGGGCGAGTTCCCACTTGGCCACGTCGCATTCTTCGGGCTGGGCGCGTATTCGGTGGCCATACTCAGCAGCCCCGATGTCGGCTGGCCCATGCTGGTGACCATACCGCTGGCGGCCGTCATCGCGGCGGTGGCCGGATGGTTCATCGGACGCATCACGCTAAGGCTGAACGGGCCGTTCTTCGTCATTGTCACGCTGGCCTTCGCCGAAGTGCTGCGCCTGCTGGCCAGCAACTGGATCGGCCTGACCAATGGCCCGATGGGCATATCGGGCATCGCCAGGCCGGCCATCCTCGACTGGTGGCCCTGGCTGCACGGCAAGCGCGGCTTCGTCATGATGGGCGTCGTGCTTACCGCCTTCACCCTGTTCGTCACCTGGCGGGTCGTGCGCTCCAGCGCCGGCCGCGCCGCCGTAACCTTGCGCGAGAACAACTACGTGGCGCAGTCGGTCGGCATCAATCCGCTGCGCTATTCCATGTTCGTGTTCGTGGTGGCGGCGTTCCTGGCGGGCGTCTCGGGCGCCTACTACGCCACCTATATCTCGTTTGTCGGCCCCGAGGTCTTCGCCTTCCCGTTCACCGCCACGATGATCATCATCGTGCTGCTCGGGGGCAAAGGCTCGCTGGTGGGCCCCATTCTGGGCGCCGTCATCGTGACCTTGCTCGAGGAATACCTGCGTGAATTCAAAGAAGTGCGCCTGTCGCTGTTCGGCCTGATCGTCATGGCGGTGGTGCTGTTCGCGCCCGACGGCGTCATGGGCTATGTGCGCCGGCGCTTCCCGATCTTCTATAAAAGGGCGTCCCATGCTTGAAGTAAAGGGCTTGAGCAAGTCGTTCGGCGGCATCCATGCCGTGCAGGACATCAACTTCACCGTTCCCAAGGGCCAGATCGTCAGCCTCATCGGCCCCAATGGCGCAGGCAAGACCACCTGCTTCAATCTCATTACCGGCTTCTATCAGCCCACCAGGGGCCAGGTGTTCTGGGATGGAGCCGACGTTACCGCCAGCAAGCCGTACGACATGGCGCAACGCGGGGTCATCCGCACATTCCAGAAAACAAACGTGCTGCGCGGCCTCAGCGCCTTCGAGAACATCGTCCACGCCCACTACCTGCGCGACCGCACGCCCTTGTGGCGCACCTTCTGGCGCGCGCCCGACAGCCGCCGCGTGCAGGCCGAAATACAGGAATCGGCCCGCGCCATCCTTGACCTGGTGGGCCTTGGCAAGCGGCAAGACGTCGAGGCCGGATCGCTGTCCTGCGGCGAGCTGAGGCTGCTCG
>Ga0180218_1001634_pt1 | contig 13139 bp, 15 predicted proteins | sample eDN3rd37CKraftBY_FD_151334 | JGI IMG/M metagenome (GOLD analysis project Ga0180218, IMG submission 151334) | Enriched backyard soil microbial communities from Emeryville, California, USA - eDNA 3rd pass 37_C Kraft BY (version 2) (version 2) | ecosystem: Environmental > Terrestrial > Soil >... | reverse complement strand
CATTCTTGGACTTCGCGGCCCGCAGGCGCTCCACCATCCGGCGATATAGGTGGCCAATCCAGATGATGACGGCGCCAACGGCCACATAAAGCGCAATATTGAGGACGTCGACGAAAGACATCAGAGCGAATGATCGGGTGGGAGAAATGAAAGCCCACGAAAACAAAATGGTAGATATGAATAGGCTCATTATGCCGCATCGGAATCCGGCAATAAGAGTGGCGGCAAGAACGGCGGGGAAGCAGACGGCAAAAACAAGAACGCGCTCGCCAGCAAAACCCAAGAGCCACCGGACGATGAAGGCCACGCTGACGAGACCGCCGGCCAGCAGAAAGTCCGCGAGAACGGCCATTCCAGCTGGGCGCTCAGCCACGTCAGACCGCCCCAGGTTCCAGAGCTGGTGCGAAAATCTGAGCATATAGGCAACGGTCCTCGATAAGGACCCGCCTTCGAAGGCGGGATCAGCACGGCAGACAATTTGGAAGCAGCGGCAGCCTCAGTCAGCCTGCCCGGCTATTTACCGGCTGATTGCGCTGAATATAGGCATGTTGAATACGCCTACGTCTTATCAAATGATAATGGAGCAAAATGAAATTTGGGTAGTTTATCGGATATCATGCCGAAGAACACCCGACCTAATAAAGAGAGCGTCCATGACTTGCTGTTCAAGAAGGCAAGCGAACACGCGACGCTGACCTCAGCGGACGAGGCGGCACTACGAAGTCTCCCCTTTGAAAGGAGAAGTCTCTCGTCGGAAGAGGATGTCGTCTGCCAGTGGGACAGACCCCGTAAGGCCGTGTTGGTTCTGGACGGGATGATGGCCCGTTATCACACCATGCAAAATGGTGACCGGCAGTATCTCTCCTTCCACATTGCGGGTGACATGCCAGACATACAGTCTGTCTTTCTCGATATGATGGACCACTCGCTGTGTGCGTTGAATGCCGGAGAGATCGCTTTGTTCCGGCATGACAGCCTCACAAAGCTGTTTCTCAAGCGCCCTGGCGTGACCTTTGCATTATGGCGCACGACATTAGTGGACGCCGCAATCTTCCGGCAGATGATCACGAACAACAGCTCCAGAGATCCTGCCTCTCGCCTCGCTCACTTCTGCTGCGAGCAATATTTTCGCGCGCGCCACGCAGGTCTCGCCGATGGCGACTCCTGCAGCCTCCCGCTAAATCAGATCCAACTTGGGCAAACGCTTGGGATTTCCCACATCTCGATCAATCGCGCTCTCCAGAGGCTCCGCAAAGACGGTCTGCTGGATCTGCGAAGTGGCAAGCTGACGATATTCAATTGGAAGGCTCTTGTTCGCCTTTCAGAATTTGACCCGGTCTACCTGCACGTGGATAAGGAATCGGAAGTATCGAAGACCGCATTCCGCGGCCGATAGCCCTGAAAGAAGAAGCGCGCTATGGCGCCGGGTTCGCGCGGCTCAGAAGCACAGAGCCTCAGCCGGCACCGCCGCCTTTTCCACCACTCCAATTCATCCTGTTCGCGCAAGTATTCCTCCCGCCACATCCGGCCGCACGTAAGGAACTGTATCTGAAGGGTTCAGTTCGCCAGTTACCTAGGTCCAATCGGTGAGCGAGCAGAATGAGTAAACGGGAAGTTCCGGGCGTCGGCGTCTATGGTGGTCCGGCTGGCGGGTGGGGCGCACTGCAGTCGGTCGCCAAAGCATTGCGGGCGCAAATGGCGCTGAGCCGTGAAACGACTGCGCTGAGTCGGGTGAACCAGGCACGTGGGTTCGACTGTCCGGGATGCGCGTGGCCAGATCCTCGTGACGCGTCCTCCTTCGAGTTCTGCGAAAACGGAGCGAAGGCCGTCGCTTGGGAAGCAACACGCAAACGCACCGGCCCCGAGTTCTTCGAAGCTCACACCGTCTCGGAACTCTGGGAATGGACGGATTACGCCCTGGAAGATTCCGGTCGCCTGACGCACCCGATGGTTTACGACGCCGCGGTGGACCGCTACCGGCCGATATCGTGGGAGGACGCGTTCCAACGCATCGGCGAGCTGCTCCGCGCTTTACCCGATCCGAACATGGCCGAGTTCTACACCTCCGGCCGCACGTCGAATGAAGCAGCCTTTCTCTATCAGCTCTTCGTTCGCGAGTTCGGAACGAACAATTTTCCCGACTGCTCGAACATGTGCCACGAGGCAACGAGCATCGGGCTGCCGGAATCTATCGGCGTCGGCAAAGGCACCGTGACGCTCGAGGACTTCGACGGCGCGGATATGGTCTTTTGCATCGGCCACAACCCGGGCACAAACCACCCGCGAATGCTCAGCACGCTACGTGCAGTCGCCAAGCGTGGTGGCACGATCATCGTCATCAATCCGCTGCGGGAACGCGGCCTCGAGCGATTTACATCGCCGCAATCCCCCGTCGAAATGCTGACGCTGCATTCGACGCAGATCGCAACCATCTACCATCAGGTGAAGGTGGGGGGCGACGCCGCCATGCTGAAGGGTATCATGAAGGCGCTGTTCGCTCTCGATGCCGAGCGGCAAGCCAATGGTCAGGCGAGCATCCTCGATCGCTCATTCATTGAGGAGCACACGCAGGGACTCCCGAAGCTGATCGCAGATATTGAGGCGACGTCGTGGGAAGATATCGAGCGGTGCTCAGGCATCTCGCGCGCAGACATTGAGGACACGGCGAGGCGCTACGCATCGGCGAACCGTGTGATTTTCTGCTACGGAATGGGCGTGACGCAGCACCGCCACGGCACGGCAATCGTCCAGCAGATCGCCAATCTCGCGCTCATTCGTGGCAACATCGGAATACCAGGAGCCGGTATCTGTCCCCTGCGCGGTCATTCGAACGTCCAAGGCGATCGAACCGTCGGCATCACGGAAAAGCCGAGCCCCACTTTGCTGCAGAACATCGAGCGCACGTTCGGCTTTCGTCCTCCGAGCGAGCCTGGCCACGGCGCAATCGAGGCCATCCAAGCGATGATCGACGGCCGCTCGCGCGCGCTCGTTTCCATGGGTGGCAACTTGGCGGTCGCGATGTCCGACAGGGACGCCGCCTTCAAGGGCGCACGCAATCTTGATCTCGCTGTGCACATCGCCACCAAGCTGAACCGCTCGCAGCTCTTGGTCGCGAAGAACTCGTTCATCCTGCCGTGCCTCGGCCGCACCGAGCTCGATGAGCAGGCTACGGGTCCGCAGTCCGTCACCGTGGAAGACTCTGTCTCTTATGTTCATGCATCGGCAGGGCGGCTGACGCCTGTCTCAACCGATCTGAAGTCGGAAGCCGCGATTGTTGCGGGACTTGCGAAGGCGACCCTCCCAGACACGAAGGTCGGCTGGGATGGGTACATCGCCGATTACGACCGAATTCGGGATGCCATCGAAAAGGTTTTTCCCGCATTCGAAAACTTCAACGAGCGGATCCGCAACGAGGGCGGCTTCCATCTTTACATTCCCGCTGCCCACCGCATTTGGGACACGCCCTCGAAGAAGGCCAACTTCATCGTATTCAATGGGCTGGACGGCGACCCGCGCGCGAAAGAGCCGGGCGCTCTGCTGCTTGCGACCATCAGAAGCCACGACCAATACAATACGACGATCTACGGCTTCAATGACCGCTATCGCGGTATCACCGGACGTAGAGATGTGATCTTCCTGAACCAGGCAGACCTTGCATCCCGCGGGCTGGCCCATGGCGATGTCGTCGACGTCGAGGTCATCAAGTTGCCCGATGATCCGGGGCCAGCTCGAGTTCTTCAAAAGCTGACGGCAGTGGCGTTCGAAATCGCCAAGGGATCGGCTGCTGCTTATTATCCCGAGGCCAACAACCTCGTCGATCTCGGCCACTACGACATCCGCAGCGGCACGCCCGCCTACAAGTCGATTCCCGTGCGCATTCGGGCTTCAGCTGGGGCGCGGGAAAAGGACAGCCGCAATGTCCTAGCCGAGGCATGATCGCATCCGGATACCCTCCGCACTTCTCGCGGCTGGCTTTGCGCGTTCGGCAGAGCGGTTTTAACCACTCTCGGCTCCCGCCGCTTATTTCATTGGCGGCAGGAACAGAGGCACTGCGCGCACGTTCACTTAACGTGCGGTCCCGTCGGCCACCCCGCTAGCGCTAAACGAGCCGCCAATCCTGAGTTGCTCCGACGAACAATGTTGGTCTCCCACCGCCACCTGCGTGGCAACGTGATCCTTTCCAGTTTACCGGGCGACGCCTACGCTCGCCTTGAACCGCTGCTGAAGCCGGTCGAATTTCGCCAGCGGCAGTGCGTGGAAGCGGCGAGCAAAAATATAGAAAGGGTCGTCTTTCCATTTCGCGGCCTGCTCTCGGCAGTTGCCGTCAGCCGCAACCGACGTCATGAAACGGAAGTCGGCGTCATCGGCCGGGAAGGCATGACCGGCGCATCCCTTCTGCTTGGCGCCGATCGGGCCTCCCTCGACATTTTTGTGCTGATGGAAGGCGACGGATACTGCGTATGTGCAAAGGAATTGCGCCGTCTGGCCGATGAACATCCCGCTATTCGCACGTCATTCCTGAAGTACCTGCATACGTTCTTCATACAGATTGCGCGCACGGCCCTTGCAAATTCGCGCGCAAGCCTGGATCAGCGCGTGGCCCGGTGGCTGTTGATTGCCCATGACAGAGTGGGAGACGAGCTGCAGCTCACCCACGAACTCTTAGCCTTGATGCTCGGCGTCCGGCGTGCAGGCGTTACGACTGCAATCAACCAGCTTGAGCGGCTGGGCCTAATCGAAGCCTCACGCGGTCTGATCGTGATCATCGATAGGAAGGGCATCGAGGAGCACTGCCAAGGCTTTTACGGCCAGGCAGAACGCGAAAGCACGCGTTGGCTGCCGCCGCTGTCTGCGGTAAACGAAGTGATTTGAGGCTCCAGCAACCAGGGAGCTGGATTTTACCCTCGCCTCGCAGAGCGGCGTGAAGACCGAAGCCGCCGGTGCAAAAGCGCCAGCGTTGCTGCCTCCGCCGCAGAAAGCTCGCTCATCCTCGTGGCCAGCTCATTCTCGATTTTTCTGGCTATCGAGCGGACGAGCTCGCCACTGAGATAGCAGTTCAAGATTTCCGGGTGAACATAGCACTTCCTGCATATCGTCGGCGTATTGCCAAGCCGGGACGCAACGCTCTCGATTGCAGCGCGGACGTTGCGCTTGGCTGCCGCCTCGCTGTCCACGTTTTCAAATTCGGCGAGGGCAGCCGCCGCAAGCACCGTGCCCGCCCACGTGCGGAAGTCCTTTGCTGAGATTTCCTCGCCCGCAACTTCCCGCAAGTATGCGTTGACGTCAGCGGACGTGATCTGCCGGACACTGCCATCTTCGGCTTCATACTGAAAGAGATGTTGTCCTGGCAGATCTTGGCAGCGTTTCACGATCCGGGCGATACGGCGATCGTGGACGGCAACGCGCCATTCCTTGCCCGTCTTGCCGCGAAAGCGAAATTTTGCCTGCGAGCTGGAGAAAGTGACGTGACGGTCCTTCAGCGTCGTCAGGCCGAAGCTGCCGTTCGCCCGCGCGTACTCCTCGTTTCCAACGCGGATCAGCGTTTCATCAAGCAGAGTGACTACGGTCGCCAGCACCTTTTCACGGTCGAGCCGCTTGCGGCGTGTATGGCGGCGGACTGTCTTCCTGAGTTTCGGGAGTACCTTGGCGAAGGCGAGGATTTTTTCGAATTTCGCTTCGTCGCGCGTGCGATGCCAATCCGGATGATACCGGTATTGCTTCCGCCCCCGTGCATCCCGTCCCGTGGCTTGAATATGCCCATTCGGCAAAGGGCAAATCCACACATCCGTCCAGGCGGGCGGGATGGCGAGGCTGCGAATCCGCCGCTCCGTACGGGCGTCCTTGACGGTTCCTCCGGACGGCAAAGTGTAGGAGAACCCGCTGCCGCGTTTCTTCCGCGCGATACCCGGATCGCCGTCGTTGACGTAAGTTAGTCCGGCCTCCTCGACAGAAGTGATACGGTCTTCGTCGCCCGATTTGGACTCTTGAAGCATACCTTGCCGCCAACTCGCTGAAGCACTGTCGCGGCGAACGTGTTGTTCGTCTTCACAGAGCGCCTTCGACCAAGCGGAACGCAGCCTTATGGATATGAGTTCCGCTTGCTGCTGAGGAAGAAGCGTCTGCGGGGGCAAATCTTTGTGGATCTATTTCGGGCGGGGGTCGGTTAAACCGGAGCCCGCTTCGCGCTCGCCATTTCGATATTGCTTCACGGCCTCGATGAGAGTCGACGCCGCGTTTGCGGTCTCTTGGAACAATGACCGGTCCTCATCAAGGTCTTGGTGGCTTGTGGCGTAAGGCCGATAGTAGCCGATATAGCGATCGATCGTTGCAAGCCGTCCCGCGGCGACCAAACCCATGTCGCTCAGCCAATCATCAAGTGAGCGGCGAAGGATGTCGGCGCCTTCGGAATCGCCGTTTGTGATGATGGAGAAGACGCGGGACTGCAAATGCTTCGGATATGACCATCCCTTGAGCTCAAGCTCCTTTGCGAGCTTCGCATCTTTGCCCTCCGTAGCGGACGGATCAGGATTTCCCCCGTCCGCACAGACCAGGCGGTCCATCATGGCTTTGAGAACAGTCGGCGCCTGATACCAATGGCAGGGTGTGATGATCATGATGCCGTGTGCCGCGACCCAAAGCGGATAGATATCGTTCATCCAATCGTGAATTTGCCCGAGGGAGTGGTTGGGATAGCACGAGCATGGCCAATGGCAGAGCGCGGGAGAAGTTGAAAAGCAGGCCTTGCAGGGATGGATGGTCCGGCCGTACTCCGACGTCAAACGGCTGAGATCAAGCTCATCGCAGACAAAATCAGGATGCTGGGAGATGACCGCTTTTGCGGCCTCCACGAGCCTGTAAGTCTTGGACATCTCGCTCGGACACGTGTGTTCGCTTCGCGGCGATCCGTTGATGAGCAGAACACGCGACGGGCGCTGAGGGTCGTTATGAGCTTCGGCAGCCCGATCAATCCTCTTCTTGGCTTCGAGCCATTCGGTCGAAAGTTCGTAGCTGGGATCGGCGAAGGCCGGACCAGCTTTCTCGGTCGTGGGAGCCTTTCGGCCCTGATCGTAGGCCTCCCAGGCGATCTGGGCGATCGCCTCGATCTCATTGTCTAACTGATCGAACGCGGGGTCACAAAAACTGGAGCGAAACCGGGCCTTGAACGTTTCCTCATCGATTTTTGGATCGGGCATCCCTTTGCGCGGATCGGTGAGAGCCACTTTGACGTTTCCTCCTGCTACGGCGTTCAATCGAACGCCGCTTAGTGAAATTGGTTCAAAGTCCGCTCCTGCAGATCTATGGTTGCTGGGGAGCTCACAGTCTCTGACAACCGAGGTGCCGCATGGAAAGAGCCCATCTCATTCAAATGGCCAATCAGATAACGGACTACTTCGAGGTCTATCCGAAAACCGAGGCCTTGGATGGCATCGCCAAGCACATCCACAATACATGGGAGCGTCGGATGCGGGACGCCATGAAGGATATCATCGATGCCGGAGGCGACGGGTTGAAGCCGCTCTTCCTCGAAGCAATGCACGACTATTTCAAAGGGCCAAAATCGGGTGGCCGGCGTGTATCGGTCGATCCGCGAAAGAAGGCGCCCGATGGCGCGCAGCCGAGCTTCGCCGATGGCGGAGGCGACGCTGGCTGATCAGCGCGAATGACTTCATCCCAATTGTGCAATCGGCTCCTGAGTGGGCTGGGCTGAAGTACGCTGGCGATGCTTGGCCTCCATGCCAATGGCAAACACGGCGAGCAGTACCGAGGCCGCGACGGAAGGCCAGACCATGCGGTACTCCTGGGCCTGGATCAGAAAAAGGAGGCTCACGCAGTTCAACCCTGCCGGTAGCCAAGCGAGCCACATAAGCCGCTTGGCAATCATCATGAGCCTTACAGCTGCGATTATGCCGGCGAGCAGGTACAGCGCCGGCCGCTTCATAGGCGCTCTGCCGCCGAAATAGCGCCCGTTGAACCAGTTGAGCCAATCGGCAAGGGCCGGGAGTTTCGACTGCGTGGTGAGATTAAGCTCATGGGCAAGCGGAGTCTGCGTGATTTCGAGTGGCACGTCCGCCATCTGTTTCGCCCTGTGCGGCCATGGACGCCAGAACAGCTCGGTCATGCATAGTTCTTGTCTCAGAGCGACGAGGGGATGTTGGAAGGCAATCTGAGCAGCTGTTGCGAACACACGGTGCGGCTCGAGTGCAGCGTGTGAGACGCGCGGATCGTCGAAGAAGAACGTAACGACATTCCAGCATGGAACCGACTTCCACGCTTCGATCGGCGCAATCGCGCGAATGGTTTGGTCCTGCTCGGGCGATAATTGCACGTCCTCGCGTACGGCGGCTGCCAGCATTGGCAAGGCAACGATGGTTCGCATTTCACCGGATTGAGGTGAAGCGGAAAGGGCTGAGAGCAGGAGCGTCTTCGAAAGGATAAATGCGGCGACTTGCAAGCCCGCGAGCACCGCGGCGGGACGGCGAGCAGACTTGACCGTAGCGAGCAGCAGGAAAATGCCAACCGAGACAATCACGCCATTGTGGCGAAGAAGAACAAGTGCAATTCCCGCTGCCCCTATTGACGCCCATTCCGAGGCGGAGAGCTTGAAATCCAATCTGACGCTTTTGATGAGCAACGCCATCAAGGCGATGAGCGCTGTTGCGAAGGGCACGTCCTTCCACATTGTCGTGACGACGAGGAAGTTCGGGGGAAACAGCGGAAACAATATCGCGCATGCAACGAGAAGAGATGGCGCCACACCCCAGCAGCGCAACTCAGACAGAACATAGCCGGTCGCGAGCGCAAACAGCACGTAATGCACAAAGACGATAAAAGCGGGGCTCGGCACCGCTTGATAGAACATCCAGTTCAACAAGGTGCCGCTGACGGGTTGCGTGTCGTTGAATTGCCAAGTCAGCAGCTGCTGCCATTGGTCGAGGGAATCTGGCGACATCTGCGCTGGCCAGAAAGCGAGATGAACAATGCAATAGATGATGCAGCCGGGGATCGCGAACGCGATCGTCGATGCAGCAGTCCGCATGCCAAACGCCCCCACGTATGAGGCCACCTACGTGGCGGCGAACTGTCTATTCGCCGCCGCGGTAAAACCTCTGAGGGGCAAGCTTATCGCCACGCGCCTGAGAAAATCACCCGTGTTCCGCCCGCTAATCCTATGCGGTCTAGACCTTGCGGCTTTCGTTCGCGCTGAGCCTTACGAATAGCGCCGGTGATGAAAACGTTGAAACGCTGAGGACAAGGAGGAGCGATGTCCCTCATGCTCAGGGCGAATAGAAAACAGGCTTGAGGCGCAACTGACCTGTGTACAACAAAAAGACTGCGGCATCGGCAAATGAGCATTAGGCCTGACGGACTCACCAGTGCCACCACGAGCAAAACCGCAGCGGGTTGTCATCCGCAGGTAGCCTCACCGCAGGCGTGCCCCTTACAATTCGAAGGCGGTCCCAGAACTCCGATGGCCGCACCAGCCACACGCGGGTTTCCATACGCAGCCGGTCAATGAGTTTGCCGTCGCACGTGAGCAATGCCGAGATCCCGGCCTGCTCACACTCAGCGATGATTTTGCGATCGCTCAAGCCCGCCCGAAACGGGATCAGCTCTTCGGCCCGCTCGGCAACGAGAGTTTTGTCAGGTTCAGGACGGACCTCCGAAACCTGGCGCAGGGCCCAACCGATGTGGGCTTCACGCTTCGTGCGGTCGGAGATCGCCTCGTACTCGGCCTTGACGGTAGGTACCAGCTTGAAGCTGGCCTCCGCCGGCATCCAGAAGAAGATGCGGACGAGCGCGAGCTTTTCCTCAGCCAGCGGTTCTGAGGGCGGAGCCGGCGCCGCGCTCATCGCCTCGGCCCAGTAGGTGAGGGCGTTGGCATCGAGAGCGAGCATCCACCGGTCTGATCCCACGGGCCAGCGCCTCCGATTTTCTCTACAACCTGAATTGTTTAGCGACTGGGCCAATGAACGTGCTCGACCTTGAGGACCTGCCTATGGCAGGACACAAGTCTGCTCCTTGGAGGCCCCCAATGCATCGCCACGTCAAGCTTGTCACCATCGCATGCATCCTGCTCGCAGTCGGCTTCGTGGCCGGCCGCTACGTCATGTGGAACGAGGCCGCGAAGTACGACGCCACGCATCCCTAAGGGCACGCCGGTCACCGGCGAAGAGGTTTGAGACGAACCGATTCTCGAATGCCTGCTCGTATGTGCAGGCCAGGGGCCGTTGGGCGCCCGCCGCGTCATCCACCGAACTCACAGATTATTTCGGAGCATTGCTCTTTAGCGATTGTCAGGTTTCGAGTCGCCGGTAGATTGAACTCAAGGGACTGCGGAAGAGCCGCTCCTGTAGCCGCCAGGCTTAGAGGTACCCGACATGGAAAGCTGCCGAGCGATCGTCATTGTCGAGCGCTCAATCAACCCTCCGATGCGGTTTTGCGACACGAGCCGCAAGCGGACCGGAAGTGCCTACGCGTTCGGATCATACGGACAGGCGCTGGCTTTTCTGCAGGAAACGAGAGTTGACTCGGTCGTCATCGAGTTCGACGTTGGAACCGACACCCTGGACTTCTGCGACGCGGTCAAGGCGCTCAAAGTGCCGATCGTGGTTTCGCCTTACTTGGAGCCGGGGGACCTCAAGAGATACGGGGTAAGAGAGCCCGGCCTATCCTTACGTGCGGGCGACGTTCGAAAGAGAAGCTCCTCAAGGCAGACCTGAGGCATGATCCTAGGTCTTGTCGGTGGGATCGCCGATGGGCTGACCGAGCATGCGTCTGACCGTTTCGATGGCAGCTCTCGTGGCATCGAGATGTCGTCGAGTCCGGTCCGAGTTGGATCTCATGCGCTCAGCAAACGTCAGAGCCTGTTTGTCTCTAATGTCCTTCGAGACGCGGAAATCGACCCAAATAACATTGTCCCTAAACATGCCAAGGACGCCCTTAAACGCTGCGACAGGCGCTTAACGTGCAATCCGCGTGCTTCGTTCGCTACTGTCGAATCCTGCAAGGCGCGACAGAGCGCGCGCGGCTCTGCGCTGGGCTCGTGTTTCATTGCGGACGCCAATGAGGGGCCGCGTTGACCTTACGAAAGTGTATGGCGTTAGAGGCTAATCTGTTCATCTCGCTGACAGACTAGGCGGCCTAACACCGGCTCCACGTCCATGAGGGCGTTACAAACAAGGAGCCGGAAATATGAGAACAGTTTTGAAAGTCGCTATGGCGGCAGTCGCAATGATGATCGGCGCTGGCGTTGCAAGCGCAGCCGAGAAGCCGCTCAAGCAGCAGCATCATGCGCAAACGATGCATAAGTCTTCAAAGCACCACGCCTCGAAGGCGACGCACAAGCGCAATGCTTCCAAGCACTCCAATAAGCACTATGCATCGAAGCACGCTCACAAGCACGTGGCCTCCAAGCGGACGCACAAGCACGCAGCGTGAACATCATGAGGTGAGCGGCCATGGGCCTCTCACCTCTGTTCCCAAGCCGAGGGTAGGTCTATCGGAGCTGTTGAGATCAGCAGCCGCTCTCTCGCATGCAGCGCCCGTAACGGGCGCCATCCGTGCCCCACTGATCGAAGCAGGCGTGGCGGGCTTCTCGGCACCGGTCAGGTGTGGTCGCAATAGGGGCGGGAGGATTGGCGTTTCCGATCGCCTCCCAGGGCACATCAACGATCACGCCGGGCCCAGGCCCCCATCCACCGCCGCCATGCCCGTGCGTATTCTGAACGAGAGGAACGTTGCCCGGCTTGGTCATTCCGGCAGGAGCTGCCGCCACGTTGCCGGCCATAACGCAAGCGGCAATGGCCACGGTAATTGTCTTCACGATCTATCTCCGAGCGCCTTGGCTTCCACCAGCCCGCGCGGGAGAGATCATGTGCTGATCCGATTATCAGCTGCTTTCCCGGGCAAAGCATCCTGCTGCGACGGTTTCCGACGTCCAAACGAACGCCTCAAAAAGAAACGCACGTCGCCGAGGCAAGCAGCTGACTTTGCTAATCCCGCGCGCTTTGCAGAACGGCGTCGCTCAGCATCTGCGACAGACCGATCAGCTCATGCAGGCCTGTCTTGTCATCCTGCAAAATTCCAAGGGTGACGTTCTGGCCATCGGTATCGACGCTGGCATAGCAAATCGCTTTGAGTTCGCCATTTTCCGCGCGAGCCAGAAGCTCTTTCAAACCAGCGATGATCCGCTGCTTTTCCTCCAACTCTTTCTTCGCGCGCTCGCCACTCAGAAGAACCAGCTTTCCCATCGGCTCACCTTCCGCATCAGCAACAGACGTTCAGACGGTGCCATGCTTGCACGCGTCGGGCACCATCGTCTTCCGCCCTCGCGACGTTTCGCAGGGCTTTGAGAGCATGCTACGCCGGTTGCTAAGGCAAGTGTTACACCTGGGACTCGCATGCGCGGTCTGGACGCGGAAAGCAGTCCGGACGCGAATCACGCGTGCCCCATCGCCGCCACGTCCTCCGTGCAAGGTACCGGCAGCTGATTCATCCGGCCGAATTTCGATCATCCAGACTACCGGTGGTAGAGTACGGCGGTGGACGCGACGGGGACATGCAGCCAGGAACATTGCCAGCGCGTGCGTCTCGCTCTATCGATCAGGAGAACCGGAGGGGACATGAAAAAAGTACTACTACTCATCTCGGCCGCGGCGCTTTTTGCCACGCCGGCCCTCGCGCAAACCCGTTTCAATTCCCGCACGATGAAGCAACCGGCTGCGCCCATGGTCAAGAACCCGCCGTCAAGCTTCCCAGGCGCGGGTACGGCAGGAACGATTCCGTCGCCGACAACGTCGACCTACCCCAAACCGATCACGCAAACCTACGACCCGTTTTTCAACGACCCGACCCAGCGGAATCAAAATCTCCGTAGGAGGTAGGGTTCATATTGCTCGGCGCTGGGCCGATGTGAAGCCGGGCGTTTTTTGGTGAGCTATTTTGCTGATTGTTGCGGTCGCGTCCTCGATGCGTGCGATCGCTGATTGCGAGCCTTTGCTCCCATCCGGCGCCGGCGATTGCGCCGCACACGGCCTTGGAACGATTTTGGTGAGCGGAACGTTGGACTTCTCGACCACGGGAAGGACCTAGCGTATGAAGATTGCACAAGTTGCCCCCTTGATCGAGAGCGTTCCGCC
>Ga0180218_1001633_pt1 | contig 13140 bp, 11 predicted proteins | sample eDN3rd37CKraftBY_FD_151334 | JGI IMG/M metagenome (GOLD analysis project Ga0180218, IMG submission 151334) | Enriched backyard soil microbial communities from Emeryville, California, USA - eDNA 3rd pass 37_C Kraft BY (version 2) (version 2) | ecosystem: Environmental > Terrestrial > Soil >... | reverse complement strand
CGCACCTTGCCGTCGACCCGGATCACCCATTCCGACCGGGCCGCCTCGGCCTGCTTGAAGGCCGGCGAATCCGGGTCGATCACGCATTGCGTCATGCCGTAATGGTCGCGCAGGTCGATGAACAGCACGCCGCCATGGTCGCGGATGCGGTGGCACCAGCCGGAGAGCCGGGCGACCTGGCCGACATCGGATTCGCGGAGCGCGCCGCAGGTGTGGGAACGGTAACGGTGGATGGAGGCGGACATGGGAAAGCCTGCTGGTTCGGTTTGAAGCGCAACATCCATGGGAGTCGGGGGAAGTCAAGGCGGAAGGACGAAATCAGGCCATGCGGCGGCGTTGCTCCCCGCATGGCAGCATCCCGCTCGGCTTCGTCACGGGCCAGCACCTTCAGGCCCGGAGCCGTGTGGCGCCGCGCCTGAAGGGCTCGAGGGAGGGTGCGAAGGGCGGCCCGGCTCGATGCTATGGGAAAGTGGAAGAGCCGGACGGCGCCTCGCACGCGGTTCTTTTAGGCGTTTCGACTTGGACCAGCACACGGCTGCCAAGGGCCTCCGGCCGCAGGTTTGCGAAGCCCGCGACAGGACCGCTTCCCACCCCACACTGGCTGACGCCTCGCGAGCGCGCCCCTCGGCGGGCGGGAATGGAGAACGATATAGCTGAGCTTGAGCTCACTGTCAAGAACAAAGTGAGAACATAACGTTCGCCTCACCACATCCTCCACCGTCATGGCCGGGCTCGTCCCGGCCACCCACGTCTTGGGAACCACAACGGTGCAAAGGCGTGGATGGCCGGCACAAGGCCGGCCATGACGTGAGAGGGAGTGGAAAGGGAGCGCTCATCCCCTAAGCATTCATCCCCCTGAGCCCTCATCCTGAGGAGCGGAGCGTCTCGAAGGACGAGGGCGTCTCCAGAGACCACTGGACGATCCTTCGAGACGGTGCTTCGCACCTCCTCAGGATGAGGCCAGAGGGTGATGAGTTGGCCGCTCAGGATGAGGTGAGAGGGGGCAAGAAAGGCGTGGATGGCCGGGATGAGCCCGGCCATGACGTGGGGGAGCATCCCCGGCCGGGGCGGAGGGAAAGGGGATCCACGATCAAGTGCTCCGCCCTGGATCCCCTTTCCGGCCTCACAGGTGAAGGCGATGGCAAAGCCCCTCCAATCCCTTATTTTTCAACGAAATTTCCGCCTCCCGGCAGCTTTGGAATCCTTGCGGAACAAAGGGTGAATTCCCATATCTCTCCTATGGTTAGCACCCTTGCGACATCCCTGTTGAGACCGGCCCGGAACGCCCCCGTCGAGGAGCGGATCGAGGGCAATTGGCACGTCTATCCGCTGGAGGGCGCGCTGGAGCTCGATTATGTGGACCAGGCCGGCAATCCGAGCCGGCGCTGGGTGCTGGCGCGCGAACTGAAGGTGGGACCGGGCAAGATGCTGCTGGGCGGGATCGACATCCTGTCCGACGACGGCTATCGCGGCTTCCGGGTCGACCGGATCCAGCGCCTGGAAGACGCGGAGACCGGGCTCGTGGTCGAGCACAACATCCTCGACTGGCTCATGAAGCGCGCCGAGCGGCAGGCGAAGGCACGGCGCAGGCACCTTGCCAAGCACCTCTCCCGGAGCCCAAGCGGCGTGTCCTAAGCGACTGCATCCCTGCCATCCGCGCGAAGCTTTACCTTATCCTCCGACAATCGGCGGATCAGGTCACGGCGGACTCGCGGGGCCCTTCCCGATAGGTTATGAACGCTCCATGGACCTGATCACCTCCACCGACGCCCTGGCCGCCGCCTGCAACCGTCTCAGCCAGCATCCGTTCGTAACCGTCGACACGGAGTTCCTGCGCGAGACCACCTATTACCCCAAGCTCTGCCTGATCCAGATGGCGGGCCCCGATCCTGCGGATGCCTGCCTGATCGATCCCCTGGCCGACGGCATCAGCCTCGATCCCTTCATGGCCCTGATGGCGGACCCGAACGTGGTGAAGGTCTTCCATTCGGCCCGGCAGGACCTGGAAATCGTCTGGAACCTCGGCGGCCTCGTGCCCGCGCCCCTCTTCGACACCCAGGTCGCCGCCATGGTGTGCGGCTATGGGGACTCGGTGTCCTACGAGCAGCTTGCCAACGACCTCGCCAAGGCCAAGATCGACAAGTCCTCCCGCTTCACCGACTGGTCGCGCCGCCCGCTGACGGACGCGCAGCTCACCTACGCCCTCTCGGACGTGACCCATCTGGTGAAGGTCTACGAGGCGCTGATGGCGCAGCTGCAGACGAACGGCCGCCTCGATTGGCTGGCCGAGGAAATGTCGATCCTCACCTCGCCCGAGACCTACCAGGCCGATCCTGGCAATGCCTGGCGCCGCCTCGCCGGCCGCCTGCGCAAGCCCAAGGAGATCGCCGTGCTCATGGAGATTTCCGCCTGGCGCGAGCGCGAGGCTCAGGGACGGGACGTGCCCCGCGGGCGCATCCTCAAGGACGATGCGGTCATCGACATCGCCACCTCGGCCCCGCGCAGCGTGGAGGCCCTCGGCCGCCTGCGGACCATCCCCAACGGCTTCGAGCGCTCCCGCACCGGCGGCGAGATCCTCGACGCGGTGGAACGGGCGCTGGCCCGCGACATGGCGACGATCCCCGTGCCGGAGCGCCACCGCGGCCGCTCCAACACCGGCTCTGTGGTGGACCTGCTGAAGGTGCTGCTCAAGGCCGTGTCCGAGCAGGAGGGCGTCGCGCCCAAGATCATCGCCACGGTCGAGGAGCTGGAAGCCATCGCCGACAACGACGAGGCCGACGTGCCGTCCCTGCACGGCTGGCGCCGCAAGCTGTTCGGGGAAAAGGCCCTCGCCCTGAAGAACGGCGAGCTCGGTCTGGTGCTGGAGCGCGGACGGGTGAAGCTGCGATCTCTCGCCTCTAATAGCCTTTGATGGCCGTACTGCTGCATATCAGCAAGGCACAAGCTTTTGCGTCATTCGGTAAATGTGCTCTTCTTCGACCTGATCCATGAGGCGCTTTACGGCCGCGTCAATGTCTACCCCATCCCCCCGTTGTACAGTCTGGACGATATAACCGGATGAGTTACTTGCTGGGACGACGTTGATCTGTGCATAACGCTCAGTTCGCTTTGGATCCTTCAGGTGAATACGGAACCCATCAAGGCCAGGATATGGTCCAACGGGCAGAAGGATAAGGTTGGTGAAACCGGGCAGCTTCTTCAGCCAGCACTTTCTCGCGGTATCCACGATCCGAGAGGCCAGTTCGAGCGGCGTCGGACTTGAATGAAACTCAATCTCAACAATTTTCTTCCGCTCCGCGCCTTGGCCTGAGGCTTGGCCTGGGAGCAAACCAAGGATGACCATTGCAACCGCGGGAAAAACGAAATTCGTCGAAGTGTACATGTTGTTGCTGTATATTTATTTCATAATATATCATTACTAAAAATCATGCCCTTTGCCTAGTGCTTTTGTCTCGCCATATCGTACGACTAGGTCAACCTTGCAGAAATGAACCAAGCAAAGCGGCTGTGAACTAGAATCTAGATTAAGCCCTTCAGCCGCAGAAGCCCCAGCGTCGCCACCGTCGCCGCGTCCTTGATGACGCCTTCCGTGATCATCGCGATGACCTCCTGGACCGGGAAGGCGCGGCTGATCATGTCCTGCTCGGTGTGTTCACGGTGGGCCTCGCCCTGCCGGAGCCCCTGCGCGAGGTAGATGTGGAAACCTTGGTTCGAGTGCCCGTAGCATTCGAACAGGTGGCCCACATGCATCATGGCCTGAGCGGTCAGCCCTGTCTCCTCGCGCAGTTCGGCGCGGGCCAGCTCCAGCGGATCGGTATCCGGGGCATTCTCCCATGATCCCTGCGGCAGTTCCCAGTAACGGCCCTGCACCGGGTAACGGTACTGCTCCACCAGATGGATCATGCCGTCATCGACCGGGGCGATGATCGCGAAGTCCGCCTTCTCGACGACGCCATAGATGCCGGGCGATCCGTCCTGACGGACGATTGCATCCTCCCGCACCCGCATCCAGCGGTTCTCGTAGACGATGCGCGTTGCCGTCGTTCTGATCGATGCCGTCATCGTTCCCTCGACATGCGAATGGCCGGGACAAGCCCGGCCATGACAGGAGACATCGGTTCGGAAAGCCGCTTTCGCCTACCGCCCGAAGATGCCCTTGAAGACCTGGGCCAGCTTGTTGTGCTTCTTCTTGCGGTCCACGTCGGCCTGGCTCTTGACCCAGGCGATCTGGACCACGCGGCGCTCGCCGGAGAAGGGCAGATGGCCGTGCCAGGAATTGTCGGAGCGCAGGAAGGCGAACATGGTGCCCATGGTGGGGGGCACTTCCAGCTTGAACTTGTCGTAGTTCTTGTCGTCGTAGAGGACGCGCAGGCGCCCGCCCTCGTCCTGCTGCCACGCGTCGTTCATGTAGACCAGCATGGTCATGACCTTGGACGGGCCGTCCGTGTGGATGGACCCGTATTTGGGCTGCGACTTCTTCATGATGGTCGTCAGGCGCGGATACTGGTGCAGGTCCAGGCCGAACTTCTTCGACAGCTCCTCGGTCAGCTCCGGTCCTTCCAGCTCCTCGATGAGCTTCTTGAAGCGGCCGTGAAGCTGCACCTCATCCACGGTCAGGTAGCCGGGCTTGTTGATGTCGGGAAAGTCCCGCCGCAGGTCGTCGATCTTGTCCTGCTTCAGCAGGTTCGAGGCGAGAACATAGTTGTAGGGCTCGCTGGACCGCTCGGCGTTGCGAACGGCTGTGAGGTCGATCAATTCCATGGTTGTCCCCAAAGGCTAGGCTTCCTTCCAATTGGGAAGAGAACGTATTGAAGTCCCCTGCTCTGTAAAGCCTTAATCATGCCCGCAGCCGGAGTCGACCGGCTTCGTCCGCGACCGATGATGGCGTTCTACTGAATTTCGACGACCGGATCCATGTTGAGGAGCTTGCCCAGGGCGCGCAGGCGGCCCGCGAGGCGCTCATTGGCGAGCGGGGCAAGGGCCGCCGGCAGGTTCAGCACGATCTGGCTGCCGCGGGCGGTCAGGGGAGCCCGGGGCAGAATCCCCTCCATGGCGACCGAGACCGGATAGGCGATGCGCATCAGGGCGGCGAGCAGGCGCGCCCGCTCCAGGAGCCGGGGACCGGCGAGGGACCGGATGCGCGAGCTGACCTTGTCGGGCGAAAGCCCCTCGTGCCGGAAGAAGATCGACAGGGCCAGATAGGCCCGGCCCGGATGGTCCAGCCCGGCGAAGGCCCCGTAGGCGATCAGGTTGAGGCTCTGCTCGCCCCGGTAGTCGGGATGCGCCCGCCAGCCGATATCGGCCAGGAGGCAGGCCGCCTGGCGCAGGCGGATGTCGTCCTCCGTCTCCGGCAGGCCCAGGCTCCGGATGAAGGCCTCCGTCCACTGGCACAGCTCCACCCCGTGGCGGGGCGAGCGGGAGCGCAGGAGATTGAGGTCGCTCGCGGCGGCGAGCAGCGGGTCGCGCTCGCGCGTCTCCGGATCGAGCTGGTCGAACAGGATGCCCTCGCGCACGCCGAAGGCCGAGATGGCGACCTCCTTCGGCTCGCCGAGGCGGATGATCTCCTCGAGCACGATCGCCCCGTAGGCAAGGAGCGGACGCCGGGCCTCGGAGATGCTCTCGATATCCTTCAGGGTCTTCGAATCGGCCTCCTCCACGAGATGCAGGAAGTCGAGCCCGTCGTCGGGATCGATGACGTAGCCGTGCATCACGTGCAGGGGATAGTCCCGCGCCGCCTGGTGCAGCCGGGCCAGGGCGCGCCACGTGCCGCCGACAGCATAGAAGGTGCGGCCGTGCAGGTCCTCCAGATATTCCGGGGCCCGCTCCAGGGCTTCGCGCACGATCCGCTGGGCCCGCTTCAGCGAGCCGCCGCTGACATCCTGCAGGGCGAGGCCACCGAGGGGCATGGTGATCCCCTGCCCCACCTGCGATCCCTGGACGTCGACCAGCTCCAGGCTGCCGCCGCCCATGTCGCCGACCATGCCGTCCGGCTCGTGGAAGCCCGCGATGACGCCGAGCGCGGAGGCCCGCGCCTCCTCGGCTCCCGAGAGAAGGCTGATCGGCCGGCCGCAGGCCTCGGCGGCCGCCTCCAGGAAGGCGGGACCGTTGGAGGCGTCGCGCGCCGCGGCGGTCGCCAGCACGAAGACCTCGGATACCTGCATGGTGTCGCAGAGAACGCGGAACCGGGCGAGCGCCCGCAGGGCCCGGTCCACGGCCTCGTCGTCGAGCCGGCCGGTGGTGGCCACGTGGCGGCCGAGGCCGCAGAGGACCTTCTCGTTGTAGATCGGCGTGACGGCGCGGGAGAGGCCTTCATAGGCCACGAGGCGCACCGAGTTCGACCCGATGTCGATGATGGCCACGGGACGGCCGATCTTGAGCCGCCCCGGAGCCTCGAAGCTGAAGGCCGGCATGTCAGCGCTGCCCGCGCTTGGCGAGCGCCTTCGGACTGGAGGTCTTGAGGGATTTGCCACGGCCCGACAGACTCGGATTTGTCATGAAATACTTGTGAGCGTTGAATGGTTCCTCGCCCTTGCCCGGCACCACCCGCTGGCTCGAGCCGTCGGGAAGCACGGTCCAGCTCTGCTCGTTGTCGAGGAGGTTGGCGAGCATGATCTGGTCGAGCACCTGCTGATGCACGGTCGGATTGAGGATCGGCATCAGGGCCTCGACGCGCCGGTCGAGATTGCGCGTCATGAGATCGGCGGACGAGATGTAGACATGGGCCTTGGGATTGGGCAGGCCGTGCCCGTTGCCGAAGGCATAGATGCGGGTGTGCTCCAGGAAGCGCCCGACGATGGACTTGACCCGGATGTTCTCCGACAGGCCCGGGATGCCCGGCCTGAGGCAGCAGATGCCGCGCACGATGAGATCGACCTGCACGCCAGCCGCGCTCGCGTCGTAGAGCGCGTCGATGATGTCGGCATCGACGAGCGAATTGCACTTGCCCCAGATCGCCCCCGGCCGCCCCGCCCTGGCATGGGCGACCTCCTCTTCGATGTGCTGGAGCAGGCGCTTTCTCAAGGTGAGCGGCGAGACCGCCATGCGCTCCAGCTCGGCGGGTTCCGCGTAGCCCGTCACGAAATTGAAGATGCGGGACACGTCCCGCCCGATCACCGGATCGGCGGTGAAATAGGACAGGTCGGTATAGATGCGCGCGGTGATCGGATGGTAGTTGCCCGTTCCCACATGGCAGTAGGTGATGAGCTGGCTGCCCTCGCGGCGCACGACCATGGACAGCTTCGCGTGCGTCTTCAGCTCGATGAAGCCGAACACCACCTGGGCGCCGGCGCGCTCCAGGTCGCGGGCCCAGCGGATATTGGCCTCCTCGTCGAAGCGCGCCTTCAGCTCCACGAGGGCGGTGACGGACTTGCCCGCCTCGGCGGCCTCCGCGAGCGCCGCCACGATGGGGGAATCCGACGAGGTGCGGTAGAGCGTCTGCTTGATCGCCACCACGTTCGGATCGCGCGCGGCCTGGCGCAGGAACTGCACCACCGCGTCGAAGGATTCGTAGGGGTGATGGACGATGATGTCCTTCTCGCGGATCGCCGCGAAGCAGTCGCCGCTATGCTCGCGAATGCGCTCGGGGAAACGCGGATTGTAGGGCTTGAACTTCAGGTCGGGCCGTTCGAGAGCCACGAGCTGGGACAGGTCCCGCAGACCCATCAGTCCCTCGACGACGAAGACCTCGTCATTGGACACCTCCATCTCCTCGGCCACGAAGAGGCGCAGGTCCTCCGGCATGGCCGTCTCGACCTCCAGGCGGATCACGCTGCCGCGCCTGCGCTGCTTGAGCGCCGTCTCGAACAGGCGCACGAGATCCTCGGCCTCCTCCTCCACTTCGATGTCGGAATCGCGGATCACCCGGAAGGCGCCCTGCCCCTGCACCTCGTAGCCGGGGAACAGGCGGCTCGTGTAGAGCACGATCATCTGCTCCAGCGCGATGAAGCGGGTGGCGCCCGTCTCGGCGAAATCCGGCAGGCGGATGAAGCGCTCGGCGCGTGACGGCAGGCGGATCAGCGCGTTCAGCACCTTGCCGTCGCTCCTTCGCACCAGCTTCAGGGCGATCGACGCGCCGAGATTGGGAATGAACGGGAAGGGATGCGCCGGATCGATGGCGAGCGGCGTCAGCACCGGGAAGACGTGGTTGAGGAAGTAATCCTCGAGCCAGGAGGCCTCCGCCTTCGTCAGCCCCGCCCCTTCCGTGAGGACGATGCCCTCCTCCAGCAGGGCGTCCCGCAGCTCGCGCCAGCGCCGCTGCTGGTCGGAGGCGAGCTGGGAAACCGCCACCGAGATCTTCCCCAGCTGCTCCTGCGGCGTGAGCCCGTCCTGCGACGAGGCGGCGACGCCCGAGCGCAGCTGCCCGATCAGGCCCGCCACGCGGACCATGAAGAACTCATCGAGGTTGTCGGCCGAAATGGACAGGAAGCGCAGCTGCTCCAGGAGCGGATGGTTGCGGTTCGACGCCTCCTCGAAGACCCGGCGGTTGAACTGCAGCCAGGAGAGCTCACGGTTGATGAAGCGCTGGGGAAACCGCCGCAGGACCGCTCCGTCCAGTTCGATGTCCGGCGGAGCCTTCGGCAGGGGAGCCTCGCTGACGGTCTCCACTTCTTTCAGGGCAATCGCGCTGCGCACTTCGGTCTCCGCCGCCTCACTCTTCGGCGACCGTTTTGCTCTGGGCTTCGTGACGGTTTCACGACGGTTCGCCAATGCGGCCTTGGTGTCAGACTTCACTCGCTCTCATCCGTTTCCTGTGCGGCCCCCAGAATCTCCGCCGCGATGGCCCGGGACACGCGGCGCCCCCGGCTCAGGGCCTCCCGGTCGAGGAGCGCCACGAGTTCGGAGGCCTTCGCCAATGACCGTTCGATCCGAAGGGCAATATAATCGACAACGGAGGTGTCGACCACGAGTTGCCTGTCGACGAAAAGCTTCACCAGGACGGCTTTCAGGAGCGCGTCGTCGGGCGCTTCCAGCGACACGCTCGGCGCGAGCCGCAGGCGTGACAGCAGGTCCGGCGTGCGCAAACCCCAACGGTCGGGCGGGGTCTCGCAGGTGATCAGGACCGAAGCCTTCCTCTCCCGGGCGAGATTCAGGAGGTGGAACAGGGCCGCCTCGTCCCGCTCCGCCGCATCCATGTCCTCGATGGCGAGCGCGCCGTTCGAGACGAGGTGCGGGACCTTGTCCTGCGTGATCGCGGAAGCGTCGACGGTCCAGGCGCGGGCGCTCGTCGCCCAAATGGAGGCCAGATGGCTCTTGCCGCTGCCGCGGGGGCCGACGAGGAGCAGGATCGTGTCCGGCCATTCGGGCCAGCTCTCGATGAGGCCGTAGGCCTGCTCGTTGGACGGGCTGACGAGGAAGTCCTCGGCGCCGAAGCGGGGATCGAGGGACAAGTCGAAGGCAAGCTGCTTGGGCATCTCACGCATCGAGATCGACTTTCTCGGATTCGATCCGGGGTTTCAGGACGACCGGCTCCGTGCCGCGATAGAGAGGGCTCGCCAGGTACTGCCTCAGGGCGAAGCGCGCGACGACGCCCATGGCGGCGGCGAGCGGCACCGCCAGAAGCAGGCCGACGAAGCCGAACAGGGCGCCGAAGGCCACGAGGGCGAACATCAGCCAGACCGGGTGCAGGCCGACGGATTCGCCCACCAGCTTCGGCGAGAGGATGTTGCCCTCCACGAACTGGCCGAAGATGAAGATGCCCAGCGTGGCGGCGATCATGGTCCAGTCCGGCCAGAACTGCACGATGGCGACGCCGACCGAAAGGATGAGGCCCGTGAGCGAGCCCACATAAGGGATGAAGCTGAGCAAACCGGCCGTCATGCCGATCAGGGCGCCGAAATTCAGCCCGACCAGGGCGAGGCTGACCGCATAGAACGTGCCGAGGATGAGACAGACCAAGGCCTGCCCCCGGACGAAGCCCGCAATCGCCCGGTCGACGTCGCGGGCGATGGCGCGGATCGTCTCACGATGCTTCATCGGCATCCAGGAATCCACGGTTCTCACCATGCGGTCCCAGTCAACGAGCATGTAGAAGGCCACGACCGGCGTCACCACCAGCAGGGAGAAGATGCCGAGCAGGGCCTGCCCGCCGGACCACAGCCCCTGCAGGAAGGCGGTGATCCAGGCGATGCCCTGGCTGATGAGGTTGCCGACGGAGGGCGGCGCCGCGGGCAAGGCATCCTCGAGCCCCAGTTTCTTGATCAACGGACCGAGCTGCTCGGCTCCCAGTTCCTGCAGTCTCGTGACATAGCCCGGCAGCCTTTCCACGAAGGCCCCCACCTGCTGCGCCGCGAAGGGCACCAGGATCATAAGGGATATGATGAGGATCAGAACGAACAGAACCAGGATGAGAAGGCTCGCGCCCAGCCGTCCGATGCCCACCTTCTGCAGCCGGTCGGCCAGGGGATCGAGCAGGTAGGCCAGCGCGAAGCCCGCGACGAACGGCAGGAGGATGCCGCGAAGGACGAACAACAGCAGGACCGCGGCAACCAGCGCTGCAATCCAAAACCCAATCTGCCGTTGAACCGTCATCGGTTACCCATACTGTATCTTTTTGGCCATCAGGTGGACATGTGGCGCAGCCAACCCACGAGATAGGCACCGGCAGAGGCTATGGTCAAGGTCGCCACCAGCACCATGGCGATTTCCTCGAATCCGCCGAGCCCCGCCCCGAAGGCGTTGGCCGCGAGCGCATAGGCGGCAAAGGCAAGCTGCGCCCCGGTATTGAGCTTGCTGACGATGAGCGGCTTGATCGCGACCGGTCGGCTCATGACCCAGGACAGGAGCACGGCCGCCACGATCATCACGTCACGCGACACGACGATGATGGCAAGCCAGCTTGGAATCGCTCCCACGATGGCGAGGGTCACGTAGATGGAGACCAGGAGCGACTTGTCGGCCAGCGGATCGATATAGGCCCCGAACTCGCTCCTCATGTCGAATTTGCGGGCGATGAAGCCATCGACCGCATCGGAAACGCCCGCCACGACGAAAAGGGCAAAGGCCATGGCCCACCGCTGCTGCATGATCATGACGATCACGATGGGCACGATGATCAGGCGGCCGATGGTGATGATGTTCGGAATGGTCATCGGGATGATGATGGCGGGTCGGGCGGCGGAGTTCAATCGCCGGGTCGGAAGGTGGGGATAAGATGGCAACGATCCAACCCTCACGGCCGGCACAAGGACGGTGATGACGTAGAGGGACAGCATCCGCAAAATGCGAACTCTCCCCTTGCCTCCTGCCCCCTACCGTCTTACTCCCCACCGCAACACGGGGTGAGCCATGACGACGGACAAGCAGACGAACGGCCTGACCTATGCCCAAGCGGGCGTCGATATCGACGCGGGCAATGCCATGGTCGACCAGATCAAGCCCCTGGTGCGGTCCACGCGCCGCCCTGGCGCGGACGCGGAGATCGGTGGTTTCGGCGGTCTCTTCGACCTCAAGGCGGCCGGCTTCAAGGACCCGATCCTGGTGGCGGCCAATGACGGCGTCGGCACCAAGGTCAAGATCGCCATCGACACGGGCATCCACGACACCATCGGCATCGACCTCGTGGCCATGTGCGTGAACGACATCATCGTCCAGGGCGCCGAGCCCCTGTTCTTCCTCGACTACTTCGCCACCGGGAAGCTCTCTCCGGAAGTCGGCGTCCACATCGTCAAGGGCATTGCCGAGGGCTGCCTCCAGGCCGGCTGCGCGCTCATCGGCGGCGAGACGGCGGAAATGCCGGGCCTTTATGCCAAGGGCGATTACGACCTCGCGGGCTTCGCGGTCGGCGCGGCCGAGCGCGGCACGCTTCTGCCGAAGGACGTGAACGTCGGCGATGTGCTCATCGGCCTGCCCTCCTCCGGGGTCCATTCCAACGGCTTCTCGCTCGTGCGCCGGATCGTCGAGCATTCCGGCCTCGCCTGGGACGCGCCTGCTCCCTTCGCGTCCGGCAAGACCCTCGCCCAGGCCCTGCTGGAGCCGACCCGGATCTACGTGAAGCCGCTCCTGGAGGCGCTCAAAGGCGGCGACGGGATCAATGCGCTCTGCCACATCACCGGCGGCGGCTTCCCGGACAACATCCCGCGTGTCCTGCCCGACGGGGTCGGTGTGCGGCTCGACCTCGATGCCATCGCCGCCCCGCCCGTCTTCGGCTGGCTCGCCCGGACCGGCGGCGTGGCCGAGGCCGAGATGCTGCGCACCTTCAACTGCGGCATCGGCATGATCGTGGTGGCGAGCGCCGACAAGGCCGACGCGGTCATGGAGCGCCTGCGCCAGGCCGGTGAGAGCCCGGTGCGCATCGGCGAGACCGTGGCCCATGCGGACGGCGAGCGGGTCCGGACCTCGGGATCCCTGAAGCTCTGATGCCCCGCCGCCGCGTCGCCATCCTGATCTCGGGCCGCGGCTCGAACATGGTCTCGCTCATCGAGGCCGCCCGCGCCGGGGATTTTCCGGCCGAGATCGCCCTCGTCCTGTCGAACCGCCCCGATGCGGACGGACTCGAGCGGGCGAAGGAGGCCGGGATCGCCACCTGCGTGATCGACCACAAGGCCCACCCAACCCGGGAGGATTTCGAGCAGGCGATGGATGCGGCGCTCGCCTCCCATGCCATCGATTTCATCTGCCTTGCCGGCTTCATGCGGGTGCTGACCGACTGGTTCGTGGAACGCTGGGCCGGCCGGATGGTCAACATCCACCCTTCTCTCCTGCCCCTGTTCCGGGGCACGCAGACCCATCGCAGGGCCCTGGAGGAAGGCGTGCTGGTCCATGGCTGCACGGTGCATTTCGTGGTGCCGGAACTCGATGCCGGCCCGATCATCGCCCAGGCGGCCGTGCCCGTGCTGCCGGGCGACACGGAGGAGAGCCTCGCGGCCCGCGTGATCGTTCAGGAGCACCGGCTCTACCCGCGAGCCCTGCGGATGATCTGCGACGGGACGGCCCGGCTGGAGAACGGACGGGTGGTGTTTTCGCGCGGATGGGATGCCGCCGGGGCGCTGCATTCGCCGGGATGAAACTCAGCTCCGATTGCAGGCTCAGCGGATGGCCTGGACCAGCGCCGCATCGGGGAAGCATGTCTCGTCCCGTTGGCTCTTGCCCTGCCATTGGCCAATGGCCGTACGCGTGGCAAAGCCGACGAGGCCATCGACCTTT
>Ga0180218_1001632_pt1 | contig 13144 bp, 12 predicted proteins | sample eDN3rd37CKraftBY_FD_151334 | JGI IMG/M metagenome (GOLD analysis project Ga0180218, IMG submission 151334) | Enriched backyard soil microbial communities from Emeryville, California, USA - eDNA 3rd pass 37_C Kraft BY (version 2) (version 2) | ecosystem: Environmental > Terrestrial > Soil >... | reverse complement strand
GCAGGCGGCCGCCTCGATCGACCGCTACCTGATGAGCCGCACCGACCTGCCGCGCTGAGAAATCCACATGCCCGCCACCCGGGAACAGCTCTTCGCGCGCCTCGCCGAGCTTGGCATCGCGACCGAAACCGTCGAGCACGAGGCCGTCTTCACGGTCGCCGAGAGCGATCGCCTGGAGCGCACGCTCCCCGGCGGGCACACCAAGAACCTCTTTCTCAAGGATGCCAAGGGCAAGCTGTTCCTCGTCGTCGCCGAGAGCCACACGCCCGTCGATCTCAAGAGCTTGCACAAGAAGATCGGCGCGGCACGCCTGAGCTTCGGCAAGCCCGAGCTGCTCATGGAGGTGCTCGGCGTCGCCGCCGGATCGGTCACGGCTTTGGCCCTCATTAACGATGATCAGAAGCGCGTGAGTGTGGTGGTGGACGAGCGCCTCATGGGCTATGAAAGGATCAACTGCCATCCGCTGGTCAACACGGCGACGACGAGCCTCGCGCGCGACGATCTCTTGCGTTTCATGCGCGCCACCGGGCACGACCCTCTCGTCGTCTCCATCGACGGACCCGGCGAGACCGGCTGAGGACCCGCGAAGGAGTTCGAAATATGGAATTCGGCCAGAACGCACCGGGGACCGCCGGCCCCGGCGGCGACGTGATCAAGGACACCACGACGGCGGGTTTCATGAAGGACGTCATCGAGGCGTCCAAGGCCCAGCCCGTCATCGTCGACTTCTGGGCCCCCTGGTGCGGCCCCTGCAAGCAGCTCACGCCCGTGCTGGAAAAGGTCGTGCGCGGCGCGGGCGGCAAGGTACGGCTCGTGAAGATCAATATCGACGAGCACCCGGCCATCGCTCAGCAGCTTCGCGTGCAGTCGATCCCGACGGTCTACGCTTTCCTCGACGGGCGCCCTGTCGACGGCTTCGCGGGCGCACAGCCCGAGAGCCAGATCAAGGCCTTCGTCGACCGGCTCGTCGGTGATGCCGGCGCCGCGGACCTCGAGCACGCCATTGCCGAGGGCGAGAAGGCCTTCGAGGAAGGTGATCTCCAGACTGCGGCCGAGATCTTCGCCGCCGTGCTCCAGGAGGAGGCCGACAATATCAAGGCGCTCGCCGGTCTGGCGCGTTGCTATCTCCAGACGGGCGATCTCGAGCGCGCCGAGCAGACGCTCGCGCTCGCGCCGCCCGAGAAGCGCGACGCCGCTCCGCTGGCGAGCGTGCGCGCGGCGCTCGGTCTTGCCAAACGCGGCCAGCAGGGCGGCAACCTCGACGAGCTCAAGGCGAAGATCGAGGCCAATCCGGCCGATCATCAGGCGCGCATCGACCTCGCGACGGCACTCGCCGCGAGCGGCGAGAAGGAGGAAGCGGTCAGCCAGCTCCTCGAGAGTTTCCGCCGCGACCGCAAGTGGAATGAGGAAGCGGCGAGAAAGCAGCTCGTCGAACTCTTCGATGCCTGGGGACCCAAGGACCCGGCGACGCTCGACGGCCGGCGCAGGCTGTCGTCGCTGCTGTTCTCGTGATGTGAAAGCTGCGCGGCGAATGAGGCCGGCGGCAGGAGTGCGTTGCGCGTGAGCTTTCTCGAGCAATACCGTTCGCCATCTGATTTGCCGGCGCGTATTCCGGTGTTCCCGCTGCTCGGCGCGATCGCCCTTCCGCGCACGACCCTGCCGCTCAATGTATTCGAGCCGCGTTATCTCACCATGATCGACGACGTGCTCCGCGGTGAAAGGATCGTCGGTATCATCCAGCCGACCGGCGATGGCGGATCGACCGGTTCGCCATCTTCGCGCACCGCGCCCCTGCAGGCCGTCGGATGCGCAACGCGCCTCTCGGCCTTCCAGGAGCAGTCCGACGGCCGCCTTCTCATCACGTTGACCGGCATCTGCCGCTTCGACGTCTCCGGCGAGGCCGAGAGCGATACGCCCTACCGGAAACTCTCTGTCGCGTACGATCGATTTGCCGATGATCTCGTCGCTGCGCGCGGTGCCGAGGACGTGCCCCGCGCGCGTCTCCTCGCGGTGCTGCAACGCTATCTCCAGGCACGCAATCTCAAGCCTGACTGGGAAGCCATCGAGCAGTCGGAGAACGAGGACCTCGTGAACGGTCTCGCCATCGCCGGCCCGTTCGCGCCACCCGAGAAGCAGGCCCTGCTGGAGGCTTCGACACTTGCCGATCGTGCCGCGGCGCTCATTGCGCTGGCCGAGATGGAGCTTGCAAGTCCGGCCGGCAAGCCGGGCTCGCGCCTCCAATAGCCGAGAGGAGTGGCGCCTGTCATGGACGAGCCTCGCGAAGAGCCAGCAGCCAAACCGGAGCGCACCGCCCCGCGTTTTCTCGAGCTGCTCGTGTGCCCCTTGACGAAGACCTCACTCGAGTACGACGAGAAGAACCAGGAACTGATCAGTCGCGCTGCGCGCCTCGCCTACCCCATCAAGAGCGGCGTACCCTATCTCCTGCCCTCTGAAGCGCGTCAGCTCGATTGAACCCAAAGCATAGCCAAAGGAGGACCCCCGCCATGGCAGTCACGACAAAGCCGAGCACGAGCACCAGCCTTCGCCACGAGACCATGCTGATCGACGGCGCCTGGACCGACGGCCGCGCGAAAGAAACGATTACGGTCCTGAACCCTGCGAACCGCAAGCCCATCGCGAGCGTGCCGCGCGGCACCGCGGAGGACATCGACACGGCCGTCAAGGCCGCAACCGCAGCCTTTCCGGCCTGGATGCGCGTGCCGCCGCGCGATCGCGGCCGCATTCTGACGCGCATTGCCGACGTGATCGAAGCGCGCGTCGAGGAGCTCGCGAGGATCGTCGCCGAGGAGACCGGCAACGCCATCAAGACGCAGGCGCGTCCCGAGGCCAAGGGCGTTGCCGAGATCTTCCGCTACTTCGGCGGCCTCGCAAGTGAGCTCAAGGGCGAGACCATTCCCTTCGGCGAGCACGTGCTGAGCTACACGCGCCGCGAGCCCATCGGCGTCGTCGGCGCCATCATTCCGTGGAATGCGCCCGTCCTGCTCGGCTCGCTGAAGATCGCGCCGGCGCTCTGCGCGGGCAATACGCTCGTGCTCAAGGCCGCCGAGGATGCGCCGCTCGGCATTCTCTGGATCGCGCGCATCTGCCAGGAGTTCCTGCCGAAGGGCGTGCTCAATGTGATCACCGGCTATGGCCCGGAGGCGGGCGCCGCGCTTTCGGCTCACCCCGGCGTGCGCAAGCTCTCCTTCACCGGTTCGACGGAAGTCGGCAAGCTCGTCATGAAGGCGGCATCCGAGCGTATCGTGCCCGTCTCGCTCGAGCTCGGCGGCAAGAGCCCCTCGATCGTCTATCCGGACGCGAACGAGGACTGGGTTGTCGACGGCATCATCGCCGCGATGCGCTTCACGCGCCAAAGCCAGTCGTGCACGGCCGGCTCGCGCCTCTTCCTGCACGCCGACATCTTCGACGACTTCCTCAAGAAGCTCGCCGACAAGACGTCGAAGCTCAAGATCGGCAATCCGCTCGACGAAGCGACGGATATGGGCGCGATCATCAACGAGAAGCAGTTCCGCAAAGTCTGCGGTTACGTCGAGGACGGCATGAAGCAGCCGGGCGCGACGCTGCGCTTCGGCGGCCTGCCGCCGAAGGAAGGCCCGCTCTCGGAAGGCTTCTTCGCTGTGCCAACACTCTTCGAGCATGATGCCAACGACTGGCGTCTCGCCAAGGAGGAGATCTTCGGGCCCGTACTCGTCGCTATCAAGTGGACGGACGAGCAGGAAGCCATCCGCATGGCCAACCAGACGCACTACGGTCTCGCCGGCTACGTGTGGACCAAGGACATCGGCCGCGCGCTCAGGACTGCGCATGCGATCGAAGCCGGCTGGGTGCAGATCAACCAGGGCCTCGGCCAGTCGCCCGGTCACTCCTACGGCGGCGTCAAGCAGAGCGGTATCGGCCGCGAGTTCTCGCTCGAAGGCATGCTCGACAGCTTCACGGTCAAGAAGAACGTGACCGTGAATCTCATGACGCCTTGATTTTTGTTTCTTGCTTGGTACGGCCTACCGGCCGGCGCGCGGTCGCGCGCTCATGAAGTGGTTTGCGACCGCTGTAGCGAGCGCGATCCTATCCCCACTCCCCGCCTATGCGAACCTTCTCCCCGTCAGCACGGGGAGAAGGAGAAGAAGACGCGGTCCGCGCAGCTACAATCTCTACACGCCCGCGGCACTACTCAAACATGCTGCCCGCCGTTGATGTGCAGCTCGGCGCCGTTCACGTAGCTCGACTGCTCCGTGCAGAGGAAATAGATGGCCTTGGCCACTTCCTCCGGCTCGCCAAGGCGATGCATCGGGATCTGCTCGTTGACGATGCGCTCGGTTCCCGGCGAAAGGATCGACGTGTCGATCTCGCCCGGCGAGATTGCATTGACGCGCACGCCGCGCCGGCCGAAGTCCGCAGCCATCTCGCGCGTCAGTCCTGCAAGCGCGGACTTCGATGTCGCGTAGGCAGCACCGGCGAACGGATGCACACGGCTGCCGGCGATCGACGTCACATTGACGACCGCGCCACGCGCACGTTCGAGTTCGGCGAGCAGGCCACGCGCCAGCAAGACAGGCGCGAAAAAGTTCACCTGAAAGACACGCTGCCAATCCTCGAGCGGCGTCTCGAGTGTGCCGAGGCGTGCGCCGTCGGCGCCCTTCGGACTGATGCCTGCGTTGTTGACGAGCGCATTGAGATGACCGCGCTGATCCGCGAGCCGCAGCCGCATTTCCGCAATGGCGCGCGCGGTGTCCTCCGCGTCGGAGAGATCCACTTGGATGTGATCCTCGGGTCCCATTTCCCAAGGACAGTTTTCCGGGAAGGCATGTCGCGAGCAAGTTATGACCCGCCAGCCGGCCGAAGCGAAGCGCTTCACCGTGGCGTGGCCGATGCCCCGCGAGGCCCCGGTCAGAATTAGGGTCTTGCGGTCGGCAATGATGTTCTTCGCCATGGGATCCTCCCCCGCTCGGACACGCGACCGAAGCGGGTGGTCGGCTGCCTCGGTTCGGCCATCATCCACCTATGGCACAAACCGATGCTGCGGCGCAAAAGGTGAACGAAATCCGCCGTTTGGCCTGATCACGATCTGTTGCAATCAAGGGCTGACAAGACGTCGCAGATGGGCTAGTGTCACACCCGCGTACGAAAAAGGGCCGTGGGACCAGTCTGAGGTCTTCGCATTGCCCAAGTCTAGGGAGCAGGCGGCGTACCAACGATCCCGTACCAGAGGATCAGGTAAGCCGAGTGTGCGGCCCGAGCGGCCGCGAGTGGGAATGGCTAGCAATAAAGCGGTCCGTCAATCCGCTCAGTTACCGGACTTCAGGAAAGCAGGGCTACCCGCCTTGCTTTTTTTGTGTCCGCGAACGCGCCGGTCTCAGCGCCCGCCGAGCGGCGCCGGCGGGTCCGGAAAATAAGCGCCGATATCCACGATCCCGCCGGCCAGTGCGACATAGACCACGGCGAAGACGGCACCCGCGATGAGAGTCGTGATGGCGAACGTCCGCAACATTCGCGGCGCAGCCGGGGCGCTCGCGGGCGTGCCGGGAACGATCTCGCCGACCTCGCCCTGCGTGCGAACGCCGAACGGCAGCACCGCAAACAGCACCGTCCACCAGATGATGAAGTAAAGCGCCAGCCCGAGCGTGAGGCTCATGGTCGTTCCCTGATAGGTCGCCCCGCCCCTTCACTACGACGCGCGCGCGCGCCCTCCAAGTCTTAACAGGTCCCCCGGGCTGCGGCGCGCCGCCGCCGGGGACGGCGGCTGGCCCCATTCCTGCATTTTACGCTTCGCTAACCTCGTTCATCTTACAGGGGCCGCCCGCCGTGACCCGCCCGCTCGCCTGCCTTCTGCTGACCGCTGCCCTCGTGACGCTTGCGGGCGCTGAGCGTCCGACACACGCAGCGGCGGAGTTCACAACCGAACTTCCAACCTCCCTGGAGGTCGTCGTCATCGAGGCGCGCGGCTGCCCCATGTGCCAGCTTTTTCGCGACGAAATCGCCCCGATCTACCGTGCGACCGCGCGCGCGACGCGAGCGCCGCTCCGCTTTGTCGACGTCGCCCATGCCGATCTCGACACCATGGGCCTGATGTCGCCGGTCGAAATCATCCCGACGGTCGTGCTCATGCGCGACGGCGCCGAGGTCGATCGGCTCGTCGGCTACACAGGGCCGGATATTTTCATGCGCGCGATTGGGATCATGTTGGGCGAAACGCCCCGCTCCGTCCCGCAAAAATGAACAGGGCACCCGGAAGGGTGCCCTGTGTGCTGTTTCGGGACGCCGCTCGTCAGCGCGAGAGGATCGGCGCCGCGATCGAGGTCGCGATGTGCCGGAAGGCATTGCGCAGCTCGTCGCCCGTCGTCGTGTTGTAGAACATGTGCGGCTCGCTCGCGCAGTTCTTGAGCGTGGTGAAGGAGGAGCCTGAGTTGCCGATCTCGAAGCCGACGGTGTAGACCGTAATGCCCGCGGCTTTCATCGCCGTGCACAGCGCGCGAGCCTGAGTGGTCGAGTTGCCGTTCGGCGACTTGCAGTTGGCGCCACTGCTGCCCGTATCGTAGTCCGGAATGGTGGCCCCGGCCGTATTGGACGTCGTGCTGTTGCAATACTGGTAGTTGTACTCGCCGTCCGTCATGAGCACTGCAACCTTCTTGAGCAGCGGCTGCCCCTTCTCGCCAACCTGGGCCAGCATGGAGTACGGCTGCGGCTTGCTGCCCTCGGGCAACACGCTCGACCAGTTCGGCGACAGCAGGTACCAGGCCCAGGCAGTACCGAGATGACCGGATGTATTGCCGCTGGCAACGAAGCCATTGATGACGCCCTTGAGCGCATCTTTGTTGCTGGTCATCGGAACGATGGGCGCTGAGGGTACGCACGCCGACGAGCTGTTGGTCTGATAGGCACGAGGTATCCGTGAGCTGCCAGTCGGGGCCGCGTCGGTGAAGGCATTGGTGCCCGTCCGCTCAGAAAGGCAGTAGGTGGAGGTCCGGTAGCGCGTTTTGGTGTCACCGTTGCGCAGCTTGAAGTCTCGGCTCGAAGTCGGATTGTAGGCGACCGACGACCCGAGATCGCCCGCGTTGATGGCGGTTGAGAACGGCGCCAGCGCCACCCGGGAGGTGTACTCGCTCTGGTCCGACCAGACGACGATATCGATGAGATCCTTCGCCGCCGATTTCAGATCCTCGATCTTGCTGCCCCCCATCGAACCCGTGACGTCGAGCATCAGCGAGACTTCGAGGTTCGTGCCGGCGTTGCCGCCGCCGGCGATGAGCGCCTGGCCGCGGGTCGAGACAACGATCTGCGGGATCTGAACGACGCTGAGGAAAGGCGTGCGGACGGTTGTCTCACCGACCATCGTGAATGTCGCCGCCACCATGTCCGGGGTGAACTCGACCACCCTCGAAGGCTCGCTCGGCTTGTTGGATTCGAAATGCATCAGCGCCTTCTGCTCGGCGAGCTCGAGATTGTTCTCGAGCTGCCAAACGCGCGCCGCTGCCAGCACCGAGCTGTCGACCGCGGCCTGCAGCCGCGCTCGCGCCAGCATGGCGCGCCCGTAGTCCACGGCGCTGCCGACGATCGAGAAGATAATGAAGATTGTCAGGCCGAACATGATGACCACGGAGCCGCGGTCATTCCTCGCCAAGCCACGCAGCCGGGCCGCCGCCCGCCGCCCACAATAAGCCCGCCAAACGCCGAACGGGAACATGACGCATACCTCTCAAGGGTTCCGACCCATACGACCACAAATAGAGAGGCGCCCTTGATTTTCCCTTAAACGGATCAAAGACAATTCGATGCAATTTTCTCCATTATTCAAAGTGTCGGATCGGGGTAAATAATTGGTAATCACTCAATTAAGGTCATGTTTCCCAAAACATCGCCATCGCAAGAAACGGTGAAGGGCGCCCATGGTATCAGGCGCCCTTCTTTCCCCTGGAGCGGTTCGGACGGCTATTGCGAGACGTAGATCGTCGCGATGGACGTGGCGATGTGCCGGAATGCGCTGCGCAACTCAGCGCCGGTCTGCGTATTGTAGAAGAGCTTGCCTGGATTGCTGAAGTGACCGTCGCTCGAAGCGCAGTTCCTCAGCATATCCACCTGCGTACCTCGCGTGCCGAGGCCGAAGCCGACCGTATAGACGATGATGCCGGCGTTCTTCATGGCAGTGCACAGCGCCAGGGCCTGCGTATTGGAGCTACCGAGGGGCGAGCTGCAGTTGGCCTTCGCACTGTTGCTGACGTCCGTGTTGCGGTCGGGGATCGAGGCGCCCGCCGTATTGTTCACCGAGCCGTTGCAGTACTGCATGTTGTATTCGCCGTCCGTCATCAGCACGGCGTACTTCATGACCGGTATACCGGCGCGATCCTGCTGGCTGCACGTCGCCCAGCTCGAGCACTCGCCCGGGAGATCCGGATAGGCGGCAGGTCGGGCGGACGAATGGATGCTGGCATCGATGCCGGACCACCAGTTGGGCGAGAGCATATACCAGGCCCATGCGGTGCCGAGATTTCCTGCCGTATAGCCCTCGGCCTTGAACTTCGTGTTGTCATCGATCGCCGCAATGAGCGACGTCTTGTTGCTCGAGAGCGGCACCACCGCGGCAGCAGGCTGGCAACTGCTTGCATTCGAGCTCGAGAAATAGGCGCGGGGCAGGCGATTACTGCCTGTCGGCGTAACGTCGGTGTAGGCATTCGTGCCCTGCCGCTCCGATACACAATAGGCACTCGTGCGATACCACTTTCGTTCTTTCCCATCACGAAAATCGAACTTGAGGTTCGACGAGGGATCGTACGCAACCGCTGGCCCCAGTACCGACCCGGCATTCACGGCCTGCGAGAACGGCACGAGCGCGACACGGGACTTCTGCCTGCTCTGATCGTCGGCCACGACGATCTTGATGAGATCCTTTGCCGCGTCCCTGAGGTCCTCGATCTTGCTACCGGCCATCGACCCCGTGATGTCGAGCATCATCGCGACTTCGATATCGTAGCCGTCGTTGCCACCGCCGCCCCCACCATTTGCGGTGCTGCAGCCGACGCAGAACTTGGCCTGCGCGCGCGCGGCAACCTTCAGCGGCTTACCGTCGAGCACGAGGCTCAGAAACGGCACCCTGACCTCAGCCGAGGCCTCCGCCGTCAACGTGTTCATGTCCATGTCGGGTGCGAGCGTCGTGAGCTTCGCATCGACGCCCTCGGGCTTCATGGCCTCGAAGTGCGCGATCGCCTTCTCTTCGGCGAGGTCCATGTCCTGCTCGGTCTGCCAGACGCGGGCGGCCGCGAGGACGGCGCTGTCGACGGTCGCCTGGAGCCGTTCGCGTGCGAGCAATGTCCGTCCGTAATCGACCGCTGCCCCCACGAGCGTGAAGACAATGAAGATCGTGAGCCCGAACATGATTGCAACCGAGCCGCGCCGATCCTGCCCGAAGCGAGGCAACAATCCCCGCGTGAACAGGCGTCGCGATGAAATCAAGTGGCTACAACCAAATATGGCGGTGACCGGCCTTATGAACGCGAACATCTGCCGCTCCTGATAAATTGAACGCTTTTGCAATCGCTATAGGCAGGAGGTGTGGACGGGCCATTAACGTATTAAGTTATTATGCCGTTTAATTTCATCGCCGTTTATTTTGTTAATATTCGGTCAAAGTTTCTTAACAGATCGCCGGCCCGAGCCGCCGCTTCCGCTCAACCGACACAGTTGGCCGCGCGGGCCTGCCGCTCTAGTCTCTGAGGACAAACGACTGCAGTCCGGAGGCCCTCATGTCCCATCTCGACCTGCACCATCTGCCTGTGAGCACCACCAGTGCGGCGGCAGCCGAGGCCTTCAACACGACGGTGTTGAGCTACCTGCGCTATCGGGCGGACGTGAGCGCCAACCTCCAGGCGACCCTTGCCGCCGACCCCGATTTCGCCCTTGCGCACGTGCTGAAGGGCTATCTGATGATGCTCGCCTTCAAGCAGGCCAACGTGCCGGCCGCTGTGCAGGCGCGCGATACGGTCCAGCGCCTCATCGCCCGTGCCAATGGCCGCGAGAAGGCGCACGCGGCCGCGCTCGGCCATTGGATTGATGGCGACCTCGATCGTACGCTGGCGGTCTGGGAACAGATCCTGGACGAGCATCCGCGCGACGTCCTGGCCTTGCGCCTGCACCACTTCAATGCCTTCTGGCTCGGACGTCCCGGCGCCATGGCGCGCGAGGTGGAGAAGGTGCTGCCGCGCTATGGGACCGCGCTTGCGGGCTGGGGTACGCTGCTCGCCTGCCGCTGCTTCGCCCATGAAGAGCTCGGCAACTACACACTTGCCGAGGCTTCGGGACGGGACGCCATCGACATCGACAAGGGCGATCTTTGGGCCGCGCACGCTGTAGCGCACGTGCTCGAGATGCAGGGCCGCGCGGGCGAGGGTATCGACTGGCTCGCGGGGCTCGAGCCGCATTGGGAGGGCGCCAACAACCTGAAGCATCACCTCTGGTGGCATCGCGGCCTTTATCATTTCGAACGCGGCGAGTTCGATACGGTTCTCGCGCTCTACGACCGCAATTTCCGCAATCTTGCGTCGCCGGTCACCGAGGCGCAGCCCGACCTCTACATCGACATCCAGAACGCAGCGTCGATGCTCTTCCGGCTCGAGCGCCAAGGCGTCGATGTCGGCGACCGCTGGATCGAGATTGCCGACAAGGCCGAGGCCCGCATCGGCGACTGCCTCTCGCCCTTCACGCTGCCGCACTGGATGATGGCGCTTGCGGCGACGCGCCGTTTCGACGTCGGCGGGCGGATGATCGAGGCCATGCGCGCGTATGCGGCGTCGGCCAGCACGCTCAATGCCCGCCTCGTCGCGGACTACGCGCTACCGATCAGCGAGGCGGTTTTGCTACGCACCAAGGGCGAGCCCGCTGCCGCCACGCGCGTCATGCGGCCGGCCATCGGCGGCATGTACCGGCTCGGCGGCAGCCACGCGCAGCAGGATGTGCTCGAGCAGCTCTTCCTGGACTGCGCGGTTGCGGCGGGATCAAACGACGACGTCGCGCTTATTCTTTCGCGCGTTGCGGGGCGCCACCCGGTGCCGCCGGAGCGGCGCATGGGCTACAGGCAGGCGGCGCGCACGCTTTCTTAGCTCGAAAAGGCCATGACAATAGCGAGGCTGCTCAGAGCAGCTCTTTGACGAGCGCGCTCGCCTTGGCGAAATCCATCTGCCCGCGATAGCGCTCGCGCAGCACGGCCATCACGCGGCCCATGTCCTTGACGCTCGTCGCGCCGGTCTCGGTGATCACACCCTTGATCGCCGCCCGTGCCTCCTCATCATCGAGTTGCGGCGGCAGGAACTCGGAGATCACCAAAATCTCGTCTGCTTCCTTCTGCGCGAGCTCGAGACGCCCCGCCTCCTCGTAAACGCGGATGCTCTCGCGACGCTGCTTGATCATCGTCGCGAGCAACTGTGCGATCTCGCCGTCGCTGATGCGCGAAGCCTCCGCGCCCGCGTCACCCGATTTGTTCAGGATGGCGAGATCGCGGTCCTTGATCGCCGCCAGGATGAGACGGATCGTACCAAGGCGCGCCTTGTCCTGCGCGCGCATGGCAGCTTTCATCGCGGCGTTCAGCTCATCACGCATCAGTGTGCTCCCAGGCTTCGGCCAGCACACCGCGCAGGCACGCAGCGGCCGACCGGCTTTGCCCCGCGCCTTGACGAGGCGCGGCGCGATTATCTGCCTTTCGGCGCGCCGCGGCCAGAGACTCTTACGCGACCACATGGATATACTCGTGAACAACGACTGCTCGCCCGCTTAGCGGGCGGCGCGGCCTCGACCCTGGCTACCATCCCGCCGGCCATACGAGCCGCGCTTGTGCGGAGGACGAGCCGGTGACGGATCCCGGCGCGTCTCTTCGGAATAAACGCCGCCGCCGCGCGTCCAGTTGCGCCACGGCTGCGGCGCCTCGACGCCAGCCTCGCCCTTACGTGGCGGACCGGCGGTTGCATGGGTATCCCCATTTCGGGGGGCATCACCATTGCGATGTTCGGCGCGGGAGCCGCGGTTCCGCCCATGGTGGGGACGTTCGCCGTTTTGCGGCGCATGGCCATCTCCATGCCGGCGATCAGACCGGTGCCCATCTTCCCGTCCGCGGTGGGGATGCTCGCCATGGCGGCGCTCAGCATGGCGCTGCGGCCGGCCCTCGCCATTGCGCGGCGGCCGGCTCTCACCGTTCTGCCGATCAAAGCGCGGTGCACCGTCGCGGCTGCTTGCAGCCGGTCCGTCGCTTCGCGCCGCATCACCGTGACCGTTGCGACGACCGTTCTGTCGATGCTCCGAGCGGTCTTTGCGCGGCGCGCCATGCCGCTCCTCACGGTGCGGCCTGTCGGGCCTGCCGCGCGCCTTCTCGGGCCGCTCCCTGCGCGGCGCCGCATCGCGGTGCGCACGCGCTCCGCTGTGCGAAGCGTGGCCGTTGGTGGCCGGCTGAGCCGGCGCCTCCTCAGCCGCAGCGCCTTCAGGCAGACCCGGCGCACTGATCACCGTCAGCGTGCGGCCCGTCAGACGCTCGATATCGCGCAGATATTCGCGCTCGTCGGGCGCACAGAATGCGATCGCAACGCCTTCCGCGCCGGCTCGCGCCGTGCGGCCGATGCGGTGCACGTAACTCTCGGGAATGTTCGGCAGCTCGTAGTTGATGACGTGCGTGATCTCGTCGATATCGATGCCGCGCGCCGCGATGTCCGTCGCCACCAGCACGCGTGTAAAGCCCTTGCGGAAGCTCTCGAGTGCGGCCTGGCGCTGGCCCTGGCTCTTGTTGCCGTGGATGGCGTGCACGCCGACGCCGATGTGCTCGATCGCCTGACACACACGATCGGCACCGCGCTTCGTTCGCGTGAACACGATCACGCGGCGCATGGCCGGGTCCTGGAGCAGTCGCGCCAGCGCCTCGCGCTTCGCTCCCGCCGGAATGAAGATCACCCGCTGATCGATGCGGTCGACGGTCTTGCCCGCGCGCGCGATCTCGACGCGCAGCGGATCTTTGAGGATCTCGGCGGCGAGCTGCGCGATGTCGCGCGGCATGGTGGCCGAGAAGAGGAGCGCGTGGCGCTTTGCAGGCACCAGCTTCAGGATGCGGCGCACGTCGCGCACGAAACCCATGTCGAGCATCCGATCCGCCTCGTCGAGG
>Ga0180218_1001631_pt1 | contig 13149 bp, 13 predicted proteins | sample eDN3rd37CKraftBY_FD_151334 | JGI IMG/M metagenome (GOLD analysis project Ga0180218, IMG submission 151334) | Enriched backyard soil microbial communities from Emeryville, California, USA - eDNA 3rd pass 37_C Kraft BY (version 2) (version 2) | ecosystem: Environmental > Terrestrial > Soil >... | reverse complement strand
GTTGTCTGGCGGGGCGACCGCGCGCCCAAGGATGCGGACCGTGTGATCGATGTCGCGCGTGGCGCGGGCGGTGAGCGTCTGGCGACGGCCGAGGCCGCCTGAGGGTGGCCGAAGCCGGACCGGCGCCGATCGCGTTGGACGGCCGCGTCGTCGTCGTCACCGGCGCGGGCGGCGGCCTCGGCCTCGCCATCACCCGGGCCTTGGCGCGGGCGGGCGCGCGCCTCGTCGTGACCGATCGTGACGAGGCCGGTGCCGGGCGCGCCCGCGATGCCGCCGCGGCTGAAGGGGCGGAAGCCGTGGCGGCGGCTGGCGACATAGCGACCGAGGCCGGGTGCGCGGCGGTGGCCGAGGCGGCGCGCGGCGGTTTCGGCGGTGTCGACGGACTGGTCAACAATGCCGGGCTGCTGTCCGCCCTGCCGTTGCGGCGATGGGACGAGATTCCCGTCGCGGAATGGGACGCGGTGATGGCTGTCAATGTGCGCGGCATGTTCCTGTGCGCGCGCGCCATCGTGCCGCTGATGCGGCCGCGCGGCGGAGCGATCGTCAACATGTCCTCGGGCCGCGCGCTCGATCCGGGCACCCACCGCCTGCATTATGCCACGTCCAAGGCGGGCGTGCTCGGCTTCACCCGCGCGCTGGCCCGCGAACTGGGGCCGGAGGGCATCCGGGTGAACGCGGTAACGCCGGGCTATGTCGTGCCCGATGCCTCCGGGGCGCCCGGGCATGACGGCCCTGCTTTCGCCCCGGACGGGCGCGCGCTCGGCCGGGCGATGGAGTCGGGCGATCTCACCGGCGTTGTCGCCTTCCTCCTGTCCGACGCTGCTCGCTTCATGACCGGGCAGACGATCAACGTCGACGGCGGCAAGATTCTCTACTGATCGGCCGCGTCGGTCAGCGGCGCGCGGCGGATCACGGCGGGGCCGGGGTCCTTGCCCTTGAGTTCGGGTTCGCGGGTGTAGTGCAGCATGCCGTTGACCGACCATAGCGCGCCGCGCGCGAATACCGCGCCGCTGACCCCGACATCGCCCTCGGCCAGCACTTCCATTTCGGCGCGGCGGCCGGTGAAGCGCACCGTTGTCAGCCGGCCGGCTTCATTCTCGGTCATCACGAAGCGGCCATCGCCGATGGGTCGCAGCGAATCGGGGCGCCCGAGCGGGATGGAAGGTTCCAGCGTCGCCAGTGCGCCCGGTCGGCCGGCTGTTACCTCCAGCGCGAGCAGGGTGTTGCCGATGACGTTGGTGAGCAGCAGCCGCCCGTCGGCATCGAAGGCAATGCCGTCGACGCCGAACAGCGCCTCCTTGTTCTCGTACCACGGTTCGAGCGCGTCGCCGCCGGCGGGAAGGCGCAGGATTCGCCCGGCCAACGTGTCGGTAACGAAGACGGCGCCGTCGGCCGCGAGCGCGATGTCGTTGCAGATCGGTGTCTCGCCGGTGAGCGGCCACCGACCCGTGACCGCCCCCGTATCGAGCGCGAAACGCACCAGCGCCGGGCCGGGCCCGTCGCCGGCGAGTGGCGCGTTGGTGCAGGCCCAGAGCGCGTTGCGGGCGTCGTCCGCCACCACGCCGAAGACGGAACGCGTGCCGCTGGCTTCCGGCTCGATCCAGAGGCGCGCAGCGGCCGCGTCGGGGGCCGCGCGATAAAGCGTGCCGTGGCCGGCGCTGCCGATAATCAGCGTACCGTCGGCCGTGGCGGTGATGCTCTCGGGAAAGACGTGCGAGCCGGGCAGCGCGATGGTCTCGGGTTCGGCCGCGCGCGCGGCCGGCGCGATCAGGACAAGCGCCGCGATCAGCACGACGCCGGTGCAGGATAAAGGCTTCATGACGTGACTCCTGACGGCTCGGGCGTGGCGGCCTTGCTGGTCTTACCCGGCGCGGTTTCCTTCACGGTCAGCGACAGCAGCGCCGCAATCAGCACCATCGCCGTGGCGAAGTAGAAGGGCGCAGCGAGGCCGAACCAGTCCGCCAGCTGGCCCGCGATCGCGGGCGCAAGCATGCCGCCCATCAGTTCGGCGTTGGCGATGATCAGCGCGATCGCTGTCGCGTAATGATGGGGCGCCACGCTCTCGGCGGCGAGAATACTGGAAAAGGGCATGCCGCCGATCGCCAGCGCTCCCACCAGCATGCCGCCCACCAGCAACAATGGCGACCCCACCGTGTGGAGGATCGCGAGCGGCGTGATGACGCCCCACAGCGCGGTCGCCACCAGCATCGGCTTGCGCCCGATCTTGTCCGACAGCCACGGGAGCAGCACGCCGGCCGCCGCGCCGGCGAGGCCGGTGCCGCTCAGCACCAGCCCCATGTCGGTGGGCTTGAGGCCGTGCACCTTGACGAGGTGGATCGGCGTGAACACGCCGAGCGAAATCATCCAGGCCGACATGAATCCGCAGATCAGGAGCGCGCGCACGAAATTGGCCGAACCGAGGATGGCGCGCAGATCGGCGGTGCTGCGAAGCGACGTGCGCGCGACCCGGGGCCCCGGCTCCGCGTCGCGTACCGGCCGCATGAAAAGGGCGATCGCCAGCGCGAGCAGCAGGCCCGGCGCGCAGGAGAGGAGAAATGCCATCCGCCAGCCCCACGCGTCCGCCACATGGGTGAACAGGATCGGCCCGATGCCCACCCCCACCAGCGACGCGCCGAGCTGCTGCACCAGCCCCATGCTGAAGCCGCGCAGTCGCGGCGGCGACTCGAGCACGACGATCGATTGGGCGATCGCGGGTATCGGCCCCTCGGGCACCCCGAGCAGAATACGGGCCATCAGCAACGCGGCGAAGCTCGGCGCCAGGCCCGACAGCGCCGAGACCAGCGAAAAGACGATCAATGTCGAGACCAGGATCTGCTTGCGCCGGCCGCTGGCATCGGCGAGCCGGGCGAGTACGACCCCTGAAATCGCGACCGATACCGAAAGACCGGAAGATAAAAGACCGAGCGAGGCGTTGCTGATCCCCAGGTCGTCGACGATGTAGGGCGCAAGGTAATTGATACCGAACCGGTCGAGCACGACGATGGCGTTCGTCATCGTCATCATGAACAGCAGGCCGATATGATAATTCCAGCGCGATGGCGGCTGATCCACTCTCCGGCCCTCCCAGCGTCCCCGCGCCTATCGTTCGTTGTTGACCTGCGGTTCGCCAGACCGCCTTATGGGCGAGGGAGAGTCCGGACGAAATATCGGGGTGGAATGACATACATTCACGAAACGAATTTCAGGAAGCTGGACTTCCACCTGCTCGAACTCTTCTCCGAACTGATGCGGCGGCGCAGCGTGACTCAGGCCGCGCTGGCGCTGGAGCTGCCGCAGCCGACCGCCAGCCGTAACCTTAACCGGTTGCGCGAGGTGATCGGCGACGAACTGTTTGTGCGGACCGCCCATGGCATGCAGCCTACCGCCAAGGCGTTCGAGATTTCCGGCACGATCGAGCAGATTCTCGCCTTGGGTAATTCGCTGGAGAATATCCATCGCGGCTTCGATCCGATGCGGGCCATCCGCACCTTCGTGGTCTCCGGCTCCGATGTAGGGATGAGCCTGATAATGCCGGTGCTTTACCGGGCGGTGGCAGCGTATCCCGGCATCGCGTTCAAGGCGGTGGGGGTGCCGGGCAACGATCTGGCCCAGGCGCTCGAGGAAGGCGATATCGACCTCGCGTTCGGGCCTTATCCCTCGCTGATGGGCGGCATCAAGCAGCAGAAGCTCTATGACGAGTTCTATGGCTGCTATTGCAGCCCCGACCATCCGCTCGTCCGTCAGCCGACGATGGAGGTCTTTCTTGCCTCCAATCATGTGCTGGCGGTGGGGCGCGTCTTTGCCCACGCCCATCGCGAAGCGGAAGCGCGGTTGCGCGAGGCGCTGCCGCCCAACCGCATCCGCGTCATCACCGAAAATTATCTGGTGGCGCTCTCCGCGCTGGGCGAGACCGATCTGGTGCTCACCGCGCCCGCCCGGGTCGTCGAACCGTCGATGGCGCATTACGGGCTGGCAATGGTGCCGCCGCCGATCGCGCTCGATGGCTTCGAAGTGAAGCAATATTGGCATGTGCGGAACCATGAGGACAACGGCCATCGCTGGCTGCGCTCGACATTGCGCGACGCGCTGATTCGCGAAAACGTCGCCGGGCTGGGCGCGGAGGCCTCCTAGAGTGATTTCGAGGCAGATGGCGTCATCTGCCTTCTGCCGCCACTATTCCCCGGATGAATAAGCCCGATGCGGCGACGCAATTGGTCTCGCCTTTCGCCTTCTCTCATTATGCAGCGCGAAGGCGGCGGATGTCCGCCGCGCAAGACATCGAGGAGGGGACCATGTCCGACAGGATCGGCGGGCTTCATCACATCACGCTTTGCACGGGCTCGGCGCAGGGCGACGTTGACCTTTTGTACAAGACGCTCGGGATGAGCCTCGTTAAGCGCACCCTGCTCTATGATGGCGGCGCGCCAATTATGCATCTTTACTTTGGTAACGACACGGGCGATCCCGGCACGCTCACCACGGTTTTCCCGTTCCGGCAGGACGGGCGGAAGGCCAAGCGCGGCGCGGGCCAGATCGATATGTGCAGCTATTCGGTGCCGAAAGGGGCCATTCCTTACTGGCGCGAGCGGCTGACCGAGCGTGGCGTGACGATTACGCGGGTCCATGAGCGGTTCGGCCAGCAGGTCCTCGAATTCGAGCATCCCGATTGCGGCCTTTCCTTCGAGCTGATCGAGGATCCGGGTGACGATCGCAAGCCGTTCGTGGGCGGCGGCGTCCCGGCGGAGTATGCGCTGCGCGGCTTCCATAGCTGGACGGTGAAGGTCCGCGAGCCGGAAGATATGGATTTCTTCCTGAAGGAAGCCTGGAACTATCAGCCGCTCGGCCACGACGGCGCTTATACGCGCTACGCGGTGAACGATGGCGCGGCGGCGCACATCGTCGACGTCCATAATGCGCCCGAGGCGCGCTCGGGGAGCTGGTTCTACGGCGAGGGGATGATCCACCACGGGGCGTTCGGTGTGCCCAGCCTCGACGTGCAGCAGCAGGTCAAGGACGAGGTGGAGGGGCTGGGCCTCACCGACTTCTCCGACCGCAAGAATCGGGGCTATTTCGAATCGATCTATGTTCGTACCCCCGGCGGCGCCTTGTTCGAGGCGACGCATTCGCTGAGCTTTGACGTGGATGAGCCGGCCGACAAGCTCGGTCGCGAGTTCATCGTCTCGCCGCAGTTCGACGATCAGAAGGAAGCTCTGCTGCGCCAGCTGAACGATCCGTTCGAGCTCAATTGAACGCGACCCAGCCCGGTGCAGCCGTTCACCTATGAGGGCCATGCCGTCCGCGTCGTCTTCGGCGCGGGCGGGTTCGCCCGTCTGGCCGAGGAAGCCGCGCGGATCGGCCGCCGCCTGCTGGTCCTCGCGACACCCGAACAGGCGGATCTTGCCGAACAGGCGGGGCACCGCCTCGGCGCGCTGTGTGCCGGTGTTCATCCTCATGCCGTCATGCACGTTCCGGCGGCGGCGGTGGACAAGGCGATGGCTGTGGCCGAGTCGGTTGGCGCCGACGGTTTCGTGGCGGTCGGCGGCGGGTCGACGACGGGGCTCGCCAAGGCGCTGACGCTGCGCACGAGCCTGCCGATTCTCGCGGTTCCCACCACCTACGCCGGCTCGGAGATGACGCCGATCTGGGGGCTGACGGAGGGCGGGATCAAGCGCACCGGGCGCGATATCCGCGTGCTGCCGTGCATCGCGGTCTACGACCCCGATCTCACGCTGTCGCTGCCGGCCGCCCTTTCCGGCGTGAGCGGGCTCAACTCGGTCGCCCATTGCGTCGAGGGGCTCTATGCGAAGGAGGCCAACCCGCTCGTCTCGATCATGGCGGAGGAGGGGATACGCGCCTTCGCGCGCAGCCTGCCCGTCATCGCCCGCGACCCCGCGAACCGCGAGGCGCGCAGCGATGCCCTCTATGGCGCCTGGCTGGGCGGCACCGTGCTCGGCATGGTCGGCATGGCGCTGCATCACAAGCTCTGCCACACGCTGGGCGGCAGTTTCGATTTACCCCACGCCCAGACGCACGCGATCCTGCTGCCTCATGCCACGGCCTATAATGCCGGGGCGGCGCCCGACGCGATCGGCCGGGTGGCGCGTGCGCTGGGGACTGATGATGCCGCCCGCGGCCTTGCCGAACTATTGCGTCGGGTGAGCCCGGTCACGGCGCTGTCCGAAATCGGCATGCCCGAAACGGGGATCGCGCGCGCGGTCGAGCTCGCCATGGCCAATCCGTATTACAATCCCGCGCCGCTGGAGGCGGATCGGATCGAAGCGCTGCTGCGGCGCGCTTATGCGGGCGACTGGCCGGCGAACGAAGCCGGATGACCGAGATCGAGCTGCTTGGGCGCCGGCTGCGCTACCGCCCGGTAAGGGTAACCACCCCCGACGGGCTCGCCATCGCCGCGCAAGACTGGGGTGAGCGCGCCCGGGGACGCGACGTGCTGCTGCTTCACGGCTATTGTCAGGCCGGGCTGAGCTGGCTGCCGCAAACGAGCGGCGCGCTCGCGCGACGCCACCGTCTCGTCACGTACGATCTGCGCGGCCATGGCGGCTCGGACAAGCCGATCGACCCCGTCTTCTACCGCGAGCCGACGCGCTGGGCCGATGAGGTGACGGCGGTGATCGAGACGCTGGGGCTCGATCGGCCGATACTGGTTGCCTGGTCCTATGCCGGACGGGTCGCTCTCGATTATCTCACCTGCCGGGGGAGCGGCGCCGTCTCCGGCCTCGTCCTCGTCTCGGGCACCTCGGTCATGAGCCGCCACGTCGCGGGGCCAGCCACGCCGGAGATGCGGCGCATGGCTGAGGCGCTCGATTTCGGCGAGAATCTGGTGGCGACCCGCGCTTTCCTCACCCGTTGTACGGCGGAGCCGATCGATCCCGCCGCGCTCGCGCTGATGCTGACCTGGAACCTCGCGGTGCCGCCGCCGGTGCGTCAGGCGCTGGGCGGCCGGCCGGCCGATTATGATGCGACGCTCGCCGCGCTCGACATCCCGGTCCTTGTCATCCATGGCGATCGGGACGCGGTCAATCTTCCCGCCATGTCCGAGCACACCGTTCGCCGCTGTCCGCGGGCGCGGATGCTGCTTTATCCCGGCGTCGGCCATATTCCGTTCTGGGAGGCGCCAGAGCGGTTCGATACCGATCTCGCCGCTTTCATCGATACGCTCGCTGGCCGCTGACCGCTTGAGCGTTCAGATGGCGGGGCGCGGCCGGACGGTACGGAATTCGATGCGTTTTTCGCCCGGCGCGGCGCGAATCAGGCGGTCGACATAGATTCCCGGCGTGTGGATGCAGTCGGGGTCGAGCGCACCCGCCGGGACCAGTTCTTCCACTTCGGCGATGGTGACACGCGCCGCCGTGGCCATGTTCGGGTTGAAATTCCGCGCCGTCTTGCGAAAGACGAGATTGCCCGCCGGATCGCCGCGCCACGCTTTCACGATCGCCAGATCGGCACGCAGCCAGGTCTCGCGCAGGTAAAGTTCGCCCTCGAATTTCTCCACCGGCTTGCCTTCGGCCACCATCGTGCCGACGCCGGTCCGGGTATAGAAAGCCGGGATGCCCGCGCCGCCGGCGCGGATGCGCTCGGCCAGTGTGCCCTGCGGGTTGAGTTCAAGTTCCAGCGCGCCGGAGAGATAAAGCTCCGCGAACAGCTTGTTCTCGCCAATATAGGAGGAGATCATCTTGCGGATCTGGCCGTTGCGGAGCAGCGTCCACAAACCGAAACCGTCGGCGCCGCAATTGTTTGAAATCACGGTAAGATCGCGCACCCCGTTTTCCGCCAGCGCCTGGATCAGCGTCTCGGGGTTGCCCGACAGACCGAAGCCGCCTGACATCAATGTCATACCGTTGAAGGTGACGCCCGCCAGCGCGTCCGCCGCGCTGTCATAGATTTTCCGCGCCATGCCTTCACTCTCCCTTATTGTCCGATAATCGGCTATAGGAGCCGGCTATCGGACTTTCTGGCGGTGCAGCGGAATTTGGTCAAGACGATGAGCGGCGATCCCGATTTCATGCTCTCGCTGGCGCGAGGACTGGCCGTATTGCGAGCGTTCGAAGGCAATGCCGGGCTCACCGTCGCGCAGGCGGCGTCGATCACCGGCCTGTCGCGCTCGAGCGTCCGGCGCTGCCTTCTCACGCTGGAGCAACTCGGCCATGTGCGCGCAACCGACGGACGGTACCGGCTGGAGCCGGGGCTGTTGCCGCTCGCCCACGCCTATGTCGTGTCGGATCCGTTAGCGCTGGCGGCCCAACCGGTGGTCGATGTCGTGCGCGATTCGCTGGGTGAGGCGTGCTCGCTCGCGGTGCTGGACCTGGGCCGGCGCGGTGCCGAGGTGATCTATGTCGCCCGCGCGGAGGCACCGCAACCGATCGCCATGCCGCTGCGTATCGGCAGCACCGTGCCGGCATATTGCAGCGCGCTGGGCCGCGTATTGTTGGCCGGTATGGAGCGCGCGGCACTCGACATCTACCTCGGCGGCGCGCCTTTCGCACGGCGGACACCGGCCACGCTGACCGGTGCCGACGAGATCCGTGCCGCTTGCCATACGGTACGGGCGGAGGGTTATGCCGAAGTGCGAGAGGAGCTGGAACCGGGACTGCGTTCGTTGGCGGTGCCGGTGCGCGATGGCGAGGGGCGGACCGTGGCGGCGTTGAACGTCGGCGCGGCCGCCGCGCGCTGGCCGGACGAGACCCGCACCGGTCATATCCTTGCGGAACTGCGCGCGGCCGCGACGCACCTTGCCCGCGTGATCCACGCGCCCGGCGCCTGACGGCCGGCGGAGCGGAGTCTATTCCGGGGCGTTCCGGCGCTTGTCGAGCGCCCGTCGCAGCCCGGCGAACGGGCTGACGTCGTCGTTGGGCAGTCCGCCAGCGGCGGCCAGGATCGCGTCGGCGTCGGGGTGGCGCGGGAACGGGTCGAGCGCGAGGATCATCGTTTCGGCGACCGCCTCACCGACGTCGATCTCGCCGCCCCGGTAGAACAGGGTGTCGCAATCCTCGTCGGACAGGCCGATCTCCGTGCCCGGATCGTCCGGGGTCTCGTCTTCGGGCACGAAGCGCAGCGTGAACGTGTCGGCGACCGTGACCGGGATCGGCTCGCGGGTCGTGACGCAGCTTTGGGTCACGTCGGCGGAGAAGCGGCCGCGAAGATCGACGGTCCGGCCGGCGCGCGTCATCCGGACCTCGGCATCGAGCCGGTCCACCGCGAGCAGGCCGAAGCGCGCGGCGAGCCGCTCCCGCTCCTCCGGGCTGGCGGCGATCGCGATGACGTGCTCGCCCTCGCCCAGCGCATCGAGCCGCACCGCGCGCGCGAATTCGCTGTCCGTCATGGCCGCGCCTGCCCCGCGAGTAGCGCATCGAGCGGCACCGCGCCGATCCCCTGCCAGAGCCGGCGGACGGCGTCGGCGAGCCAGTCGCCGGCGTCCGCCGGGGGCGCCGCGCCGCGATAGACATTGCGGACGAGCGCCGTTTCGAGCAGGCCGGGGGTGGCATCGGGCGCCAGCGCCTCGCGATAGGCGCCGAGCCGCCCGCCGAGCGCGCTCATCATCCGGCCGACATGCTTGCCGACGACGATATCGCCGATGCCGCGCTCGCGAAGCTGGCCGTCCATGTCCTCGATGAAGATTTCGGTCAGCCAGGCGGAGGGCGCGCGCGCGGCCTCGCCGTCGCCTTCGAGGCGGATCAGCACCAGCGCCAACAGGGTGGCGACCATCTCGAAACGCCCGTCGAACGTGTCGGGGACGGCGCCGTCGATATACCAGGCGGGCCGCCGCGCCTCGCGCACGATCGCGTCGTAAAGCGGCCGCAGGGAGGCGCGATCGGCGGGGCCGCGCAGCAGGGTACGGAACAGGGACACGGTATTCCTCTCGTTGCCGGCCATTGCCGCGCTTGCGTCGCGGCGGCCTACTCGCATATTGAGGCACAGCGCGCCGGATGCAATCTCCGGGCAAGGCGTGTCCTTTCCGCGAGGGCCGCCGCCCAGCGTTTCGAGGAGTTTTTTCGACGATGGCCGATATCCTGCCGCGCCTGCTCACGGTCGCGCTCGGCGCGACGCTCCTCGCTACCGCCGGCTGCGCCCGGATTCGGGACCATAAGGGCTATGTTCTCGATCAGGTGCTGGTCGATACCGTCCAGCCGGGCGTCGATACCAAGGCCTCGGTTGCGAAAACCCTGGGCCGGCCGAGCTTCGAAGGCCAGTTCGATGGCGGCCAGACCTGGTATTACGTGTCGCGCGATACCCGCCAGCTGGCCTTCGCCAGCCCCAAGCCGGTCGCGGAAACCGTCCTGACGATCCGGTTCGACAGGGCGGGTAACGTCGCCTCGGTCGGCAAGACCGGGATGGAGAAGGTCGTCAACATCAGCCCCAGCGGCGACAAGACCCCGACGCTCGGCCGCGAGCGCGGCTTCTTCCGCGAGCTGTTCGGCAATATCGGCCGGGTCGGCTCGGTCGGGCAGAGCGGCGGCACGGTCGACAACCCGCAATAACGGCGGGCCCCGGCGCGGGGCCGCTATCCGGCCGCGCTACCCGGCGATGCCGGCGGTGGAGAGCACCGCGAGCGTCACCAGCTCCGACGCCGTCGACGCCATCGTCGCGATCTGGACCGGGTGGCGCAGCCCGATCAGCATCGGCCCGATCACCGAATCCCCGCCGAGTTCGCGCAGCAGCTTGGCGGAGATGTTGGCCGACTGCAGGCCGGGCATGATCAGCACATTGGCCGGGCCGGAGAGCCGCATGAACGGATAGATTTCCTTAAGCCTTGGATTGAGCGCGACGTCGGCCGCCATCTCGCCCTCATATTCGAAGCTCACCTGGCGTTCGTCGAGCAGCGCGACGGCGTCGCGCAGATTCTCCAGCCAGTGGCCGGGCGGGTTGCCGAACGTCGAGTAGGAGAGGAAGGCGACGCGCGGCTCGTGGCCCATGCGGCGCGCCACGGCGGCGGTCTTTTCCGCGATGTCGGCGAGTTCGACGGCGGACGGCCGTTCGTTCACGGTGGTATCGGCCATGAACACGGTGTGGCTCTGGCCGACGAGGATGTGGACGCCGAACGGTTTGCTGCCTTCGATCGGGTCGATCACGCGCAGAATCCGGCGGATCGTCTGCGAATAGGTGCGGGTGACGCCGGTAATCATCACGTCGGCCTCGCCGAGCGCGACCAGCAGCGCGCCGAAGATGTTGCGATCCTGATTGACCATCAGTTCGACGTCGCGGCGCAGATAGCCGCGCCGCTGAAGCCGCTGATAGAGGTAGTCGACCATTTTCGGGACGAGCGGCGAAATTCGGCTGTTGTGCAGCTCGAACGAGGACGGGTCGTCGATGCCGAGCGCGCGCAGCCGTTCGGGCACGTCGTCGCGGCCGACGAGGACGGGAGTGCCGTAACCGCCTTCGCGGAACTGGATCGCGGCGCGCAGCACCACTTCTTCCTCGGCCTCGGCAAAGACGACGCGCTTGGGATGGGCGCGGGCGCCCTCATAGGCCAGCGTCAGCACCGACGTCGTCGGGTTGAGGCGGGCCTTCAGGTGCATGCGATATTCGGCGATGTCGAGGATCGGCTTGCGGGCGACCCCCGACGCCATCGCCGCCTCGGCGACCGCGATCGGCACCACCTCCATCAGGCGCGGATCGAACGGCGCGGGAATGATGTAGTCGCGGCCGAACCGGGGCGCGGTGCCGCCGTAAGCAAGCGCGACTTCCTCGGGCACCTGCTCGCGCGCCAGCTTGGCCAGCGCCTCGGCGGCGGCGATCTTCATTTCGTCGTTGACGGTCGTCGCCCTGACGTCGAGCGCCCCCCGGAAGATGAACGGGAAGCCGAGCACGTTGTTCACCTGATTCGGGTAGTCCGAGCGGCCGGTGGCGATGATCGCGTCGGGGCGCGCGGCGCGGGCTTCGGGCGGAGTGATCTCGGGATCGGGATTGGCCATCGCGAAAATGATCGGCTGGTCGGCCATCCGCGCGACCATCTCGGGCTTGAGCGCGCCCGCCGCCGACAGGCCGAGGAAGACGTCCGCGCCCTCCAGCGCCTCGGCCAGCGTGCGCCGGTCGGTTTTGGCGGCGTGGGCGGATTTCCACTGGTCCATGCCGCCTTCGCGGCCCTGGTAGATCACGCCCTTGCGGTCGCACATCAGGACACGGTCGGCGGGGACGCCCATCGCCTTGATGAGTTCGGTGCAGGCGATCGCCGCTGCTCCCGCGCCGTTCACGACGACGTTGACGTCGCGGACGTCGCGCCCGGTCAGGTGGCAGGCGTTGATCAGGCCGGCGGCGGTGATGATCGCGGTGCCGTGCTGATCGTCGTGGAAGACCGGGATGTTCATCCGCTCGCGCAACGTCTGCTCGATGACGAAGCATTCGGGGGCCTTGATGTCCTCCAGATTGATCCCGCCGAAGCTCGGTTCGAGCAGGGCGACCGCGTCGATGAAGCGATCGACGTCCTCGGTGGACAGTTCGAGGTCGATGGCGTCGACGTCGGCGAAGCGCTTGAACAGCACCGCCTTGCCTTCCATCACCGGCTTCGCTGCGAGCGCGCCGAGATTGCCCATGCCGAGGATCGCGGTGCCGTTGGTGATGACGGCGACGAGGTTGCCGCGCGCGGTATAATCGTAGGCGGCCGCCGCGTCGTCCGCGATCGCGCGCACCGGCACCGCGACGCCGGGCGAATAAGCGAGGCTCAGGTCGCGTTGGGTGGCCATCGGCTTGGAAGCGACGATCTCGATTTTTCCCGGCCGCCCCTGCGAGTGGAAGAGGAGCGCTTCGCGCTCGGAAAATTCAACGTTGCTGCCTTCGTTCATTGAATCCCCTTTTTCGTGCCCGGAAAGCGTCGCGGCGACGGCACCGGAACCTTTTGGGCCATGGATGGGCAGGCCACAAGTCGCTATCAGCCGGGACATGACGGGATCGGCGAAAGCGGCGGGCGGCGTGACGCCGATGATGGCGCAATATCTGGCGCTGAAGGCCGAGGCGCCCGACAGCCTGCTGTTTTACCGGATGGGCGATTTTTTCGAGCTGTTCTTCGAGGATGCGCGGATCGCCGCCGCCTGCCTCGACATCGCGCTGACCGCGCGCGGCGAGCATGACGGCCGGCCGGTGCCGATGTGCGGGGTGCCGGCGCACGCCGCCGAAAGCTATCTGGCGCGGCTCATCAAG
>Ga0180218_1001629_pt1 | contig 13150 bp, 9 predicted proteins | sample eDN3rd37CKraftBY_FD_151334 | JGI IMG/M metagenome (GOLD analysis project Ga0180218, IMG submission 151334) | Enriched backyard soil microbial communities from Emeryville, California, USA - eDNA 3rd pass 37_C Kraft BY (version 2) (version 2) | ecosystem: Environmental > Terrestrial > Soil >... | reverse complement strand
CCATGGCGCGGATATCCGCCAGCGGCACGCCCGGAATGAAGAAATCCATGGCGCGGCCATGGGTGTGCTGGCTGTTCTCGGCGACGCCGCTGGAGCGCTTGCGCAGCATGTTGTTGGTGTTGGGCGAGCGATAGCCGGAAATGATCCAGATCGGGGCCTTGGCATTCAGCTCGCGATGGACCTCCCACACCGTGTCGATCAGGCGCGGGTCCATGGTCGTGGCCTCGTCACGCCGCCAGTCCCGCAGGATGTGATTGACCTGCTTCATCGCCTCCGGAACGTAGCGGCCGTCCCGCTTGTAGGTGACGGTCAGTTCCTCGGAGGTGTGGGTGTTGCGGAACGAGATGGTGCGGGTGTCGCCATTCGCGGCGGCGGTCTGAAGGGTTTCGCTGCCCAGCATCACCAGCATGGCGGCAAGGCCGCTGCCGGCGGCGAAACGGGTCATCAAGGAGCGGGAACGCGCGGATACGACTGGCACTGCAAATCCCGGACAGAGCGCGCGGCGCGCGGAGCTTGACGGAACCCGCCATGGACACGGCCGGCGGCGGGTTAGGTGAATGCAGTCTTACCGGGATCGGTTAATGCCCACTGAACGGCGCCCAACCCCCCGAACTCACAGCGACGTTACCCGCCGAACGTGGCAAAAAATAGTCTTGAGATGAGGCATTTGCGCCACAGGTCTGAATCCGGCCAGGTCCTGGGGCGGTGGGTGGCTCGCAGCGGCGACGGCGCGGCAGGCGGACGGAAGGAAGATACCGGACGGAAATAGTTCGTGCGTCGGAGCCGCCTCACCCGACCCCATCAACACGAAAGGCCCGGCGCTGCCGGGCCTTCCGATATTCGCGGCGAACAGCAAATCAGCGGCGGAACAGCCGGCTGAAGAAATCCTCCACCGGTGCGGGCTCCTCCCGCACCACGACCTGCTGGCGGGCCGAGCGCGGCGGCGCGCGGTTGATCACCTTCACGACCTCCTCCCGGCCATAGCCGCGATCGGCGCCCTTGAGGGCGGCGATCACGCGCTTGTCGAGGCCATAGATATCCTCGCGGACGATCAGCTTTCCGGCGCTGTCGACGAAGGCGGTCTGATAGGTGAGATGGACCGGCACGCGGGTCTGGAACTTGAGCCAGGCTTCGCCCTTGCCATACATCTGCTTCAGCCGCGCAGCGCTGTAGCCTTTGTCGGGCATGCCGATGGACGCGAGAATCTCGCCGAACTGGTCCGGGTTCTGCACGCGCATGCAGCCGGCGCTGTAAGCGCGCCGGTCATGGGTGAACAGGCTCTTGTCCGGCGTGTCGTGGAAATAGACCTGGAAGCGGTTCTTGAGGTTGAACTTGATATGGCCGAGCGCGTTGCGCGGCCCCGGCGGCTGGGTGATGGCGACCGTACCATCGGGGCGCGTGCGCACATTCAGGCCCATGCGCTGGAGCACCGTCGGGTCCTTGCGCAGCGCCGGCAGATACTGGCCATAGGCGATCGAGTCCGGCACATGCCAGGTCGGGTTGACGAGGATATTCTCGAATTCGGACGAGAAGATCGGCGTCGCGGTCGCCGGCTTGCCGACGACGACGCGGGTGCGCCACGCCTCGGTCCCGTCCTTCACGACGCGCAAAGTGAAGTCCGGAATATTCATCATCACATGCGTGTCGCCGAGGTCGCGCGGCATCCAGCGCCAGCGCTCCATCGTCGCGACGATGGCGTCGATCTGGCGGCCCTTGCGGGCACCGTTCAGCGCATCGACCGTGGCGGCGGTGAGCGTGCCGGTCTGCGACAGGCCCTTGCCCGCCTGATACGCCTTCACGGCGGCGGCCACATCCGCATCGTAGACCTTGCTCTCCCTGTCGCCGGCAACCGCCAGACGCTCGCGCAGCAGCGGCACGCGGGAATCGCTCACCGGCTTCTTGGCATTGACGCGCAGCACCCGCCCTGACGGGATCGGGGCCGCGCGATCCTCCGGCGCGCCGCGCAGTTCGGCCAGCTTGCGCCTGAGCGCACGATAGCCTTCGTGCGGCGGCTCGAAGCTCTCCAGCGCCGCGACGATGTCGCCGCTCGCCGTCTGGGTCAGCACATCCAGCGGCTCGGGCATCGGCAGCGTGTAGTCGATCTCGACATTCTCCGCGACGCGGGACGGGTCGGTGCGGCCGGACTGGACGTGGCGCGCATAGGTCAGGACGGCGGCGGCGAATTTCAGCTCCGCTTCCGCCTGCGCCGCAGCCGTGCCGGCGGCCGCGATATTCGGGAGATCGTAATCCTTGGGATCGAGGCCGAGATCGTCGGCCCGGCCGATCTGCTTCATGGCCGCCCGGGCGCGGGGCGAAGCCTCGCCCTCGCTGAGCCAGACCGGCGCATGGGCGCGGGCCTCGTAAAAGTCCTTGAGCGCATCCCGCTCCTTGCGGTTCGAGATCATGCGCGTGAATTGCGGGCCGGCCATGAGAGCCGACAGATTTTCCGCGAGAGCCTGGTCCGCCGGTGCGAGCGTGGCCACGCCGGACTGGGAGGCATTGGACTGAGAGGCGGTGGGCTGAGGCGCGGCGGCGGGCGCGCTCGCCGTGGAAGGCTCGCTCGTGGCGGACGGCGCATTCGCCGTGGCCGGCGCGGCGTCGTCCGGCTGGGGCGACACGGCGGCGGGAGCATTCACCACGGCTTCCCCGGGCGCCGCAGGCTCCACCTGCGCCGAATCCTGCTTCTCCGAATCCGGCTGCAAATCCAGTTGTTCGGAGGTCGGCTGCTGCTTTGCCTGCTGGTCCGGCGCGGCCGGTTCAGCCGCCGCACGATCTGCCGGGGCATTCGCGTCCGAAGCCTGGGCGGGCGCGCGGGCGGTCTCCGGCTCGGCCGCAACAGGCTCCGGCTCCACGGCGGCGGAGGCGGCCGGGATGGCGGAGGTCGTTTCGGGCACAGCTTCGGAAACGGCCCCGGCAACTGCTTCTGACGAGCCCTGGTCTGGCGATCCTTCCGGCGCGGCCTGCGCGGCAGCCGGAGCCGCGGGGGCTGCTGCCGCCGGCGCCTCCCTCACGGCTTCGGTTTCCGCCCGAACCATCCCGGGCGCGGCCAGCACCAGGGCAAGGGCCGTTCCCAGCAGAATGCGATCCAGACGGGCACTGCGCATCGTTCGTTTCCCTCGGCTTCGGAACGGCATGCCGCCGTTCCCGTGGCGGGTCGCAGGCGGTCCGGTGGCCTCGGACACGAATCTGCAACGCCTGACTGTCCACCTCATGTGTGAGGCAATTCGTAAATTTTGACCAGCAATGCCGCCGGCTTCGACACCGCGATCACGCAGATTTGCCGGGAATGTCACCGCCGCGACACGCCGGCCGGCGTGTCATGGCTGTCATTGCCTGGCGGCGGACTCCATCCCTTCCAGCTTGCGGTAGAGCGTCGAGCGCCCGATCCCCAGCCGCCGGGCGACCTCGGACATTTGCCCGCGATAGTGGGCGATCGCCGCCCTGATGATCTCGTTTTCCAGCACCTCGAAGGAACGGAACTCGCCGGCCGCGTCGGTCAGGGCCAGCGTCTGCCCCGTGGGGGCAGGAGCAGGTTCCCAGTGCGGCGTGCCGTCCGGGGACAGGCGCGGCGCGGCCTCCACGTCCAGCGCCGGCAGTCCGGGGACGGCGACAGGCGCTTCGGCCGCCTCGCCCTCCGCCACGGCTTGCGGCCTTGCGCCATGCTGGAACTGGGGAAAATCGTCGCAGCCGATCACATCGCCCTCGGCCATGACCACGGCGCGGAATACCGCATTCTCAAGCTGGCGCACATTGCCCGGCCAGGCTTGCGCCGCCAGCAGCGCCAGCGCCTCGCGGGTCAGGCCGCCGATGCGCCGGCCTTCCTCGGCGGCAAAACGCTGGACGAAATGCCGGGCGAGATCGGGAATGTCCTCGGGCCGCCGGCTCAGCGGCGGGACCGCGATCGGAAACACATGGAGCCGGTAGAACAGATCGTCCCGGAAGCGCCCCGCCTCGACCTCGGCGATCAGGTTGCGGTTGGTCGCCGAGACGATGCGCACATTCACCTTCACGGGCCTGCGGCCGCCGACCGGCTCGACCTCGCCCTCCTGAAGCGCGCGCAGCAGCTTGACCTGCGCCGCCGGGGGCAGTTCGCCGACCTCGTCCAGAAACAGCGTGCCGCCGGACGCTTCGACGAACTTGCCGGCATGACGCTCGGTCGCGCCGGTGAAAGCGCCCTTCTCGTGGCCGAACAGAGTGGATTCGACGAGATTCTCCGGGATCGCGCCGCAGTTCACCGCGACGAAAGGCCCGGCCCGGCGCTCGCCGCTGCCATGAATGGCGCGGGCGATCAGCTCCTTGCCGGTGCCGGACGGCCCCTCGATCAGCACCGGAATCGCCGAGCCCGCCGCCTTCTCGGCCGCCCGCAGCACGCGGGCCATCAACGGGCTGCGGGTGATGACATGCTTGAAGGTCAGCGTGCCGTCGCGGCTGTGCTTGAGGCGCTGGATCTCGCCTTCGAGGCTGTGGCGCGACAGCGCGTTGCGCAGCGACACCTGAAGCCGCTCCGGCCCGACCGGCTTGACCACGAAATCCGCCGCGCCGGCGCGCATGGCGGACACGACGTTGTCGATGCCGCCATGAGCGGTCTGGACGATGACCGGCAGCGCCACATCGGCCTCGCGCAGGCGCGCCAGCACGCCGAGGCCGTCGAGGTCCGGCATCACGAGATCGAGAATGACAGCGTCGAACCGCGTATCCTCCGGCGCGGTCAGCAGCCGCACCGCCTCGTCGCCGCCGCTCGCGGTCACGGCGTCGTAGCCGAACCGGCCGACCATCGCCTCCACGAGGCGGCGCTGAACCGGATCGTCATCGACGATCAGAATGCGTTCGGTCATGCGGGGGTCGTCTTTCCGGTCGCAGGCTGTTCCATTCCGGGGCAGTCTCGCGGGCGCGGCTTAACACCCTGTTAAACTCTCTCCTGAAACGGCCGGCAGTCCCGGTGCCGGGACTGTCTTGCAAGGCGCCCACCCGCGCGTAGTGTGCCGCATGATCGCTCCTGCCTGCGCGCCTTGCCTTCGCCACACCATATGACTGTCATGGCCGTGATTTCATCCCTGCCGCCCGACCGACCGATACGAATAGGAAGTCCATGCCGCCTGCTTCATCCCCTGCCACCCGCACCCTCGACCTGACGAATCTCCCGGTCTGGAACCTGACCGACCTCTATCCGGCGATGGATGCGCCGGAGGTTGCCCGCGACCTCGACAAAGGCGACGCCGACAGCAAGAGCTTCGAGACCGACTACAAGGGCCGCCTCGCCGACATCGTCGCGGGCGAGGGCGGCGGCGCGAAGCTGGCAGAAGCCGTGCGCCGCTACGAGGCCATCGAGGACCTGCTCGGCCGGCTGATCTCCTATGCGGGCCTCGTCCATGCCGGCGACACGGTCGATCCGGCGCGGGCGAAATTCTATGCGGACGTGCAGGAGCGCATCACCAATGCCTCCATGCACCTGCTGTTCTTCGTGCTGGAGCTGAACCGCATCGACGATGCCGCGCTCGACGCCGCGATGGCGAGCGACGCGGGCCTTGCACACTACCGGCCCTGGCTGGAGGACATCCGCAAGGACAAGCCGTTCCAGCTCGACGACCGCATCGAGGCGCTGTTCCACGAAAAGTCCGTCACCGCCTATTCGGCCTGGAACCGGCTGTTCGACGAGACCATCGCGGGCCTGCGCTTCAAGGTCGGCAAGGAGCTGCTGCCGATCGAGCCGACACTGAACCTGTTGCAGGACAAATCGGCAGCGAAACGGCAGGCCGCATCGGAAGCGCTGGCCGCGACGTTCAAGGACAATCTGCGGCTGTTCGGCCTCATCACCAATACGCTGGCCAAGGACAAGGAGATTTCCGACCGCTGGCGCGGCTTCAAGGATGTGGCGGATGCGCGCCACCTCTCCAACCGCATTGAGGGCGAGGTGGTGGACGCGCTGGTCCAGGCCGTGCGCGACGCCTATCCGCGCCTGTCCCATCGCTATTACCGGCTCAAGGCGAAGTGGTTCGGCAAAGAGGTGCTGCCGAACTGGGATCGCAACGCGCCGCTGCCCAAGGTGCCGATGCGCGACATTCCCTGGGACGAGGCGCGCGACACTGTGCTCGCCGCCTATGGCGACTTCGATTCCGGCATGGCGGAGATCGCGAACCGCTTCTTCCGCGACAACTGGATCGACGCGCCGACCCGGCCGGGCAAGTCTCCCGGCGCCTTCGCGCATCCGACCGTGCCGTCCGCGCATCCGTATGTCCTGCTGAACTATCAGGGCAAGCCGCGCGACGTGATGACGCTCGCCCATGAACTCGGCCATGGCGTGCATCAGGTGCTGGCCGCGCCCAATGGCGCGCTGATGGCGCCGACGCCGCTGACGCTGGCGGAGACGGCAAGCGTGTTCGGCGAGATGCTGACCTTCAAGCGGCTGCTGGCGGAGACGAAGGACCGCAAGCAGCGCAAGGCCCTGCTCGCCGGCAAGGTCGAGGACATGATCAACACCGTGGTGCGGCAGATCGCGTTCTATACCTTCGAGCGCAAGCTGCATGTCGAGCGCCGCAATGGCGAACTCACCAGCGAGCGCATCTGCGAACTCTGGATGGAGGTGCAGGGCGAGAGCCTCGGCCCCGCGATCCAGCTCATGCCGGGCTACGAGACCTTCTGGGCCTATATCCCGCACTTCATCCACTCGCCGTTCTACGTCTATGCCTATGCCTTCGGCGACTGCCTCGTGAACTCGCTCTATGCCGTCTACGAGAATTCCCACGAGGGCTTCGCGGAACGCTACCTCGCCATGCTCGCCGCCGGCGGCACCAAGCACCATTCCGAACTGCTCGCCCCGTTCGGCCTCAACGCCGCCGATCCCGCCTTCTGGCAGGGCGGCCTCGGCGTTATCGAGCGGATGATCGAGGAGCTGGAGGAGTTGGGATGACCATGATGCTCAAAGGCAAGGTCGCTCTCGTCACCGGCTCCACCTCAGGCATCGGTCTCGGCGTCGCCCGCGCGCTGGCGGCGCAGGGCGCAGATATCGCACTGAACGGCTTCGGGGACGCATCCGAGATCGAAAAGCTGCGCGCCGGCCTCGAGCACGAGTTCGGCATTCGCGCGATCTATGCCCCCGCCGATGTCAGCAAGCCCGACGAGATCGCCGCGATGGTGGCGACCGTGACCGCCAATCTCGGCAGCCTCGACATCCTCGTCAACAATGCCGGCATCCAGCATGTCGCACCGGTCCAGGACTTCCCGCCGGAAAAATGGGACGCGATCCTCGCCATCAATCTCTCGGCGGCGTTCCACACCATCCGCGTCGCGCTGCCGCAGATGCTGGCGCGCGACTGGGGCCGCATCATCAACATCGCCAGCGCCCATGGCCTCGTCGCCAGCGCGCAGAAGGTGGCTTATGTCGCGGCCAAGCACGGCATCGTCGGCGTCACCAAGGTCGTGGGGCTAGAGACGGCGCAAACCGGCGTCACCTGCAACGCCATCTGCCCCGGCTGGGTGCTGACGCCGCTGGTCCAGCAGCAGATCGACGACCGCGCCGCGCATGAGGGCATTTCCGTGGATGACGCCAAGCGCGATCTGCTGTCGGAAAAGCAGCCCTCCATCGAATTCGTCACGCCGGAGCAGATCGGCGGTCTGGCGGTATTTCTGTGTTCGCCGGCGGCGGACCAGATCCGCGGCGCGGCCATGAGCATCGATGGCGGCTGGACCGCGCAATAGCGCATGATCCCGGACATGCCTGCCCCGAGGCATCATGCGCAGGCAAAAGAACCGATGCCGCATATGATCGCCTTCCCCCGCTCTGCCTCGCAACCGCGCAGGCGACTCCCTATTTTGCGGTCATGACGGACACTCCCCCCGACGACACCCCGCGCGATCCCGAACAGAACCGCTTCTCCGCCCGCGCCCGGCGCTATGCGCAGGTCGGCGCCAATGTCGGCGGCGCGGCGGCGCGGATCGCCGGCAACCGGGTGCTGGGCCGCGAAGGCGCCGGCAACGCGGCGGCGCTGGCGCAGGCCCTCGGCGGCCTGAAAGGTCCGATCATGAAGGTGGCGCAGATGCTGGCCACCATTCCCGAAGCCGTGCCGGCGGACTATGCGGCCGAGCTGATGAAGCTCCAGAGCCAGGCCCCGCCCATGGGCTGGGCTTTCGTCAGGCGGCGCATGGCCGCCGAACTGGGACCGGACTGGCAGAGTCGCTTCGCGCGCTTCGACCATGCGCCCGCGGCCGCCGCCTCGCTCGGGCAGGTGCACCGCGCCGCATCCCATGATGGCACAGAGCTCGCCTGCAAGCTGCAATATCCGGACATGCAGTCCGCCGTGGAGGCGGACCTGAAACAGCTCGGCATGCTGTTCGCGATCCATCGGCGCATGGACCCGGCCATCGACACCACCGAGATCGCCAAGGAGATCGGCGCGCGCATCCGCGAGGAACTGGACTACCGGCGCGAGGCGAAGCATGCCGCGCTGTATGCGCTGATGCTGGACGGCTCCGACCTCGTGCGGGTGCCGCGCGTGCGCGCCGACCTCTCCACCGGCCGGCTGCTGACGCTGGACTGGCTCGACGGCACGCCGCTGATGAACCATGTCGCAGCGCCCCAGGAGGTCCGCGACCGGCTCGGCCGGGCGATGTTCGCGGCGTGGTGGCAGCCGTTCAGCCGCTTCGGCGTGATCCATGGCGACCCGCATCTCGGCAACTACACGGTGTTCGAGAGAGACAGCGCGCCGCAGGGCATCAACCTGCTGGACTATGGCTGCATCCGCATCTTCCCGCCGTCCTTCGTTGGCGGCGTGGTCGATCTCTATTCCGGCCTGCGCGACAATGACGACGCCCGCGTCGTCCATGCCTACGAGACCTGGGGCTTTCGCGGGCTCAATCGCGAGCTGATCGACATTCTCAACATCTGGGCACGGTTCATCTATGGCCCGCTGCTGGACAACCGGGTGCGCAGCATCGCGGACGGCGTCTCGGCCGCCGACTATGGCCGGCGCGAGGCTTTCCGCGTCCACAAGGCGCTGAAGGAGAAAGGCCCGGTCACGGTGCCGCGGGAATTCGTGTTCATGGACCGCGCCGCCATCGGCCTCGGCGGCGTATTCCTGCATCTCAAGGCGGAGTTGAATTTCTACCGCCTGTTCAACGACGCCATCGACGGCTTCGACATCGCAACCGTCGAAAAGAGACAGGCCGACGCGCTGGAAGCGGTCGGCCTGGAAAGACCTCTTTAGAGAGACCCGCCTGACACGGCGGGATCACCGCGCGATGGTTTAGCGCTGTCCCGCCACGATCCGCCCGAAGCTGCCGGTCGCCTTCTCGCGCTCCGCCATTGCTTCCGGCGTGTCGAACGCGGCCGGCATCTGTTTGGCATGAACCTTCCTGGCGATTGGGTTGTCGCTGTCCGGACCATAATCGACCGCGAACGTGAACTGCTTCTGCCCAGCCTTGCCCTCGGGGCTGACGAGCCAGCGCGCCAGCAGACGCGCCGCGTTCGGGTTCGGCGCCTTGTCCATGACGCTGGCGACGAACTGACCGAACACCACCGGCTCAGGCGTCACCATCTCCAGCGACAGTCCGCTACGCTGCCAGCGCAGCACCTGGGAATCGATCTCGCCGACGCTGAAAAGCCGCTCGCCGCCGAGCACGATGGATTCGCGCGGCGCGCGCGTCACCATAATCTCGTTCTTCCCCGTCAGGTCCCGAAGAAATGCCTCGGTCTTCTCCATCCCCCAGACCACGCTGAGGCCGCCACTGAGACGCGGCAGCAGGAAAATGCTGGAGACCAGCTTGCCCTTGTAGACGGGGTCCCGCAATTGCTCCCATTTCGTCGGCACCGGTAGCGAGCCGATCTTGTCCTTGTTGAAGATGATCGTATAGGCGATGTTGTAGGCAAGGAGGGAGTGCCCATCGAACGTCGTCTGGTTTTCGGGAATGCCCAGCTTCGACCAATCCACCTTGGCGATAATACCGCGCTGGACCAGCGGCATGGTGCCGGTAAGCGAATGCTGGAACACATCCACCGTGTGGCGGCCGCCACGGGCCTCGCTGATCGCCTTGGTGGTGATTTCATTCTCGCCATGAGCCTGGACATCGATGCCGGGGAAGGTTTCGGCAAAAGCCTTCGGAATCCAGTCCACCGCGCCTGCGGTGGTGCCCCAAATGGACACCGCGCCTTCCTTCTTCGCCGCGGCGTAGAGCGCCTGGATGGCGGGCTCCGCCTTCCAGTCGGCCGCGGCACCCCCCGCCGCCATCGACATCGCGCCAACCGCAAGAACAGCAAATATGCGCAAGCCACGCATCCGGACTTCCTCCCCAGAAACACTTTCGACCCGTCCGCGGCCCGTGCCGGGGACCATTCCAGTTTGGAATGATTGTTGATTTTGTCAATCAGTTTGACAGGGTCGGCAGCACCGGGCGAAGGAGGCATGGGCCGCCGAGATTGTCCGCCGGCATCGTTCGTCAGGATTTACCCGTCGCGATTGCCCTTGCCGACCAAACACGCTATGGCCAGCCTCGATCTTTCTACCTTTGTCTGAGGTCCGCCAATGGCCGAGCACGGCACCGTCGAATACGCGACCGCGAAGGGCAACGACTATCGCGAGCACGAGGACACCTATGCGCTGTTCCTCGGACTGGCCAAGTGGGGCACGATCAGCGTCATCGTGGTCCTGGTCCTGATGTGGTTCTTCCTGGTCTGACCCTGGCAGCGGGCGGCACGACCGCCTGTTTCCGACCGTTCCCACGCAAGCGACCGAACAGACATCATGAAAATTGCCATTGCCGCGGAAGCGGAGGCCGGCGAGGAACGGGTCGCCGCCACACCTGACACCGTGAAGAAGCTGGCGGCGCTCGGCGCGGCTGTCGCCGTGGTCCCCGGCGCGGGGACCGGCTCCGGCATCACCGACGCCGACTTCGCCGCCGCCGGCGCGACGCTGACGGCCGACGCCCTGCGTGATGCCGATCTCGTCCTGAAGGTGCGCCGCCCCGGCGCGGCGGAATTGCAGGGCTACCGGCGGGGCGCCACCGTCATCGCCATGATGGACCCCTATGGCGCCGACGACGCCCTGCGCGCCATGGCCGACGCCGGCCTGACGACCTTCGCCATGGAATTGATGCCGCGCATCACCCGCGCGCAGTCGATGGACGTGCTGTCCAGCCAGGCCAATCTCGCCGGCTATCGCGCCGTGGTCGAGGCCGCCGCCGAATATGGCCGCGCGCTGCCGATGATGATGACGGCGGCCGGCACCGTGCCCGCCGCCAAGGTGTTCGTGATGGGCGCCGGCGTCGCCGGCTTGCAGGCCATCGCCACCGCCCGCCGCCTCGGGGCGGTCGTCACCGGCACCGACGTGCGCCCCGCCGCCAAGGAGCAGGTCGAGAGCCTCGGCGCGAAATTCATCGCCGTGGAGGACGAGGAATTCCGGCAGGCCGAGACCGCCGCCGGCTATGCCAAGGAAATGTCCGCCGAATACCAGGCCAAACAGGCCGCGCTGGTCGCCGAGCATATCCGCAAGCAGGACATCGTCATCACCACCGCGCTGATCCCCGGCCGCCCGGCCCCGCGCCTCATCACGGCGCAGATGGTGGCCGGCATGCGGCCCGGTTCGGTGATCATCGATCTCGCCGTCGAGCGCGGCGGCAATGTCGAGGGCGCCAAGGCCGGCGAGGTCGTCGCCATCGGCGGCGTGAAAATCGTTGGTCACGTCAACATGGCCGGGCGGATCGCGGCGTCGGCCTCGGCGCTGTATGCCCGCAACCTGCTGACCTTCGTGGACACGCTGATCGACAAGAGCGCGAAAACGCTGGCGATCGACTGGAACGACGAACTGGTCCAGGCGACGGCGCTGACCCATGACGGGCGGATCGTGCATCCCCGCTTCGGCGCGGACCGGAACGCCGCCTGACGACCTGTTTCACGACCCGCGCCGGCAGCCCCTGACCGGGCCGCCCGGCCGCGGGACTCCACCCAAGCCGATTGTCCTGAGAAAGAGGCGCAGCCGCCATGGAGCATATCGCGCAGACCGTCGATCCTTTCGTTTTCCGTGTCTCGATCTTCGTGCTGGCCGTGTTCGTCGGCTATTATGTCGTGTGGTCGGTGACGCCGGCGCTGCACACGCCGCTGATGTCGGTCACCAACGCCATTTCCTCCGTCATCGTGGTCGGCGCGCTGCTCGCCGTGGGCGTGCCGCTGGCGACCGATGACGGCGGCCCGCTGTGGGCGCGGCTGCTCGGCTTCGCTGCGCTAATCTTCGCCTCGGTCAACATCTTCGGCGGCTTCCTGGTCACCCAGCGCATGCTCGCCATGTATCAGAAGAAGAAGTGAGAGCCGCGTCATGACCGCCGATATCGCCGCGCTGCTCTATCTCCTCGCAGGCGTCCTGTTCATTCTCGCCCTTCGCGGGCTGTCGAGCCCGGCCACCAGCCGCCAGGGCAACGCCCTCGGCATCGCCGGCATGACCGTCGCGGTGCTGACCACCCTCGCCCTGCATCCGCCCGCGGACGTCACCGGCTGGCTGCTCGTGGTCGGCGGCATCGCCATCGGCGGCGGCATCGGCGCGTTGATCGCGCGGCGCGTGCCGATGACGGCGATGCCGGAACTGGTCGCCGCGTTCCACTCGCTGGTCGGCCTCGCCGCCGTGCTGGTCGCGGCCGCGGCCTTCTTCGCCCCGGCCGCTTTCGACATCGGCATCGGCGGCGCGATCCACAGCGCCAGCCTCGTGGAAATGGCGCTCGGCGTCGCCATCGGCGCGATCACCTTCACCGGCTCGATCATTGCCTTCCTGAAGCTGTCCGGCCGCATGAGCGGCGCGCCGATCCTGCTGCCCGGCCGCCATGCCATCAACATCGTGCTGGCGCTGGCGCTGGTGTTCTTCGTCTACGGCCTCGTGGTGTCGCAGAGTTCGCTCGACTTCTGGCTCATCACCGTCATCGCGCTCGCGCTCGGCATTCTCATCATCATCCCGATCGGCGGCGCGGACATGCCGGTCGTGATCTCGATGCTGAATTCCTATTCCGGCTGGGCCGCCGCCGCGCTCGGCTTCACGCTGGGCAATTCGGCGCTGATCATCACCGGCGCGCTGGTCGGCTCCTCCGGCGCGATCCTGTCCTACATCATGTGCAAGGGCATGAACCGCAGCTTCGTCTCGGTCATTCTCGGCGGCTTCGGCGGCGAGACCGCCGTGGC
>Ga0180218_1001627_pt1 | contig 13165 bp, 10 predicted proteins | sample eDN3rd37CKraftBY_FD_151334 | JGI IMG/M metagenome (GOLD analysis project Ga0180218, IMG submission 151334) | Enriched backyard soil microbial communities from Emeryville, California, USA - eDNA 3rd pass 37_C Kraft BY (version 2) (version 2) | ecosystem: Environmental > Terrestrial > Soil >... | reverse complement strand
GGCCCCGCAAGGCCAGCCGGCCCACGAGCCGCGCCCGGTCGACGTGCCCATCGACGTCATCCTGGGTAAGCCGCCGCGCATGACGCGCGACGTGCGCCGCCTCGAGGCCCGGCATCAGGCCCTGGACATCGCCGGCCTGCCGCTGGGCGACGCCATCGAGCGCGTACTGCGCCATCCCACGGTGGCCAACAAGACCTTCCTCATTACCATCGGCGATCGCACCGTGGGCGGCCTGAGCAGCCGCGACCAGATGGTGGGCCCCTGGCAGGTGCCGGTGGCCGACTGCGCCGTGACCCTGGCCGATTTCGAGGGCTTGCGCGGTGAAGCCATGGCCATGGGCGAGCGCACGCCGCTGGCTGTCATCGACGCCCCGGCCTCGGGCCGCATGGCGGTGGCCGAAGCCCTGACCAATCTGGTGGCGGCCGATGTCCGGTCGCTTAAAGACATCAAGCTGTCGGCCAACTGGATGGCGGCCTGCGGCGTACCGGGCCAGGACGCGGCGCTGTACGACACCGTGTCGGCCGTAAGCCAGTGGTGCCAGGCGCTGGGTCTGTCCATTCCGGTGGGCAAAGATTCTCTGTCGATGCGCACCACCTGGCAGGAACAGGGCGAGGCGCGCGAAGTGATCTCGCCGGTCTCGCTGATCATTACGGCCTTTGCCCCCGTGCAAGACGTGCGCGCAACGCTCACTCCGCAATTGCGCACCGACGCGGGCGATACGGTGCTGATCCTGGTCGACCTGGGACAGGGCCGCAATCGCCTGGGCGGCTCGGTGCTGTCCCAGGTGTTCAACCAGACGGGCGATGCGGCGCCCGACATCGAAGACGCCGCCATGCTGGCCGGCTTCTTCAACGTGGTGCGCAAGCTGGCGCAAGAGGGCAGCGTGCTGGCCTATCACGACCGCTCTGACGGCGGCCTGCTGGCCACCGTATGCGAAATGGCCTTTGCAGGCCGCGTGGGGGTTTCGCTGAACCTCGACATGCTTACCATCGACCCGCATGCGGCCGACTGGGGCGACTACAAGATACGCGCTGAACAGGTGGCCGTGCAGCGCGACGAACTTAGCCTGAAGGCCTTGTTTGCCGAAGAGGCCGGCGCCGTGCTGCAGGTGCCGCTGGCCCAGCGCGATGCGGTCATGCAGACCCTGCGCGAGGCGGGGCTTTCGGTGCATTCGCATGTGGTGGGCAGCCTGAACACGCTTGACGAGATTCAGGTGTATCGCGACGGTAAAAGCATCTACAGCCGCCCGCGCGCCGAACTGGCCCAGCAATGGAGCGAGGTGAGCCGGCGCATCATGGCGCTGCGCGACAACCCCGCCTGCGCCCAGGCCGAGTTCGACGTGTGGAACAACACCGAAGACCCAGGCTTCAGCCCCGTGGTGGGCTTTGACCCGCAAGAAGACATTGCCGCGCCGTTCATCGCCACGGGCAAGCGTCCGCGCGTCGCCATCTTGCGCGAACAGGGCTGCAACAGCCAGGTCGAGATGGCCTGGGCGTTTGATAAGTCGGGCTTCGAAGCCTGGGACGTACACATGACCGACCTGCTGTCCGGCCGCGTACGCCTGGACGACGTGCAGGGCCTGGTGGCCGTGGGCGGCTTCAGCTACGGCGACGTGCTGGGCGCAGGCGAGGGCTGGGCACGCACCATACGCTTCAACCCCCAACTGGCCGATCAGTTTGCCGCTTATTTCCAGCGCGCCGACACCTTCGCCCTGGGCGTGTGCAACGGCTGCCAGATGATGGCCACGCTGGCCGACATGATTCCCGGCGCCGGCCATTGGCCGCGCTTTACCCGCAACTTGTCCGAGAAATACGAGGCTCGCCTTTCCATGGTCGAGATCGCCGATTCGCCTTCGTTGTTTTTCAAGGGCATGGAGGGCGCCCGGGTGCCCATCGCGGTGGCCCATGGCGAGGGTTTTGCCGACTTCCAGACCCAGGGCGAACTGACCCGGGTGGCGGGCGCCCTGCATTATGTCGACAACCAGGGGCGGCGCACCGAAACCTATCCCTACAACCCCAATGGCAGCCCGGACGGCCTGGCCGGCGTCACCACGGCGGATGGTCGCTTCACCGTGATGATGCCGCACCCAGAGCGCGTAACGCGCAACGTGATGATGTCGTGGCACCCTGAACGCTGGGGCGCCAGCGACGCCGGCGGCGACGCCAGCCCCTGGATGCGCATGTTCCGCAATGCCCGGGTTTGGCTGGGATAAGCGTATAATCTTGCTTTGTGCACGGAGTTATCGAATGCGGCTCATCAAAAAAGCACTAACCTTCGACGATGTGTTGTTGGTTCCTGCCTATTCCGAGGTCCTGCCTCGCGACACTTCACTGCTTACACAGTTCACCCGCGACATCACGCTTAACATTCCGCTGGTCTCGGCGGCCATGGATACGGTCACCGAATCGCGCCTGGCCATTGCCATGGCGCAAGAGGGCGGCATAGGCATTATCCACAAGAACCTCAGCGCCGACGAGCAGGCGCGCGAAGTTGCACGGGTAAAGCGGCACGAGTTCGGCATTGTCATCGACCCGGTCACCGTCACGCCCACCATGAAGGTGCGCGACGCCATCGCGCTGCAGCGCCAGCATGGCATTTCGGGCTTGCCCGTGGTCGAGGGCGGCAAGCTGGTGGGCATAGTCACCAACCGCGATCTGCGCTTCGAAGACCGGCTCGATGTTTCCCTGCGCGACATCATGACACCGCAAGACCGCCTCATCACCATGGATGAAAGCGGCACCCTCGACGAAGCCCAGGCCCTGATGCACAAGCACCGCCTCGAGCGCGTGCTGATCGTCAACGACAAGTTCGAGCTGCGCGGCCTGGCCACTGTCAAAGACATCGTCAAGAACACCGAGCACCCCATCGCCTGCAAAGACGCCCAGGGCCAGTTGCGCGTGGGCGCCGCCGTGGGCGTGGGCGAGGGCACCGAAGAGCGTGTTGAAAAGCTCGCCAACGCCGGCGTCGACGTCATCGTGGTCGACACGGCCCATGGCCATTCGGCGGGCGTCATCGAACGCGTGCGCTGGGTCAAGCGCAACTATCCCCGCATTCAGGTGGTGGGGGGCAATATCGCCACCGCCGAAGCCGCGCTTGCCCTGGTCGAGGCGGGTGCCGACGCCGTCAAGGTGGGCATCGGCCCCGGCTCCATCTGCACCACCCGTATCGTGGCGGGCGTGGGCGTTCCCCAGATCACCGCCATCTCCGATGTGGCCAAGGCGCTTGAAAGCACCGGCGTGCCGCTTATTGCCGACGGCGGCATCCGCTACTCGGGCGACGTTTCCAAGGCCCTTGCGGCCGGCGCCTTTACCTGCATGATGGGCGGCATGTTCGCCGGTACCGAAGAGGCGCCGGGCGACGTCGTGCTGTACCAGGGTCGCTCATACAAGTCGTATCGCGGCATGGGCAGCGTGGGCGCCATGAGCGACGGCTCGGCCGACCGCTACTTCCAGGACCCGGCCAACAACGCTGACAAGCTCGTGCCCGAAGGCATCGAAGGCCGCGTGCCCTACAAGGGCAGCGTCATCGCCATCATCTATCAACTGGTAGGCGGCATCCGGGCCTCCATGGGCTATTGCGGCTGCAAGTCCATTCAGGAAATGCGCAGCAAGGCCCAGTTCGTTGAAATCACTTCGGCCGGCGTGCGTGAATCGCACGTGCACGACGTGCAGATCACGAAAGAAGCGCCGAACTATCGGGCGGATTGAGCCCCTCTCCCTGTTCCATCGTTGACCGCGCCACCTTCGGGTGGCGCTTCACACCCTCCAAGCCATCATGCATCAGAAAATCCTCATACTTGACTACGGTTCGCAGGTAACTCAGTTGATTGCGCGCCGCGTGCGCGAAGCGGGCGTGTTTTGCGAAATCCATCCGGGCGATGTCGATGATGGCTTCGTCAAGAGCCAGGAAAACCTGCGCGGCATCATTCTTTCGGGCAGCCATGCCTCGGCCTACAGCGAGGATTCCCTGCGCGTGCCGTCGGCCGTATTTGAAGCAGGTGTCCCCGTATTGGGCATTTGCTACGGCATGCAGTCCATGGCCATGCAACTGGGCGGCAAGGTCGAGTTTTCCGACAAGCGCGAGTTCGGCTATGCCGAGGTGCGTGCCCGCGGCCATACGCGCTTGCTTGAAGGCATCGAAGACTTCAGCACCACCGAAGGCTACGGCATGCTGAAGGTGTGGATGAGCCATGGCGACAAGGTTACCGAGTTGCCCCCGGGCTTCAAGCTGATGGCCTCGACCGATTCATGCCCCATCGCCGGCATGGCCGACGAAGCGCGCGGCTTCTACGGCGTGCAATTCCACCCCGAGGTTACGCATACCTCGCAAGGCCAGGCCCTGCTGTCGCGTTTCGTGCACGAGATCTGTGGCTGCGCGGGCGACTGGAACATGCCCGACTATGTCGAAGAAGCCGTGGCCGCCATCCGCGCCCAGGTGGGCAGCGATGAAGTCATATTGGGCCTTTCGGGCGGCGTCGACTCCTCGGTGGCGGCGGCGCTCATTCACAAGGCCATCGGCGACCAGCTTACCTGCGTTTTCGTCGACCATGGCTTGCTGCGCCTGAACGAAGCCGAGCAGGTCATGAATACCTTCGGCGACCATTTCGGCATGAAGATCATCCACATCGATGCCACCGAGCAGTTCATGAGCAAGCTGGCCGGTGTCACCGACCCCGAGCAAAAGCGCAAGATCATCGGCAAAGAGTTCGTCGAGGTTTTCCAGGTCGAGGCGGGCAAGCTCGCGAATGCCCGCTGGCTTGCCCAGGGCACCATCTACCCCGACGTCATCGAGTCGGCCGGCGCCAAAACGGGCAAGGCCGCCGCCATCAAGTCGCATCACAACGTGGGCGGGCTGCCCGACACGCTCAACCTCAAGCTGCTCGAGCCCCTGCGCGAACTGTTCAAGGACGAAGTCCGCAAGCTGGGTGTTGCCTTGGGCCTGCCCCCGGCCATGGTGTATCGCCATCCCTTCCCGGGGCCCGGCTTGGGCGTGCGCATCCTGGGCGAGGTCAAGCATGAGTACGCCGAGCTGCTGCGCCGCGCCGACGCCATCTTCATCGAAGAGCTGCGCCGCGCCGAAGACCCCGTCAGCGGCAAGAACTGGTACGACCTGACCTCGCAAGCCTTTGCGGTGTTCCTGCCGGTGAAGTCGGTGGGCGTCATGGGCGACGGCCGCACCTACGACTACGTGGTGGCCCTGCGTGCCGTGCAGACGTCTGACTTCATGACGGCCGACTGGGCTGAACTGCCTTATTCGCTGCTGAAGAAGGTTTCTTCGCGCATTATCAACGAAGTGCGCGGCATCAATCGGGTCACGTACGACGTGTCGAGCAAGCCGCCGGCGACGATTGAGTGGGAGTGACGAGGCTCCCGCATATTTACTAAACGCTGCGGCAGTGAACGCTACCGAAGATCGGTAGCGTTACCCAGTGACTATTGCGTAGACATCGAGCCATCTTGAGCCCCCGGCTTGGGGTCCGGGTAGGTTTGGTCGGGATCGGTGGGCGTGGGGTTTTCCATAGCGGGGCCCTGGGGCGACGCTGGGGGGGTGCTTTGAGTCCCCTCTGTGGCGGGATTCGGGTAGGTTCTGCCGGGATTGCTCGGTGTCCCGGGTTGTTCTGTAGTTCCCGCGCCCCTGTCTGGTGACCGGGGTGTGGACGGCGTGTTATTTTTTGCCCCCTCCGTAGCGCCATAGGTGTTGCCGGGGCTGGTCTGGTCTATCGACGATCCATCGTGGGCATGGTCGTTGTTGTTACGGTTTGTGTCGGTGGTGCCTGACATGGTTCCTGAAGCGTTGGCTCCGCCCGTTTTGCCTGTTCCGTCAGCATGTGCGAATGTTATGGACGATAGCGCTAGAGGCACGGAGCAAAGGGCGACGGCAAGTGCTTTTTTCATATTGATCTCCTGAGTTATGACCGAAAAACGGTCAACAGAAGGTAAGCAATGCCCGTGCCCCGCTTATGACGCCTCGGGCGCTTGAATTATCGGCACACTCCACCGTTTCCAAGGCATACCATCCATGACCATAGGCAAGATCATCCGGGCTCGGCCAATACTGTTCCTGTATGGCTTGATGGTTGTGACGCTGCTTGCCTTATTGCTGTTTCCGCCTGTGCCGCAGGACCAGGGCTACCATCATTTTGCCGACCAGCGTGAATTATTCGGCACGCCGCACTTTTGGGATGTGGTTTCCAACTTGCCTTTCGTCGTCGTGGGCGCAGCCGGTCTCAGGCAGTTTCGTCGCAATGCAAGCACGTTTGTACTGTTTGGCGGTATTTTCCTGACTGGTTTCGGTTCGGCTTACTACCATATCAACCCCAGCGATCAAACTTTGTTCTGGGACAGGCTACCCATGACGTAGGCTTTGCGGCAATGCTTTCGGCGGTAGTGCAGGAGCGCGTGGGTGAGAAGGCCGGCGCCACGCTGCTGTGGCCGCTGCTTGCCATCGGTGTTTGCAGCCTGCTTCTATGGCGCTGGACGGGCGATCTGCGGCTTTATGCATGGGCGCAGTTTTTTCCGTTGACCGCGTTGGTCATTATTCTGAGCCTGTTTCCGCCAAAATATACCGGCAGTCGATATTGGGTGGCTGCCGCAGCACTCTATGCACTGGCAAAGCTGCTGGAGCATTTTGATCATCAGGTTTATTCATTTGGCGGAGCTCTAAGCGGGCATACACTGAAGCATCTGGCCGCCGCCGCTGCGTGCTTTGCCATCTTAAGGGCATTCCAGCTGCGGCAGCCGCTAAGCGCTGTCGGCGGTTGAACCGCTGCTCCGTTTCAGCAGGCCGTGCATCAGCCCGATGGAGTCAGGCTGAAAACCACCCATGGGCATCAAGGGTCGGTCTGGCGCTTGGCCGCGGCACAGGCCAGCATTGCTTCCCCTATTGTGTTCTCGCCCAAAGCCTTGAGGGCTGCAGCGGCACCTTCAATATCGCGGGGTTCCTTGTTTTGGCCCAGCTTTGATTTGCCAAGCAAGGATGTGATCTCTATCTCGATGCCCACAATGGCCTTGAGCATCATGTCGATATATTCCCTGGGGCCGTCGCTCATTTTCCACGGCACGGGCTGCGAAGCTTCGTGCGTGTGGGTCAGCCGGCCTACCATGCCTCGTACATAACGCTCGTCGTCTCGTATGGTGACGCGACCGTGCGCATGGGCGACCCTGTAGTTCCATGTGGGAACCTGTTTGTGGAACTCGTGCTTGCTGGGATACCACTGGGGCGAGATGTAGGCATCTCCAGCCTGGAACACGGCCAATACGCGGTCCCCGGTGGAGATTTCCTGCCAAACCGGATTGGCCCGCGCCACGTGGGCGTGCAGGATGCCAAACTCGCCCTGGGAGGCATCCAGATGGAATGGAAGATGGTTTACGTCGAGACCGCGGTGGCTGTGCGTCACCAATAGCCCCAACGGATTTTGAGTAATCAGGCCATGTAGGACTTCGATCCGCGGTTCATTGAAGTGGGAAGGTATATACATGTCAGGGAATTCCGTAAGCAACCGAGCCTCAGCGATGCTGAAGATGATGCACTGATTCCCATGAAATTGCGAACGGGGGCGCAACTATCTGATTTCGGTGCCGCGCAGGTTCAGCGCCGGGCGCTTACAAAATTTACATAAGCTTGCGCGATTCAATTTTGAAGCATAAGCTTTGAATCCAGAAAAAGGGCAGTGACTACGCAGTACCAAGGAGAGTCAATGCATTTGAGGGGGCCGGGCTACGCATGGCGGGTCGTGCTTATACTGCTGGCTGCAGCCGCGGCAGCTTGCCATGAACGCACGAACGAAGCTGCGTTTTCCCTTCCCCCCATTGCGGTGCGTGTTGCCACCGTAGAGTCGCAGCCGATGCTTGTGCCGGCACGGGCCGTCCAACTGAGCCACGGCATCGCCAGCGTCATGGTGGTGGGGTGCCGCATTGGCGGCGGCGATGGCTAGGCCCCTGAAGAAGGTTCTGAAGGTACTGGGTCTTGTTATTGCCGTCGTGGCGGTAACGCTTCTGGGCGTGAGGCTGTACACGATGCAGCAAGGCCCGGCGCTTGAGCTGTGGCATACCTATCTGCCCGATGAGCTGCATGCCAGGAAGCTGGACAAGATGTCGTGGCGCGAGTTCGTCCAGCACGAAGACAGATTGTTCGAAGCGGTGCGCCAGCATGTCAATGCAAGGATCGAATCCGACGACCGGGTAGAGGGCAATCGCTATTTCGATGGCGCCAAGGTCAATCCAGGCCATTTCGCGCACGACTGGAACCGCTCGTACGTTCTGACGCCGGAGGGCGAGCCGGTGGGCGCCGCGGTGCTGTTGCATGGCCTTACCGATTCGCCCTATGTGCTTCGGCACATCGCCCGCCATTACCAGTCGGTGGGATACGTCGTGGTCGCGATCCGGCTGCCGGGCCACGGCACGGTACCGGCCTCATTGACCGACGTTGGCTGGCACGACTGGCTGGCGGCCACGCGGCTGGCCGTACGAGAGGCGCGCCGCAGGGTGCCGGCACCGCGGCCGCTGCACATGGTGGGCTTTTCGAATGGCGGAGCGCTGGCGCTGATGCACTCGATGCAGGCGCTGGATGACCCCGGCCTGGCCCGGCCGGATCGCCTTGTGCTGATATCGCCCATGGTGGGGGTGACGCGCTTTGCGGCCTTTGCCGGCCTGGCGGGCTTGCCGGCCGTGTTTCCGGCGTTCGCCAAGGCGGCCTGGCTGCGCGTCGTGCCGGAGTACAACCCGTTCAAATACAACTCCTTTCCGATCAGGGCGGCCCGCGAATCGCATGAACTTACCATGGCCTTGCAGAAGGAACTGCAACAACGGCAGCGCGATGGGACACTGGACCAGCTGCCACCCATCATCAGCTTCCATTCCGTGCTCGATTTCACGGTAAGTACGCGGGCGCTGATCAATGAGCTTTATGCGCGTCTTCCCGAGAACGGCAGCGAGCTGGTGCTGTTCGACTGGAACCGTGCAACACGCCTTGGGCCGCTGTTCCGCCGCGGGGTCGAATGGGCGGTGGCGGGAGCCTTGCCCGACCAGCCGCGCAACTACCGCCTGACCATCATCACCAATTCCAGCCCTTCGTCGCGCAACATGATCGAGCGGATCATCGAGCCGGGAACGCTCGAGGTGGCCGACAGGCCCCTGGACATGAGCTACCCGCCAGACGTGTATTCGCTCTCGCATGTAGCCTTGCCGTATCCGCCCGACGATGCGCTGTACGGGCAGCATCCGGACAATATAGAGGAGTTCGGCATCAGCCTGGGGGCAATGTCCATGCATGGGGAAGTGGGCGCGTTCGTGGTCGACATGGACACGCTGGCGCGGCTCACGTCCAACCCATTCTATTCCTATCTATTGCAGCGTATCGACGGCGTAATCCCACGATGAGAAGATCCCGCACTGACCGCACCTCGTTGCACGACCACACCGAATTGCGGGTATCGGTGCGCATCATCTGCTGCATTCTCGTGCTGGGGCTGTTGCATGTGGCCAGCTCGGTCTTCATTCCATTGGCCTTTGCGCTGTTCACCATTGCGCTCGTGGCGCCCGTGCACCACTGGCTGCACCTGCGCATGCCCGCCCCGCTGGCGTCGCTGCTGACATTGCTCATGACTGTGGCCGGGCTGGCGGTATTCCTGCTTCTTGCCGGCTGGGGGTTCAGCCTGATCGCGCAGTGGATCATCGTCAATGCCGCCCGGCTTCAGAGCCTGTTCGTCCTTCAGACCGAGAGCCTGCATCCGCATGGCACCATGCTGATGGGCATGTTCCTCGACAACTTCAATGCCTCGTGGCTGCTTCGGGCCGTGCAAGAGATCGCGCTCCGGGTAAACAGCATGGTGGGGCTGTTCGTATTGACCATCATTTTCGTGGCCTTGGGCCTGTTCGAGCTGGACGGCGCGGCCGGCCATGTCGAGAACCTGCTGGGGCGGCGAAGCAGTCGCAGGTGGGCCCTGGCGGCCAGGCAGATCAGCAGCAAGCTGCGCCGCTACATGATCATCCGCACGCTTGCCAGCGTGCTGACCGGCCTGACGGTATGGCTGTTTGCCATGTATGCGGGCCTGGAGCTGGCCACCGCCTGGGGCGGATTGGCGTTTCTCCTTAATTACATTCCGTTCCTGGGGCCTTTGGTGGCCACTGTATTTCCCACGCTGTTTGCCTTCGTGCAGTACGAAACGTGGCAGGCCGCCCTGGGCGTATTTCTGGCGCTCAATTTCATCCAGGTCATCTATGGCTCTTACATGGAGCCCCGGCTTGCCGGAAACGCGTTCTCGTTGTCCCCGCTGATGGTGATGGTGGCTGTTTTCTTCGGCGGACTGGTGTGGGGCATACCCGGTGTCTTCATTGGCGTTCCCGTGTTGATTACCGTGATGACAGCCCTGGTTCCCCGACGGGCGATCCGTCGTCGTTCTTGTGGCTTTCCTTCTGAAGAGGTGAATGATGGCAAGCAGTGCAGATAAGAAACTGGGGCTGCTGGCCCTGACGGGCATGGTGGTCGGATCAATGATCGGCGCCGGCATTTTTTCCTTGCCCCGTACCTTTGGGGGCGCCACGGGAGTGGTCGGCGCCATCATCGCCTGGATCATTGCCGGCGCGGGCATGTATACCCTGGCGAGGGTGTTCCAGAGCCTGGCCGAGCGCAAACCCGATCTCGATGCCGGCGTATTTGCCTACGCCAAGGCGGGTTTCGGCAACTATCTGGGCTTTCTTTCGGCCTTTGGGTACTGGATAGGAAGCTGCATCGGCAACGTGTCGTACTGGGTGCTGATCAAGTCGACGCTGGGCGCTTTCTTTCCTGTGTTCGGAGACGGCAACACGGTGTTGGCCATCGCGGCCGCGTCGATCGGCATATGGCTGTTCCACTTCATGATATTGCGGGGAGTGCAGCAGGCGGCCTTCATCAACGCCGTCGTCACTGTTGCCAAGATCATTCCCATCCTGGCGTTCATCATCATTCTCATCTTCTCTTTCAAGTTCGACCTGTTCCGGGCGAATCTATGGGGCGACCTTGGAGGGGGAGGGGGCGGCGGCAGCCTGTTCCAGCAGGTGCGCATGACGATGCTGGTCACGGTGTTCGTCTTTCTGGGCATCGAAGGGGCCAGTGTGTATTCACGCTATGCCAGCAAGCGGTCGCATGTGGGTATTGCAACGCTGATCGGTTTTGTGGCGGCGCTGGCATTGATGGTGCTGGTCACGCTGCTGCCTTATGCCGTGCTCGCGCAACCCGAGATCGCGGGTCTGCGCCAGCCTTCCATGGCCGGCGTGCTTTCTGCGGTGGTCGGGCCATGGGGTGCGGTGTTCGTCAGTGTGGGCCTGCTGATTTCAGTGCTCGGCGCCTATCTTGCCTGGTCGTTGATTTGCGCCGAAGTGCTGTTCGCTGCCTCGAAGAACGAAGACATGCCCCGCGCGTTCGGCCGCGAGAACAGGAACGGCGTGCCGGCAACCGCACTGTGGCTCACGAACGTCATCGTGCAGATACTGGTCATCAGCACCTACTGGTCCAATGACGCGTTCGCGCTGATGCTCAGCCTGACAAGCGCCATGTCGCTGATTCCGTACTTCCTGGTCGCCGCCTTCGGCTTCATGCTGGCCAAGCGGGGTGAAACGTACGAGGACGGCGTCGGCCGCAATCGCGACCTGGCCGTCGCGGCCATCGCAGCGTTGTACACCGCCTTCATGATCTATGCCGGCGGGATGAAATTCGTCCTGCTCTCGGCGCTGTTGTATGCGCCGGGGTCGGCCTTGTATTACTGGGCCCGGCGCGAGCTGGGTCGAAAGCTTTTCACGGGGTTCGAGCTTGCGGTCTTCATCGTCGCATGGATAGGCTGCATTGCGGCCGTCATCGGACTATTGCGCGGCTGGATAACGATTTAACCCGTAGGAGAACAACATGGCTGAAACTATAGAGTTTGGTGTTCATTCGGAAGTAGGGCAGTTGCGCACCGTCATGGTCTGCGCGCCCGGGCGCGCCCACGAGCGCCTCACCCCTTCAAATTGCGATGCGCTGCTGTTCGACGACGTGATGTGGGTCGAGAACGCCAAAAGAGACCATTTCGATTTCATGACCAAGATGCGCGACCGGGGCGTCGAGGTGCTTGAAATGCACAACTTGCTAGCCGAAACCGTGGCCATTCCGGAAGCCAGGAAATGGATTCTGGACAACCAGGTGGTTGCCGACCAGGTGGGCCTGGGGCTTATCGACGAAATCCGCGGCTATCTCGAAGAGCTTCCCGCGCGCAAGCTGGCCGAGACGCTTATCGGGGGCTTGTCGACCGACGAGTTCCCCGAGTCAGTGGGGGGAGCCCAGCTGGCGCTCATCAAAGAAGCCGCGGGCGTTACCGAGTACCTGCTTCCGCCGCTGCCCAACACGCTTTATACGCGCGACACCACGTGCTGGATCTACAACGGCGCCACGTTGAATGCCCTGTATTGGCCGGCCCGCCATGAAGAGACCATTCTGACGGCTTCCATCTACAAATTCCATCCCAGGTTTGCCGGCAAAGTGAACGTCTGGTGGGGCGACCCCACGGTCGATCATGGGCTGGCAACCCTCGAGGGCGGCGATGTCATGCCCATCGGCAATCGCACCGTGCTCATCGGCATGAGCGAGCGCAGCTCGCGCCAGGCCATCAGCCAGCTTTCGGCTTCGCTGTTCGAGCGCGGCGTGGCCGATCGCGTCATCGTGGCCGCGATGCCCAAGCTGCGCGCAGCCATGCATCTGGACACCGTACTGACATTTGCCGACCAGGACTGCTTGCTCATCTATCCGGACATCGTCGACAAGATCCAGGCATTCTCGTATCGTCCGGGCAGCAAGCCCGGCCAGCTGGAACTGCACAAGGACGAAGGCCATCTTACGGAGGTCATCGGCAAGGCGCTGGGCGTGTCCAGGATGCGTGTCGTGGAAACAGGGGGCAATGCCTATCTTCGCGAGCGCACGCAGTGGGACAGCGGCGCCAACCTGGTGTGCGTTTCCCCAGGGGTGGTGCTGGCCTACGACCGTAATGTCTACACCAACACATTGCTTCGCAAGGCCGGCATCGAGGTGATCACTTTCGTAGGGGCCGAGCTTGGAAGAGGGCGTGGCGGCGGCCACTGCATGACATGCCCGATCTCGCGCGATGCATATGAATAAGCTGCCGTGAATCCGGGGCGCGCCGCAGGCGCACGTTGCAATG
>Ga0180218_1001626_pt1 | contig 13178 bp, 10 predicted proteins | sample eDN3rd37CKraftBY_FD_151334 | JGI IMG/M metagenome (GOLD analysis project Ga0180218, IMG submission 151334) | Enriched backyard soil microbial communities from Emeryville, California, USA - eDNA 3rd pass 37_C Kraft BY (version 2) (version 2) | ecosystem: Environmental > Terrestrial > Soil >... | reverse complement strand
TGGCGCTGGCGATAGAGCACCTTGTCGTAGGAGTATTGTATCTTGCGGCTTCGGCTGGAGGGAATGCAAGGTTCGATACCTCTTGCCTGTAGGGCGTCTCGGAACGGCGTGCTGTCATAGCCCCGGTCGGCAATGAGCGTCTTGGCTGGCGGCAAGGCATCCAGCACAAGGCGCGCGCCCCTATGGTCACTCATCTGCCCCTCGCTGAGCAGCATGATGATCGGGCGGCCTTCACCGTCGCAGACAGTGTATAGTTTTGAGTTCAGTCCGCCTTTGGTTCGCCCGATACGGCGGGGAACATCCCCTTTTTGAGCAGGCTTGCGGCTGTCCGGTGCGCTTTGAGGTGTGTGGCGTCGATCATGATGCGTTCGGGCTTCGGGCCGTCACCGGACAGGGCCACGAAGATGCGGTCGAATACACCCAGGCGGCTCCAACGGATGAAGCGGTTATAGAGCGTCTTGTGTGGCCCATAGTCCTTTGGCGCGTCTTTCCATTGCAGGCCGTGCTTGATGACATAGACGATCCCGCTGATCACACGGCGATCGTCGACGCGCGGAACGCCATGTGCCAAAGGAAAATACGGCGAGATCCGAGCCATCTGGTCTTCACTCAGTAGAAACAAATCACTCATCACGGCCTCCTATCGGATACCGTGAATCACACCTCAGGCCAAATTAATAGGTCCTGAGCCTAGATCGCCTCGGCTAACCTCCACCAGCAAATGACCATTCGACCGGTGGCCTCATTGGAGGCCGCCGTTCTGCTGTCTGGCCGATTATCATCGTCAAAATCTGCATGCGCGACGCCCTTTCTCGATTTGCGGGTAGCAACCGGAGTGTTGGCCGGAGCTGCTTCGAGGAAAGTCGGGACAAGGCCGCGGAGATGTCGCTGCCAAAAACAGAGGCAGCGACGTGCTATGTATACGGTTCAATCCACCACGAAACACATCATCCCGACGCCACCGGCCAGACCCCCGGTCCTGACGCGCGAATTACTTGCGGCGGGCGGCGCGACGGTGCTTGTCCGCCAAGATGAACCTGGCGTTCGGCTGCTGTCGGATGCCGAGCGCAGAGCGTCGCTCGCGGAATTCATGAGCACTCGCCCGGCCGGTGATCTCTGGATTTTCGCCTACGGATCGCTGGTTTGGAACCCGGCGCTGCGGGTCGCCGAACGCCGGGTCGCCGAGGTTCGCGGCTGGCATCGTTCCTTCTGCCTGTCGATGGCAGTTGGTCGCGGCACGCCGGACGAGCCGGGCCTGGTTCTCGGCCTCGACCACGGCGGTGTATGCGAGGGCGTTGCCTATCGGATCGCGGAGCGGGACATCGCCTCCGAGCTTCCCATTCTGTGGAGCCGCGAGATGTTGATCGGCGGCTACAATCCGACCTGGGTGGACGTGATCGGCGATGACGGTGAGAAATTCGGTGTCGCGATCACCTTCACGATCGACCGGGCTCATGACAACTATGCTGGCAGCTTGCCGCAATATGAGAAGGTCCGGCGTCTGGCTATGGCTGAGGGAAGCTGGGGATCGTCCGCCGACTACCTTTTCCGCACGATCGGCGGTCTGCGTGAGCATGGCATCCGCGACATGGAAATGGAGCGCCCCGGCGATCTGGTCGATGCCGCTTCCTTCGAAGAACTGGATGAGGCCGCCTGAGCGGTGGCCTCATTTGAATTCGCGCGATTTCACCCGCAAGTTGAGGATAAATCCGTGGGGATCAACGAAGGCTCATCATTCAGATGGGTTCTATATGCGCTTTCCTGTGGCGCTCAACGGCCGGTTCGCTGCCAAAGAAGTATTCGCCGCCCGGTTTCCCGCCCAGAAGAGGGGATCGGCATAATCGACATTCTTCGTCTCATCGGCCGCGCTATAGCTCGGGTTCGCCGCTTTCCAGCCCGCGGACCGCGTTGCGGAGAAAATCATCCAGTGTGGGTGTTGGTCGCTCGGTGCTCGTAATCAACGTCTGCGACCACAGGATCGAGGCTTCGTAGGCGGAACTGCACAGTCGTTCGCCGTCCTGTTCAAACCAGTGGGTGGCCTCGGGTAGGAGGTCGAAGGGGACTGGGTAACGAGCATAGGGATTGTGGAAAACTTCCATCTCCGCCGTCCACGGCTCGTAGCCATGCGGCCAAAGCCTGCGATAGGCGTCGCTCGTGATGTCGAGGCAAAACGGAATGCCCGTCAGCGCGCCCGGCGACCGGTCGAAGAAATTGCCGACGCGGGTGTAGCGGTAACCGACCGGCGCGCCGCCTCCCGAGATGGCGACGCGGTTGAGTTTGGCCATCGAGCTGGCGTTTGTGAAAATCACCGCCGAGAGCTCGGAATGCAGATCGTTGGCGAAGAGCCCAGCGGGAAATCGTGCGGGCCCCAGCAAATGCTCCGCCGGCATCGCCACGGCCTGCATCCGGCCGTCGACTTCCGCGGCCATCGCGCCCGATCCATGCAGGTAGCCAATCAAGCCCTCGCGGCTCCACAGTATCGAACCGGATGCCTGGAAGTCTGCGACGGCCAGGATGAACGGCTTGCCGGCGACATGGGGAAGCTGGTCGTAGCCTCGGGCGAGCTTGTTGCCGATGGTCTTGGCGAACCGCAACGCGGCAGCGCCGAAGAAAATTTCCTCACGATCGGTGGGCACGTCCGCGAAGGGTGCGTTGACGTGATTGTATGGGACAGACGGATTAGCTGTGACAGCCTCCACCCAGGCTTCGCTACCAAGGCGGTTTTCAATTCGAAAATCCGGAGATTCATAGGGCTGCTCGACAAGCAATCCCTGCTCGCGAAAAGAAGCGAGAAGCTGCGCTTCCCACAGTCGGGTATGGAAATTGGTTGTTTGGCAATCGCTGACCCAATTGCGGTCGGGTCTCGGCAGCGCGAGATAGAGCTGATTCAGCGCCCATGCAGCGGGGTAATGAGTGGTGTTGAGCAGCATCCGGAACACGTCGCTGGGCTCGCGACCCGCCAGATCGTGAAGCGGCGCGCGCATAACGATGCCGGGTGGTAGTGGTTCAAGCGCCAGTCCGGTCGCAAGGTCGGGCTCGAGCGCCTTGCCCACGGCCTCAATGGTGGCAAAGCCGTCTGCTCGCTTCGTCACGGTCCAAACGGAATCCACCCTGCGGCGCATCAATATGAGGCCGAATGAATTGTCTTTGCCGTTCTCGGTGACGATGCCGCATCCATTTCCATCGTCTGAGGACCATGCTGCGACCGGGGGTTCGTCGCCAAACCCGTGCCCGCGCGGCAGCGAGAGCGCGTAGAAATCAAATTCCCACTGCGGGATCTTGCGCATTGCCCCTCCTTTCCCGGCCAAACTGTTGCGCCGAAGCGTACATTCCCCGATGTTCATCGGACCGAAGTCAATGAAAACCGTTGTCCGATTTCTGCGTCACTTGGCTTGTCGATCGTCTAAGCTGGTGAGGGCAAATCATTGGGAGGGAGAATGGAAGTTTACTGTAGGGGCATTGCGCGGATTCGTCATGCGTCGACCAACGAAATCTTCGAAATCGAAAGCGATGAACTGGATTGGGATGCCGTCGGCGGCGACGAGCGCCAGATGGGACCAGAGATCCATTACGAGGCGGCTATCGACCATCCCGAACTTGGCGATCTGACCTGGGGGCTTTGGGAATATCCGGTCGGTATTGAAAACCATCACATCACCGATGTCGGCAAGCACGAGATCATCGAAGATTTCGACTACGGGCTTGAGCATGGCGAGCCGGAGCCCGACGACTGGCTCGACTATGAAGCACCCGCCAACCCCTATCGGGTTTTCATGGACTCGTATCACCACACTGGCGACCTGCTCGCCGATCATGGTGGTGTGCGAGGCGACCACCTCGTCAATCGGATGATTTTTTCACAGCAGATTACTGCGCTGGAAGCCTATCTCGGCGACACTCTGCTCAACGAGGTTATGGGCGACAAGGCTGCCATGCAGCGCTTGATCGACAAGGACGCCGATCTGGCGAAGGAGAAGTTCACACTGTCTGAAGTCTCGAAGGACCCGGGCCTGGTCGAGCGCAAAGTCCGTAAGCACCTGCGCGAGGTCATGTATCACAACCTGAAGAAGGTCGACGTTCTCTACAACATTGCCATCGGGGTTCGGATTCTTGATCTTGCCACCGACAAGGCCAGCCTCTTCAAGGCGGTGTTGTTGCGCCACGATTGCGTCCACCGGAATGGCTTCGACAAGGAGGGCAACGAGATCGATGTCTTCACCAAGGCGTTCGTTCAGGACACGGCCGACATGATCAAGGCGTTCGTCGAAGGCATCCAGAAGGCGGTGCGTCTGCGGCTTGTTTAGTGGCGCCGGCCTTTCACGAACCCGCCTGTTCTGCCTCGAACTCGGGAGCGAGAATATCCGTCGCTTCCCAATCCTCGCCATCAATCACCGTGACGTATTCCCGATCCCAGACGCCCCAATGCTGAGGAAGCGGGTGCGTTGCGAGCGGATTGTGGACATAGGTCAGCGGGCAAGTCTTTCGGGAGAGATTTCCGAGGCCGACACGAGACCAGAGAACACCGGAAACATCCTTGAAGAGCGGATTGAGGAACGCGCTGCGCTCGACCGATGGGCCCTGGCGCGCGATTTTCGGTGAAGCGTGGTAGCCCTCGTCGACAACTTCGCCAATCGCGCGGTCGACGGTGACATACGCATCCCCGATCGGAAACAGCGACGACATGATCAGAGGCGGTTGTTCGGGGACATAGACACCAAAGCGGCTGGCGCTGATTGCGATCAAGCGCACTTCATCCGCACCGATTACACCCTGCTTCAGGTATTTCTGAATGATCTTGAATTTGGTCCAGAACGCGCTGGTCGTCCGCAACTGCGCTTGGCGCACAGGTGCCGCAAAGAGGCCACCACCCTCGTTCATGGGCACCGGACGCGTGACCTGATCGGGACCAGCATCGCCCTCGTCCGGCGCAATCGCTTCAATCCAGACGCGCCCGTTGTCGGTGAGGACGCAGAGGTCGGGTTGTCCGCCTTCACGCAATCGGTCGGAGGCCGGCAGCAACGCAAGTCCCGCACCCAGGAACGTCCAGCCGAGATACATTTCCCAAAATCGAGCATCGACGTCGCGGGCAAAGCCATCGCGAAATTCGGGATCGGCGTACGGCTCGTAATGCCCCCACATGGCTTCGATGATGTCGTGCAGGCGTTTCTCTTCGGGATGTTCCGCCGCTCTAAGGTTTATGAAGCCCTTGTTCAGGTTGGGGCCGTCGAAGTCGAAGATGCGAGCCACGATAATCCTTTTCGATTCATAAAGCCGAAGCGTGGCCTGTGTGTGGCTATTGGACGACCCGCGCATCCTCGTCTGTTGCGGAGGAACTTGAAGCAACCGGAGCCGCTGGCACCATATCGACGAAAACGTGCTTCAACCGAATGACGTGGCTGCCGTTCTGAGTCAGCGCGCCCTCCAAAACGGCCAAGGCTAGGGTATGTGCAGTTTCGGCCGTAAGCCCGGCGGACTCTCCGTAGGTTTTCCGGATGCGCGTATCCACGGCATCAGCAACGGCGGAAGCGGGAAGGGCCAGCACATAGCCGAGCATGAAACCCCAATCATGGCCGGCGGCGTACTTCCCAGCGGCAAACCGCTCTACGCCATTTGTGACATAGCTACCGTTCAGCGTGGCATCACCCGCCTGAACGCGTTTACATTCTACAGCAACATACGCGTCCTCGTCGCCGAACTGATGCAAAAATTGCAAGGTGATGTCGATGCGACCTAGAATGGTCGGATCACTGCTTGCCATGTCTTCAAGCTCGTGCTCGCCCCGGATCTGAAGATTGGTCAGCCCTAGCGATTTTTTGACTCGGCGGATTGCCTTCCGGACGACGATTGTAGTGGGCACTTCGAGCATGCCGGGCGTGAGGTGTGGTCGAGCTTCCTCGCAGCCTCTGCAGAGAAGATCGAGGACGGTGGCGATCTGATCACCTGACAATGCGAACGCGGGAAGGCCGAAAGGAACGTCAGGCGTGAGCAATGGCATTCCCTCTCCGCAGCCAGTGGTCAGCAAGGATGACATCGGCGTCGTTCAAGCCAGCAGTGCGGGTCCAGTTTCGGACTTCGCTCGGCTTCAGAATGAAGAGGTCATCTAAACCATAGAGCCTAATTTGCCGCCGCTCATTGAGGTAAGGCGGTATCGGGGCATCAAACTGACCACGCAAAAGCGCGCTCAGAGCATCAAGTTCGGATGGATCACCGTCTCTGACGATCGGTTCTATTCCGGGACCACCTTTCGCCATGACGAACCGAACGGCTGTGATGCCGGGCACCCCTGAAGCCAGGTCGGTCTTCGTCAGACGTGTTTCATAAATCACGGCTTCAAGATGACGCTCGTTACGAGCACGCAGATAGGTGTCGACCGATCGGGCGACCTGGCCGGCGTAAGCTCGCAAAGCGCCTATATCCGGTGGTGTGATAAGCCCGGCACGCTCACTGCGATTTTCGAAGATAAGATAACGCGCACGCTCTACACTGTCGCGTGCAAGAATTCTCTCATCAAGGTCCAGATCGTATATATCGAAAACTGCTTCATCGAGCGCTTCGAGGCAGCTCGAGTTCGAAGGATCGTTCGCGACTCGCTCTTCGGCATCGATCAACGCCGCAAGCAGAGCTGGATTGATCTTGGTGAGATCGGGGATGCGAAGCGATAGGAGGTCGTGAGGTTCCACAGTCGGGCGCTCAAGACCCCATGTCGGTCCACCAAGTGCAAACTGAAAGGCTGTCAGACTTGAATTCAGTATCCCGCTGAGCGCGAAGGCGTACTTTACGTCCGCGCCAGCGAAGGAGACACCATAGAAATTTTGCGTATACAGCACGTTGCGCTGGCTGACCGCTGCACTGTAACGTCCACGCTCAACGCCCGAAGCGTTGCCTACCTTTGAGCAAAGTAGAATTGGGCCGAGGAAGATAGTCTCGCGCCGTGGCCTATGCAGCGTTTCATGGACGAAATCATTGAGCGCTGCATAGTCGAGACGAAACGCTGAAAACTTCTCAGGCGTGACCACCTTGAGGCGCCGATAGCTGGCCGGGGGCGTGTTTTTGTCGCCGAGGACCTGAAAGCCTTGCCCCCGATTTGCAGACGGATCGCGCCCCAGTGTCTGCAACAACGCGTCAAACCTCGGAAAATCCTTTTCGAGCCGTTCGATGAGCCAGCCGTCCCGAACGGTCCCGAACGTTGCGGCCTTCAGGAAAGGCTGACTTGCCAGCACGCGCTTCAGCGGGACGGAACGAATTTCTCCCGGCCCAAGGCCAAAAACGCCTGTACGTCTGAAATCTGGCGTCCATGGAATGGAGCCGACAAGCATGCGATCGGCTTGAGGCCCAAGGCCGCAGCGAGCGAAAAAGAGAAGCGCAGGACCTACCGCGTCCGGGAAGAGGTCTTCCCGGCGAAGGTACGAAAGATTGATCAAGGCAACGGGCGCTAGACGTTCCAGAAGATGGTTTCGCGCCGCGACAGCGTGAACATCCTTGGAGAAGAATGGCGTGGCCTTCATCACCATGCCGACCCGGCCTTGTTTCCCGGCAAGATCCGCGCCGAGCGACAAGAATGCCTGGTCAGGGCTCCGCCTTGGGCGCAGCGTCGATGTGTCGGAGGTTCGCCGCCTTTCGGCACCTCCATTTTTCTTCACGAATGTCCATGGAGGATTCCCGACCACTGCGTCGAACGACCGGCTAGTGATCTGGGGCGGCAGATTCTCGCCGAGTGAATCCGCCTCGAACAACGTGGTGTCGATCAAGCGATCAAACTTGAGATCGCGAATATTACTGATCGGTTGCTCGTCCAGCTCCAGTGCGGCGAGATATAGACTGAACGCCGCAATACCAAGCGCCGCGCGATTAATATCAATGCCGAAAAGTTGCCCATAGAGGATACGGCGGACGAGTTCCCGGGTGGCGGGCTTTCCTTCCGCAGCACGCCACACCAGCCGGCGAAATGCTTCCACAAGGAAAGCGCCCGACCCACACGCTGGATCGATGATCGCTGCATGAGACGGCAACCCTTCGAAAACGGGATCAAGGGTTAAATGGACGAGTTCAACGGGAGTGTAATGAAGACCCTGCGATCGCGCCTCGTCCGCTGCGCTCGTCCGCGCGAACTGCTGGTAGATCGAACTGATGAGATCAACCGGGATCGCATTGAAGCGGAAGCGGAAGAGACGCCCCTGCCCAAGTCGCTCTGGAATGAGGCTGCGTCCTTCCACGAAATCGCGGATCAGTTCCAGGTGCTGAACTGTTAGCTGTTCGCGCTCGGCCCCGGGGTCGTCCATCGGGAACAGGTCGCCGTTAAACGTGGTGCGCAGCCAATCGAACAAGGCAAATGCACTCGACGGCGTTGCGAACATCGCATTCAGATCTGCGGGCATTTCCGCGGGTAGAAAGGGTTGCGCAATTCCCCGATCCAACAAATACCAGGTAAAGATACAGCGCCCGATAAACCGCTGCGCGATATCGCGCGCGTGAGCGATGGCCTGGTCAGTCTCCGGATTGCCGAGAGCCGTAAGGCGGTCCTCGAGCGCTGAAATCTCAGCTAGCAGTTCTCGGTCAACTCGGTGCCGCCGATTGATCTTGGACCCGATTGGACTGGACCAGAATGCGCCAGTCTCCGTGGCAATACGACCACATTGAACATCCAACGCGCGAAGACGTTCGCCGGACTGCAATACGAAACGATCCAACGGCTGTGGTGCTTGTGCCGATTGTTCGTCAATTCGCTCGGGCGAGGCATAGCAATCGTAAAGGCGAACATCGGTAGGCGTGATAATCCACAGCAGCGGCGCGACGCCAACGTTCCATGCTGCTTCATGCCACTGACGAAGGTCCTCGTCGGAAGGCTCGGCGTCCCCGGCATCCTTGAAGATACTGGTGGGGGCGTTCTGGGCCGAGAAGACGGCATTCGCCTGCAATCCGACGCGCTCATCCGAAAATACGGCGCGCATCTTAGCTGCACGCGGGTCATCCGCCGACACCAACCCCGGTGCCGGGAGTCCGTTGGAGGCAAGGTCTAGGTGGACTATCGTGGTGCGAACGTGGCGCAGGAGGTGGAGGCTGGAGGCAAGCACCGTGCGCCGGAGGGGCCATAGACCAGTGGCCCCTAACCGCCCGCCAGAGTGCCAGAAGCCGGACCCCATGGGGGGTATCGCGCGTCCGCACCTGTCGAGGTCGATGCCTCGGGAATTTTTGTCAGTTCTAGACGGCTATACGCACGAAGGTCGCGACTACGTTTTCTGCCTCTCTGTCGCGTCCTTTGCCGCGAAGTAATCGGTCCGCTGTTTCACCGCCTCTTCCGAACGGAACTGCACATTCATATGAACGGGCACCTTGAAACTGACCCGACTGACATTCTCTGAATGCGATTGCTTCGACCCCTCTAGGCCTCCGCCCAAGTCTCCGCCTACGCTTGCCCCAAGGACGGAAATCTCGGCCTTCACGCCCGCTTTCCCCTCTTTCCGGCTACCCAAGGTCTCCCCGGCTGTCACCGCTATGTCAAACTCGACATAGCTTCTCTCGGCAACCTTCTCACCATCGATAGAGGCCGGATTGATGGCCCAAATGTCGCCCGTCTCGATTCTCGCCTCTTCAATACCGTTGGCTATTCCCACCAACGTCTCTCGAATGAAGTCTTTCAGTTCCATTTCCCAACGCTCCGTATTCCGCCATTTTATAAATCTTAGCCCGGCAGCGAAACGCCGCAATATTCTTGACGAAATAATGCCGGTTGCTATGCTGTCGATGCGGTCCACAATCGGGCCGCGCGAGGTCCACAATCGCGGAATACGCCGAATACTATGTCGCCTCTAAGCGTCTGAATAGACTGCATAATCTACAGGGTTATCGCAGTTCGATTTGGTTCCCGGTCACCGGCATGGGGCACCATCAAATCTTGCCAGCGCGCCTCCGAACGTCGGATCGTCATCCTCCTCATAAAATTCGCTCTTTAGCGGGAACAAATATTGCGTAGCCGCATTCCTTCTGTGCAACCGCAAACGCCCCCGGACGCGGTTGTGAGGGGGACCCGAGAGCGATGTGCACGCTCTTGGGTCTCAACCGTTTCGAGGCCTGTTTTCCCCACTCAAATCCGTCTATGCTGCGTGCGGTGAACATATTCGCCCGCTTTGCGTTTTCTCCCCGCAATTCGAGCCGAAGGAGCGCGTCATGGTCTTCAAGGAAGGTACGTTCAAGGGCGAGATGCCCGAGCATTTCGACGGGCCCCATCCGGCCTGGCTCGAAACGGCGGTCGCCGATGCGCTGTCGCTGGCCGGCGACGTGGACGCCTCGGATATCGCCGTGACCTGCGAGGGCCGGCGGATCGTGCTTTCGGGCAGCGTCGGCACGCCCGAGGAAGCCGGGCGCGCGACGGAGATCGCAGCCTCCGTCAAGGATGTCGCCGAGGTCGACAACCGGCTTTCCTGGCTCTGACGCTCCGCGAAAAGCCGCCATTGCCGGCCACCCTTCCAAGATGCTAGTTGCATTGCAGCAAATTGGAGTGAGGCAGGATGCTCGCCGAAAGATCCACCTACGATGCGCTCTACGGCGATTTCCGCTGGCAGATCCCCGGGCGCTTCAACATCGGCACCGCCGTTTCCGACGAATGGGCAGCGCGCACGCCGGACCGCGTGTGCCTCCAGCACTTCCTTACCGATGCCCCGCCCCTTGAGCTCACCTATGGCGAGCTTGCCGCCCGCTCCGATGCCTTCGCCGCCGCGCTTGCCGCCGAGGGTATCGGGAAGGGCGACCGTGTCGGCATTCTCCTGCCGCAGGGCTTCGAGACGGTCATCGCCCATGTGGCGATCTACAAGCTCGGCGCCATCGCCCTGCCGCTCGCCCTGCTTTTCGGCGCCGATGCGCTCCTCTTCCGCCTGAGGAATGCCGGCGCGAAGGCGGTCGTCACCAGCCGTTTCGGGCTGGAGCGCCTGAACCCGATCCTCGCCGACCTGCCGGACCTTGCCCTGCGCGTGACGACGGAGCCTTCCGGCGATCCGGCGGCCAGGTCCTTCCACGAGATGCTGGCGCGCCATGCCGGCCCCTTCTCGGCGGTCGACAGCGGTCCGGACGATCCGGCGGTGATGATCTACACCTCCGGCACGACCGGCCCGCCGAAGGGCGCGCTGCACGGCCACCGGGTGCTGCTCGGCCATGTGCCGGGCTTCCAGATGCATCACGAATTCCTGCCGCAGCCGGGCGACCGCATCTGGACGCCCTCCGACTGGGCCTGGGCGGGCGGCCTTCTCAACGTGCTCCTGCCGGCGCTGCTGCTCGGCGTGCCCGTCGTCTCCTCGCCGGGCCAGAAATTCGACCCGGACATGGCCTACCGCATCATGCAGGACATGGACGTGCGCAACGCCTTCATCCCGCCGACCGCGCTGCGGCTGATGAAGAGCGTCGCCAATCCGCGGGAAAAATACCGGCTGAACCTGCGCACCATCGCTTCGGCGGGCGAATCGCTCGGCCGCGAGACCTGGGAATGGGTGCAGGACACGCTCGGGCTCACCATCAACGAATTCTACGGCCAGACCGAGTGCAACATGGTGCTCGGTTCCATCGGCAAGCTCGGCGTCTCGCGGCCGGGGCCGATCGGCAAGGCGATTCCGGGCCATACGGTGGCAATTATCGATGCCGAGGGCAGGGAGCTGCCGCACGGCACCGTCGGCCAGGTCGCCGTGAAGCGCCCCGATCCGGTGATGTTCCTCGGCTACTGGCGAAACGAGACGGCGACGGCGGAGAAATTCATCGGCGACTGGATGACGACGGGCGACCTCGGCCGCATGGATGCGGACGGCTACGTCACCTTCTTCGGCCGCGACGACGACGTCATCACCTCCTCCGGCTACCGCATCGGCCCGAGCGAGATCGAGGATTGCCTTGCCGGCCATCCGGCCGTGCAGCTCGCCGCCGCCGTCGGCAAGCCCGATCCGGTGCGCACGGAAATCGTCAAGGCCTACGTGATGCTGCAGCCCGGCCATGCGCCCTCGGCGGCGCTGGCGGCCGATATCCGCGAATGGGTGAAATCGCGCCTTTCCATGCACGAATATCCGCGCGAGGTGGAATTCGTCGATTCCCTGCCGCTGACGACCTCCGGCAAGGTCATCCGCCATCTGCTGCGCAAGCGTGCGGCGGAGGAGACCTCGGCCGCCGCCTAGAGCATTTTCGCATTGTCCGGCGCCGAAGCGGCTTCGCTTCGGCTGGAAATGCTCTAGCGTTTCGCCAGCGAGCGGATCTTGTCGCGCAGCAGCCGCGCGACATTGCGCGTGTTGCGGTAGAGGTGGAGCTGCGTCGCCACCTGCCGCACGTCGCGGTCGCGGTTCTGCTGCAGGCCGATGACGAGCGTGCCCATGTCCTCGCGCTCCTCCCAGAACCGGCTCATCACCGGATGGTCCGGCACCGCGCAGGAATCCGAGCGGGCGATATTGGCATCGTCGAGATGCCATTCCGTGAGCTCGGCGACGAGCAGCTTGCCGGGCGAATACTTCGCGAAATCCTCGTCATAGGCCGTCTTCCACGTATAGGCCTCGCCGCCGGCGAGGAAGACGATCATCGAGGCGATGGCGCGGCCGTCGAGGTCGAGCGTGTGGATGCGCACGCCGTCCGTCTCGGCGAGGTTGGCGATCGCCTCGCGGGCGAAGGCGGCGCGGTAGCGGTCGTTGATCATCGCCGTGCGGCTCTTGCCCTTCCAGCCGGCGGCCTCCAGCAGCAGGAACTCCTCCATGCGCAGGCGGATGTCGGCGGGCTGGCGGGCGACGTTGTAGTTCAGCTCGCCCAGCCGGTCGAGCCCCCGCCATTGCCGGCGCAATTCGCGGAAATGCTCCGGCGAGATGGCGTGCTGGAGATAGGCCTGACCGTCGAGCAGGCTTTCCAGCATCGGCCGGCGATAGGTGTCGGTGACCGTGACGGGCAGGTTGCGGCCGATGGCGACGGCGCGCATCAGCTGGGCGAACGGGCCGCTCAGGCGAAGGTCCGGCAGGACGAGGATGGGCGGCAGGCCGGTGCCGGATCCGCCCAGCGCTTCCAGGAAATTGTCGAGCGTCTCGGCGGCGTCTTCCGCGTCGACCAGCGGCGTTCCGAGCGGGCCGAACGGGTTCGACCAGGCGCGCAGGATGCTGGAGCCGATGGAAAAGCCCGGCTTCTCCACGGAGAACGGCATCAGCAGGCGGATGCGGCTGCGGCCTGCG